>Ga0157360_1001108_pt1 | contig 10124 bp, 9 predicted proteins | sample AttlaeALBM1_FD_111483 | JGI IMG/M metagenome (GOLD analysis project Ga0157360, IMG submission 111483) | Fungus gardens microbial communities from leaf cutter ant in Ribeirão Preto, State of São Paulo, Brazil - Atta laevigata ALBM1 | ecosystem: Host-associated > Fungi > Mycelium > Unclassified ... | reverse complement strand
GGCGGCTTTGGCTGCGCTCATGGCGTTGTTAGCCGCGCTCTGAGCGGCGGAGGCCGCCTGGGCAGCTGCAGAGGCCGCACTCGTCGCTTCCTGCGCCACCTGGCTGACATAAGCGGCATCGACGCCCTGCGCCCCGCCTGAACGGTTATACATCCATAAGAAGAAGCGTTGCCATTCGAGCGACATCGTCCCGTTGCCGTTGACGATTGGCCCCTGTGGGAAAGCAATCTGAAAGTTGCCAGCGGCACTCACGAGGACACCATGTCGGCATCGAGGAACGCCCCCATAAGCGCCGTGGCCGCGCTGTCGATCCATGTGAGGCGATAGACACGATCACGCGCCATGCCCAAGCGCCACAAAGTGGGCCAGACATTCCCGCTCGTTCCAAGCTGAAGCGCCTGAGGCGTACCGAACGTGGCCCCCCGATCGTCTGACCAATCGACAAGCACGGTTTGACCAGCGCCGTTTTGCATATCGAGCATGAACTTGCGATGGATGGCACGCCTGCCGTCGGTCAGAAGATGGGGGAACGCTCGTTGCCGTTTGATCGGCGCGCCGTTTTCCGTTACCGCGTCAGCGCGGACCTCATAGACGCGGCCATACCAGTAGTCGCCAGCAAAGACTTTCCCGTAGGCGGCTGCAAAGCAATTCGGGCGGTAGCGCACCTCCTGACCGTTTTCATAGCTGCAGCGTTCATGCCAAAGCCCGGTCACGGCATCGAACACCCATGTCTTGTTCGTATTCGGTATGGTGACAACGTAGAACTGATGCCCGTCCTGCTGATAGGTGTAGCCCGTGGCGCCGGACAGGTCGCCATACCCGTTCAGTGCCTGCTCGATTGCGAAGGTGCTGACCGGCTTTGTTTCGTTGGCTTCACCCATATAGACGCGGGCATGCCCTGACCGATCGCGCCCGACCCAGAACACCTGTCCGTAGTTGATGGCGATAGAATAGGGAGCCTCACAGCCCTGGTCGGCCATGATTGACGGAATGCGCTGGAACGGGAAATCTGCGGCGCCGGAATTGTACCACAGCTCGGTGGTCTGTGTTCCGAAGATCCAGATCGTCTGTCCAAGTACGGTCACGCCAACGACATTATCGGGATAACTGGTCTTGCTGGCGATATACAGGCTGTCGAATGGCGTCGAGTTGCCCGCGTAGTTCGCTGGCGAGACATACCAGTGGTTCGTTTGCGGATCGTCAAAGATGAAAAACGTATCGAGCACAGCAACGGTGTTGGCACCATAAAAGGCAGGATCACTGATCTCTGTGACCTTCCCGTACCCGTCGCCACCATCTGTTGGCACGGTGAAATACCAGCCATTTGCCGAGCCATCCACCACAACGCAGACGAGGCCGTTATCCTGCATGCGGCATGGGCCCGACCCGCTTTGGATGCGCCCGAGGAGCGAGGTCGTTCCATCGGCTTTGACCAGGTTGACCGTCTGCCCCGATACCGCAATCAGATGGCCCTGAGACGTGACGTAGAGGTAGCGCACTGTCTGGAACAGATTGCACCACAGGTTAAGGCCGGGCGTCGGATAATGCACGAACTGCACCGGCTCGCTCGCCGCCTGAGGCAGAGGCTCTGGATAAAGATTGAGACATCTCTGAGCCGCTGCCGCTGCCGACTGAGCCTGATAGCTGCCCCCTGACAGGTTTATCCGCGTCATAGCCTCTGAACCTCAAGCCCGGGCCACCAGAAGCCACCGCCAGACGGTGTCAGAGCTGCAGGCATGCCAAGGATAGGCATCTGTTGATTGGCCGTGCGGATCGTTGCGAGGGCGGCGCGTGCCATGGCTGTCACGGTAGCGCTCGCTTCTTGCCCGTAGGAGGGCGCCAGCCTTGCTGCCAGCAACCACATGATTGCATCCCAGTATTCAGGGGGCAGATTGATGACGTCTGAAGGGCCAAGGTTCGTCGGCAACGGTTCGGCATAGAGAATGTGGAATTCCCATGCTGCAGCAGGGGGAATTGGCCAAGGCCTGAACTCGCCTGCCGGGTAAGCGGGATTATAATGGAAATAGCGCGGCCACGTCTGCATCCCCTTGAGACTGATGGCTGCGTAATCCTCGTAGGAGGGGATTGGCGAGAGTGAATAATCGATGGGATATCCGCCAGACCCGACGCCGCTCGTGTCCGTATCAAACTGACCCGGGATGAAATCCGGCGTATCGAATTCTCCATCGGTCGACACTGATGCGCCATTGAGCAGTCTCGCATAGGCAGCCTTGACCTGTGCTGGCCGAACGGGAATGTCGAGAGCACCACCCGGACCGATTTGATAGATGGCCGCCCCGGTGCTCAAAAAAGCCTTGTCGATCAGATTAGGGACGAGCCAGCGGCGACGCTGCCATTGGGCGAGCATCATGTTCAGGTGCATGACACCGTCGCTGATATCGCTCTGACCCGGGGATGTGCCCATGGCTCCGATGCCGATCTGACGTAAGGCGAGCCCAACCAGATCAGAGACGAGATATCCCTGAGCACCTGGCGCGCCGTTAAGGGTTCCTGACATTGGATCGGCCTCTCTGCCTCATGACAGGCTTTGGCGGTTCGTCCTTGACGGATGATCGATCAGAAGAAGAAAAGCGGGCGCGAACCCGCTTCTCTTCCTCGGCGTCTCGAACGAGCACCGTCTCGTAGCCATTCGGAAGATGTATCGTTTTCGGATACTCCCGCATGGCTTCAGCCCGGATCGACAATATCCGGGACAATGCACAACCACTCAGGGCGCAGGACACCGATGCCAAACAGGACGTCGAGACGCGTGCCGAGCGTGTCGTCTGTTCCGGTATAGTAGGTGAGAGTGCGCAGGCTGATACCGTCGAGATTGGCCATGCCGCAATCGACCACGCCCTTGTTCACGCCCATCAGATCGACGGTGACGAGCGTCATCGCCTTTTTGTTGAACAGGATGTTGCGACGGATTGTCTCGCCCTGCTTGCCAACCAGACTGATTGTCGCACCGGACTTGGGGAGCGAATCCACCGTCTGATACTGCTGCTGAGACCCGTCAGCGTTTGGAGCGACAAGCGCAGGAGACACCACGATCGACCCGGCGCTTGAAGCTGCTGCCTGCGTGACAACGAACTGCATGGGCGTGCCATAGCTCTGCTTGGTCACGCGGTTGACCTGGTTCACGCCCGAGATCGTGATGACGTCACCCACATTGAGCCCGCCATTGATCGCCGAGCAGCCAATGACCGAGTTCTGCGGATAGGCGGTGGAACTGATCTGGCCCGGAATGGCATTGCCGGTGTTGTTCAGGTTCGTCACCGACCCGTTGGCGGTCGCCTTACCGTCATAGCTGCCCGTGGTGGTGACGAGACAGGTCTGATCGTTGATCCACTCGCGCACACCAAGGAGCGGCGCTTCCATGGCGCCTTCGCGGGTCTGCTGCCCGATCTGGCTGGACGGGTTGAACAGCCCCATCAGGCCGGAGACGGTCGCGGCATCCGTATCGGGATCGAGCACGGCAAACCGGTCTGCCGTGGGCGCGTGCTGCTTGGTGAGCTTGGCTTTCGCCTGCAGCCAGGTGGACGAGTTCGGCGCGATCGTGTTGCCGTTGCCGTCCGTGTTGCGCACCATGTTCGCCGCACCCAGAGCCAGCGTCATGGCGATATTGGCAACCGAGCCAACAAGATTGTTCACGCCCGGCTCGATATAGCGTCCGCTGAAATCGTCCACCTGCAGGGTGCGCTGCTGCGTATCGAACGCAAGCGAGACGTGCTTGCGATAAGCGATCGTCAGCGGGATGGTGCGCTCATTGATCGACTGCGGCGACACGACTGCGCCATCACCCACCACGGGGTCATTCGGCAGGCGAACGTTGGTGCTGGCACCGATCTTGTTGCCAGCCTGCGCGAACATGCCGTCATAGGAGCGGTCGAGGTTGCGGATAAAACCGTTGGTATCACGAAACAGCGGCAATGCGCGCTTGGTGATGACCATGTCATTGATGATGTTATTCGAGGCCACGGGATTTGCCCTGACAGGATAGGCGTCTTGCGCCATTTTCATGCCAGTCACGCAAAGCTGACTGTGTGCCGGTTGAGGACCGGAAACAGCCGGGTTATCGCCCCCGTGGCGTTGCGGGGTTACTGCCCCGCGTCAGGTTATGTGCGAACGCCCGCTTTCCACAGACGATCGAACTCAGCCGGGGAGACATTCGGGTCGTAAAGAGACCGGCTCCCCTTCGTTGCCGCTCCGGACGGTGCCGAGACAGGGGCCGGGGTTTTCGACACTGCCGGTGCTACAGCTGCCGGAGCAGGTGAGGGCGCAGGCGTCTTGGACTTCCCAACCGATGCCGCGAACTGGGCGAGAAGCGCACCCTGCTTGCGCGGTGACGCGTCCAGGATACTCGCCGCTGTGTCCGGATCGTGAGCGAGAGCATAATACACCGCACCCGGATCAGGCAATTCCGAAATATCGGCCAGCAGGTCGCGATGCGTTGCGTTGTCGAAATCAAGCCCACCGCGCTCGATCAGCATGCGCGTGGCGTTCGTGACCGCTTCATCGCCATGAGAAGCGGCAACGGCTTTGGCGATCTTGTCCGCATTCTGGTTGAACGTCGCAACAGCGCGTTCTTCAGTTGCCTTCTGATCGAGGCGTTGACGCTCCTGCTGCCGGATCTGATCTTCGGTCAGCGGCTCCGCCGTTGGTGCTTCGCCGCGTGAGGCGGCAAGGGCACGGCGCATCTGCTCCAGCTCTTCACGGGCCGCACTCGCCTGCCGCTCTGCTTCCCGGCGCTCGTAAGTCATTTTGTCGATCTTGCGCTGCATCCAGGCGGGAGTTTTGTCCGGCTGTGCAGCGGGATCAGCGGCTTGTTGCTCGTCCGCCTGCGTCACCTCGGGCGTGTCAACCTCATGGTTGACAGTGCCCTCGCTCGGGGCCGGGGCGATGTGGTCAGTGACTTCGAGTGTCTCGCTCATGCGTCAACGGCTCCATTGATGGGGTTCGGGGCGTGGATTTCGCCGCCTGGGGGATTGGAAGAAGGAAGTCGCGGGAGCGGACCGGGTGGGCCGTCCTGAATGGCTGGCATCGCACCATCTTCAGGGGGCGGTGGGGTACGGTTGCCCCGCATTGCCTCGGCGACAAGCTGATGAACCAGCACGCGCAACGCATCCGGATCAGTCGAGCCGATAGCCGCCATGCGATCGGTCTCCGCCTCGTACTGCTTGGTATCGGCAGCCATGGCGTCCCTGATCTTTTCATGCTGCTGCGTCGCGGCCTTGATCTGCAATTCAGCCTGCTTGTCTCGTGCCTGCTGCGTCAGTTGCCCGATCTGAGCCTGCAATTGCTGGATCATGCCCTGCGCCTGAGCAAGTCGCGGGTCATCGGTCGCAGGCTTGAGGCGATCGGCAATCTCGTCGCCAAAGGGGAAATCGGCACTTTTGAAAACAAGGTCCCCAATTTGCTGCATCAGCGCCGGAGCAGCCTGCACGATCTGCGTCAGCGCGTTGAACGCCTCCTGTCGCCTCGTCGCAAAGGCAGGCCCGACATCGGCTTCGACATCGTACCGTCCAATCTCCGGATTGATGGCGAGGACGGCACCCTCGATCTGTCGCTGCTTGGCGAGTGGCATGCCGGCAGGAGGTTGCTGCGGTTGTCCGTCAGCCCCAGGCGGGAGCGATACCTGCGCAGATGATTGCAGCGTTGGATCGATAATGACGCTGCTCTGCGTCCCGTCCAGCCCGAGCGACTGCACGGCGCGCTGCGTGTCGTACACCTTGGGGATGGCCGTGATCAGAAGGCGTCCAAGATAGCGGATCGCCATGCCCTGATTGTCGGTGTAGTGGTAATTCGCCGTATCGGACTGGCGCTGCCTCTGCTGGATGGCGATGCCTGACTTCTCGTTGCCGGGTGCGCCCATCTCGGACTGATACTGCCCCGTCACCATCTGCATCCACTGGTCAGCGGCTTGCATGCCCTGATAATGACCGGTCGATCCTGTGGGCGGGTTGATGCGTGATGGGGGCGGCAGCGGGTTCCCGCTGTCATGATCGATCGCGTTGTAAGTGAGCACAGCCGCGTTGCTGGTATTGGCAGCCGCCCACTGATCTTCGTGTCCTTCAGTCGCCTCGGCGGCTGCGAGCCATGGCGCTTTCGTCTGCAGTGCGACGCTCTCGACATAAGCGCTCGCCGTATAGTTGAACATGCGCTGCGGATCGATCAGCGCACGGACGAGGCCGGAGAAATCTGCGCTCTCGCCGCCTGACGCACGGCGCTCGATGCCGACGAAGGGCACGAGGGGGATCATCTGGAAAACTGTCTCTCCCGAGGCAATGACCTTGTTCCCGGCGATGATGTGCTTGTCGACCATGTGAGACGTGATCGATCGATGCGGAAAGCCGGAGGCACGACAGAACTCGACAAGTTCCGGGCTCATTTCTGACTGACGCATATTGCGCCCGATCTCGGGGGTCAGAACGGCCCAGAGCGTGTCTTTGCGCTCGCTTCGCGCATAATAGGTCGCGATCTTGACTGTGGTGGCCGTTGTCCAATCGGACGAGGACTCAAGCCCTGTCAGCGGATCTTTGCCCACATCGCCGTTGCCGGGGTAAAGGCGGTCGAATTCATCGCGCTCGATTTCCTCAACGATCATCGCCCAGTTCTGGTCGCTGTGGTCGGGCTCGCGGGCGCCGGGATCACTGAACACCGAGAGGGGATCGGGAACGCTCTTGATGAAGAAATCCTGGTCGAAGCTGTCGACGCCCGGAACGTAGTCGGTCACGACGTGTGCCCAGCCAAGCCCGGTTCGTACCTGCCCCTGAATGGCGCATGAATAGGCGTTCTGCTGGGCGTTTGACTGATACTCGATGTGCCGAACGATGCCCTCGATTGCGTCTGCTGCCTCCGACATTGCGCCGAAGCCGGTCGCATTGACCTTGACGCCCATCTGCGATTGACGGGCTTCGTTCTCGACCTGGAAAACGTGTTGTGCGGTCTTGTTAATCGTCAGGCATGGGCGAGGGGAGCCGCCGTAGGTTCCGGCGCGGGTCTGGTAAACAGCGTCATCCCACTGCGCATGGTTGTAGGCGTCAGCGTGGAAGAAAGAGAGATCGTCCTTGGCGCGACTGCGCCACTGGCTCGTGTACCCCGATGCTTCCTCGTATCGTTTTTGTGCTTCCGAAACGATATCGCGCTCTTTGTCTGGCATGCATGTTTTATAGCACATGCTATAATCGGCAGTACAGAGAAATTACAGCGCCTGCCAGCCTGCATTCCCCATGAAAGCGGGCGCTCTGGCTTGGCCCTTGGGGGCAGCTATTTTGGTGCGCTCGCGCAATCCTACTGCAAGATATCGGAAGGCGTCCGACCCGTGCGACGCCCAGTCATGCACCGGGGTTGCCTTGAACTGTGCCAGTTTGTCGTTCCACTCGCGCCGGTAGTTCGTCAGGCACTCGACGCCGCGCTTGCATCGATCTTCGTCAAACCAGCACCGGGCCAGGAACAGGCGAACGGCATTAATACCGTCATCCACGCCGATCTGCGGGACGATCCGCACCTTGCGCCCGTTGGCTCGTGCAATCTCCTCGCGTGTCTTGCCAGTGCCCAGCTCACGCGCTCTGGCGTCGTGCGGGAACAGGTCCTCAGCATACCGATAGCCGCGTCCGTCCAGCCACTGGCAATAATGTGAGATCGCCTCGCCGCTGGCCTCGTAATAGTCGATCAGATGGATTTCACGCCCGACGATCTGGGCGCACCAAAGCGCCATGCTGTCGGCAATGCCCAGATCCCAGGCTACGTATACCGGAACCGATGGATCGTATGGCACACGGCACAACCGAGGCTGCTCTCCGCCTTTTATGGCGTCCATTTCCGTCTTGTAAATCGCCCCCGGAACGTCGAGCACATCCCATCTCCCATCGAGTAGCGCCCGGCGCTGCATTTCAGGCATGGTCGCCAGATTGGCCCGGTATTCAAGGTCTATGTACGGATTGTCTGTTACGCGAGCGCCGATAAAGCGACGCCGTGTGGTGATCGTCTGCTCTTCGATCTCGACCGATAGGGCTGAGCATGTGTCGCGCCCATCATCAGGGATAGACCAGTATTGCTGCACCCATTTCGAGCCGATACCGCCCGGATTGCAATTCGCCCGCATCAGCCGCTTCAGGTTTGTCCCACGCAGACGTGAGCGGAGGTAGGTCCAGACAAAGTCAGACGGATATTGTGTTAGCTCCTCAACGCCGATCCATTGAAATTCCTCGCCCTGGAACTGGAACACATCCGCATCGCGTTCGGCATATCCCATGATGACCTTGGCGCCGGACGGAAACCGGAACTCGTGCTTCTGCTCGTTCCATGTCACGCCTTCCAGCCCCTGAATGGTCGGATACAACGCCCGCGCCCGATCGATCACCTCGCGCAACTGCTGATAGGACCGGCGAAGGATCAGAGCCTTATAGCGAGGCACCAGAGGGGCGCTCTGCCATAGTCCGAGAGCGTCCACGATGAACGCGTCTGTCTTTCCGCCGCCAGCCGCGCCGCCGTAAAGAACTTCCTCTTCCTCAGCTGCCAGAAAGACCTGCTGTCGATCGGTTGGCGACCAGACAACGTTCGTCACTTCGAGCCTTTGATGGGGAGGGCGATCACGCCAAGCGTCTGCACCTTGCCGTCCTCGTCCACCTGCTGGAACTGTGCCGGGATCAGGCTCGCGACCACCTTCACGTAGTCGCCGGGCTTTTCAACGCGCATGTCCTGAATAGCCTTGATGCCGTGCTCTTCGAAGTCAGCGTAAAGCGCCGCGATGAAGTTTTCGGAGAGCTTATTTCGCGTGCCTTTTGGGCGGCCAGATGGGTTTGCAACTTGCCCGTGCCTGAAGGAAGTCGCGTTTCGCTTCTGAGGCTGCTTTCCCAATTTTTTGCCGTTTGATGATGGCAAATCAGGCATTGTCCGTCTCAGCCTCGATCAACGCCCGGCAATCATTGAGAAGCCTCGTGCTCAAATGTTCGACCATAGGCATGAACCCCCATGATGGGCAGTCATCCGCCCCGACAGCCCAAAGCTTCTTAACTTGGCCGTTGCGTGTGATCGTTATGTCGATCCTGTTTTGCGTGTGAGTGTCTTCGTGCATTGGATCTTTCTTTCACCGATGAGCAAATTTGATTTTGCCGCAGTGCTCGCACTGCAAGACATACTTCGCGCCAACGCAGACCTCGAAATCATCCACGATCCGCACCTTGTCGACCAGCGTGAATTTATGCCGACACCGGCGCATCAGCCAGATACAAAGCGGAACGGTTATTATGGCGAGCGCTATCAGGTGTTCCATCAAACCCCCTCCCCACCAGAAGCGCGAAGCCTCGCCAGCCGCTTGGCCTCAACGATCGGAACTACCCAGAACTTTCCAAGCAGATATCCAGATGCGGCACACCAGGCGAAAGTCAGAAGACCGAGCGCCAGCCCAAGGTCAAAAAACAGGAGCAACATGCACGCAGCCATCACCGCGAACGCTACCGTCACAGGACCCATTTTCCGCCCTGTACAGCCCGTTCCAATTTCCGCCGGTGAGTTTGTCGTCTCACGCTCTGCACCGCCTTCGGCGGCAAACGTCGAGGGTCTGGGAGGCACGTCGCGATGAAGTCTCTCCCACAGATCCCATTCGGCACTGTCTGCCATGTCCGGCGAGGGGAGATAAAACGGCGTGAGATGCGAGGTGCGTTTCGTCGTTTCGCTCATGCCCGACAGTACCACACCCCGAGTCCCGTTTGTACCGAAATCGCACGGTTTTTGGCGGTTTTCTGCGGTTTTTGAGTGAGTTCCCGGGGCGCTGTTTCGGCGCTCGGGGCAGGCGTGGGAATTAATTGCAATTAATTGCTAATTTTTTCCATACCTCAGAACCTGGAAATATCTATATAAATCAATAATATATATAATTAATTCCATTATTTCCATTAATTACACAGGATGGAAATCGCGTGCCTTTCCGCGTCATTGTGAGGAAAAAATGGAATTTATGGAATTAATTCAGAATTTGGCAGTTTTCTGCCGTTTTTTGAGTGCGAACCTGATGGAAAAAATTCGCACTCAATTGGAATTAATTCAGTCTCTAAGCCGATAGAGCTGTACGGGCCTCCCCGCACCCTCCGGCTTTTTGATTACTAGGACAATCCATTCTC
>Ga0157360_1001106_pt1 | contig 10143 bp, 7 predicted proteins | sample AttlaeALBM1_FD_111483 | JGI IMG/M metagenome (GOLD analysis project Ga0157360, IMG submission 111483) | Fungus gardens microbial communities from leaf cutter ant in Ribeirão Preto, State of São Paulo, Brazil - Atta laevigata ALBM1 | ecosystem: Host-associated > Fungi > Mycelium > Unclassified ... | reverse complement strand
CATGGTTTGTGCTAATCTCAATGGTCTTATCAACAGAATCTATCCAGGAATTAGCAACACAAGAGCTCAAGATGACCAGTACTTTTTGGATTGCATTATTCTCTGTCCTAGAAATGATCAAGTTCATGATATCAATGAGGCCATTCTTCAATAGTTCAACCCAACTGCAGAGGTCCATATGCTGAGAAGTATGGACTCTGTGTCTGAAGAAGATGAAATGCACCATGCTTATCCTGCAAAGTTTCTTCAACAACTCAATGCTAGTGGATTGCCTCCTGCTTTACTTTGTCTTAAGGTTGGCTCTTCAATTATTTTATTGAGGAACTTGGATCCAGGAGAAGGACTTTGTAATGGGACAAGAATGGTAGTGTTGAATGTGAAAAGAAAGGTGCTCTAGTGCAGGATTATCAGCAAGGACAGGAGATTTAGAGGCAAGGTGATGTTGATTCCAAGGATCAGGTTGTCACCTAATACAGAGACATTGCCTGTGCCACTCAAAAGACTTCAATTCCCAGTCAGGCTGGCCTTTGCTATGACTATCAACAAGTCTCAAGGACAGTTAGTGGAGCATGTGGGGATTAATTTGCAGACATCAGTGTTCTCCCATGGCCCAGATATTTCAAAAATAATAATACAAAATACAAAATATCTGTACTTGAACTTGAACTTTAATTTCTTTTGTTTTTGTTGGTATGTTTTTAGAGTTTTAGAGTTTTTATAATCTCTTTTACTATTTTTAATTATTTTTATTCCTTTTCATTATTAGTATCACAATGAATTGTATTTAATATGAGAACATCAAGATAATAAAGTAAACAACTAGTTATTAATACAAATAATAAAAATAAAGCTAATTTTGTAATTAAAATAATAATTTTATGTACTTTACATTTACTTCTTAAGCTATACCAACTTAATATAATTATTAATACTAAGTATATACATTTAGTATAAATATTAAAATAGTAAAAAACTAAAGCTAATGTAACTATAATTAAATATAAAATAAATTTATCACTAGTAAACAAACTAATTAAACAAGATTTTAATTTACATTAATAGTACTTTATATTAGTTTAGTTAAGCAATTTATAATTATTTAAATATTTAATAAAAAAAAAACAAAAAATAAAAAAATATCTTAAAAATTGTAGAAAAAAACATCATAATAATACAAAAATAAAAAATAAAAAAAGCTAAAAAAAAACTAGAACAATCCAATTAAAAGCTAGAAGTTACTAAAAAAAGCAAAGCATTATACTTTTAACCTATATCTAATTAAAAAAGTCTTAAATCTCTAAAATTCAGTCTCTCTATTAAAATAAACCTTACAAAAAAATAATGGACCTGGGTTCTTCCTCTTAAATAAATAAAACTTTATAAGTTTATTGAAAATATTCAATTAAAATAATAATAAAATGATGAAACAAATAGTGAAGTTACTAATTAAGTTTTCTATACATAGATCCTAAACATAAGTTCACATGAATATAAGTAATTTAGAAAGTTTGATTATATAGTTATTATATCTATGTTAGAAATATAGTGGTGGAAATTGTAAAGATGAAAGAATATTTCTAAATAATGTAATTCCTTTAACAATGTCTTCTGAAAGTAGAAGAATATAATTCTTTTTTTCATGGAACAAAAATGCTATCAAACAGCTCAAGATTCAAATATAATTCTTTTTAGCATCTTGAGTCTGCAATTTTTTGAATAATTGATAGAAGATTTTTCTGTAAATTTTTGTAAGTAGTATTATTTAGCTTAAACTTGAGACTTACTTCAGATTTTTTGATTTCAGCTGCTTCTAGATTAAACCAGAAGTATAATTGATAACAGTCACTACTATATCAAAAATCCAAGTAATAGTTTCTTTTAACATTAGAAACTCATCTCTGGTCAGTGGTTTCATCAATGATCACAGTTTAGTTGAATTAAGACCTTAGACATGTTTAGGCTACCTCAATTACATTAGGAATGCATTAACATTCTGTATGTCATTAGGATCAAATCCAAAATAACTAGTTACCTAGTCAATCTCTAATTCTAGTTTTGTTATCCAGTCTTTGTTCAAAGATGACCTAGACAGGTAAAATAGACTTTGACATGGAAATACTGGTTATGCTTGTCCTTGTTTATCTGTTGGGCAGCAACAATATGTTATATTGAAAGTAATTGTTGATCTTTAAATCTATAGTCCTTTTCATGATGTTTTCACATTGAGCCACCTATTACAAACAGTCTGTTATATCTCTCATGACAACAGACCAAAACTATTGTATAAAACTTTAGTCCACCTAGAATATCAATACCTTTCAGATCCTTTAACAATGGGTATTCTTCTTAGACTTTAAGTAAGATACAAATATCTTCATATTTTTTTGGATATTTTTTGTATGTTTTTGTATGACAGTTATAGATATATTTCAGATCTATTTGAGATGTTAACAGAATTGAATACTCAAGGCAATACAACATCTTCATTGTCTTTTGAAATTACAATGAATATTTCACCAGACCAGAGTTAGGCATCAAGTCTGATATAATAATAGGTTTAGTAGATAAATAATATCTATTTCTGTTCTGTAATTCAGTGAGTTTATCTTTTTTTTTTTTTTTCTAGTTAAAACCTACCTGTAAGAAAGCTAAACTCTAAGCTGAAATGAAGTCAACTGCTCTTTGTTCAGTAATTGATAAAGAGAACTCGATAGAGTCCCTGTTAGATTCTATTACACTATATATATAATTACTATTGTAGCTATGTATCTTGCCTCCCACAGTCCTCATGCCTGTTAACTGACTTCTTTGTCACATGCTGTGACTGTAACTTGTGACTATGTGTGACATGACATTCTGTGACTTCAGTCACACCTTTGTAACTCTGTGACTGTTATGTAATATTTCCCATACTCTACCTTAGTAATAATCTAAAAGAAAAGAAAAGAAAAAGAAAAGGAATATAAATATTGACTTAGCCGTTTTGCCAAGTCATGACACTACCTGTTTAAACTTTATCAGACTATCATATTGCCTATCATCAGGTAGCTTGATTAAAGTGATACTACCAATTTCTATTGTAGTTGTTATTATATGTTATAAAATTTTCATAAAATTAATTTGGTTTTATTTGGTATATTTTTCCTAATCCTTCTGACATTCAACTCATTCTGGTCCTATGAGAAAGTATGTTATTTTATTACAAAAAGAAAAATTTGATGAAAACTATCAGAAAAGACTCTAGATATAATTAGCTACTTCTATATTACATAAATCAAAAAGAGCAATATCTTAGCATAAATCATCATCTTGGAGAAATTCACTTCTCTTGTATCTATCAACCCAAACAGCAAAGGTGATAAGATATTTATTTTATGTTTTTGTTACAGGCTCTTTTTAATCATTAATACTCACACCATACAATTTCAGATCTTTTAGCATCCTCATATACCTGCTGATTCATTAGAATTTTCTTAAAAAGCCACAGAAAAGACTCACAAATATAACCTTTTCCTGCCTCTTGTTCCTCTTTATTTCCCTTGTTCTTAAGCTTTCTTTTATATTTGATCATCTCTCCAGTACCTACTTATTTAGTACACAATTGTGAAACATCTTGGAGATCTTTTATATTTTCATTTGTTATTACTTTTGTTTTGTGATCAATTCCCTTAGATCTCCATCATCTGAAAGTAGGCACCTGGCTAGGTAAAGATCTTTGCACTTCAGAAGATATAGCAGTAAATAGTAGGATTCAACATTATATCTATATCCTGAGATATTGTCATGATGTCTCAATAACAATATCACAACATTATGAGCAGCTTGCTCAAACAAAAGCATACCCTTGCTTTATTAAGGGCAAAATTGAAAGGAAAATGAGAAAGAGAGTATTGGAAATGTAAGGGATTTGAATACCAAGCCCAATATTGCAAAAAGAAGAAAAAAGAAAAAAGGAAACCAACTTCTGAAAATGAATTTGAAATTTTAGTAAGTAGAGTAATAAAGTGTAGAGTGGAATTGAGGAAATAGAAGACAAAGGAAGAATAGAGAGTTAGATGCTATAAGTGCAGAAAGGAGGAGCACAAATGCAGAGAGTACCCTCAATAGGAAAAAAGAGAAAAGAAAAGAAGAGAGAGAAAGCTGGTATGCTGTAAGGGGACATCTGGTGTCGCTTAGATAATCTGGTAGGGTTCGTATTATCTAGCGTTCCCATAAATCCTTGAAGTCCACGGTATATAGTCCTTATTATCCTCTAGTTCAGGTCTCCATCATAGAGCTACATAGCTATATCTGGTAGTGTAGTTATTAATATTCAGTGCATGTGACTATGGCGACTAGTGCACAGACCGGCTAGTCTAGTATAAGTAGCTAGTGATATACGGTAGAATACCTTACCTCAACATTAGTTTGATCTTCTGGGTTATCCATCGATCTGACTTAAGACACCTACTTTAACTATACTATAGTGTGACTGGTGCCTCACTGAGTGTGCCCTTACATATGCCCAGTAAAGGGAAAGGTGCAGAAAAACAAAAGGAAGTTAAGAAGAGTTAAGGAGAAAAAAGTGGTGTATGTGGTCAAGCCACAAGAAGTGTAGCAAGAAGAGTGGAGGAAGAGCCCAGCACACGTCTTATGACAAAAGGTGCAGGAACATTGTGGAGAGGATATTCTAGATGAGGCATGCCTATTCAAGTTTGGATGGTATATAGGGAAAGTGATTGCAATGTATATAGAGTATAACAGATATGAAAAGAAGGGATGTTATATAGAGGAGAATAGAAAATGTAAGGAGACTATTCTAGTATCGCTTAGGTACTCTGGTAGAGTTCGTATCATCTAGCGTTCCCACTGATCCTTGGTCATCTGCGGTACCCTGTACCCTTCCCTCTGGTTCGGATCTCCATTATAAATACTAGATAACTATATCTGGCAGTCTAGTTATTATTGTACGGTGCATGTGACTATAGCGACTGGTGCACAGACCAGCTACTCTAGTATATATAGGTAGTGACAATGTAGTAGAATATTCATCTCAACAATGGTTGAAGCTCCTGGGCTATTCATCGCTTCTTCTTAAGATGTCTTCTCTACTATATTGAAGTGTAACTGGTGCCTCACTGAGTGTGTCCTTACAATATGGTTGCATCATGGTAAACACCTATATGAAATGAGGTTGATCATTACAAGAACATACTCAATGTTAGTGAGAGAAGCATCTTAAGTCAGAGCGATGGATAGCCCAGGAGCTCAAACTATTGTTGAAGTAAGGTATTCTACTGTACATCACTAGCTACTTATACTAGACTAGCCAGTCCGTGCACCAGTCGCTATGGCCATGTGCATCCAGACAATAATAACTACACTACCAGATATAGCTATGTAGTACCTATAATGGAGACCCAAACTAGAGAGAAAGGAACTATAGACTGTGGACTTACGAAGATCCATGGGAACACTAGCTGATGCGAACTCTACTAAGTGATCTAAGCATTCTCAGAGTTGTCCCCTTATATAATTTGTTAAGAACTTTGCTAAGATAGCTAAACCAATATATAAGCATGATTCTAGATGTCCCTTTACACCTAGTGTGATTAGAGGTTACCTATGAGTGATTCCCTTACATATATAGCTTATCAGAAAATATCACAAATGGTCACTTACTATTTGTAATAGGTGCTTTGATACTTTAAAGAGTTCAAAAATGCGAAGTTAGACAAGTGACAAAAGATGTTGTTAAGTCTGAGGTCTAATCCTCAGACAGGGAGTCCTTATAGACAAAAAAGTAATGGTCTGTGTACTGTAAAGGGACATCTAGGGTCATGCTTAGTAAGTTCTGAGAGTCTGATCTATTAGTAGCCTAGTGACAGATCATGTATTGTACTCCTACCATTCCTGACTTCTTCTGTCTGTGTCATGCAATGTGATGTCTATTATTAGTTATTCTAGGATATTCTGTGATTATAGGTCAGTTGCCATAGTGCTATGTGCCTGACTATCTAGTGTAGTATATATACTAGTAAGTGTGTGTAGATATACCTCCACTTGAATCTCAACTTAGCTTCTAGGACTATCTATTAGCTTGAAGGGTGATCATCTCTGAGTAGTTCCCTTACATGTACTAGAACAGAGCATTACATGCTACTACCTATTGTTCTACATATAGTAGTGCCTTTGTGGCAGAAATAGTGATAACCTAACCATATGGAGACTGTCCTTTGTTCTAAGAAAAGGACAAATGACTATCTATGGGTAATTAATAAAGTTCATGTACAAACATTGAGGCCTTCATATCTCCACTAATATTAATCACCTCAGTACTGTTTTAGGCTCATTCTAAGCAGTATGAAGAGGGCTTCTCTGATGCCTAAAAGCAAAGCTTAGATCATGGCGGTTTTTGAGATATTGGCGATTTAATAAACGGTACTATAGCGGTTACTAGTTGATTTGCCTAATATCTTGACCATTACTGATCGCTTCGAGATGTGACTAGTATCGATCAAAAGGTCTTTTCAAGGGCTTTTGGGTACCATTAAGATCGTGGGAATTGTCAAAGAACTGATGGAGATATAGCTGAATGAAGTTTGTAACAGACAGAAGCTACAAAGTGTATTCTTCACTATCTAAAGGGCACTCAAGATTTCTCCTTGGTTTTAGGACATCATGGCAGAGAAGCAATTGATATTGTTGGTTGAACTGACTCAGATTAGGCTAGTAATGTTGATACAAGGCACTCAGTGAAAGATTTTGTTTTTGATGTAGCTAAAGGATGTATCAGGAATAACTCCAGGAGGAAAATTTACTCTAGGGGGGCTTGGCCTCAATGACAAGTTGTGCCCACCTCTATACTTGCCCCTTTTGGATTTCAGTAGGATTATATTTGAGAGGAAAAAGTACGAGTATCAAACAGAGTGGAGTTTTTCCAAGGGAAAACAAAACTAAGATAAATTATAATAAATGGGATTATTTAAATAATTTGGAAGATTCTGGGGTAGCTGATAGTCAGGTGACTAAGCCATATGCATCATAGTGTCACTATTATGACAGAATGCATCTCTTGGTCTTTAAAAAAACAGATATCTGTTGCTATCTCTTCAGTTAAAGCTGAATATGTGTTATGAAAGTCCCAAAAAGGAAATAACTTTCTACACTTTTAAACAGTTGATTCATAACAGACCATATAGAAATAGTATAAGTAATATATACAATACAACAGAGAACTCTATTGAGTTCTTTCTGAATATCCACCTAGGGTGAACTCTGAGTCTTCATAGCATAACATTAACAATATGTGATATCAGCAAACATAAAAAAAGAGGCAGTATAGCTTTGAATGCTTTTTAAGAAAGTCAGTTACTCTCAAACTCAAGCTACTATAGTATATGCTGATAATCAGGGTACAATAACCTTTGCCTGAAATCCAGTTTCTTATTCTAGAGCCAAGCACATCAATATTTGCTTTTATTTTATTTGAGAATGCATCAACAAAGCTGAAATAAAATTACAGTATATTCCTACTCTGTCACAAACTTCATTCAGCCATATCTCCATCAATTCTTCAATGATTCTCATGATCTTAACAGCTACAGAAAGCCCTCAGAAAGACCTTTTGATCAATGTTAGTCACATCTCAAGGCGATCAATATTGGCTGAGATATTAGGCAGATTAACTGGTAACCACTATGGTACTGTTTATTAAATTGCCAATATCTCGGAAACTGCTATGATCAATACTTTGGTTCTAGGCTCATCAGAAGCCCTCTTCATACTGCTCAGAATAAGCCTAAAATGACCTCAAGGAAATTAATATCAGTGGAGATATGAAGGTCTCAATGTTTGTACATGAACTTCATTAATTACCCATAGATAGTTATCTGTTCTTTTCTTAGAACAAAGGATAGCCTCCATAAGGTTAAGTTATCACTATATTAAGCACAAAGGCACTACCATATGTAGAACAATAGGTAGTAGCATGTGATGATCTGTCCTAGTGCACAGACTATCATAATTATGTATATAAGGACTCATAGTCTGAGGATTAGACCTCAGACTTAACAACATCTTTCATCACTCATCTAACTTCACATTTTTGAACTCTTTAAAGTATCAAAGCACCCATTACAAATAGTAAGTGACCATTTGTGATTCCATTTGTGATATACCCATCAAATAGTTGCTGACATTCTTACCAAAGCCCTCTCTTGTAAGGCATTTGAGAAATTTTGTGAAGCTCTTGGAGTCATCAAAATCTCTCATTGAGTGGGAGTGTTGAAGGGTGCAATTCAAGACTGGTTTGGAATTCCTCAATTAGCTGACACTGCAGCTAGTTTCTGTCCCATCTCCATTCCATCTCAAAAAATTTACTATTAGTCATCAAAAAATTTTAGACATATATAAATGCACTCACCATTTGACTGAAGTTTGACTCATTTCATTTGGACTTCAGGTGCCATCCTGTTGATTGTTGAGATTCATACACACACATTCCTTCCCCTGCTTATACCTCTTAAGAGAAAGCCAGTTTATAAGGCCAGATATAGGCCTGAGGCATAAAGCAAAGTGGACCTGCATTGATTGATACATGCACCAACATGTCATACTACATAGCATCCATCAACTACTCAAGCATCCTACTAATTCTGACCACAGACTGTGCTCATATGCTAATAAATTGTTGAGTTAAAAAAAATCCTACTAGGTTTATCTAATCATGTTTATATATGTGCATCCAGCTTGTTTCACTCACTTCATGGGTGACTGCCACACTCCCCAAGACCACTGTTATGAATATCCTTGGCATATAATCATGGTATTTCACAAATCCAATGCCTACAGATCAGGAATGGCCCCCATCTGTCAGAAACCTACCATTGAAGTGAAATCAAGCTGTGATCCGGCTGAATTTTCAGGAACCTTCTCAAATCTATATAAGATTTGTAATTCGTTGTATCTACTCATTGGTTTGCAAAGGAATATGCTTTATTCCAAGTCAAACCAATGTGCGACTGCGTTTCTGCGCCATGAAGACAGACCACTAGAGGAATACTCTGAGGAGGGACTCGAAGTCGAGCACCCCAAGGCACTACCCAGCCCAGCACAATAAACAAATACCTTTCATTTTCACTACTGCCCTAACAACATCTTCGAACACGCAGCTATCCACTAGCAAACTTTGCCCACACCCTGCTTGCTCCCTTAGCCACATGCCTCTTGTAGACACATACCTGACATTGGGCCCTATGATTAGGCCCTCGGCGTCTTGGTAATAGCTTGAGGGAGCCATCAAGAAGCCATCAAGACTGGTCAGTAAGCTGACTAGAAATCAAAACATGTAAATAATTAAACAATTGAATGATATAACATCAAATCATCCACCATGATCCACTGTGTTTGCTTCGCACATATCAGGTGCGAGTGATCAGGTGCTTTGGTTTGGGTTTTATAGAGTATCAGGTACCCTACCACAGACTGCAAGCACCGCGTTACATATTTCGAAGAAAAAAATAGATGTTCTTAGTGATCATGTTTGATTGGATGACAGTGAGTCAGTGATATGTTATGAGTCAGTAGTAGTACAAATATACACACACAATTTTTGATGATATAAACGTATTTCACGCAGTGAACAATCAGTGAATAATTCTGCTAGTCGGTAATGCTGCTTCCATTCAATTGTGATAGTGCACCAGGTCCTGGTACATCTCGCCGGCCGTTTGGACTTAAGTGGAGGTCGTCATTTCATTTTATCACATATGTCATTGGGTTAGGTTTGTGCGAAATACCTCCACTGCAAATGTGAATAACCTATCATCAGGCGTTACAATTGATATGATTGTTTACTCGATTATCATCCCCGTCGTTCCATTTCAGCTAGAACATCTAGGGTATACTGGGATATCTGCCTTGTCGGGATGGTTGATTTTTGCCTTCGTAAGTAATTTTTCGTGTTCTAGCATTCCCTTGCTAATAATGTTCGCTCGGGTTCAGTCAGGAGGCCTTGTAGTTGGTGAGTTACACTTCTGTCGTTTTACTGAATTAATGGAAGTACAAAGCGACAATACCAGTTGCTCTATGGTCAGAGTGTTACAAGGCTCGCAAATACCCCTTGATCGGAGGTCTACTATTTTTGATAGGCTCCCAAATTAT
>Ga0157360_1001105_pt1 | contig 10156 bp, 11 predicted proteins | sample AttlaeALBM1_FD_111483 | JGI IMG/M metagenome (GOLD analysis project Ga0157360, IMG submission 111483) | Fungus gardens microbial communities from leaf cutter ant in Ribeirão Preto, State of São Paulo, Brazil - Atta laevigata ALBM1 | ecosystem: Host-associated > Fungi > Mycelium > Unclassified ... | reverse complement strand
TTGATCAGGATTGAAGATTGCCCTTTGCTCATCCACCAAAGTAGCCATTTCATCTACATCATACTGCTCAGCCTGCAAGAGAGGATTGGGAATTCTGTGAGCCCACTGTTGCTGTGGAAGAGGTATTGGTGAAAAATCAGCAAGACTTCTTCCTATTCCTACTAATATCCTATTGAGATCCCAAAGGCCATAATCATAAACATCATCCTCTGGTATCTCCTGGTCAGCTTGGTAGTGATTCATATAATGTAGTTTGTGCTTGATATCATCACATAGTCTAGCCTTGAATTGATTCCAGAGAACATGAGGCTCAGCCACTTCATCAGTCAGCAAGATAACTGCCAACAACCAATGACATGCCATTCCAGATTGCATTGCAATTGCTTTCTCCAAGCAAATCCTCCACTCATGATCATCTTCCAGTAATCCCCTTGCCATACATGCTTCCTTGAATGTAGAAAACACTTGGCCATTTTAGGCCCTGAGATGCTCCCAACTCTTTCCACCTTCAAATATAGTCAAAAGAAGTCATAAAAAGAACTGCTCTCTCTTTGATGGTGACACAAAGTATATTCTCCCAATCATCTTGGCCCGTCGTCTTGGATGCCATGTTTTGACTTTAGCATTCTAGGTATAGTGCTGAGAGAACTGCCAGTAGATAAGGCCCAAACTATCATCATGTACAGAGTTGTAGTCAAACCAAGCAGTTAGCTGAGTCTTCTTCACATTTTGCCTGGCTAATACTTCATTAACAGTCTGGTATGCATAGAAGTTGACATAGTGTTCATTGGGAAGATGGATAGGAAGATGTTGGACTGCTGGTGACTCTCTATGCATGTTGAATTCAAAGATTTTCCAGCAAGCTATAAGAAAACTAAACTCCAAGCCGGAATAAAGCCAACTGCCCTTTGTTCAGCGATTGACAAAGAGAACTTGATAGAGTTCCTGTTGGATTTTCTACACTACTTATACAACTACTACATAGTCTGTGCACTATTTTCCCATGCCTATCATGTGACCTATCATGTGACTTCCTGTTATGTGATTGTGACTATGTGATGCTTGTGACATGACACTTTCCCACACTCTCTTCTATGTAGTAAGTCCAAGATAAAAGAAAAAGAAAAGAAAAGAAATATATAAATAATGACTTAGCTGTTTTGCCAAGTCATGATACTACCCCCCTCTTAAGTTTCCTTGTCTCGAGGATTTTTCTTACAACTCATACTCCAGATCAACTATATTGCCCATTTTATCATCATCATCTTCTGTCCACTCTCTTAATCCTGAGTCTCCTTGCTCAATTTCTTCTTCTTTTTCAATCATCTCCATCATTCTTCTTGGTCATTTACCCTTCCATCTTTTCCAATTTCTCTCTAGTCTTCCCCAATATTCTTGGTCATACCACCCAAATAATTTCTTTGCCATAAATCTCTCTGGCAACTCTCCCTTTTGAAATGTTCCTTCCTTGTATTCTTGTTTCACCACATCTTCCATATCTTGCTAATATTCCCTTTCAAATTCTTCGATTGCTTCTTTTGTGTTCTTTAAATTCTCTCTTCCTTCCCAAGTATTGAATTCTGCTGTAAACTCTTTCTATCATACTAAATACTTGTCTTTTCCCTGTACTCGTCGCTTATTCAATATTCTCTCTACCTCCCATTCCTCTTCTCCTTTGATTATCACTGGGGCTGGTTGCTCCTTCCTCTGTCCTTCTACTTGCCCTACATATCTACATATTCTACTAACATTGACTACCAGGTATATTTTTATTGTGCTAGGTAGTTCTAATTCTACTGCGTTCGACGATATAATTTTCTTTATCTTATATAGGTCTACAAATCTCTCCATCAACTTCTCTGTCCTCCTCCTAACCATCTAATATTTCAGGTTCTTGGTGTAAGGGGACACCTCCATTCCTACCCCTGAACAACATGACAATGCTCCAAAGCTACTTTAGCTTGTTTAACTAGTAATACTTAAACACACTAGTTTAGCTCCGATCCTGTTAACTCTAACACTGAGGGATGTATATATTGTAAAAGATCCCTCCAGGAGCCTCATCCTAATCTCTGAGGATTCTCCTGGAGTCTTGTGCCCAGTCACCCTTACAGCAGATTAGGATCCTTAATAACGGAGCCTTGGACTATCTCAGTGGACAGCCACCCAATAGGTCGCCCTCCTCTGCTATATCCAACTCTCTGAGAAATCTGCTCTCCAGATGTCATTGCCCCCAGATACCCCCCAAGGTGTAGCCGATGTCTTGGGGTACCTATAACACCATCTCTACAAGCTAACGGAGAAACAAAATGTCTCCGAAAATAACGTCAACACTACCCTGGCAGCCTTGACCGCGCAGTTACAGTAGCTCACACAGCTAGTAGCTAACCTCTCCCTTTGCCCGTATCAAACACGCCTCCTCTACCTGTACCATCTCCTCTGGTATCTCTACCCCCTACTCAGACTGCGAGACGAACGCATCCCAAACTCTCCTCTCCCCTAGACTTCGGTGGAGAATGTCATAACGGCCATGTGTTCTTGAACTCCTGCTCCCTGTACATCTGTCTAGTCCCGAAGTAGTTCCATGATGAGGAGAAGAAGATCCTCTGGGCACTCATATTCTTCAAAAGTGGTTGTGCCGTCAAGTGGTCCGAAAATGTGTTTCGCCAGGAAGTGGACACTAGCGTCTTCCCTATCCAAACCTGGAGAGACTTTGAGCAGTAGTTCCGGGTCCACTTTTTTCCTATTAACGTAGAAGCGGACACAATCAATGCTCTAGAAGGCATCTCCTATCACCAAGGAGGCCGAACAATGGACAACTATCTGGACAACTTCCAGGCCCTGGTCTCCAATGCAGGCTACACAGATCCCCGGACGCTAGTGGTGAAGTTCCGACAAGGTCTGAGGATAGGGATCCAGAACCAAATCGCCACTATGCTGTATGGATGACCAGCGGATATCGATCCTGACGTGTGGTACAGAGCAGCGCGAAGGATCGACTAGGTACACCTCACCAATGAAACCTTTCAGTCCGTGTCGTGTTCCACTCTTTCTATACTAACCAAAACTGTCTCCGCCCGACCCACTCCTATGTCAGTGGTAAGATTGCCCCCTGCTCCGCCTCTCCTGGTCACTCCGAAGCCTCTGCTGCCTGCTCCGTCTATGGGAGTCCCTATGGACGTTGATGTGACTCAGAAAACAAGATCCCTGCCTCTGCAAGGATGTTACCGATGCAAAGACGCGAACCACCTAGTCTAAGACTACCCCCACTGCATGGACATCCATCAACTTATCTCAGAGTAGTGGGAGGAGCTGTTTGAGGATTTGCTGGCATTAAAAGACGCAGTTCTGATTGAAGAGTCTTGTCCCCTGGAGGAAGAAAAGGATTTTGCGTAGTGTGGCTGGTGATAAGTGCATCCCGGTCGCCAGTAAATAAGTTCACTGTATTGACTATAGAGGATCCCAATACAATTGACAGTGAACTAATAGACGCACCGTCCTCTAACTCTCCAGTCCTTGCTCCGCTCTATAAGCCCAAGTAGGAGAAGAGGCTGCCCAAGCTCCTTGCAATCAGTGTTAGGGCACTAAGATCACTCAGAGGCGATAGACCCTTAAGCTAGTGTAGAGATTCGGAAGCTAAGATGATATTCGACTGAAGTAGATCTACCACAGCCAACTAGTACTTATACTACTAGACTACCAGGCACCATTCTCATGGTACCTGAATAGTATTCTCACAATGTCCAATATTAGATATACAGGAACATACAAGATGTCAGTCATGAAAGAGGAAGGGAGACAATGGGAAGGCGATCGGTAAGACGACGGCTCTTAGGTGGGAACCTGCTCACGTCACTAAGCCCAACCCTAGGGTAAGTCCCCTTACAATCAGTGCCTTGGACGCATGAGGAACTTTCCTCCTCCTGCCAGTAGAAATTGGAACTACAGACACAAGCGAACTCCACTTCGTCAAGGCTCTCCTGGACTGCGGAGCAACCAGAAGCTTCATTGACAGAGATTTTGTCCGCTCGAAAGAGATGAACACTTAGACCCTCTCGCGTAACATCCTGGTCTTCAATATTGATGGCTCCCTCAACAAGGCAGGACAGATTTCCGAGGTCGTGGATGTGGTTCTCCAGTACAAAACTCACTCCGAAAGGATGCTTTTGGCTGTCTCCGGACTTGGGAAACAAAACCTGATTCTCAGCTACGACTGGCTTAAGAATCACAACCCCAAGATTGACTAGAAAAAGGGAGAAGTCGAAATGACCCGTTGTCCACTCTGGTGTGAAGGAGGATGCACCCTACGGAAGGAACAAACCCACCAGAAAAGAACTGAACTCCAAGCCCTCCGATCGTATCAAAACGGACCCACGTCCTTGCTCCAGGAAGAACTAGAGCTTGAAGAAACGCCTCTGCAAACGTACGGCCCCGACTAGGAGCCTAGAGACTGACTCTTCCTTACGTGCCTCCTCCCGGAGCTCACTCAGGCTGACCTCCGAGCTATGGCTACGACCTCCGAGCGTCTCGCGGAGGGAGCCAGGCATAGCAAAGAGACACAGGCCACTACCACTCCGTTGCCCACCTACGTCACGGAGTTCCAATCCATGTTCGCCAAAGAAGACTTTGACATACTGCCAGAGCACCGCAAGTGGGATCATGCTATTGAACTAATCCCCGGAGCAGAGCCCAAGTCGTCAAAGGTCTATCCCCTGTCTCCATTGGAGCAGACAGAGTTGGATGCCTTTCTAGAGAAGAACTTGCATACCAGACGAATCTGACCCTCCAAGTCCTCCATCGCAGCCCCTGTGTTCTTTATTAAAAAGAAGGATAGTTCGCTCTAGCTGGTCCAAGACTATCGCACGCTGAACGCCGTAACCGTCAAGAACAGATACCCCCTCCCCCTCATCTCCGAACTTGTCTCCCAACTCCGCAGAGCCAAGTACTTCACAAAACTTGACGTCCGATAGGGTTTCAATAATGTACATATCAAGCCCAGAGACAAATGGAAGGCAGCCTTCCATACCAATCGTGGCCTCTTCGAACCTCTCGTGATGTTCTTCGGAATGACCAACAGTCCCACCACCTTCCAAACTATGATGAACGACATCTTCAGGACCCTCATAACTGAAGGGATTGTGGTAGTGTACTTGGATGACATTCTGATCTTTACACGGACGGAGGAGGAACACGAACAAGCAGTCCAGAGGGTCTTGGAAGTACTGGTGGAACACAAGTTATTCCTCCGCCCAAAGAAGTGTAAGTTCTATCAGAAGCGGATTGAGTACCTCGGACTGGTCATTTCAGAGAACAAGGTTAAGATAGACCCTGTTAAAGTTGCTGGAGTCTATGGTTGGCCCACTCCGGAGAACTAGACTGATGTACAGGCTTTCATAGGCTTCATCAACTTCTACTGTCACTTCATCCGGGACTTCTCAACCATTGCCAGGCTCCTCTTCGACCTCACTCATTCCGACAAGGCTTGGAACTGGGATACCAAGGAACAGGAAGCCTTCGAACATCTCAAAACAGTAGTGACCACCGCTCCGGTCCTAGTGTCGCCTCAAGATTCAGAACCCTTCCATATCAAGGCTGACAGCTCTGACTTTGCCTCTGAAGCCGTCTTCTCTCAGCAACTACCTGGAGAGGAGAAATGGCATCTGGTGGCCTTCTACAGCAAATCCCTGTCTCTGGTGGAACGGAACTACGAGATCCACGACAAAGAAATGCTCGCCATCATCTGCACGCTGGAAGAGTGGAGGCATTTCCTGGAAGGAGCCTGACACCCAGTGGAGATCTGGACAGACCACAAGAACTTGGAGTACTTCATGATGGCCAAGAAACTCAACTGTTGTCAAGCCCGTTGGTCTCTGTACTTAGCCTACTTTGACTTCAAGCTGGTCCACTGCCCAGGACGCTGCATGGGAAAGCCAGACACATTATCACAGAGGCCAGACCACAGCAACGGAGCCTCCGACAACGAAGATGTGGTCCTGTTACAACTGGAGCTCTTGGCAATCTGAGCTCTTGAAGGAGTTCAGCTGGAGGGACTGAAGAAAAACATCCTCCAAGAAGTTCATCAAGAGAGACTAGGAAGAACCAGTAGCAAAGGCAGCAAGGGAACTCCGGCAAGCATCGAGTAAGACGGTCCGCTCCACAGAATGGTCGAAAGACAAAGGACTATTCCACTTCAGAGGCAAGATCTATGTTCCCCAGAATCCGGACTTATGGAGGTGAGTGGTCTCGCTGTACCATGATACAAAGGTCGCTGGACACCCTGGATGCTGGAAAATACTGGAGTTGGTCTCCAGAAACTACTGGTGGCCTCAAATGTCTAGGTACATCGGACAGTACGTTAGCACCTGTGACCTTTGCATTAGGACAAAACCGATAAGATAGGCTCCGGTAGGCGAATTGCACCCTCTCTGGATCCTGGACTCATGATGGGACATGCTTAGTGTGGACTTCGTCATAGAACTCCCCCTCTCCTCTGGTCACGACACAGTGATGACAGTGGTGGACTCAATGTCGAAACGAGTGTACTTCATTCTGACACACATGACGGTGACAGCGGAAGGAGCAGCCAGGCTCTTCCTACATCAAGTCTGGAAGCTCCATGGCCTTCTGAAGTATGTAATCTCAGACCGCAGACCTCAATTCGTAGTGCATTTCACCAGAGAACTTTATCGCTTACTAGGGATAAAGTTGGCGTCTTCCACAGCATGGCATCCTCAAACCGACAGACAGACGGAGCGCGTCAATCAAGGGTTAGATCAGTACCTCCGGCTCTTTGTGAACGAATGGCAGGACAACTGGTATGACCTCCTACCCATGGCGGAGTTCTAGCACAACAACCATGTCCACTCCATCACCCAACAGCCTCTGTTCCTGCTCAATACCAGAAGACTTCCTCGCATGAGATTTGAACCCCAACAGAACCCTTCCGGTCTAGAGACAGTCAACAAGTTCATGGAGAGGATGAGGACGGCAACTGACAAAGCCAAATCCGCGATCCGCAAGGCACAGGATGACATGAAGAGGTATTACGACCAATGAAGAACTCCAGCTCCAGTGTTCAAACCCAGCGACAAAGTCTTTCTCGATGCATCAGACATCTGAACTATACACCCCTCACAGAAACTCTCACACTGATGGCTTAGCCCCTTTGTAGTAGAACAGCAGATCGGACCTATGGCCTATCGTCTAAAGCTACCACACTGGATGAAGCAACTCCATCCAGTGTTCAATGTAGTAAAGCTTACTCTGGCCCTGGACAACCCAATCGCAGGCTAGAGGACAGAAGATCACCTACCGCCCATAGTCATCGATGGAGAACCAGAGTGGGAAGTAGAAGAGATACTCGACAGCCATTGGCATCGGAGAAGATTCCAGTATCTCATCAAGTGGAAAGGATATGGCTGTGAACACAATTCCTGGGAGTCCGCTTCCGAAGTCTCCACACCAGAACTCACAGCGGAGTTCCACTGCAAACACCCAGAAGCTCCAAGACACATCTGATGCACGGAGTTCAACAGCATCTTTCACTCCGAGTCCATTGCTTTGAGACGTAGCAATCTTGAAGGGGGGGTGAATGTAAGGGAACACCTTCATTCCTACCTCTGAACAACATGACAATGCTCTGGAGCTACTTTAGCCTGTTTAACTAGTAATACTTAAACACACTAGTTTAGCTTCGATCCTGTTAACCCTGACACTGAGGGATGTATATATTGTAAAAGATCCCTTGTAAGGGCGACCAGAGTGGAAGACTCCAGGAGATTCCTCAGTTAATTATAGTCAATGAAATACTGTTATAACCTACCTCTAGGAGATTCCTCAGAGAATTAGATGAGGCTCCTGGAGGGAATAATCTACCTTATATACTACAGTGTCTTCGCATCCCTGCATTGGTAACCAGGGTCTGAACAAGGAAAGTATGCTAGGTAACAATGGAGTGCTCTTGGAATGATGGGAGTGAGGCCCAATATTACGTAGTAATATTAGATCGGCTTCAGGGTCACTCTGGAGGACTGGAACGAGTGCCGGAGTGGCGTGTTAGAGGTCCCCTTACATCCCTCTAGGAGCCTCATCCTAATCTCTGAGGATTCTCCTGAAGGTGAGTTGTATCATAACTACTAACTGTAATATTAACTGAGGATTCTTCTGGAGTCTTGTGCCCAGTCACCCTTACATCTTCCTTAGCTTTTCCATTGAGCTTCTCCTCTACCATTCCTGTACCTTCTCCCTAGTGGGATGTGCTGGCTTCTCCTCTTGCTGCACCTTTTGTGGCCTGGCCACATGTGCCGCCTCTTTCTCTTCTACTCTTCTTAATTTTCTCTCTTCTTTTATCTTTCTCTATAATGGGCATTTTTTACACTTGTGTCCTTTCTCCCCACACTTGAAATATTCGACCACTACCAATTTCTGCCTCCTGATTACTCTCTCTTCCACTCTACATTGCATTATTCTGCTTCCTAGTACTCTAAACTTATTTTGGAGAGCAACTGTCCTCTTCTCTCCTTTTCTCTTATTCCTGCAGTTACAGGCCAGGTGTAAGGGGACATCTAGTGTCACTTAGATAACCTGGTAGGGTTTGCATAATCTAGCATTCTCATGGATCCTCGGAGTCTACGGTACATAGTTCCTATTATCCTCTAGTTCGGGTCTCCATTATAGATACTACATAGCTATATCTGGTAGTGTAGTTATTATTGTCCAGTGTATGTGACTATGGCAACAGTGCACAGACCAGCTAGTCTAGTATATATAGCTAGTGATGTACAGTAGAATACCTTACCTCAACAATAGTTTGAGCTCTTGGGCTATCCATCGCTCTAACTTAAGACGCCTGCTTTACTATACTGCAGTGTGACTGGGTACCTCACCAAGTGTGCTCCTTACACTAGGTGCCCGAACCCTTTGCAACTTCTGCACATCTTCCCCTTCCTCCCTTCAAGTTCTTTTCTCAGTTTGGTGAGGGCATGTTTCTCTTTGAGCAAGTTGCTCATCAATGAATTATATTGTTGCAGAGACATGGTGTTACGTCTCTACAAAGATACAGAATGAATGTTGAGTCTTGCTATATACTTCTACGTCTGTTGGAGCACAAGATCTTCATCCAACCAAATACCTACTGCCCTAATACTATAGTTAGACTATCACTTCACAGGAGAGATCCCTAATCTAGACAGCCCACTAGTGGTAACTGTCAATCCTCTACGTGTACCAACTCACAATGGAGCGTAGCATGAGGTTTATACCAAGAAAATAGACAAGTACACTACTAAACACTGCTTGATTGCAAGGTCAGGTCTCAGTGGTAATACCCAAGCTTAGTACTACACTTTCACCTGCAGTCCCTAACTGACTGCAAAGTCCTCTTAAGCCAAGGGCCCAGCTATATATAGAGGTAGTTACTGATCATGGTAATCAGCAACTGAGGGTTGATAATATGAGAGTAAGAGTATGAGCAAGGTCCAAGGCAGACAGTACTCTGAAGTAGAATCGAGTTCTAGTATAAGAAAACTAAACTCCAAGCTGGAATAAAGCCAACTGCTCTTTGTTCAGCAATTGACAAAGAGAACTCGATAGAGTTTCTGTTGGATTTTCTATACTACTTATACAACTACTACATAGTCTGTGCACTATTTTCCCATGCCTATCATGTGACCTATCATGTGATGTCATGTGATGTGACACTGTGACTTCCTATCATGTGATTGTGACTATGTGATGCTTGTGACATGACACTTTCCCACATACTCTTCTATGTAGTAAGTCCAAGATAAAAGAAAAAGAAAAGAAATATATAAATAATGACTTAGCTGTTTTGCCAAGTCATGACACAAGCTTCTGTTGGACTAATAAACTAACCATCCAAATGAGCCTTGATTTCATCCTGTATCCCACCACTAATCTCCATAGTTGCTCTATCAGGACCCTTGTAGATGTACTTGCTCAGATACTTGACAGTTCCTAATCCAGCAGAGATCTCAACATTAAGATGACAATCAAAGAGAAGGAGAAGTTGAGGACAGTAAGGAACCACATATTGATTGGTGAATCTGGCCCCATTGCATTCAAAAACCAAGCCATTGTCAGGCCTAGCATAGAGTGGATAACTGTCCTCAGCCCAATCTGTTCTCTCTCTATACTC
>Ga0157360_1001102_pt1 | contig 10186 bp, 12 predicted proteins | sample AttlaeALBM1_FD_111483 | JGI IMG/M metagenome (GOLD analysis project Ga0157360, IMG submission 111483) | Fungus gardens microbial communities from leaf cutter ant in Ribeirão Preto, State of São Paulo, Brazil - Atta laevigata ALBM1 | ecosystem: Host-associated > Fungi > Mycelium > Unclassified ... | reverse complement strand
TGAGTCTCTAACATTTGTAATATTCTAATATATTTCTCAGAGTGGAGATTGATGGAGAGAGCCTCCTTGGCCCTTGCCTTCATCTCAGAAGCTCTTGAGGTTGTAAATGTGATTCTCTTGAGTATGAAAGGGATGATCTTGGTGAGAGGTTGAGTTGGTGAATATTCTCTATCATATACTCTATTCTTTCTGAAGCCAAGACACAGCAGTCGCTTGGGCAACCTTCTATGGAATAGTAGGCCTGAAAAGCCTGGCTAGTCATTGACTCAGATTGTATTATACCCATAAGGTTTGGTGTAAGGGTACAGATGAGGGCTTGATTGAGTGTAGTAAGGCCTATGAGTGGTTTACTAACTATTCTATTAGTGAGCTTGTTATGGTGTGTAAAGGTAGACACCTTAGGGACACCATGTGAGGCGGATCTAGATTGAACCTACCATCATTTCAACTATTTTTACATTACAGATAAGCTGCACTTCATATTTTAATTTCTTTCTAATACCCCCACTTCCTCCTTCTCCCCACAACCCCTTTAGCATGCAATTAGGAATTGTCACCGCCCCCTTTTCTACTTGCTAGTCACAGCTAAATTCCCTTTTGCCCCTTTCAGTGCACTCCACAGAGGGAAAAGCACAGCAAAGCGGCGCATGACCAAGAGAGTCAAAAAGCACAGCCAAAGAGAAGAGTAGTCAAAGGGAGGTCAGGAGAACCTTCAAAATGCTAAGAGAAGTGTGGATGAGTATTGGAGTAGAAAAGTTGGATATGCATGAAGGCGTAACTATAAAAGCACTCTTAGACAGTGGTGCCACTGGGATGTTCATGGACAAAAGGATAGTAGCTAGACATGGATTCAAGCTGAAGAAATTAGAAAGACCGATAATGGTCAGAAACATGGATGGGACAAATAATAGTGGAGGGGCTATTATGCACCAAGTAGAGTGCAATGTGTATTACAAAGGCCATGTAGAAAGAATAAGGATAGATATGTGTAACTTGGAGAAGACAGAAGTAATTCTGGAAATGCTATAGTTGGCAGCACACAACCCCAAGATAAATTGGGAAACTGGAGAAGTCAAGATGACAAGATGCCTGCCCCTATGTGGTAGAAGGAGTCAGACAAAAGAAAAGGTCAAAAGGGTAGTAACCCTAGAGGAAGAGAAAATTGTCAGATGGGCAATAGATAATAAAGAAGATTGGGAAAAAGAGAAAAAGATAGAGGAGGACCACAAAAAAATCAAGGAAATGGTCCCAAAAAGGTTTTTGAAGTAGAAGAAAGTGTTTGGGAAGGTAGAGTCAGAAAGAATACCGACTAGGAAAATTTGGGATCATGCTATAAATCTCAAAGAGATGTTCAAACCATGAAAAGGAAAGATTTATCCATTATCTAAAATAGAAAGAGAAGAAGTCCAGAAATTTGTGGAGGACCAGCTAAAAAAGGGGTATATCAGACTATCTAAATCCCTCAAATGTCGCTAGTTTTCTTTGTAGGCAAAAAGGATGGGAGTAAGCAGATGGTGATGGACTATCACAACCTAAACAACCAGACAGTAAAAAACAACTACCCATTACCATTGATTGCAAACCTAATTGACAACATAGGGAGTAAGAAAATATTCACTAAAATGGATCTAAGATGGGGGTTCAATAACATGAGGATAAAGGAAGGAGATGAGTGGAAGGGAGTGTTCATAACACATGTGGGCTCCTTTGAGCCAACAGTAATGTTCTTTGGGATGACAAACTCGCCAGCTATATTCCAAGCGATAATAAATGAAATTCTAAGAGATTTGATCAATAAAGAAAAAGTCGCAGTATTTGTGGATAATATACTAGTAGGGACAGAAACAGAGGAGGGATACAATGAGATTGTGGAGGAAATATTGAAGAGATTGGAAAAAAATGACTTGTATATCAAGCCAGAAAAATGTATGTAGAAATTATGGAAAATAGGGTTCTTAGATATTATTATAGGACCAAATGGAATAGAAATGGAGAAGGAAAAGGTAGATGGAGTATTGAGTTGGTCGGAGCCAAAGAATGTTAAAGATGTTAGGAAATTTTTAGGCCTTGCAAATTACTACAAGAGGTTTATCAAAGATTTCGCTTAAGTAGCTAGGCCAATAAATGTGCTTACCAGGAAGGATATGAAGTGGATATAAAGAGAAAGCCAACAGAAGGCATTTGATGAGTTAAAAGGAGTCTTTACAACAAAACCAGTATTAGCAGCACTAGACTTGGACAAAGGGTTTGTCACAAACTTCATTCAGTTATATCTCTACCAATTCTTCGACGATTTCCACTGTCTCAAAGCCAGCTTAAAGCCCTTAAAACCTTTTGATCAATACCAGTCACATTTTGAGGCAATCAATAATGGCCAAGATATTAAGTAGATCAACTGGTAACCACTGTGTTACCGTTTATTAAATCACTAATATCTTGGAAACTGCTGTGATCGATGCTTTGGTTCTAGGCTCAGCAGAAGCCTTCTTCATAATGCTCAGAATGAGTCTAAAACAACCTCAAGGCAATTAATATTAGTGGAGATATGAAGACCTCAATGTTTGCACATGGACTTCATTAATTACCCATAGATAGTTATCTATCCTTTTCTTAGAACAAAGGACAGCCTCCATATGGTTAGGTTATCATTATTTTAGTACAAAGATACTACTATATGTAGAACAATAGGTAATAATCAGGTGATGATCTGTACTAGTGCACAGACCATTACTTTTCTATATATAAGGACTCATAGTCTGAGGATTAGACCTCAGACTTAACAACATCTTTGCTACTTGTCTAACTTTGCTTTTTTGAGCCTTTTGAATACCAAATCAACCAATCACAAATTAGTAAGTGACCATTTGTGATGGGGTTTAGGGTAGAAGTAGATGCTTCAAATTACACAATTAGAGGAGTACTATTAATGAAGTGCTCAGACAACTTGTGGAGACTGGTTGCTTTCATTTCAAAATCTTTAAGTGATACAAAAAGAAACTACAAAATACACAACAAAGAAATGTTAGCAGTAATTAGATGCTTAGAGGCATGGAGACACTTCTTAGAGGGAACAATAGTTAAATTCAAGATCTGAACAGATCATAAAAACCTCAAATACTTTATGAAAGTACAAAAATTAAATCAAAGACAAGCAAGATGGGCTTTATACTTATCTAGGTTCAATTTTACACTAAAACATGTTCTGGGAAGTAAGATGGGAAAGGCAGATAGTCTAAGCAGAAGACCAGACTAGGAGATAGAAGTAGAAAAAGATAATGAGAATGAGATGTTGGTAAAACCAGAATGGTTAGAAGTAAGAAGAACAGAGACAATAGAAATAATAGTAGATGGGATAGATCTACTAGAGGATATTAGAAAGTCAAAAGTAAAGGATGATAAAGTAATAAAAGCTATGAAGGAAATGAAAAGAGCAGGGGTAAAGATGTTAAGAGATGAGAAGTAGAGAGAAATTGAGAGTATAATGTACAAAGAAGGAAAAGTCTACATACCAAAATATGACAAGCTTAGAACAGAGATAATTAGGCTGCATCATGATATACTAATAGGAGGACATAGGGGGCAATGGAAAATGGTGAAATTGATCACTAGAAATTTTTGGTGGCTAGGAGTTATGAAAGAAGTAAAGCAGTATATAGAGGAATACAATGCTTGCTAGCGAAATAAAAATTGCACAAAGCAACCAGCTAGCAAATTAATGCCTAACTCAATTCTGGAGAAATCTTGGACACATATATCTGTAGACTTTATCACTAAGCTGCCTTTAGCTCAAGGATATGATTTGATCTTAGTGGTAGTTGATAGGTTAACAAAAATGGTGCATTTTATACCTACTACAGAGAAAACATCAGCAGAGGAACTAGCACAATTGTTCAGAGACAATGTGTGGAAATTACATAGTTTGCCTAAGAGTATCATATCAGACAGGGAACCACAATTTGCAGCAGGATTAATGCGAGAGCTGAACAAGATGTTGGGGATTAAGAGTAGACTGTTGACAGCGTTTTACTCTCAAATAGATGGACAAACAAAGAGGATAAATCAGGAGTTGGAACAGTACTTAAGGATATTCATTGATCACAGGCAAGAACAATGGCCAGTATGGTTAGGAACAGCAAAGTTTGCATATAATAATAAAATACACTCAAGTACTAAAATGTCACCTTTTAAGGCAAATTACAGACAAAACCTAAGAATGGGATTCAAGAAAAGAAAGAAAAGAAAATATAAAGGGGCAGAAAAATTTGTAGAGAGAATAAAGGAGATTCAAGAGAAAGCAAAAGTAGTGCTAGAAAAAGCATAGAAGAAGATGAAGAAGTATACAGATAGAAAATAAGCAAAGGTTGATGACTACAAAGTAGGGGACTTAGTGATGCTCAGTACTAAGGACTTGAAATATCAGATGGTGGGAAGGAGAACAGAGAAGTTGACAGAGAGATTTGTAGGCCCTTACAAGATTAAGAAGATTGTATCATCAAATGCAGTGGAATTAGAACTACCTAGTACAGTAAAGATACATCCAGTAGTAAACGTTAGTAGGATATATAAATATATAGGGCAAGTGGAAGGGCAGAAGAAGGAGCAACCAGCTCTGGTAATAATTAAAGGAGAAAAAGAATGGGAGGTGGAGAGGATTCTAAATAAACAATGAGTTAGAGAAAAGAATAAATACTTGGTATGCTGGAAAGAATTTATAGCAGAGTCAGATACATAGAAAGGAAGGGAGAACTTAAAGAATGCAAAAGAAGTAATTGAAGAGTTTGAAAAGGAATATTAACAAGACATGGAAGATGTAGCAAGACAAGAATACAAAGAAGAAACATTTAAAAGGAGAGAATTGCTAGAAAAATTTACAACAAGAAAACTGTTCAGATGGTTAGATAAAAGGTACAATCAAGAATATTGGGGAAGGTTGGAAAGGAATTGGAGATGATGGAAAGGAAGGCGATCAGGGGAAAGAAAAATGGAAACAATTACAGAGGAAAAAGAAATCAAGAAAGAAAATTCAGAAGTTAGAGAATGGACAGAAGAAGATAACGGTGAAATAGGCAATATGACTGACCCATACTATGAGTTGTAGGAAATTCCTTGGGACAAGAAAACTTAAGAGGGAAGTGATGTTATGACTTGGCAAAATAGTTAAGTCATTATCTATATTTCTTTTCCTTTTATCTTGGACTTACTATATAGAAGGAAGTGCAGGAAAGTGTCATATCACAAGTGTCACAGTTACATGACAGGAAGTCACAGCATCACATGATAGGTTACATGATAGGCATGGGAAGATAGTGCACAGACTATGTAATAGTTGTATAAGTAGTGTAGAAAATCTAATAGAAACCCTATTGAGTTCTCTTTGTCAATCACTAAACAAAGAGCAGTTGGCTTAATTCCAGCTTGGAGTTTAGCTTTCTTACATGAATAGAAACTTACTACTTGAGTAATTAGCACAAGACAGACCTAGGCCAACCTCTCCTATTGCCCCTACCCCTATATAATCATCATCTTTACTAGCACCATTCCTAGGACCAAATGGACAATTAACTCCTACTGAATATCAATGTTGTCTAAACTTGGGCCTTTGCATGCACTGCAAACAGTCAGGTCACCTGGCTAGGAACTATCCCAAACAAGTTGCCAGGAACTTGCCTACTACAAAGGCTTGTAGGGCCCTAATTGATTTTTTCTTCCCACTCCCAGAGTCTTCAAAAAACAAGACATTAGTCTTTCCAGTTCCTAGGGGGACAATTGCTTTTCTAAGCCCTAAGAACCCCTACTGAAACTAAGTGCTACCAAGACTAGATTTGCCAAGGCCTTACATGTCATCTTGTGTTCTTTGGACATTCCTGGGGTCTTCAGAAGCTTGGTAGATTCAGGCTTGTATAATTGCTTCATAAGTTCTGTGTTTGTTCTGGCTCATGACCTAAAAACTCATTCTATTTCTTTCTTGTCCTTGTCTCTAATAGATGGTACCATAAAAATAACCTTGTATCTCAGGTTGTTAACCTACCAACTGAGTATAACTGTGGCTCATTATGCATGTGGGATTTCTTTGTGATAACCCTGAATGACTCTTATGAGGTAGTACTAGGCCTTGACTAATTGCAATATGTTAACCCTTCAATCAATTAGAGTCTGAATAAGTTAAATTTAAATGTATATACCTATAAGACCCCTATTAAGCCCTTATCTAACTCCAATCATTTACTTGTCAGTCCTAAATCCAAGGGTCTAGTCAACTCAAACTTGTACCAAGAGAAACCTGGGGTATTCTTAATTAATATAGTGGCTTATGCCTACATCTACAGGACCAAGGGATCAATAGCATTTCAATTTACCATTAGAGACCCAGACACCATCTGTAACTATTTGATGAGAGTAGGGGAGACTGAAACAGATATGAGCCAGGTCCCCAATAATTATCATGAGTTTGCTAATATTTTTAGTACATGATAGACCAAATAACTGTCTCTCATTGCCCCCATGATCTCATTATCCACATTGAAAATAGCTCAATCCCCCCTGTGGGTCCTATTTACTTATTCTTGTCTATAGAGTTATGCACTTTACAAAACTTCATAGAGGAGAATATCAAGGTCAGTCTGATTTGACCATCTAGGTCACCCTATAGGGCACTAGTACTCTTTGTAAAGAAAAAAGATAAATCTCTCTACTTATATATTGATTACTAAGGGCTAAATAAGATCACTTGGAAGGACCACTATCCAATCCTCCTCATATCTAATCTCTGTAAGACTTTAGCCAAGACAACTTAAATCTACTCCAAGTCTGAGTTGACAAGGAAAACTCAATGGAGTTCTCATTTATTCTTGTACACTACTTATACAATTACTACATAGTCTGTGTACTATCTTCCTATGTTCCTCATGTGACTTGATCATGTGATGTGACTATGTGACATCCCATTTTTATGTGACTGTGACACTTGTGATATAACACTTTCCTATACTTCTTATGTAGTAAGTCCAAAAGAAAAGGAAATATAAATAATAAGTTAGCTATTTTGCCAAGTTATGATACCTAAAGCTAAATAACCTTCTAAAGAGTAATCATCATTCCTTTGCATGTATGAGTCACAATGGACCCCAACACAAGGTTTATATAGTAAAGGATATAAATGAGTAAATACCATCCAATTATCAGGTCAAGTCTTGAACATAATGCCTAGGTATGGTACTGTATCTCCACCTGTAGTTCTTAACTAACTGCAAAGTCCCTTTAAGCCAAGGGCCCAGCTATATATGAAGATGACTAATAATCATAATAATTGTTGGTCAAGGGTTAATCAAGATGAGATAAGAGTTTAAGCAAGGTTCAAGGCAAACAGTGCTCAGGATATAAATATTGAGTTCTTTTGTCAGCAACTGACTTAAGACCTTAGCCTAGGGTTTAGACCAAGAAGCTCTTCAGGGTTAGAAAAGAACTCAATAGAGTCCTTGCTTGATTCTACTACACTATATATACATGATTTTACTATTTGTACTCATTTATTCTACAAATGTTTATTGTTTACCAGTTTGATCCCAGTCTATGTTGTATTTAGTCATAGTTGAGGTAACTCACAACAAACATTGTCATAGTACCTAGTTAGGATAAATATAGACCAGAAAGAGAAGAGAACAGCAAGTTCTCTTTTTTTGTATTCTCTCTGTAAAATCTTACTCTGAGAAATCAGTATTCTTCCTTGTTATCACAAAAGGTTACTTACTAATTTGTGATGGGTGATTTGATACTTGAATAGGTCAAAAAAAGTGAAGTTCCTATATACAGAAAAGTAATGGTCTATGTACTAGGATAGATCATCACATGCTACTACCTATTGTTCTATATATGGTAGTACCTTGTGCTTAATATAGTGATAACATAACCTTATGGAGGTTGTTCTTTGTTCTAAGAAAAGGACAGATGACTATTTATAGGTAATTAATAAAGTTTATGTACAAATATTGAGGCCTTCATATCTCCACTAATATTAATTGCCTTGAGGTTGTTTTAGACTCATTCTGAGCATTATAAAGAAGGCTTCTGCTGAGCCTGGAACCAAAGCATTGATCATGGCACTTTCCAAGATATTAGTGATTTAATAAATGGTAACATAGTGGTTACCTGTTGATCTGCTTAATATCTCAGCCAATACTGATTGCCTCAAAATGTAACTGGTATTTATTGAAAGGTCTTTTCAAGGGCTTTCCATAGCCATTGAGACCATGAGAATTTTTGAAGAATTGATGGAGATATGGCCAAATGAAGTTTGTGACACTTGTCTTGGAATAATCTTGAAAGGTGCTACTCAAAGTCTTATTGACGTCTCTCCTTTGATACAACTTTACTGAAAACCTTAAACAGCATCTCTAATGAGAAGTGTGAAGATATAAAGTGTTTGACATAGGCTTCAAGTTGAAATACATTCAACTGTGAGGTCTAGAGTCTCAATACTATGCGCAAACATTGAGGACTTTATATCTCTATTGATATTGATTGTCTTAGGATTTTTTAGGCTTATTCTGAGTGGTATCAAAAGAAAATTTTTTTGACTCTAGTAGCAAAGTATAGATCATGGCAGTTTCTGAGATATTGGCAATTTAATATGTGGTATCATAGAGATTACCTACTGATTTCCTGATAGCTCAGCCAATATTGATTGCCTTGAAACATATTTCATATCTATTGAAAGCTTTTTCTCAGGGCTTTTGGGTGCCATTGAGACTGTAGAAATTATTGAAGAATTAATGGAGATAGGTCCAAATGAAGTTTTTGACAAAGTAATAGAGTTATTAGGATCTTTATTGAAGAATTCTCTCAAGTCTTGGGAAATGGCAATAGAATACAGTTGGTAAGAGTGGTATGATGTATCAAAGATTTTTCTAGCAGCATCGATAGTATCAGTGACAATGACAATTTGATTTATACTCTAGATGTAGGTGACCTAACTTATACTACATCTAATGGTGAACAACTCAGCCTTAGTAGAAGTGACATTTATAGTGTGATGAACAGTTTTGGAGATAATAGCATGTTTCCTATGACTGTGCATAACTGATGTGGCAATGTCATCTTTAATACTTACATCTGTAATGACAAATAAAATATTGGGGTCATTTTTTGAGAGTTTGTAGATATCATTGAGTTTCCTGAGTTGGGCAGTTCTCACTTCAGTTTCTTTGCATTTTCCTATATTAAAAGAGAAACAATCAGAGAAAGTATCTATAAGACAGAAACCAGGAGATAGTTCTTTGTTCATGTTGTCAAAAGCAGATAACACTTGGTTGAGCTGGTAGTTGATGTTAACAATGGGGCTTTTGATTTTTAGGTTTTGTTTAGGTGTGAGTTGGCTGGTGGCCATTCTATGAGGGGGGGCTTGTTTGGCATGGTACACATCAAGGAGAGAGTTGATGGCGTGTAAAAGACTTATTGATCACTTATTAATCACTGATCCTAAACTATTTTTAAAATTAATTTCAGTTAGTAATCCATGACTGACGCAAAATAAGAATCAGTATTTTGGGCCTTGGTTTTGTTGAAACAGATTGTTACAATGGTATTTAATACAAGGCCCACACTATTCTATCTTATTTTCTCGAAGAATCACATCCGCCGCCTGAGATGTCATCAGAAACAGAAATAATCAAAAAGCGGGCTAATTACCTTCTCTGCGATGCCAAACACAAGGGTCGTTAGATGAGCCGAGACATGAAATGGAATGATGCTGAAGAATGTAAGTCTATTGAAAATATCTTTTCCGACTGCTCACCTAGAGTCTATAATTCGTAAATTAGAAGTCCCATAAACAATAAAATCCTCTCCAACGACACCTGATAAAAAGAAATAAATTCCACAGCATTTCTTCGGTAAATGAGCTCCATTACCGCCTAAATCTCGACTAGCCATCACCGCTGTGCCTGTTGAAAATGTCATTCGTGTTAAACTAGACAAAAAGTAGCTGGAATTGACCAATAGCATTGTATTCCAGCTGTAATGATCGTGGTGAGAGACCAGAAGATGTCCTCGTCGAATATCATGGACTCACACCAAGATTCTCATTGATATAATCATCCAGGCTATCCGTACTAGGGTTAGTCATGCTTTCAATGAGGTCTGAAAGTGGGCTTGTCGCAGCAATCCGTTTTGCAACCTTGATTCCCATCTT
>Ga0157360_1001100_pt1 | contig 10191 bp, 8 predicted proteins | sample AttlaeALBM1_FD_111483 | JGI IMG/M metagenome (GOLD analysis project Ga0157360, IMG submission 111483) | Fungus gardens microbial communities from leaf cutter ant in Ribeirão Preto, State of São Paulo, Brazil - Atta laevigata ALBM1 | ecosystem: Host-associated > Fungi > Mycelium > Unclassified ... | reverse complement strand
GCCAGCCGTGCGGTGGCTGGCCTCTGCCCCACCACCGAGGCCAACCTGGGCGACGGCATTTTCCCGGCGGTGGAGTTTATCGCGCAGGGCGGGCGCTGGGGCATCGGCTCCGACAGCCACGTTTCGCTCAGCGCGCAGGAGGAGCTGCGCTGGCTGGAGTATGGCCAGCGGCTGCGCGATCGCCGCCGCAACCGCATCGCCACCGCGGCGCAGCCGTCGGTGGGCGATCTGCTGTGGCACGGCGCAGCGCAGGGCGGCGCGCAGGCGTGCGGCGTCGCGCTCGGCGCGCTGTCGCCGGGCAAACGCGCCGACTGGCTGGTGCTGGCGCAGGATGAGTGGCTCGGCGGCGTCGACGACGCGGCGCTGCTCAACCGCTGGCTGTTTGCCGGACGGCGGGAGCAGATCCGCGAGGTGTGGGTGGCGGGCCGCGCGGTGATCGCGGCGGGACGTCACGCCGCGGAAGAGGCCTGCGCCGCCGCGTTTCAACAGGCGATGGCGGCGCTGCGATGAGAACGCGCTTCCGCTACGCGGATCTCCCGGTCAGCCGCTGGCGCAACGGCGGCGGTGAAACGCGCGAGATCGTCAGCTATCCGCCGGGCGAAGCAAATTTCGCCTGGCGCGCCAGTATCGCTACCCTCGCCTGCGACGGCCCCTTTTCGCGCTTTCCCGGCGTCGATCGGGTGATCACCCTGCTGCGCGGCGACGCGGTGCGCCTGAGCGCGCCGGACAGCGTGCACCTCCTGCAGCCGCTCCAGCCCTGGCGCTTCCCCGGCGAATGGGCGATCGAAGCCGTGCTGCAGGGGGAAAGCGAGGATTTTAATATCATGACGCGGCGCGACAGCTGGCAGGCGCAGGTCACGGTGACGGAGCAGGCCGCCGTCAGCCTGCACGGCGTCGCCTGGGCGATCGCAGGCGAGTGGCAACTGGCGAGCGGCGAACGCCTGGGCGCTGCGGAAGGCGTGTGGTGGCTCGATGAGGAGACGCAGCTGACGCCCGCAACGCCGGACGCCAGGCTGCTGCTGACGCGCCTTAGCCGTGTCCCTTGAAGCGGCCCAGCAGCTTATAGCGCGATCCCGGATAGAGCAGACGGGCATAGGTCACGATGCGGGTGTCGCTCCAGGTCTGACGCCGGATCAGCAGGCAGGGCTCATGCTCGTCCAGCGACAGATGTTTGCGCTGGCGCGCATCCGGCAGCACCGCCTCGACAATATGCTCGCCGGCGGTCAGCGGCGCCACCCGCATCAGGTAGGTGTAGGGGGTAAACTGCTGATAGTCCTGGCTGAGATAGTCGGGCGCCACCTGCGGATTGACCAGACGATCCTCCAGCTGAACCGGCAGGTCATCTTCGTAGTGCACCATCAGCGAATGGAAAATGGTCTGCCCGGTGCTTAAGCCGAGCACCGCCGCCTGCTCGGGATCGGCTTTATTCTGACCGATCGCCAGGATCTGACAGCGGTGCTGATGGCCGCGCTGGGCGATCTCATCGGCGATGTTATGCACTTCCAGCATCGCCGTGTAACCTTTCATCTCCGCCACGAAGGTGCCGACGCCCTGCATGCGCACCAGAAACCCCTCGCTGGTGAGTTCGCGCAGCGCGCGGTTGATGGTCATACGGCTCACGCCCAGTTCGTTGACCAGTTCGCTTTCGGACGGCACGCGCTGATTCGCCTTCCAGCTACCCGCGCGGATCTGGCTGATAATCGCCTGCTTCACGCGCTGGTAGATGGGCGCCGGCTCATCGCTCATCGCGGCCGCCAGCTGCGCTATTGCCGAATGCTCAACCATATTCATTTCCTTATCACGATAGTGCCTGAAGTTTACTGTCTCGCGGCGCGAATGTATATACATCTGCAGCCGCCTTCGCCTTGCCAGCGCGCTATGCCCGTCACGGTAATTTGTGAACGCGCTGGCATAGCAAATGCTTATAGCTTGCCAGTTGTATAGACAAGAATAGACACTTATGTTTCACTCGATTTTATTTGCTGCGCCGAGGAAAACCGTTTTGGGTTTTTGCTTAACGCGCTTACTTGTATAGACAGGAGTAGACTATGTCAGGTTCAGCTCAGGCGATGCGCCTGGTTCCCGGTGAAGTGGATCTTGCCGCGCTGCGCAGGGTGTATCAGGGCGGCATTACGCTGACGCTCGATGAGCGGGCGCAGGAGGCTATTCTGCGCGCGCAGCAAACCGTGGACGATATCGTCGCCTCCGGCAGAGTGGTGTACGGCATCAACACCGGTTTCGGCAAGCTGGCGCAGACGCAAATCCCCGCCAGCCGCCTGGCGGATCTGCAGCGCAACCTGGTGCTGTCGCACAGCGTCGGCTTGGGCGATCTGCTGCCCGACAACGTGACGCGCTTGGTGATGGCGACGAAAATCATCAGCCTGGCGCGTGGCCACTCCGGCGTGCGTATCGCGCTGATCGAGGCGCTGCTGCGGCTGTTCAACGCCGGCGTGATGCCCTGCATTCCCGAAAAAGGCTCGGTGGGCGCGTCGGGCGATCTGGCGCCGCTGGCGCATCTCTCGCTGATGCTGCTGGGCGAAGGCCAGGTGCGCGTCGACGGCGCGCTGGTGCCGGCGCGTGAAGGGCTTGCCTCGGTGGGGCTGGAACCCTTCGTGCTCGGCCCGAAAGAGGGCCTGGCGCTGCTGAACGGCACCCAGGTCTCGACCGCGCTGGCGCTGCGCGGCCTGTTCGAGGCGGAAAACCTGATGGCCGCCGGACTGGTAGCGGGCGCGCTGTCGCTGGAGGCGATCAAAGGCTCGCTGAAACCCTATGACGCGCGCATTCATCAGGCGCGCGGCCAGCGCGGACAGATCGCCGTGGCCGCGGCGGTAGCGGCGCTGGTTGAAGGCAGCGAGATCCTCGGCTCGCACGTCAACTGCGGCCGCGTGCAGGATCCCTACTCGGTGCGCTGCGTGCCGCAGGTGATGGGTGCCTGCCTCGATAACCTCACCCACGCCGCGCGCGTGCTGCAGATTGAAGCCAACGCCGCCTCCGATAACCCGCTGGTGTTCAGCGACAGCGGCGACGTGATCTCCGGTGGCAATTTCCACGCCGAGCCGGTGGCCTTCGCCGCCGACATTATCGCGCTGGCCGTCGCCGAAATCGGCGCCATTTCCGAGCGCCGCATGGCGCTGCTGCTCGACACCGGTCTGTCGGGGCTGCCGCCTTTTCTGGTGCGCGACGGCGGCGTTAACTCCGGCTTTATGATTGCGCAGGTCACCGCCGCCGCCCTCGCCTCAGAGAATAAATCGCTGGCGCATCCAGGCAGCGTCGACAGCCTGCCGACCTCTGCCAACCAGGAAGATCACGTTTCAATGGCGACCTATGCAGCGCGCCGTCTCGGCAGTATGAGCTTTAACACCGCGGCGGTGGTCGGCATCGAAGCGATGGCCGCCGCGCAGGGCATTGAGTTCCACCGTCCGCTGCAAAGCTCGGCGCAGCTTGAGCAGGAGATTGCCCGCATTCGTCAGCAGGTCGCCTTCCTTGAGGAAGACCGCCTGCTGGCGCCCGATATCGAGGCCATGCGTCTCTGGGCCAGCCGCTGCGACTGGCCCGACTTTCTCACGGCGCTGCTGCCCAGCCAGCAGACCGTCTCTTCTGGTGAATAAGGAATCCGCGATGAGTGAAACTCTCTCCCAGGCCGTGGCGCGCGAAGTGCGTGCGCCGCACGGCACTACGCTGCACTGCGCCAACTGGCTGATCGAAGCCGCGTGGCGCATGATCCAGAATAACCTCGATCCCGACGTGGCCGAGCGGCCGGAAGATTTGGTGGTGTATGGCGGCATCGGCAAGGCGGCGCGCAACTGGGACTGCTTTGAGCAGATCCTGCGCTCGCTGGAGCTGCTTCAGCCCGACGAAACCCTGCTGATCCAGTCCGGCAAGCCGGTGGGCGTTTTTCGTACCCATGCCGACGCGCCGCGCGTGCTGCTGGCGAACTCTAACCTGGTGCCGCACTGGGCCAACTGGGATCACTTTCACGAGCTGGATAAGGCGGGGCTGATGATGTACGGCCAGATGACCGCCGGCTCCTGGATTTACATCGGCGCGCAGGGCATCGTGCAGGGCACCTACGAAACCTTCGTCGAAGCGGGCCGCCAGCACTATAACGGCGATCTGGCCGGACGCTGGATCCTGACCGCCGGTCTCGGCGGCATGGGCGGCGCGCAGCCGCTGGCGGGCGTGCTGGCGGGCGCCTGCGTGCTGGCTATCGAGTGTCAGGAGTCGCGTATCGACTTTCGTCTGCGCACCCGCTATGTCGACCATAAAGCCTATACGCTGGACGAAGCGCTGCAGCTGATTGACGCGGCGACGCAGGCGAAGCAGGCGATCTCCGTCGGCCTGCTGGGCAACGCCGCCGAGATCCTGCCGGAGATGGTGAAACGCGCCCGCGCGGGCGGCCTGAAGCCCGATATCGTGACCGATCAGACCTCGGCGCACGATCCGGTGAACGGCTATCTGCCGATTGGCTGGGACGTGGCGCGCTGGCAGGCTGAACGCGCCAGCGCGCCGAAAGCGGTGGAAAAGGCGGCGCGCGCCTCGATGGCGGTGCACGTGCAGGCGATGCTCGACTTCTGCCATATGGGCATTCCCACGGTGGACTACGGCAACAATATTCGCCAGGTGGCGCTGGATGAGGGCATAGAGAACGCCTTTGATTTCCCCGGTTTTGTGCCGGCCTATATTCGTCCGCTGTTCTGCGAGGGCAAAGGGCCGTTCCGCTGGGTGGCGCTGTCGGGCGATCCAGAGGATATCTATAAAACTGACGCGAAGCTCAAAGCGCTGTTTCCGCAGCATAAAAGCCTGCATCGCTGGCTCGATATGGCGCAGGAGCGCATCGCCTTTCAGGGATTGCCGGCGCGCATCTGCTGGCTGGGTCTGGGCGAGCGGCATCTGGCCGGGCTGGCGTTCAACGAGATGGTGCGCAACGGCGAGCTGAAGGCGCCGGTTGTGATTGGCCGTGACCACCTCGACTGCGGCTCTGTCGCCTCGCCGAACCGCGAAACCGAGTCGATGAAGGATGGTTCCGACGCGGTGTCCGACTGGCCGCTGCTTAACGCCCTGCTGAACACCGCGGGCGGCGCGACCTGGGTGAGCCTGCACCACGGCGGCGGCGTTGGCATGGGCTTTTCGCAGCATGCCGGCGTGGTGATTGTCTGCGACGGCAGCGAGCAGGCGGACCAGCGTCTGGGCCGCGTGCTGTGGAACGATCCCGCCACCGGCGTGATGCGCCATGCGGACGCCGGGTATGCGAGCGCGCAGGCCTGTGCGGCCGAGCACGGGCTTAATTTGCCGATGATGAAGTAAGGGGCGCCGGATTTAACCACGCACCTGGTGAATAAAAAAGCCCGCTCGCGGCGGGCTTTGGTTACTGCACTTAACCTGTCAGGTTTGTGCTGTGCCAACCAGCGACGCCAGCGGGATATTGAACATTTCATGCAGATTACGGATCATCGGCAGCGTCAGCGCACGTTTATTGTTCAGCACCTCATAAACGCGGTTTGGGCGTCCAATCGCCGGCACCAGGTCTTTCGCCGTCAGCCCCATTTGCTCCATGCGGAATTTAATCGCCTCTACCGGATCGGGCGCCTCAATGGGGTAGTGTTCCTGCTCATATTTTTCGATCAGCAGGATCATGACTTCGAGAAAATCCCCTGCTTCACTTCCCGGCTCCGGCTCATTGTCGAACAGGGGTGATACGGCGGCCAGGGCTGCCTCGTAATCTGCTTCGTTGTGAATCGGTTTGATTTTGTAGGTCATCACATATTCACCGTGTTTGCGTCTGTTTTGTCGTATTCCGCGTGTGTTCCAACAAACTTGATGTAGACCGCCTGAAACCTGTATGCCACTGCAACAATCAGACGGTAGTGGTTGCCCTTAATATCAAACACCACCCGATTGTTACTCAGAAAATCTGCTGTCCTGTACATGTCCTTAATGTCTTGGGGCGTTTTCCATTGTGCCTTGCTGACTTCATCTACCCAGGCTTTCAGAGGCTGCTCCGCCTGATTATGACTTTCCCAGAACCGTTTGAGAGACGCGATCGATATAATTCGCACTGACGTTCCTTGTTATCCCATTATGGGACTAATATAACAGTCCCATAATGGGACTGCCAGATTTTAGACGTATTTTATTTTCAGCAAGACTGACTTCCGAAAGTGCCCACGCCGCATTACGCGCAGGATCGTCATTCCGCGCCGCCCGCGCGCCGTCTGCTGCCCCTTATTCCCTTTGGTTCTGACCTATAGCCAAATTCCCGCTGCGGAAGATAGACGCGCCTGCGCCTTGCCACTACAGTGGAGATTCATCACTACAGGAGCGCGATTTCGCATGACCTTATCCCCTGCCCTGCTCGACCAGGCCCAACAGTGGCGCCATCAGTTTCACCGCGAACCGGAACTCGGCTATCAGGAGCACAACACAGGCGATCGGGTTGCTCAGGAGCTGGAGCTGGCGGGATTACAGGTGCATCGCGGCCTGGCAGGCACGGGCGTGGTGGGCACGCTGCGCAACGGCGAAGGCCCTGTCATTGGCCTGCGCGCGGATATGGACGCGCTGCCCATCACGGAAAAAGGCAGCCCGCAGTGGCGCTCGACGCGTCAGGGCGTGATGCACGCCTGCGGCCATGACGGACATACCGCCATTCTGCTGGCGGCGGCGCTGCAGCTGGCGGCGACGCGCCGCTTCCGCGGCACGGTGCACTTTATCTTTCAGCCCGCCGAGGAGAACCTGGGCGGCGCGCGCAAAATGGTGGAAGAGGGGCTGTTTCAGCGCTTCCCGATGGATGCAGTCTATGCGCTGCACAACTGGCCAGGCATGCCGGTCGGCTCGCTGGCGGTCAATCCCGGCGCGATGATGGCCTCGCTCGACTCGTTTGAAATTACCCTTAACGGCAAGAGCTGCCACGCAGCGATGCCGGAGAGCGGCGCCGATCCGATGGTGGTGGCCGCCGAGCTGATTCTGGCGCTGCAAACCATTCCATCGCGTCGCCTGTCACCGCTCGCCTCGGCGGTGGTCAGCGTGACGCAGATCCACGGCGGCGAGGCGATTAACGTCATCCCGGAAACCCTGGTGCTGCGCGGCACGGTGCGATGTTTGCAGACCGACGTACGCAACCGGGTACGCGGTCTGATTGAAGAGTTTGTGACTACCCTGCCGCGCCCGTTCGGCGTCAGCGGCGAGATCCACTGGTTTCCCGGCTATCCCGTCACCGCCAACCACGCCGCACCGGCTGAACAGGTGCGCGAGGTGGCGCGCCAGATGCTGGGCGACGATGCGGTGCGCTGGCAGGTCAATCCTTCGATGGCGTCAGAAGATTTCGCCTGCATGCTGGATGTCTGTCCCGGCGCCTATTTCTGGCTGGGCGCCGATGGCGCCACCCCTTCCGCGCCGCTGCACAATGCCGAATATGACTTTAACGACGCGCTGATCCCGCTGGGCGTCGAATTCTGGCAGCGGCTGGTCGAGCAGGCGCTGCCGCAAAACTAAGCTAGAACCCCGCGTCGCTCAGGCGTGCCAGCGCCTCTTCCAGCGACGCGCATTCCCCGCTGGCGCGGAAACAGCAGGCGATTTGCAGGCGCAGCGCCTGCGGCACCGGACGCTAGCCATTGAGCACCGCTTCGCTCCAGCGCGCGGTCACCTGCGCCGATTTATCGGCAGGCAGTTCCAGCGCCGCTTCCGGCTGACGCTCCACCCACACTTCCGCATCACGTTCCGCCCCGCCGATAAAGCTTATTGACGGACAGCGCAGCGGGCTGGCGTAGACCTCGCCCTCCGTGCCGTTCAGCAGAATAGCGGGCGCGTCGATGTCGCTAAAAAATTTCGCGACGCGCGGCACATATTCCGGATGCGACACGCTGGAGAGACGCAGCGCTTCACGTTCGCCGAACGGCGTCGCCAGCTTCACCAGCGTATGCGCGCTGCTGCGCACGCCCATGCGCCAGCGCAGCGAGAGCTGTTTCGCCATCGGCGGACAGAGATGGTCAATAGTGATAAAGGCGATGTCGCCCTTGTCGAGCGCTGCCTGCGCCTGCGGCCTCGTCGTCACCGCCGCGATCCCAAGCGCGGCGAATACCTGCTCGCTGGTGACGCGCGTCGCATCGTCGCTGACGCCGTGCACCAGCACGGGAAAGCCCAGGCGATGCAGCAGCAGCGCCAGCAGCGGCGTCAGGTTGCCCTGGCGGCGCGCGCCGTTGTAGCTCGGGATGACAATGGGCTGCGGACGGTGCGCGGGTGCCTGTAGCCGCATCATGCATGCCTGCATCGCCTGATAGAATCCGCGCATCTCCTCTTCGCCTTCGCCTTTGATGCGCAGCGCGATAAGGATGCCGCCCAGCTCCAGATCGGGCACCTCGCCCGCCAGCATCGCCGCGTAAAGCGCCTGCGCGGTGGCAAGATCCAGGTCGCGCGCGTGGTTTTTGCCGCGCCCGATCTCCTTAATCACTTTATTCAGTTCCATTCTTCGCTTCCGGTCAGAGACCGCCGCAGAACGGCGGCCAAAAGAGGTTCACTGTTTATCGCTTCGCCGTTGCTCGACGCACGGGACGGCGCGAATGGGCCGCCGACGCCGGCGCGCGTTTCACTTTCAGCGCGGCGGGCGCTTCCGGCTGCTCGATGGGAAACACCGGCAGCGCGGCCAGCAAGCGGCTGCCATAGGCTTTGCTCAGCAAACGGCGATCGTAAATCACGATTTCGCCGTAGCACTGATGGCTGCGGATCAGACGGCCTACCTGCTGAATCAGCGTAAAAGAGGCGCTGGGCAAGCTCTGCACTTCAAACGGATAGCGGTTCAGGCTTTTCAGCCATTCGCCCTCGGTCAAAATTACCGGACTGTCCACCGGCGGAAAAGCGATTTTATGAATATGTACCTGACTCAGCAGGTCGCCTTTCAAATCCAGCCCTTCCGCGAACGACTGCAGGCCGATCAGAATGCTGGTTTCGCCCTTCGTCACCCGTTTGCGATGCAGATCCACCAGGCGCGAGCGCGGCTGATCGCCCTGCACCAGCATCGAGAGGCGTAGCTCCGGCAGCTGCGCGACAAACTGCTGCATCGCACGGCCGCTGGCGAAAAGCACCAGCACCCCTTTGTGCTTTGCGGTTTTCATCTGTTGACGGAAGAAAGCCGCCATCTCAGCGATATGCTCCGCCTCGGTCGCCATCAGCGGCTCATAGCGCATCTGCGGGATCACCAGCTTGCCCTGATCGACGTGATTGAAGGGTGAGTCGAGCGCCACAAAGCGATCGCCCGCTTTTTCATTGAGGCCAGACATCTCCTGCAGGCGACTGAAGCTGTTAAGCGAGCGCAGCGTGGCGGAGGTCACCACCACATGGGGAATTTTACGCCACAGCAGCTTCTCCAGCTGATCGCTGACGCGAATGCCGGCGCAGTGAAACAGCAGATGCGGCTGGCCTTCGCGCAGCTCGCGGCTGATCCATTTGGACACCGGCGCGCCTGAGGCTTTCGGCATCGCCGCCAGCCGCCACAGCTTGCTGACGGACTCGAACCAGCCGAACTGGCGGTTAAGCTGCAGCAAATTGCGGTGCAGGCGCATCAAATCGACGCTGCCGGTCTGCTCGCTCAGGGCGTTGATTAGCCCCTCCGCCAGCCCGCGCAGCGCATCGCATAGTTTGAACAGGCGCGCGCAGAGCGACAGCAGCTCTTCTGGCAGCTCGCCCAGCACAAAGCGAAATTCTCCTGGCTGATGATCGGCGGGCAGCAGCGGATTCAGCGCCTGGCTCAGCGTAGTCAGCAGTTCGCGCAGCTCGTCGCAGTGCGCTTTAAGGCGCTCCGGATTGCTGAGCGGCGGCGGTGATTTCGGGCGCATCTGCGTCATAATGCCCTCTACCAGCCGCACGAAGAGATCAAGCTGCAGGCTGCTCCAGCCGGGCGTGATGTCCGCGCTCATCTCCAGCGCGTCGCGCGCCACATCCGGCAGATGATGTCCTTCGTCCAGCACCAGCATCAGCTGTTTCGCCGGCGGCAGCACCGACTCGTTTTCCATCGCCGCCATCACCAGCGCGTGGTTCGCTACCACCACGTCAACCTGCTCAATTTCACGGCGAGCGACGAAGAAGGGGCATTCGCGATACCAGCGGCAGTGGGAGCCGAGACAGCTCGCCTTGTCGGTGGAGAGACGCTGCCACAGGCTGTCGCTGATGTTCTCCTCGCTGTGGTCGCGCAGACCATCCCAG
>Ga0157360_1001099_pt1 | contig 10203 bp, 8 predicted proteins | sample AttlaeALBM1_FD_111483 | JGI IMG/M metagenome (GOLD analysis project Ga0157360, IMG submission 111483) | Fungus gardens microbial communities from leaf cutter ant in Ribeirão Preto, State of São Paulo, Brazil - Atta laevigata ALBM1 | ecosystem: Host-associated > Fungi > Mycelium > Unclassified ... | reverse complement strand
TCGATGCCTGTTTTACGCTGACGTAGAGCGTTTTGCCGTCCGGTGACAGCGCCAGGCTGTTCGGGTGGGTCGGCGTATCGAAGGTTTTAACGACCTTGTAAGTTTTCGCATCGATAACGCTGACTTTGCCCGCCTCGCGATGCGTAACATAGACTTCGTTGCGCGCCGGGTTAAACAGCACCGCCAGTGATTCCGGTGCGCTGATGCGTTGCAGCACCTTGCCGGATCGGGTATCGACAACCAGTACTTCTGCTGCTTTCGAATCGGTAATAAAGGCCCGGTGGCCGGCAGTATCAAGGCTCAGGTTCAGATAGAAGTGCTCTTTCCCGTCATCCTGGAGCTTCTTGCGGTCAAGAATTTTGTTCGTCCCGGTATCAATGGTCAGCAGTTCGCCATCGCCGTTGGTGCTGTAAAGACGCTTTGCTGCCGCATCAAGCGCCAGACCGGTGCTGTACGTGCCGGTATTCGTGATAGTGCTTTTCAGCTTCATCGCCGCGCCGTCAATCACCCAGATGGCACTCTCTTTACCTACGCCGGTAACGTAAAGCGTATTCGTGGTGTCGTCTACCACCAGTTCTCGTGGGCTGAGCGGGTGAACGCTGTCGGAGCGCTTACGCGCATCAAGCACTACGCGGCCTTTAATATCGCCGGTTTTCGCATCGACGGCGGTGACGGAGCCATTCACCGTATTGCCGAACCAGAGCGTTTGCGTCTGCTGATTGATCGCTGCGCCAAAGGGTTTCACATCGCTGTGAATGGCCTGGGTAATATCAAGACTGGCCGGATCGAGGCGATAAATGACGCCGCCTTTGTCGATTTTGCGGCTCTGCGAAGTGGCGACCCATAATGCGTTCTCCTGCTGGCTGACGGCCATTTCGTAGGCCCCCTTGCCGACCGCTTTACGCAGCATCTCCTCGGCTGCGTGGGCACTAAACGAGCCTGCCAGCAGCAGTGAACCAAGGAATAGCGCGCGATGCAGGCGCGATGGAGAAAAATGAGCTAAAGACATAACGACTCCCTTTGTTGAAATTATGCTTACGTTTTCACATGCATCCAGTGCGCGAAACTGCGGTTTCGCTTATTGTTGTAGGTGAGAATAGTAATCATTTATATTCATAAAGTGGAGTCTTAATCGCCCCACAAGGCAAAATTTCTACCGCCATGTAGAGTCGTGATTAACGTAACGTGCGTTCAACATTTTCAAAAAATTTACATATCCTTTAACATGTTGCCGCATTTTTCTTTTTTTGCTCCTCTTTTAACTCGGTTCCGTCATGAAAATCTTGTCAGTTACAAAGGTTACGCTGCCTGTTTTGCTGCTGCCTGTTGCACTCTCTACCTCCGCCTGGGCGGCCTCTGGTGAACAAACGATGATCGTCAGCGCCGCGCCGCAGACGGTCTCGGAGTTGGATAGCCCGGCCGCGGTCAGTGTGGTTCAGGGCGACGATATTCGCCAGGCTGCGCCACGCGTGAATCTCTCTGAATCAATGGGCAGCGTGCCCGGCTTACAGGTGCAGAACCGCCAGAACTACGCCCAGGATCTGCAACTCTCCATTCGCGGATTCGGTTCGCGTTCAACCTATGGCGTGCGCGGCATTCGTCTCTATGTAGATGGTATTCCTGCCACTATGCCGGATGGCCAAGGGCAGACCTCAAATATCGATCTCAATAGCGTGGAGCACATTGATGTGCTGCGCGGCCCCTTCTCTGCCCTCTACGGCAATGCCTCTGGCGGCGTAATGAACGTGACGACGCAGACCGGACGTGAACCGGCAACGGTTGAGGCGAGCAGCTATTACGGCAGCTTCGGCAGCTGGCGCTATGGCATGAAAGCCACCGGTGCAATGGGCGACGGCACCCACGCGGGAGATGTGGATTACACCGCTTCGACTACCCGCTTTGTCACCCACGGCTATCGTGACCGCAGCGGCGCGCGCAAAAATCTGGCTAACGCCAAACTGGGCGTGCGCATTGATGAAGTCAGCAAACTGAACCTCATTTTTAACAGCGTTGATATTAAAGCGGACGATGCGGGCGGGCTGAGCCGTGACGAATGGCGAGCTAATCCGCGCCAGTCACCGCGTGCTGATGCGTTCCATACGCGCAAAACCATCAAGCAGACTCAGGCAGGCCTGCGCTATGAGCGTCAACTGAGCGAGCGCGACGATCTCAGCGTGATGATGTATGCCGGTGAGCGCGAAACCACACAGTATCAATCCATTCCGCGCGCGCCGCAGCTCAAGCCGACCCACGCAGGCGGGGTGATCAATCTGAGCCGCCACTACCAGGGCATCGATACGCGCTGGACGCACAAAGGCGAGCTGGGCGTGCCGATGACCTTCACCGCTGGTCTCAACTACGAAAATATGAGTGAAGAGCGCAAAGGCTACGAAAACTTCATCATGAGTGGTACCACGCCGGAGTATGGGCAGAAAGGTAACTTGCGCCGTAACGAGCGCAATCTGATGTGGAACGTCGATCCCTATCTGCAAACGGCCTGGCAGCTTACTGAGAAACTGTCGCTGGATGCGGGCGTGCGCTACAGCTCGGTCTGGTTTGACTCCAACGATCACTATGTGACCGCTAAAAATGGCGATGACAGCGGTGATGCGAGTTACCACAAGTGGCTTCCGGCGGCCTCACTGAAATATGCTGTCACCCCAGCGTGGAATCTCTACACCGCCGCCGGGCGCGGTTTCGAAACGCCGACTATCAACGAGCTCTCATACCGCTCCGGCGACCAGAGCGGGCTGAACTTCGCGCTGAAACCGGCCACCAACGACACGCTTGAGATCGGCAGCAAAACCCGCATCGGCAACGGTCTATTGACGGCAGCGCTGTTCCGCACCGATACGGATAATGAAATTGTTGCCGACAGCAGCAGCGGCGGGCGCACCAGTTATAAAAATGCCGGGAAAACGCGGCGCCAGGGCGTCGAGCTCTCTGTCGATCAGCAGTTCGCCGGTAACTGGCGCGCAAAAGCGGCATGGACCTGGCTGGACGCAACCTACCGCAGCGAAGTGTGTGGTGATGCCTCCTGCGAAGGCAACCGCATTCCAGGTATCGCGCGCAATATGGGCTTTGCTTCACTCGGCTGGATGCCGGAGGAGGGCTGGTATGCCGGAGCAGATGTGCGTTATATGAGTAACATCATGGCTAATGATGAGAACAGCGCCAAAGCCCCCTCCTACACCGTCGCCGGGCTGAACACCGGGTATAAGTTCAACTATGGCAACTGGATGATGGATCTCTTTGGCCGCGTTGATAACCTCTTTGACCGCAACTATGTCGGATCGGTGATCGTCAACGAATCCAACAACCGTTACTACGAACCAGCGCCGGGACGTAACTACGGCGTCGGCTTATCGGTGGCCTATCAGTTCAATTAATCCACACCGCAGGCAACAAAAAGCCCGGCCATCATGCGCCGGGCTTTATTTATCACTTCAGGGGCCATTAAAAGGTGGTCCATCCCTCTTCGGCGAGCGTCGCTTCACGCGGCGTTGGCGGGATAAGCGTACTTTTCGCGCCCTTCACCTTTGCCGGTTTTGCCTCATTACTGGCGAGGCGGAAGGCAGCAACCAGCTCTTCCAGCAGGCGCGCCTGCTCCTCCAGCGAACCGGCAGCAGATGAGGATTCGCTCACCAGCGAGGCGTTCTGTTGAGTTGTGCTGTCAAGCTCACCGACTGCGCGGGCAATCTGCTCAATGCCGCGGCTCTGCTCTTCGGATGCGGAGGAGATCTCGCCCATAATATCGTTGACGCGCGTGACGGACTGCACCACCTGATCCATCGTCTCGCCCGCTTTAACCACCAGTTTGCTGCCGATGTTAATGCGTGAAACCGATTCGCTGATCAGTTGCTCGATATCTTTTGCTGCCTGCGAGCTGCGCTGCGACAGGCTGCGGACTTCTCCGGCGACCACCGCAAAACCGCGTCCCTGCTCGCCCGCTCTTGCCGCTTCCACCGCTGCATTTAGCGCCAGAATATTGGTCTGAAACGCAATGCTGTTAATCACGGCGGTAATGTCGGCAATCTTGTTCGAGCTGGTATTGATGTCGCCCATTGTATCTACCACCTGGCGCATTACCGTGCCGCCTTCGCTGGCGGTTTTCGACGCCTGCGCCGCCAGGCTGCTGGCGTTGCGAGCGTTATCAGCGTTGTTTTTCACCGTGGCGGTTAACTGTTCCATACTGGCAGCGGTTTGCACTACGGCGGCGGCCTGCTGTTCGGTGCGGGATGAGAGATCGGTATTGCCATCGGCGATCTCCGTTGCTGCGTGTGAGAGCTGCGTTACGCTGCTGCGCACTTCATGGATCATATCGCGCAGCCGGTCATTCATCCGGCCCATCGCAGCGGTTAACTGCCCCAGCTCGTCACTACTTTGCGCGCGGATTTGCGCGCTCAGATCGCCGCTGGCAATGCGTTCTGCCAGCGCCAGGTTACGGTGAACCGGCCGGGTGATCTGGCGAATTACCCACCAGGAGACCAGCATGCCGAGGAGAATAGCTATCGCACCGGTGATAGCGGCAATGGAACTTGAGGTGTAAGCCAGCTCTTCGTTATGCGCTTTCACCAGTGCGATAATGTCGCGCAGCGATGCGCTGCTGGCATCACCGCCCACTTTGACTCTATCTTCCGCAGCCCTGAGCGTCTGCCAGGCGGTAAAGTAGTTCAGCGCCTGAGTACGATAGCTGACGGTGCTTTCCCAGATGGCTTGTAACGGTGCTTGCAGTTCTCCCGGCAGCTGACCGTTCAGTACCTGCACGCTGCTGGCAGTGGCCGCGAACTGCTGCTCAAGCCGATCGCGCGTGGCAGGGCTCGGGCTATAACGCACGACCAACGCTGCGTCGCGCACGCTGCTGATGGCAAAGAGCTGCTCATAGATTTGCGTCATCAGCGCCGGATCCGCCACCGGTGTACGCACTAGCGTGGTATAGCGGGCTGAGAGATCTTCCCTGCTCAGTTTATCGAGGCTTTCACGCAGGGCGCGCAGATCGCCGGTCGCTTTTTGCATCTCACCAATGCTGGCCTGAAAATTCTCTAAATTGCGGGCGACATCATTAATAATTTTACGTTCGTTGGTTGACCAGCTGAGGGCGTCTGCGCTGGCGGTAAGCTCTGAAGCATGGCGAACATAGTTCGCCATCACCTGGCCTGATTTCTCATCGCCATAAAAATATTTCAGGCGATTAATTTTCGCCTGGAATACTTCAATATTGATGTTGTACATCAAATTTGTTTTTTCATAGACGTCGCGAATTTCTTTAAAACGCAGCACGCTGAGAATGGTGGCAAACGCGACCAGAAAAAGAACCACACCGAATCCGACCGACAGCTTTTGACTAATTTTTATATTGCTTACCCGTTGGCTAATTGACATTTTTTCCCCTTGTCTAACGTCCATAGTGAGTGCCCGACTGTGCACGCGACAAGTTATCGGCAGGAAAATAAGCGGATTCAGGTTGCGGGGAGGTTATAGGTTAAAAGTGTGATATTGATGCGCCCCATTCGCAAATTATTACCGGGGTGCATCAATATGCTTCATGAAATTATTAAATCAGTGAATTATCACTTAGCGTTCAAACTGTCTGTGCACAATGGTTGCGCCTTCATCAATTGCTCGCCAGACGGCGCGCTCACTGGCAAAAGCATCGCCCTCTTCTAATGCACAAAGCAGATCGTGGTAATGCTGCACGCGCATCAGGTGCTCAGATGATGGATAGAGATAGTTATAACAGGGGCCAATCCGTACCCAAAGTTGTTCAATTAAAGCGGTGAGCGTCGGCATGCCGGCATGGGCATAGACGCTGAAACGAAACACGCGATTGGCCTGTAACGCCTGCTCTGTGTTACCGCTTTTCATCGCTTCATCGACATTGATAGCCAGCGTGCGCAGTTCGCGCAGCTTATCGCTGGTCATGTTCTGGCTCGCGGCGCGCGCGGCCATGCCTTCAAGATTTTTACGAATCTGATTGATTTCGTTATAACGTTCCGCACTGACCTGCGGCACGAGAAAAGCCTGCGCCGGTGTTGCATGCAGCGCGCCTGCGGAAACAAGTCGCAGTAGCGCTTCACGAACCGGTGTAATACTCGTACCCAGCTGATCGGCGATTTCTTTCGTGATAAGTCGGGCTCCGGGTCTCAGGGCACCGACGATAAGCGCACTCTTTAAACTTGCCTCAACCTGCATGGTTAGACTCGTTCTCTGCGCTTTCTCCAAATCAAGCATGTTTGCATCCTGTATAAATTCTTTATTTTCTCAGCCTGGTAGCGTGTCCATATGGTTATGCCTAAAAGATATATTTTATAAGTGCATGCCTGGTATTGGATTATTGCGTAAAGTTAGAACAAAAAGTTATTTATTATGCACGACCACCAGGAACTGCCTCCACAAGGTCAACAATTCCTTATGCATGTATAATTAAAGCTGTTTTTCGCAAAAATGCCCAATTTAAAATGGCGGTTTTTACCGCCATTTTTTTATTTAGTTTTCTGAGGAGATTTTTACGACGACTTTGCCGAAGTTTTTCCCTTCCAGTAGGCCGATAAACGCCTCTGGCGCCTGCTCCAGACCCTCCGTTACCTGTTCGCGGTAATGAATACGATCCTGTTTAAGCCAGCTCGCCATCTCCTGCTGGAATTCATGCAGTCGGTGACCATAATCCTGCATGATAATAAATCCTTGCAACCGAATACGTTTCTTCAGAATCGTTGCCATTAATAATGGAACGCGATCCGGGCCTTCCGGAAGATCGGTGGCGTTATAACCGCTCACCAGACCACAGAGCGGAATGCGTGCAGAGGTATTTAATAGCGGCAGCACGGCATCGAAGACTTTACCGCCAACGTTCTCATAGTAAATATCGATGCCCTGCGGGCAGGCCTTCGCCAGTTGGTCGCTAAAATCATCGGCATGGTGATCAATGCACTCATCAAACCCCAGCACTTCAACAGCATGACGGCACTTCTCGCTGCCGCCCGCCACGCCCACGACGCGACAGCCCTTAATTTTGCCAATCTGGCCGACCGTTGCGCCAACAGGCCCGGTAGCCGCAGCAACTACCAGCGTTTCGCCCTCTTTCGGCTGGCCGATATCCAGCAACCCCATATAGGCGGTAAAGCCCGGCATGCCAAGAATACCCAGCGCCCAGGACGGGTGCGGGATATTGCTATCCAGTTTCACCAGATCATCACCACTGGCAATGTCGTAATCCTGCCAGCCGCTGCCGGCGAGAACCCAGTCGCCCTCGGCGAAATCCGGATGCTGTGATTTCACAACACGGCTCACGGTGCCGCCACACATCACTTCACCAATTTTAACCGGCGGTGAGTAGGATGGCGCATCACTCATGCGTCCGCGCATATAGGGGTCGAGGGAGAGGTATACCGTGCGCAGCAGCACCTGGCCTTCGCCCGGCGAGGCGACCTCATCCTCCTCCAGCCGAAAATTCTCTGCAGTCGGCGCGCCATGCGGACGCGAAGCCAGTACCCAGCGGCGGTTGCGGTGTGAATGTTGGTTCATTTTGCTCTCCTGTGCAGTGTGGGCTGACTAATGATAGTAGACGGTTAACGCTGCCCGCGCGTTGGCATTACGTGGCGGCATGGTTGAGGCGCACCACCAGATAGCGGCACGGCTGAAGGGTTTCATTGATAAATCGGCAGTCGTTTGGCGGGCCCAATTCCAGACAATCCCCAGGCTGCATCTCGTGGCGCGTCTCGCCTTCGAGAAAGACCAGGCTCCCCTCCTGCAGCCAGATAAGCTGGCGCGCCAGCGCATAAGAGGAGGCTGGCATCGGGATATTGCTGCCGGGCGGCAGCTCGATCTGTACTAAATCAATGGGCAGGTCGCTGCGCGGCGAAACGTGGCGGCGCAGATAGTGGCTTTGCGGATCGCGCCACACCGGCTGGCTGGCGAAGCGCAGCAGCTTGCCCTCCTGCATCTCCGCGCGGGCAATCAGCGTTGACATGCTGATGGCAAACGCGCCGCAGATACGCGCCAGAAGCGTGGCGGTCGGGCTGCTCTCCGCCCGCTCGATTTTGTGGATCATCGCCCGCGACACACCCGCCCGTTCGGCCAGCTCCGTCAGCGACCAGCCGCGCGACTCGCGCTCAAGACGAATTCGCGCACTGATGCGTTGATTTATATTGTCTGAGATAGTATTCATAACGTCATACTATAGTGTACAGATCAGGGGTTCAACTATGCCGATTCGTTATGCCGTGAAAGAGGATTGCGCGGCGATTGCCGCTATTTATAACCATGCCGTGATCAATACGGCGGCGATCTGGAACGATCAAACCGTGGATGCCGATAACCGCATTGCGTGGTTTGAGGCGCGCGCTCTGCTCGGTTATCCGGTGATTGTGAGCGAAGAGAACGGCGTTGTCACGGGTTACGCCTCCTTCGGCGACTGGCGCGCCTTCGACGGCTTTCGTCACACGGTTGAGCACTCGGTCTATGTCCACCCGGATCATCAGGGTAAAGGGCTTGGCCTGGCGCTAATGGAGCGGCTGATTCAGGAAGCGAAGCGCATCGGCAAACATGTGATGGTTGCCGGCATCGAAGCGCAAAACCAGGGGTCAATTCATCTCCACCAGAAGCTTGGCTTTACCATTACCGGGCAGATGCCGCAGGTCGGCACCAAGTTTGGCCGCTGGCTCGATCTCACCTTTATGCAGCTGCAACTGGACAACCGCACCGACCCGGACGCACCAGCATGAACCAGTCCCTGACCCTCGCTTTTCTGGTTGCTGCCGGTATTGGGCTGGTTATCCAGAACACGTTGATGGTGCGTATTACCCAGGCTTCCTCCACCATTCTGATCGCCATGCTGCTCAACTCGCTGGTCGGCATTGTGCTGTTTGTCTCTATTCTGTTGATCAAACAGGGCGTCGGTGGTTTTCAGGAGCTGGTTACCAGCGTCAAATGGTGGACGCTGATCCCCGGCCTGCTCGGCTCCTTCTTCGTTTTCGCCAGCATCAGCGGCTATCAAAATGTCGGCGCGGCAACCACTATCGCCGTGCTGATCGCCAGCCAGCTAATCGGCGGCCTGGTAATGGATGTGGTGAAGAGCGAAGGCGTGGCGCTGCGGGCGCTGATTGGCCCGGTGTGCGGTGCGGTGTTACTGGTGATTGGTGCCTGGCTGGTCGCCCGGCGGCAGTTTTAAGACCACAAAAAACGGGCCAGTCGGCCCGTTTTGTCAGTGCATTATCAGAGAATCGCGCCACCTTTGGTGAGCTGCTCGCGTCGCGCCTCCGCATCCTCTTTATGCTGGCGACCATGATGGGCGATGGCGTTACGCAGGCGCTGCTGCTGTTCGTAACGCGCTTCGCGGCTCAGTTCGCCATCTTCACTCAGGATAACCAGCAGCTCGTTCATGCCGATAATGGCTCCGTCGGCAATGGCGGCGTCGACGCGGGCGGTAACCTCATCAAGATGTGACATACCCTCTCCTTAATTCAGCTTCGCTTTGGAAAAATCACTGCCCATCAGGCTGACGCTGTAGCCAGTGACGTTGCTGCGCGTCGCGTAGAAGGTTTTGCCGTTTGCCAGCGGGATCCACGGTGCCTGCTTATAGAAAATCTCCTGCGCCTGGCCGTAAAGTTTGGCGCGCTCGGCCGGATCGCTGACCAGCTTCGCTTTTTTCACCAGATCGTCGTAAGGCTTGTCACACCAGCGCGCTGCGTTGGAGCCGGTCTTCACGCTGTCGCAGCCGAGCAGCGTATCGGCGAAGTTGTCCGGATCGCCGTTATCGGACATCCAGCCAAACAGCGCGGTGTCGTGCTCGCCTTTACGCATGCCGGAAAGATACTCGCCCCACTCGTAGGAGACAATCTTCGCTTTGACGCCCACTTTTGCCCAGTCGCTCTGGATCATCTCAGCGATACGGCGCGAGTTGGGGTTATAGGGGCGCTGCACCGGCATTGACCAGAGCGTCGCTTCAAAGCCCTTCTCCAGCCCCGCCTGTTTCAGCAGCGCTTTCGCTTTCTCCGGATCGTAGCTGTACTCCGGCAGGTCTTTGTTGTAGCCGAGCATGTTTGGCGGCAGCGGCGATTTCGCCACGCTGGCGGAGCCCAGGAAGACCGCATTCACAATTGCTTTTTTATCGGTGGCGTAGTTCAGCGCCTGGCGCACCAGCACGTTATCAAACGGTTTTTTCTCGGTGTTAAACGCCAGATAGCCGACGTTCAGCGCTTCAAC
>Ga0157360_1001096_pt1 | contig 10206 bp, 8 predicted proteins | sample AttlaeALBM1_FD_111483 | JGI IMG/M metagenome (GOLD analysis project Ga0157360, IMG submission 111483) | Fungus gardens microbial communities from leaf cutter ant in Ribeirão Preto, State of São Paulo, Brazil - Atta laevigata ALBM1 | ecosystem: Host-associated > Fungi > Mycelium > Unclassified ... | reverse complement strand
GGGCTGAAAAGATCCGCGAAAGAACGGAACGAAAGTCTCTCTAAAATGAGAAGTGGTCACTCAATGAAAATTGCATTTGTTGGTGAAGCCGTATCGGGTTTTGGTGGCATGGAAACGGTCATCAAAGCCGTCATTCATTCGTTTCAGCAAGCTGCCTTTGCGCAGTGCGAGATGTTCTTTTTTTGCCGTAACGACAAAATGGATAAAGGGTGGCTGGCAGGGATTAACGCGGCTTACTCCTTCTCGAACATTAAACTCAGTTTTATCAGGCGCGCGATCCATATCCATAATTTCAAGCGCTGGATGAATGAGCATAAACCCGACTTTGTAATCTGCATTGATACGCCCACCTGCTTTCTGGTAAACAGAGCGCGGCGGAAATGCAAGCATCGTTTTACTGTTTTGTCGTGGCCGCATTTCTCGCTGGATCATAAAAAGCACGGTGACTCTGTAGTCTGGGCTGATTATCACCTCGCGATAAGCAGCGGTATCAAAACGCAGATGGAGGCGCGGGATATTGCGGAGGAGACAATCCACCTCGTCTATAACCCCGTTGAACCGCAGAGCGGCACGATCCCCGCCCCGAATGCGGATGAGACTGCGACCTTCTTATACGTCGGCAGAATGAAGTTTGAAGGGCAGAAAAGAGTTAAAGATCTGCTCGATGGTCTCGCGCAGGTTAAAGGACAGTGGCATCTGCATGCGATTGGCGATGGTTCGGATTTTGAAAAGTGCAAGGCTTACGCGCGCAAACTCAATATCGACCGCAACATCACCTGGCATGGCTGGCAGGCTCAGCCCTGGGACGTGGTCAGGGACAAAATCAAAAAAGTCTCCGCATTACTACTGACCTCATCCTTTGAAGGCTTCGGGATGGTGCTGCTGGAAGCGATGGCGTGGGGCATTCCCTGCATCAGCGCAAATTGTGTTGCCGGTCCGGAAGATATTATTCGCCAGGGCGTTAATGGCTATCTCTATCCGCCAGGCGAGATGGCTGAGTTTGTGACCTTGCTGCAGCAGGTTGTTGATCATCGCACGTCATTCCAGCCAGATACGGTTAAGCAGTCAATCAGCGCGTTCTATACCGAAACCTATAATCGACGTATGCGAGAGGCGATCCTCTCGGTCCTCACGGCACTGAATACGAGCATTGAATGAGCCAAACTTATTTTGATGAGAAAGAAGTGATTCTTTCGATAAAGGATTATAACTATTTATCTGATGCTGGCATCAGTGCGTTTAATATCGCTTACGGCATCGATAAGAACTTCCTTTATGGATGTGGGATTTCGATAGCGTCAATTCTTTTAAATAATAAAGATAAGCGATTATCCTTCCATGTCTTTACAGACTATATAACAGAAGAGGATAACAAAAAGTTCTCCTCGCTCGCAGAGCAATACCAGGCACGGATTACGGTTTATCTGGTGAATTGCGATAAATTGAAATCACTACCCAGCACCAAAAACTGGACCTATGCGACCTATTTCCGCTTTATTATTGCCGATTATTTTACGGAGAAAGCGGATCGCGTGCTCTATCTCGATGCGGACATCGCTTGTCAGGGCAGTGTACAGGAGTTGATTGATCTTGAATTCAGCGAGCATGAGATCGCCGCAGTTGTCGCAGAAGGCGATATTAACTGGTGGCAAAAGCGAGCGGTAAGTCTGGACTCACCCGGTTTAGTTAATGGGTATTTTAACGCTGGTTTTCTCCTGATTAATATTCCGTGCTGGACTGCGAATGATATCTCGCGTAATGCGATTGAAATGCTACGCGATCCGGTTGTGGCCAGTAGAATTACGCATCTCGATCAAGATGTATTGAATATGCTGCTGGTGGATAAAGCAAAGTTTATTGATAAGAAATTTAATACTCAGTACAGCATTAACTATGAATTAAAAACGGGTGTACCAAACCCAGTAAATGAAAGCACGGTGTTCATTCACTATATTGGGCCAACGAAACCGTGGCACGATTGGTCTGATTATCCGGTGTCACAAGGTTTTCTTCGTGCTAAAAGAGAGTCGCCGTGGAAAAACGATCGCTTATTGAAGCCTACAAATGCAAATCAATATCGATATTGTGCCAAACATATGCTGCATCAGAAGAAGTTCCTTAAAGGGTTAGTGAGTTATTTGTTCTATTTTCAAAAGAAAATCGCAAACTAAAAAAACACATAGGTGATGCAGTGGACTCATTTCCAGGTATTAAAATTTCTGAATTCGAAGTTTTTGATTATAGCAAAGAGAAAACAACCCATGCTCTAAACATCGCCTATGGAATCGATCGCAACTATCTTGATTGGGTAGGCGTATCAATAACGTCGATTGTAATCAATAACAGCATCGACATAAATTATCACATCATCTCCGATGAGTATGATGATTGCTTCCTGAAGCGAATAGGCGTACTGGCTGAGAAGTATGCAATCAAAATAAATTTATATTTAATTAATTCTGAATGCCTAAGCGATCTTCCCAGTACCAAAATTTGGTCACGTGCCATGTATTTCCGGCTATTCGCCTTTGAATACTTCAGCAATAGTTTCGATGAGCTGCTCTATCTTGACGCTGACGTCTTTTGTAAAGGTCGGCTTGATGAGCTGGCTGCATGTAACCTTGAAAACGTCGCTGCGGCAGTCGTACGTGATGTTGATTCGATGCAGAGTAAAGCCGTCGAAAGATTAAAAGACCCCGATATACGCAACAATTATTTTAATTCCGGCGTAGTGTTTGCCAATCTCAAAGAGTGGGTGAAAAATGGTCTCACTAATCAGGCTTTCTCTATACTTCTCAATAAAAATAATCGCGGCATAGAATTTAAGTACCCGGACCAGGATGTTCTCAATGTCTTACTAAAAGATAGAGTGCATTTCTTACCGGGGAAATTTAATACAATCTACACTATTAAAAGCGAGCTGAAAGATCGCTCTCATCAAAACTACAAGAATATTATTTCGGACGAAACAGTCTTAATACACTATACAGGGGCGACAAAACCCTGGCATAAATGGGCGACTTACCCGTCCACCGTGTACTACCAAACTGCGTTAGCCGCATCACCCTGGAAAGATCAACCACCACGTGACGCAAGAACATTTATCGAGTTCAAGAAAAGATATAAACATCTTCTGGTGCAACATAAATATATGGCAGGTATTAAAGCAGGTTTTTTATATCTTCTGAGAAAGTACTCTTTACATTCAAAATAAAACAATAGCTGGTCAAATTTATGAGTAACAAACATCAAGTTGGGGATTATGTTGTTTTCACCAAAACAGGTGGTGAAAAGTATCTAGAAATATTCAAAGATTTTCTTGCTTATAATATAGATGTGATTAAAGTTTTTCGTAGTATTGATGACACAAAAGTTGTGCTAATCAATACCCAATATGGGAAGTATATCCTAAAAATCTTTGCCCCCAAACAGAAAAAGACAGAACGTTTTCTGAAGTCTATTTTCAAGGGCGATTATTATGAAGCGTTATTTCATCAGACTGAGCGAATTAGAGAAAATGGTGCTGAAGCCATAAATGACTTTTATCTATTGGCTGCTAAAAAGACATTCCGCTTCGCCCATTCTTATATAATGTTAATTGAATATATTGATGGTATTGAGTTAGCTGACTTTGCATCCATTGATGACAACCTCAAACAAAAAATAAAACTATCAATAGATGAGCTGCATCAAAATGGTATGGTCTCAGGCGATCCGCATAAAGGTAATTTTATCATCCAAAACGGCGAAGTGCGGATAATAGATTTGTCAGGCAAGTCTCCTTCCCGGATAAGAAAAGCGAAAGATCGCATCGACCTGGAGCGACATTACGGTATTGTTAATGGTATAAAAGACCTTGGCTACTACCAGTTTATTTATAAGAAAAAAATACGCAATTTTATTCGTAGGATAAAAGGTAAGCCGGTTCGCTGATGAAAATTTTCCGCGTTCTTTGCTAGTTACTCTTGTATCGCTTGCCGAAGATGAATAGTAATAAGCACAGCAGAAAGGTAACGGAAAGTGCAACACCATCTTCAGTTTTTAAGTTTGGCCCAGATTATTAAAGATAAGCATATTGTTAGTCTGAAACAGTAATATGTATTAATCCCAACAGGTTTATTATGAAAAATATTAAATATATTACACATGCATGTGTTGAGCGATTGAAAAGACACAAGTCTTCAGATGACGTTGTTATCTTTCTGTCTGGGCCTACATCAAAGAAGACGCCTTTGTCGGTTCTTCGCAGCCGGGATATAATCGCGGTCAACGGATCTGCCGCTTATTTAATCGAGAATGATATCAATCCGTTAATTTATGTTCTAACGGACGCCCGTTTTTTGTTACAGCGCCGTGATGACTTTTATCAGTTTAGCCGCAATAGTCGTTTTACCATCGTTAATGCTGATGTTTATGAGGCGGCAGCGGAGGAAGATAAGTGTTATCTGCGTGAGAACTGCCTGATACTGCGCGCCTTCTATAAGCGCGAAAAAGGCGGAGCGATAAAAAAGCTTAAGTTCCTGATGAAGAGTCGCCTGCATAAAAGTTTACTTATCAATATCCCCTGGTCTAAGAAGGGGCGTCTGGTCGGTTTTAGTAAGGATATCGCGCTGGGCTACTGTTCATGCCACACAGTTGCTTATACCGCGATTCAAATTGCCTATTCGCTGAAATATAGTGCCATTATCTGTTCCGGTCTGGATTTGACCAATACCTGCCGCCGATTTTATGACGAAAGTAACAATCCGATGCCTTCTGAGTTAAGTAAAGATCTGCCCAAGATTTTACCCTTCTTTATTTTTATGCGGGCTAATATACCAGACATTAATATCTTTAATCTTTCGGATGATACTGCAATTAGTTACGACATCATTCCTTTCATGCAACCCGATGAGCTCGAAAAAAATAATTATAAAAACAGCCACGAGCTGCATGAAAAAATTGATTTCGAACGCAAAGCAAACACCTTTGCTAACTAGTGGTAACCACTTTTTTGGTAAGAAAAATGCGCCTTGGAACCTTTCACAAGAAGAAAAAGCATTTAATCAATAAAATAAAGATCAATTTTCTCTCTTTATTCTTAAAAAACCGACGTGGACCGAATATTGATAGCAAAAACATAAAAAGCTGCTTATTAATTCATGACAACAGTAAGATTGGTGATCTGATTGTCCTTAGCGCGCTTTACCGAATATTGTCGAGGAAAGGCATCGCGTTAACGATACTCTCATGTGGCTCGGGGCATGCTTTTCTCAACGCACATCCGCATATTGACCAGCTGCTCATAAAAAAATCAAACAACATGAGTGAACTGCTTAAACTTCGGCACCAGTTAAGAAAACGCCATTTCGATGTTGTATTGGATCCCTTTGAAACGTTTCCTTGCTTTGGCCACGCGTTACTGCTCTCGGGGCTGCGGGATTCGTACGTGCTGGGATTTGATAAATGGTACAAGCGCTACTATTCGCGCTACAACCCTCATGATGAGCAGTTGAACGAGCATATGTCCTCGCGCACAAACGTCATTGTGCGGCAGCTTTTCGAACGCGATGCAGACGATGATTATCGTTACGATATCGCTATTCCGGCGGATGTCGAAGATGCGGTAAGCGCGTTGGTAGGCTCGTCTGACGTGGTTGCTATTAATCCCCTGGGGGCCAAGAAGATTTGCCGTCTTTCATCTGAGCAGATGCTGCTTATCCACAGTTGGTTCGCACAGCACCATCCTGGCCTGAGAATTATCTATACTGGTCATCCGGATGACTTATCCTCCATCCCTGTAAGCAACATTGAAACGCTACCTTATCCTGATTTTATCTATACCGTAGCCTTAACGAAGCTCAGCAAATATGTTGTCTCTGTCGATACCGCTCTGGTGCATATTGCCTCAGCCTTTAACCGGCCGATGTTGGCGCTCTATCCTCAGGCACGTACCGCTGAATATCCCTCGCCCCTGATATGGGCACCGAATAGCGAGTGCGCGGAGCAAATTATCTCCCCTACGCACTTTGTCTCTGATATCGATGAGCGCACGCTAATTAACGGCCTGGAAAGGCTGATGGCCTGCAAGATGAATGCTACGCAATAAAATGGCCACGCATGGTGGCCATTGATTCATCATACTATTGTGAGCTGCGGATCTTATTGAAGAGTAAAAGAAGAGTCAGGCCGCAAATAATGATAATCGGCACGCTTCTCGCCCAAAGAAGCACATCGCTTAACCCAGTCCCGATTATTGCCAGAGAAAAAGCAAACAAACCCATCGAGCGATAATAGTAGGCGGAAAATATTAAGGCAGCATAAAAACAAATAACGGATATTACGCCAATGATACCTTTCAGCGAGGCGTTTTCGATGATCTCGTTGTGCAGATGAACATTGATATATACCATCGCAGAGCTTAACGTCTTGTTTTTTACCACCATTTTTGCAATTTCTTGCGCGCGTTCATCAGCTGAACGCCATTTTAGGGGGGCTTCCTTAAAGAGCGTCATCCCTGATTCGTACATCGCAAACCGCGCACCGAGAGAGGTGCCACCGTTACCTTGCTGATATAAGTTTATATCTTTAACGGCCGCATCGTACCGACTGGCAATCGACTGGCTGAAAACGAGGCCAAGCACCATCATTAATGCTAAGAAACCACCAATTCCCAGGAATAGCTTTTTAGGATCCTTAAGGTAATAAGTGATGATGGTCAGGCAGCAGATAATCGGGAAAATTAAAATGGATGAGCGGGTCTGCGTCATCACCAAAGCAGCAAAGATCACTACTGCGTTCAGCACAAACAAAAGTGGGTGACTTTTTGGGGTATAGAGAATAGAGACCGCGCTAATCAAGCCAACCAGCATGATGGAGTAAGCGGCCCCCGTTGATGAGCCAATGCCAAAATCAATCCTGTTCATGCCGACAGAAAATTTCTGAAACAGAGCGTAGCCTAAAATAATAAATGAAACGGAATAGAGAAGATAAAGCAGTGCACTACTTTTATATTTGAATTTTGTCGAGGCGGCTAGCAGCACCATGAAAAAACCAAAAATAAAGACCCGCACGGTATTAATATAATTATGGTACGTCGCTTTAAAAGGAGAGTTATCGACTTTGAAAGTTTTGTACCAAATAAGATCCAGAATGCCAATAAAAAGAATAGAAGCGGGTAGCGCGAAGCTTTTCCAGTTTATACTTGTTGAACGTCCTTTGAGAATGAGCGTTATTATTGCGAGAATTCCGCAGATATTAAAAAACTTCATGCTCAAATTGTTATTAATCATCGCTACGACCAGCGTAGCGGCGGTCAAGATAAACGTACCATATTCCATAATGGACGCGGCTTTTTCACTGCGCCCCTTCCAGGTTTGCGCACTCATAGAGGCTGGCATTCACTTTTCCTTTAGCCTAAACAGGCAATCTCATTAAAAACGTTTTCTGCGCTGAGATGGGCTAAATCGCCATCACTTGCGCGGCATATATATTGGTTTTTTCCATACCCGCCAATCAGCCCTGGGTCCGTTGGGCCATATAACGTGATATTTGGGCGATCCAGCGCCGCCGTCAGATGGCTGAGGCCCGTATCGACCGATACCACAAACTTTGCGCCAGCAAGTGTCTGCGCCACCTTCTCAAGACTCATCTTCGGCAACACTTCAACGTAATCAAATCCTTCCGCTAACCGCTTCGCACGTGCCTCTTCATGATGGGCTCCCCAGGGGAGCTTTATCTGCAAACCGCTTCCGTTAAGCAGGCCAATCAATGCGCGCCAATGGCTCTCTGGCCAGTGTTTATCATCGCGCGTGGTAGCATGCAAAAAGACGGCATAGGAGGAGGCTGGCGCAGCGCCGGAGATAAAATGCTGCGCTATCCCGTAGTCGCCCTGCGTCTGTGGTTTGGCATAGCCCAGACTCTTCGCAAAGAGCTCGCGCGTACGCTCAACCGCGTGTTGCTGTTTCGCAATAGAATGACGGCGGTTATAGAACAGGCTCGCCAGCGGTTCGCGTGCGGAGTGCCAGTCCATACCATGCTTCTCGCCATGCGCTAGCCGGGTGACCAGCGCGGCGCTCTTCACCAGCCCCTGGGCGTCAATAATGGCGTCGTACTGCCTCTCCTTCACCGCATTGCGGAAAGCCTGGCGCTCTGCCGTAACGGGCGCGGAAAACCAGGCTTTGCGCCAGCGGCGGATAGCCACCGGGATAACGCGATCGACTGCGGCGTGCCATGAAGGAATTTGGGCAAAACCCTCTTCCACGACCCAGTCAAAACGGATGCCCGGAATGGCCTGAGTGGCATCAGTCAGTGCGGGCAGTGTGTGCAGCACATCGCCCATTGACGAGGTTTTCACAATCAAGACCCGCATCGCTTATCCTTCTGCTGCCAGCAACAAACCATTCAACTCATCCAGCACGCGCTGCGGCGTAATGTCGATAAGGCTCTGATGATACCCTTCCTCGGCATCGCCTTTGCGCACCTTGTGGTAGCCGGAAATTAAGCGGATGACGCGCGCTTTGTGGGAGAGCGGCGGCGTGAAATCGGGACTGCTGGGGCCATAGAGCGCCACCAGCGGGCGATCGAGCGCGGCGGCAACGTGCATCAAGCCTGAATCATTGCTCACCACCGCTTTACAGGCGGCAATCAGCACCACGGCCTGCTCCAGCTGCGTTTCTCCCGCCAGATTGCGACACCACGCCTGTTGCTCAACACTCAGCGCGGTCAGAATTTGGTTACCCGCTTCGTGATCTTTTGCCGAGCCGAACAGCAGCACCTGATAGCCTTCATCAATAAGCTGCTTCGCCAGTTCGGCGTAGTGATAGTGTGGCCAGCGTTTCGCCGGGCCAAACTCCGCGCCGGGACAAAAACCGATCATCGGACGTTCAGCTGCAAGATCAAAAGTGGCGCACATCTGCAGTTTTTCACTCTCATTAACCTGCAACTGTGGCCAGAGTAGCGGCTGCGGCAGATCTTTCGCCGAGCGCATCACGCCTTTGTCATACGCCAGCGCAACATAGCGCTCCACCATCAGCGGCCAGGCTTGCTTATCCAATACTCGCGCATCGTTAAGTACGCCATAGCGCATTTCACCGCGCCAGCCGGTACGGTGTGGAATGCCGGCAAAGAAGGGAACAAGGGCGGATTTAAAGGAGTTAGGTAGCACGTAGGCGCGATCGTAACGCCGTTCGCGCAAGCTGTGCCCCAGCTTACGGCGGGCACCAATCTCCAGCGCGCCGTGACCGAGCGGCATCGGGATCGCCTCGTTAACTTCCGGCATGCGCGATAAAAGCGGACGGCACCACGCGGGTGCCATCACATCAATTATCGCTTGGGGAAAGCGCGCCTTCAGCGTGCGGTAGAGGCTCTGCGACATCATCATGTCGCCTACCCAGGAGGGGCCAATGACCAGAATTTTCATACTTACGCGTCGCGGTTTAGCCAGGCCATATATTCGCTTACACCTTCGGCCACGGTTTTAAACGGCTTGTCGTAGCCCGCCGCGCGCAGGTTAGTAAGATCGGCCTGCGTAAATGCCTGATAGCGGCCTTTCAGCTTATCGGGGAACGGGATGTACTCAATGCTGCCTTTTTTGTGGAAGGCGAGCGTAGCATCCGCCACGGCCTGGAAGGACTCCGCGCGGCCGGTACCGAGGTTATAAATACCGGAAACGCCGTTTTCCCAGAACCAGAGATTGACCGCAGCTACATCGCCGACGTAGACGAAATCGCGTTTAAAGTTGTCGCTGCCTTCGAACAGTTTCGGGCTCTCGCCATTGTTCAACTGCGTGTTGAGATGGAAAGCGACGCTCGCCATGCTGCCTTTGTGCCCTTCACGCGGGCCATAGACGTTGAAATAGCGGAAGCCGACAATCGGCGAGTTCGCTTCCGGCAGAATGCCGCGCACATACTCATCGAACAGCATTTTTGAGTAGCCGTAGACATTGAGCGGTTTTTCATATTCGCGCGATTCAATAAAGTCCGAGGTGCGGCCGCCGTAGGTGGCTGCGGATGAAGCATACAGGAACGGAATTTCACGCTCCAGGCAGTAGTGCAGCAGCTCTTTGGAGTACTGATAGTTGTTCTCCATCATGTACTTGCCATCCCACTCGGTGGTAGAGGAGCACGCGCCTTCGTGGAATACCGCTTCGATCTCGCCGAACTCTTCGCCAGACATAATCTGGATCAGAAAATCCTCTTTATCCATATAGTCGGCGATATGCAAGTC
>Ga0157360_1001095_pt1 | contig 10211 bp, 9 predicted proteins | sample AttlaeALBM1_FD_111483 | JGI IMG/M metagenome (GOLD analysis project Ga0157360, IMG submission 111483) | Fungus gardens microbial communities from leaf cutter ant in Ribeirão Preto, State of São Paulo, Brazil - Atta laevigata ALBM1 | ecosystem: Host-associated > Fungi > Mycelium > Unclassified ... | reverse complement strand
TAACTGAGTCTCTAGCTTTCTGAAGAGTTCTCTTTAATTTCTAAAACCCACTAAAACCCTCCCTCAACAGGAATTTGAGCCCCAATGGACTTGGGCATTCACTTATGCTAGGAGTTAATAGCTTGCTATATGTTGTTGGAGTCAGCTTCCAGTTATACGGTTAGCTAAAGAAGAGCCCACATGATGGCACAAGAGTTCTAGGTAGTTCTGCTATATCAATGGCAAGCCAGACTACTAGACTAGGTAAGGGCAGTAGTGTCACGATGCGAGACAAACACGCATCTTAGAGAGCCTATTATGGTGACCTTGAGTGGATTTATAAACATTTTATTATCATTTCATTTGGTCTCTTGAGTTGTACTCCTCTATCCCCCCTTATTCTTAAGCTTTCTTTTATATTTGATTATCTCCCTAGTGCCTACTTATTTAGTGCACAATTGTGAGACATCTCAGAGATCTTTTAAATTTACTTTTGTTATCACTTTTGTTTTGTGATCAATTCCCTTTGATTCCCATCACTGTGCTCAAAGAAAAGCAAGCTCTCACTAAATTAAGGGCAGAATTGAAAGGAAGAAAGAAAGAGATGTGTTTTGAGTACAAGAAGTTTGGGCACCTGGTCCATAACTGCAGGAACAAAGGAGTAGGAGAGAAAAAGAAATCTGCTTCTCAAAATAGATTTGAGATACTATTGAGTAGGATGATGAAGTATAAGGTAAAGATAAGAAGGTAAGAAAAGAAAAGAAAAGAAGAGGAAGCGATACAGTGTTTTAAGTACAGAGAAGAAGGACACTGATAGAAGAAATGTCCAAGGAGAGGAAAGGAAAGAGAAGAAAAAGTAGGGCAAGTAGTAGTACTACAGAAGGTGTAACCAAAGAAGGAGTCAATGTACTCCATAAGGAGAAATGCACAGGAAGATGAGATAAGGTGTTTTGAGTGTGAAGGGATAGGACATTGATGTAAAGATTGTCCAAATAAGAGATTAGAAAGGGAGAGAGCAGCATTATCATGCTGTACAACAATTTAGGCAAAATAAGTGACATTTTTCACTGTAATAACTAGGATAACTAGCTCAAAAGAAGAGTTCAGCTCCTTAGAGATATTCCCTAGATATCTAGTTGTGGACTTGAGCATCTTGCTTGAGTAGTAGAGTAGTGGCTATGACTACCACTACATATACCTCATAGACACTTGCCCAGGTATCTCGTATTGGATTTACAATAGATTTCCCTTCTAGAAGTACTCTTAAGAATGGAAGCAAACTTAGGTGGTCTATTGCTACCAGAGCAATATCATACCTTAGCAACTAGTGGGGCTATTTTCAGAGAGTTACAATCAGATCCAAGCTATTATCACTGATGGCTAATTATACCAAGATCAAGAGGATTGAGTCAGCGCAGAGTTATATCACAATAGCAAGGGAAGAAAACTGGGTTCTGAAGGAATGAGAAGATGTAAAGGAGGTAGAGAGAGAAATAAAGAAATTAGAGAAAGAGGTAAAAAGGAGGATTGACAAAGACAATACACTTAAGAGCAAGATGGCTTGAGATCACTGCCTCTCTTTACAGCCCATCAAAAGGCTCAAGAGCCATCTGTTGTTTAGAGAAGAACCCTGGGAGTAGGATTAGAGGAGTAGGGAGTAGTTACCTAGTGTTTAGGAAGAGTACTATCTTATTATTGCAGCCTTACTATGTTTAGAAATTCAGAGGTTTTCTTTGTTTCTTTTCTTTTGTTGTATCATTGCTTTGTAATCCTAATAAAATACTCTAGGGCACAGAAGAGACAAAAAAATACTTTTCCCCCATCGTCTCTCCCTTTATTGCTCTAGAGCTAAAAGGCTATTTGAGTGATTTGAGATTTTTCTTTTGTGTCTACTTTATGAAAACTCTATAAAAATTTCCTCGAAGGGAGACTCAAGCCTCAACAGACCTGGGCATTTGCTTATGCTAGGAGCTAACCACTTGCTATGTGTCATTGAAGTTGGCTTCCAGTTGTATGGTCAGCTGAAGAAGAGCTCACACAATGGCATGGGAGTTCTAGGTAGTTCTGCTGTATCGACGGCAAGCCAGGCTACTAGACTAGGTAAGGGTAGTAATGTCATGGCACGAGATAAACGCATGCCTTAGGGATCCTATTACAGTAAGGGTTCTCTTAAGTGGATACTAAAAACAGTTCTTTTCTTCTTAGGTTTCTATTTAATATGTTTTGGTTATTCTTTGGATATTCACCTTCAGTAAGCTCTCTATTATTTGATTTATCTCCCCAGTGCCTACTTGTTTAGTGCACAATTGTGAAGCAGCTTGGAGATTTCACCTCTCTAATCTTGCTTTCACCTTTGTTTTGTGATCAAACCTTTTGATCCCCATCAGCGCAACCAAGCGGTACATGGACAAGAGACCCAGAAGGCACAGCAAAAAAGGGGGATTGTCAAAGAAAAGTTTGGAGAACTTTCAAAATGTTAAAGGAAGTATAGTTGGATATTGGTATTAAAAGAATAGACATCCACAAAGGTATCACAATAAAGGCACTCTTAGACAGTAGCACAACGAGAATGTTTATAGATAGGAAGACAGCAGCTAAACACAGATTTAGGCTACAGAAATTAGAAAGGCCAGTAAGAGTAAAAAATGTAGATGGAATGTACAACAGTGAAGGGGCTATTATGCATAAAGTGGAAGTGAATGTGTATTATAAGAGCTATGTTGAAAGAATGAGAATAGACATATGCAACTTGAAAAGAACAGAAGTAATCCTGGAAATGCCATGGTTAGTAGCACATAACCTAGAAATCAACTAGGAAACAGGGGAAGTAAAGATAACGAGATGTCTACCTTTATGTGGCAGAGTAAAAATAAAGAAAAAGAAGAAAAAGGGAAGGAGAGTAGTAGCATTAGAAGAAGAAAAGATCATTAGATGAGCAATAGACAATAAAGAGGATTGGGGAAGAGAAAAAGAAATTGAAAAGAATCATAGAAAAATTGAAGAAATGGTCCCAGAAAAATTCTTAAAGTGAAGAAAAGTGTTTGGGAAGGTAAAGTCAGAAAGAATGCCAATGAGAAAAATTTGGGATCATGCTATAGATCTCAAGGAAACATTTGTACCACAAAAGAGAAGGATTTACCTGTTATCCAAAGATGAAAGGGAAGAAGTCCAGAATTTTGTGGAAGACCAGTTAAGAAAGGGGTATATTAGACCAATAAAAATCCCCTCAAATGTCACTAGTATTTTTTGTAGGCAAAAAAAATGGAAAAAAGAGGATAGTTATGGACTATTACAACTTGAATAGCCAAACAGTAAAGAACAATTACCCACTACCATTAATCACAGAGTTAATCAACAATATAGGGGGCAAGAAAGTATTCACTAAAATGGATCTCAGGTAGGGGTTCAATAATGTGAAGATCAAAGAGAGAGATAAGTAGAAGAGAGCATTTATGATATATGTGGGCTCTTTTGAACCAACAGTAATGTTTTTTGGGATAACAAACTCACCAGCTACATTCCAAGCAATGATGAATAAAATCCTGAGAGATTTAATTAATGAAAGAAAAGTTACAGCATTTATAGATAATGTATTAGTAGGGACAAAGACAGAAAAAGGACATGATGAAATAGTAAAAGAAATATTAAGGAGGTTAGAAGAGAATAACTTATATGTCAAGCTAGAGAAATGTGTATAGAAAGTGAGAAAAATAGGATTCCTAGGTGTTGTTATAGGACCAAATAGAATAGAGATAGAGAAAAAGAATGTGGACAGAGTATTAAGTTGGCTAGAGCCAAAGAACATAGAAGACGCCAGGAAATTTTTAGGCCTTGCAAACTATTATAGAAGGTTCATTAAAGACTTTGCTCAAGTAACTAGGCTAATGAATATGTTAATGAGAAAAGATGTAAAGTGGCAGTGGGGGCAGGAACAGCAGCAAACATTTAATGAGCTCAAAGGGATCTTTATAATGAAACCAGTGTTAGCATCCTCAGACTTAGACAAAGAGTTTAGAGTAGAGACAGATGCCTCAAATTATACTACAGAAGAAGTGCTATCAATGAAATATTTTGATGAGTTATAGAGACTGGTAGCTTTCATTTTGAAATTATTAAGTAACACTAAAAAAATTATGAAATACATAATAAAGAAATGTTAGCAATAGTTAGATGCTTGGAAGCGTAGAGGTACTTTCTGAAAGGAACAGTAGTAAAATTTAAGATCTGAACAAATCATAAAAATTTCAAATATTTTATGAAGGTACAGAAATTAAATCAAAGACAGGCAAGATAGGCCTTATACCTATCTAGATTTGATTTTACATTAAAGCACATTCCAGGGAGTAAAATGAAAAAGGTAGATAGTTTAAGTAGGAGACCAGATTGGGAGGTAGGAGTAGAAAGAGACAATGAAAATAAGACGTTAGTAAAGCTGGAATGGCTGGAAGTAAGAAGGACAGAAACAGTAGAGATTGTAGTTGAAGGAGTGAACTTATTGGAGCAAGTGAGGCAGTCAAAAGTAAGAGATGATGAAGTTGTCAAAGCAGTAGAAGAGATGAAATGAGCTAGAGTTAAGATATTGAGAGATAAAGAGTGAAGAAAAGTTAATAGCGTAATATACAAGGAAAGAAAGGTTTATGTACCTAAGAATGATAAGCTTAGAATGGAAATTATTAGGCTACATCACAATATGCCAGTAGAAGGCCATAAAGGGCAGTAAAAGACAATGGAGTTGGTCACTCGTAACTTTTGGTGGCTAGGAGTAACAAAAGAGGTGAAGCAATATATAAAAGGATATGATGCCTACCAACAAAATAAAAATCGCACAGAACAACCAGCAGGAAAGTTAATGCCCAATTCAATACCAGAGAAACCTTGGATGCATATTTCAGTAGACTTTATCACTAAGCTGCCTTTGGCTCAGGGGTATAACTTAATTTTAGTAGTATTTGACAGGTTAACAAAGATAGTACATTTTATTCCTACTATGGAAAAGACTTTGGCAGAGGGATTACCATGGTTGTTTAGAGATAATGTATGGAAACTACATGGGTTACCTGAAAGTATCATTTCAGATCAGGGACCTCAATTTGTGGCAGGAATTATGCAGGAGTTGAACAAGATATTGGGGATTGAAAGTAAATTGTTGATGACATTCCACCCCCAAACAGATAAACAAACAGAAAGGGTGAATCAGGAGTTAGAACAATACTTGAGGATGTTTATTGATCATAGGCAAGAACAATGGCCAGAATAGTTAGGAACAGCAGAGTTCACATACAATAATAAAGTGTACTCAAGTACTCAGACATCACCTTTCAAGGTAAATTATGGGCAGGACCCAAGGATGGGATTTGAGAGAAGAAAGAAGAGGAAATATGAGGAAGCAGAAAAGTTTGTAAAGAAAATGAAAGAAATACAAGAGAAGGCAAAAGCAGTGCTGGGAAAGGCACAAGAAAACATGAAGAAATATGCTGATAGAAGGAGATCAGAAGTCAATGAATATAAAGTAGGAGACTTGATAATGCTCAGCACTAAGGATCTAAAATATCAGATGGTTGGAAGGAGGACAGAGAAGTTGATGAAGAGGTTTGTAGGCCCTTACAAAGTACAAAAGATAGTGTTGTCAAATGTAGTAAAATTAGAACTACCTAGTACAGTAAAAATTCATCTGGTAGTAAATGTTAGTAGAATATGACATTATATAGGGCAAGTAGAAGGGCAGAGAAAGGAGCAACTGGCTCCAGTAATAATTAAAGGAGAAGAAGAGTGAGAAGTAAAAAGAATATTGAATAAGCAGAAGGTCATGGGAAAGAATAAATACTTGGTACAGTAGAAAAAATTTATGGTAAAATCAGACACTTGGGAAGGGAGAGAAAATTTAGGAAATACCAAGGAGGCAATTGAGGAATTTGAGGAAGAATACAGACAGGATATGGAGAATATAAGGAAACAGAAAAGAGAAGAAGGAATATTTAGAAAAGAAGAATTGCCAAGAAGATTTACAGCAAAGAAATTATTTGGATGGACAGATAAGAGATATGACCAGGAATATTGGGGAAGGTTAGAGAGAAATTGGAATAGATGGAAAGGAAGTCAATGGAAGAAGAACCAACCAGGTAAAAGAAAAACTATGCTGGAAATGATTAAGAAAGAAAAAAAAATCGAGTAAGGAAATTTGGGGATAAGAGAATAGACAGATGAAGATGATGAAATGGGTAACATGGTTGACCCATACTATGAATTGTAAAGGAAATCCTTGGGACAAGAAAACTTAAGAGAGAGGTAATATTATGACTTGGCAAAACAACTAAGTCATTTTCTATTTTTCTTTTTGTTTTGTTTTGTTTTATTTAGTTAGATTACTAAGGTAGAGTGTGGGAAAGCATCACATAACAGTCACAAAGTCACACATTTGGTTATGTCATATATTACATATAATGAGATAAACATATGACGGGAATAATATAAGGACCATAGGAGGATGTTGCACAGCCACTATAGTAAGATGTATAAGTAGTATACAAAATCAAATGGGAACTCTATCAAGTTCTCCTTGTCAACTCTGACTTGGAGTGGACTTAAGTTATTGTGACTAGAGTCTTACAGTTTTGAGCTTGTATTCTGTCTGCATAGTCCATGGAAAAGACTTTGGATTTGCTAGATTTAGTAGATTCAGTAGATTGACACTATAGTGACTTAGCCTAGATGACTTAATCACCCTCCAAGTTTGAGTTGACAAGAAGAACTCAATAGAGTTCCTGTTAGATTTTCTACACTACTTATACAACTACTACATGGTCTGTGCACTATTTTTCCACATCCATCATGTGATGTGACTTCTTATTTTCATGTGACTGTAACTGTGTAACACTTGTGATGTGACTTTTTCCTGTACTCTTTCCTGTGTAGTAAGTCCAAAAGAAAAGAAATATAAATAATGACTTAGCCATTTTGCCAAGTCATGATAGAGACCTTTGTTGGTTGTGGTCAATATTTGAGGAATGTCCTCTATGAGCAAATTCATCAACTTCCATTGAAGAGAAGAGATCTTGGCTGGTATAATTGTTGTTTGGAGCATTGTTAATTGGTTGTGAAAAGGTAAAGTTTTGTATATTCATGTTAGTGAGCCAACTTCTGAGCCAGAATAAAACCAACTGCTCTTTATCAGCATTTGACAAAGAGAACTCGATAGAGTTCCTGTTAGATTTGTTATACTATATATACAATTACTATGTGGCTATGCTCCCTAACTCCTATAGTCTCCATGCTACTTGTCAACTGACTTCTTTGCCACATGCTGTTACTGTGACTTGTGACTCTGTGTGATGTGACTATGATATGACCATTCTATGACTGCTGTCTTGCCTTTGTGACTCTATGACTGTCATGTGATATCTTCCCACACTCTACCCTAGTAATAAAGAAAAGAAATATTAAATAATGACTTAGCCGTTTTTGCCAAGTCATGACAATTCACTACTATATTAGGTACTACCATATGAGATGGTGGTATAAGAGAAAGAAGCATTGGCATCCCACATGTATTTCTATCACAAATGGTCACTTACTATTTGTGATGGGTGCTTTGATACTTTAAAGAGTTCAAAAATGCAAAGTTAGACAAGTAACAAAAGATGTTGCTAAGTCTGAGGTCTAATTCTCAGACTATGAGTCCTTATATACATGATTGTGATAGTTTGTACACTAGTACAGATCATCACCTGACTACTACCTATTGTTCTACATATGGTAGTGTCTTTGTACTGGAATAATGATAACCTAACCATATGGAGGCTTTTCTTTGTTCTAAGAAAAGGACAGATGACTATCTATAGGTAATTAATGAAGTCCATGTGCAAACATTGAGGCCTTCATATCTCCACTAATATTAATCGTCTTGAGATTGTTCTAGGCTCATTCTGAACGTTATGAAGAAGGCTTCTGCTGAGCCTAGAACCAAAGCATCGATTGTGGCAGTTTCCGAGATATTAGCAATTTAATAAACAGTAACATAGTGGTTACCAGTTGATCTGCTTAATATCTTGGCCATTATTAATCGCCTTGAGACGTGACTGGTATTGATCGAAAGGTCTTCTTAAGGGCTTTAAGCTGGCTTTGAGACTGTGGGAATCGTCAAAGAATTGGTGGAGATATGACTGAATGAAGTTTGTGACAATTCCATTAGGCCAAAATTAGGCCAGTGATTGTGGTAACATGTCACAGGGATGTGACAGCTTCACTTTACAACAGTAGTCACTCATTGGGACAGTTTTTTGAGCTACTGTACATAAGGCACCTGACCAAGAGAATGAGTAATTGCATGAGCTAGAAGCTCAGTGGTAAGTCAGAAAAAAGGGAAGGCAAAGAAAATAAGAAACACATGAATACAGAAGCAGTGAAATCAACATAAGAGCATCCAAAGTAGGCTGAAAAGACCAGAAGGCATTGGGAGTCAACATGACAAGTTAATGGAAAGGAAAAAGATTTGGCCTAGTATTGATTGCTACTTTGCTGCTTTAGCACTTGGATAGATATGATCTCAAGTATTACATCAATTTGCCTTTATTTTATGTCCACAGTGGGTGGATATGTTGGCTTGAGCCTTTTATACCCACAGTGGTCTGACTGTTGAGTTGTGGACAAGCAATGCAATAAGGGGGAAAAAATTATTGCAAATGTGCAACAAACTTCATCTCTATCAGCATCTAGAACAGTAAAATGACATGAAACCTAACCTATTTTTGGTGTAGCACTCAATATTCTTCACCCTAGATATTATTTCCATCACTATCAAGCATCATTGCAGGGTTTTTGAATGACTTAGACTTCTGTTGAGTATACACCACTCATTACAACACACAAGCCCATGCATAAAAAGAATGTCCTAATACAGATTATCTTGCAAAAGTTTAAAAAGCAAAGAAACGTAGAGGGACTGATTCAACTATTGTCAACGGGGAGGATTAGAGTACAAGCGCCGATGTGAGAAACACTCACATTATTCGGCAACAAAGTGAGGTTTAAAATCAACAAATCTAAAACTCTTCTCTCCCCTCCTTCTCCCCCCATCTCGTCAGCAAGGAAACCTGACTAATCAGGCTACAGAGCTGGGACACAATATAGAAATAGAACAAGCGAAAAAAGCACTTTAGGCAACAAATGGGTGTGGAAGCAGTCCGGGTCTTGATTAACATTTCCACAAAAATTCTCAGAGTCAGACACCACGATGAGGCAAAGCCTTGCTCAAGAGGACAGAAGGAATTGCAATACCTAAGGTTGTGACCCCTAGTTATTCTTGCTACCGCCAACTTGATTCGAGCCACCAACATTTATCGGCATCACGTAGAGACCACTCCACAACACTCTCCTCGCTGGCAACATAGATAAACCCATTAGTAGGATCAAAACATGTCCCTGCGATGTCAAGGTCATCTCTGTACCCAATCTCTGTAGGGAGTACTTTCTTTGAGTAGGAACGATTTTGCGCAGGACCAGAGGGAAGGCAGTCCAGCAACTGAGATAAAACAGGAGAAGTGCTGCGGGATGTATGCGTCGATACACAGTCAAACTCGAGTTCATCCACTTCATTGTCGTCCTCAGGCCTTATAGATCGATTGGTCGATCTTGAGTGAGGCGGCCGGTAAGCATAGTCTCCGTGAGAAGAGCCTGTGTTCGGGTCATCAACCTCATCTCTCCCATCATCTTGACCATTCAACAAGGCATGAACTTCAGATTCGAAAAACCTATTCCCTTGTGACCGAACACCTAGAAATTCCTCATGATCATTGCCACCCCGGTCATTGCGAACGTGACTCAAACGTAAAGTCCGCCATGTAGAATCCGAGATAGAAGATGGGGGAGAGAAGGAAGGTGTGGAAATACGGAGAGCATCATTTGATGATTCAATGATCTGAGGCCGCACTGTCGGAGCACTGAGCCGGCGCTGTGACGGTGGGGATGTTGTTATGTGTGCCACTGAAGAGCGAGGAACAGCGGTGGAAGACGAGTGTACATATCGGTGCAAAGGCCGTCGCCGTTCTGATGCTTGTGGTGAAGAGGGTGCTGGAGGGTCGGAACAACGACTCTCGGATCGACGGACAAAGGGCACTTTCAGGATTTCTTCTGTCTCAAAGGTCCGAGCGTCTACGACATGCAGCAACGATGTGTGCTAGATAGAAATCGTGAAATGAATTTTCAGGTGAAGCGCACTGACCAATTCGTACCTGAGT
>Ga0157360_1001094_pt1 | contig 10226 bp, 8 predicted proteins | sample AttlaeALBM1_FD_111483 | JGI IMG/M metagenome (GOLD analysis project Ga0157360, IMG submission 111483) | Fungus gardens microbial communities from leaf cutter ant in Ribeirão Preto, State of São Paulo, Brazil - Atta laevigata ALBM1 | ecosystem: Host-associated > Fungi > Mycelium > Unclassified ... | reverse complement strand
ACAACGGCACGGCAGATGGCTGCAGCCCCGGTCTCCGGTGGTATCAAGCCGTCTCCGCTGCTGTCGTCCTGGACCATCCCGGCAGGGAGCCCCTATAATATCTGGGGACGTGACGCGATCATGTCGCGCCGTATGAATGATCTCGGTCCGCGCAAGATGGATTACGCGACCGATACCTGGACCGTTATCGGTGGCGCCAAGGGCAAGATCTGGCGTGGCTGGGAATATGATGCGTCCATGACATACGGCCAGAGCCGCTGGACCGCGAACACGCAGAACATGGGCAATTATCGTCATCTGCTGCAGATGACCGGTGTGCGTCAGCTCGACCCCACCAATCCGGGCAGCAAGATCGTGTATGACCCGACCGTCTGCACCAGCCAGCCGGGCTGCGTCTTGTCCAATCCGCTCGCGCCGCTTTCACCCGAGGCTGCCGCCTATGGCAAGTTCACGCAGCACGATCATGCCGAATATCAGCTGCGCGACTTCAACCTGCGCATCAATAACAGCAGCGTCGTCAAGATGCCCTATGAGCATGGCGGCAATGTCGGTATCGCCTTTGGCATGGAGCATCGCAGCGAGCAGCTGAGCAGCAAGCCCGATCCGATCGTTGTGAGCGGTGATTCCACGGGCAATTCCTCAAGCTATAGCGGCGGTGGCTTCAATGTGAATGAAGTCTATGCCGAAGGTCAGATTCCGCTGCTTCAGAACGCATTTCTTGCCAAGGATCTGACCATTGACGGTCAGGGCCGCTGGTCAGACTACAACACCTTCGGATCGACCAAGAACTGGAAGGTCTCGATCAACTGGGCCCCGGTGCGCGATATCCGCTTCCGTGCGACACTCGGAACGTCCTATCGCCAGCCCAACGTCTACGAGCTCTATGGCGGTCAGAGCCTCGGCTATCCGTCGGCATACGATCCCTGCAGTGCCGTTTCCAGCTACGGCGTACAGGCCGCCGCTGTCCAGGCCCGCTGCGCAAGCGAGGGGATCAATACGGCGACTTTCGTTCCGCAGAACACGGGGCAGGTTCCGACGGTTTCCGGCGGCAACGCCAAGCTGCAGCCTGAGAGTGGTCGTACCTATACGGTCGGCACGGTTGTCACGCCGCGCTGGGTACCAGGTCTCTCCGCCTCGGTCACGTATTGGCATTATTCGCTCAACAACACGATCAGCACGCTGGGCACGCAGTATATTCTCGACCAGTGCTATACCGGTGCGGATACCAGCAATTGCGGCGCTATCGCTGCGCGCTCTTCCTCGCAGCAGCTGACTTCGGTCAATGCGTTCTATCAGAATCTGGGCGGAATCCGCACCAGCGGCATTGATTTCGACCTCGACTATCATGTGCGTCTGACGCCCCATGACAGCCTCACCGTGTCGAACAACATGCAGCAGCTTGTCAGCTACCTGCAGCAGAACGTGCCGAATGGTAAGTGGTACAACTACACCGGTCGTCTGTTCTATGCCGGTGGAAGCGGCCAGCCGCGCGTAAGCGATTATGCCCAGGCGACCTGGCAGCATGACGATTTCAGCTTCACCTACATGATGCGCTATATCGGCGGCATGGTGTGGAATAACGGTGTGACTGATCTGACGGCCAAGACCGCCGGACAGTACAAGACGCCCGGTATCTTCACGCATGACATCACGCTGGGCTATCGCCTCAACCGCTGGAACTTCCAGGCGGGCGTCAGCAACCTGCTCGACAAGAAGCCGCCCTTCGTCATGGATGCGGCCACTAACACCAATATCTATCAGTATGGCAGCCTCATTGTTGGCCGCTATGCTTTCCTGCAGGCTGGCGTCAGCTTCTGATCTGGCCCTGTCACCGGTCGGGCCATGCCTTAGGCATGGCCTGACCTGAGCAGGTCTCAAGGCCTGCATTCTCTCTAACCGGGCAGCCCGTTACGGGGCCGGGGCAGGGTCCGGCTGAAGAAAAACCAGGAACGATCAGCGTTGATCACGGTTTGGTGATATACTGAACCCTTCCTTGTCTTTCTGCCCGGTTACCATGCGCCGCCCTCATGCCTTTCGCCGTCTTTGGCGGTCATCGCTTCCTGTTGTTCTCCCCGGCATCATGCTGCTTGGCGTCGGGGTAAGCCCATGCCACGCGCAGCGGGCGGAGGGAGCACAATCGGCGGGCGGTTTCGCTCCCGGAGCGCGTGCCTCGGCCTCGGCCAATGGCACGCTCGATAGCGTCGTTGGCAATCGGCCCTCTCCCGTCAAGGCAGAGGTCGGGCTGAATGGCGAGACCTATCGTGTCACCCCTGCCGGCACATTGATCGGGCCTGACGGACAGGCCGTGTCTGGCGGCTGCCCGGCACCCGACAGCGTCGCGTCAGGCCAGTTCATTGCGGGCGGTGCGCCATCCGAACCGGCCCTGGAGGGAAGTGCCGGCGCAGGGATTGGCGCGCGCAAGGACGAGGCTGTCATGATTGGTGTGACGGATCAGGCTGCCCCCCTGAAAACAGCTCGTGACGAAAACGAACGCGCAGGGAATGGCGGAACACGCCCGCAGGCCACCATGAACGCCTCTTTTGGACCTGCAGGCGTGTATGTGCTGCCCGAGCCATGCCGTCATCATGGCGCGGGTGACAAGGCCATGATTCATGATGCTGCGGCTTCGCTCGCTTCAGCCGGGGGTAATGTGTTTGCTCTGGCGGGTAATCGCGATGGAATGCGGCAGGCCAATCATGCCGTCGCCTTGCCCGATGGCGATGTGCTGCTGACGACAGAGCGCCCCGACCATGCAGAGCCGCGCCTTGCACCGGTTGCAACGGACGACCGGGTTGCCGCATCCACCCGGCAGGAAGCCAGACCATGAAGGGGCTGCGCAGGCAAGCTACGGGTCATTCGGGACAGGAGAGGGCAGGATGCACGCCCTTCACGGTCAGACTTCTCAGGGCCGGTGCTCTCTGCTGCGCCGTCATCGGTATGGCCAATTCCCCCTTGGCGCAGGCTCAGACGGTCTTTCATTCCGGCGCAACCAGCCGCAGCGCAAATCTTCCGGATCTGTCAGCGCCTGCGAGCAAAACCCACGATCTCGCGCCCGTTGCCTTGCAATCGGACCGCCTGGTGCTGCCCCAGCTTCGTGCGCTCATCATCCAGCCTGCAGGGCGTATCAGCGAACAGGACGGGCGCTCCTCCCTGACCACTACCGGGCTCGATATCCTCCGCTCTCCTGATTTCACAGCCATTATGACGCCGTTCATCGGGCAGGCTCTGCGCTTCGGGCAGATGCAGACGCTTATCGATGCCGTGGTCGGGTATTATCGCGCCAGGGGGCATGCCTTCGTGACGGTCAGCGTACCGCCCCAGAAGATCCATCAGGGTATCTTGCATATCGATGTGCTCGAATATCGCATCGGTGCGATACGGGTCGTCGGCAATCAGTGGTTTTCCGCCCGCACCATTCGCAACCAGAGCGGGCTCCGAACAGGTCAGACACTTTCGCTGGATAGCCTCCAGACCGATCTGAGCTGGGTCAACAGCAACCCGTTCCGGACCGTTGATATGGTCTATCGCCCCGGTGCCGCGCCGGGTTTGACAGATGTCGACCTGAAGGTTGCCGATCGCCTGCCGCTCTATGTTTACGGGGCCTACAACAACCAGCTCGATCCCACGCTGGGCCGCGTGAACTGGGATCTTGGCATATCATGGGGCAACGCCTTCAATCTGGGGCATATCCTCACGTATCAGTTGCAGCGCAGTGTCTCGGGGCGTTTCACGGGGCATAATGGCAGCTGGGAAATTCCGTTGACTTCCCGCGATGCCCTGCTGGTATTCGGAAGTTATTCGGTCTCTTATCCGGTGGCCGATCAGCCCCTTACCAATAAGGGCATTTCAGGTCAGGCGTCTCTGCGCTGGCAGCATATGTTGCCCCATATCGCCCTTGGTACGTTGTTCGGCCTTGATGGCACGACACAACTTGGTTTTGACTGGAAGTCGACTATCTCGGACCAGTTTAGCGCGGCTGTGCCACTCATTCTGGCCAATGCCGAGACCAACCAGTTTGTCGCCGGGTTCATGGGATCGCTGCAGGACCCTCTGGGCAAGACCGAGATTAACAACCAGATCGTCTACGGGCCGCCCGGCATTTCAGCCTATAACAAGCGGGGCTGGTATGAGACGATCTTTCCCAACGCCAAGCCGAATTATGTCTATGACCGCCTGACCCTGAAGCGCGCCTTATCGCTCCCCTGGGGGTTCAAGGCCAACACGCGTGCCGCATGGCAGGGCGCGACCCACAACCTGCTGTATAGTGAGCAGCTGATGATTGGCGGCATGGGCACGGTGCGTGGTTATTACGTCAACACGTCCTTCGGCAGTCGTGGCCTGATGTTCAGCGAGGAGATCAATACCAAGGGCTTCTCGCTTGGCAAATGGACGGGGTTCAGCGCGTTGGAAGACACGAATACGCTCGGCGCCTTCTGGGACTGGGGCGATAATTCGCAGGTTCATCCGGCCGGTATCGGGCCGCGTGTGGTAACGCTTTCCAGCATCGGGGCCGATCTGAACAGCAAGATCAATCGGCATCTCAACATGACGGTCGATGCAGGCTGGCGTCTGCGCCGCGCAGCCAGTCGCGGCGATCGGGGCGTGTTCTGCGATTTCAATCTGGTGGCAGGGTTCTAGTTTGCATGATAGCCCTGCTGTCGGGTTCAATCCATGGGGATTGCGACGGCAACGCCCGCGGCCATCGATCCATGCCCGCGTCTCTGGTCGTTGGCACCCGCGCCGCCGGCCAATGCATCGCCAACCTGATGATGGTTACGCTGGAAGAAATCGGGGCGCAGTTTCGTATCGTCATCCCCGCCACGCTCTTTGGGGGCGTCGAGCGAGTCATCGGGCAAGGGCGCTTCGGTAAAGCCGTCATGCGATGCCGGTGCTTGCGCCCTGACGGTTAGAGAGGCCTGTCTGATCAGGGGGGCGTCTGCCGTTTCGGGCTCCAGTGAGAAAGCCGAAACCGTGTTGAGCCCTGAGTGGAGAGACCGCGCATGGCTGGGTGTTTTTCGCATCTCGGCTTCGGGCGTCACCGCCTTTTTTGGGGCGGGGCCATTGCCTGGCTGGGCCGGGGAGGCGTCAGGCGGCGCAGACTGTCCTGCGACACCGGTTTCCGCTGCATGAAGCGGGGCGATGGAGGCGCAACTCACAAGGCCGAGTATCAAGGCAGAATAGAAACGCAACAGCGCGATCCTCTTTCCGTTGGTGCAGTATTTCACGAAAATACCGGACTCGATTACCGGCTGACGTGACTGTATCCAGGTCAGAAAATCTTATGCAACCGAAACCCGCCGATTGTATCGCGCTGTCATCAAACGTGATGCAACCCGGCGGGTAAGCTTTTCCCGATCAGATCGGGAAAGCGTTGTGGGCAGCGTCGGTGAGCACTGCAATACCGGGCAGAAGCTTGCCCTCAAGCCATTCGAGGAAGGCACCACCAGCTGTCGAGACATAGCTCATCTGGTCGGCAGCCCCGGCGTGGCGCAGCGCCGAGACGGTATCGCCACCACCGGCGATGGTCTTGAGCCTGCCTGCCTTGGTCAGTTCAGCCGCCTTGCGGGCGACAGAAACCGTGGCCGTATCGAAAGGCTTGATCTCGAAGGCGCCGAGCGGACCATTCCAGACAAGGGTCTTGAGACCCTCGAGCTTGGCGTTGATCAGCGCGATCGTCTTGGGGCCAGCATCGAGAATCATGGCATCGGCCGGAACGGCATGGATGTCACAGACTTCCGAAGGGGCACCCTCGCGGAATTCGCGGGCGATCACGGCATCGACCGGCAGGATGATCTCGCACTTGCCGTCATTGGCCTGTGCCATGATCTTGCGTGCTGTCTCATGCATGTCGGCTTCCTGAAGCGACTTGCCAACAGCGACGCCCTGCGCCGCAAGGAAGGTGTTCGCCATGGCGCCGCCAATGAACAGCACATCGACCTTGCCCAGCACGTTCCCGATGAGATCGAGCTTGGTGGAGATCTTCGCGCCGCCAACAAGCGCACCGACAGGGCGCTCAGGCAGTTCGAGCGCTGCGGTCAGGGCGTTCAGTTCGGCTTCCATCAGGCGACCGGCATAGGCCGGCAGATGATGGGCCAGACCTTCGGTCGAGGCATGAGCGCGATGGGCCGCCGAGAAAGCGTCATTGACATACACATCGCCCAGACGGGCCAGCATGTCTGTAAAAGCCGGATCGTTCTTTTCCTCACCGGCATGAAAGCGGGTGTTTTCGAGAACGCAGACTTCGCCATCCTTGAGGTTGGCAACGGCTTCTTCCGCTTTCGGTCCAACGCAGTCGGACACGAAATGCACCTTGTGCTGGATTTTTGACTCCAGCATTTCGGCAACAGGGGCGAGTGACATGCTGGGCACGACCTGGCCCTTGGGGCGGTCGAAATGGCTCAGGATGATCACGCGCGCGCCCTTGTCGGCCAGCTCGCAGATGGTGGGAATGACGCGATCGATACGCGTCGTGTCCGTGATGGCGCCATCACGCACCGGCACGTTGAGGTCAGCGCGCAGAAGGACGCGCTTTCCCTCAGGAGACAGGTCATCGAGCGTATGGAAACTGGCCATGCTCTTTTCTCCCGGTTTCTTGTTGCTTACAGGCTGCCGAAAAGCGCTGCCGTGTCGGACATGCGGTTCGAGAAGCCCCATTCATTGTCGTACCACGAGCAAATGCGCACCATCTTGCCGCCATCGATCACGGCCGTCTGCGTGGCATCGAAGGTGGAGGAGGCATAGGAGTGGTTGAAGTCCGTGCTCACCAGCGGGGCTTCGTTATAGTCCAGAACGCCCTTCAGCGGGCCTTCGGCAGCGGCGCGCAGGGCGTCGTTGATGGCCTGGACAGAAGCCGGTGCGCGGCTCGGGATGAAGTCGAGCGAGACAACCGAAACATTCGGCGTCGGCACGCGGATCGACGTGCCATCCAGACGACCCTTGAGGTGCGGCAGAACCAGGCCGATGGCCTTGGCAGCGCCCGTCGAGGTCGGGATCATGTTCAGGGCAGCAGCGCGGGCGCGGCGCGGGTCGCGGTGGTGGGTGTCCACCGTGCGCTGGTCACCGGTGTAGGAGTGGATGGTCACCATGTAGCCGCATTCGATGCCGAAGGCCTCGTCCAGCACCTTGGCAACCGGTGCCAGGCAGTTGGTTGTGCAGGATGCGTTGGAGATGACCGTCATGTCCTTCGTCAGCATGGCATTGTTCACGCCATAGACGATGGTGGCATCGACATCGGTGCCCGGAGCGGAAATCAGGACCTTGCGTGCGCCAGCCTTGATCAGGGCCGAAGCCTTTTCCTTGCTGGTGAACAGGCCGGTACATTCCATGGCCACGTCGACGCCTTCGAACGGCACCTTGGTCGGGTCGCGCTCGGCGGAAACACGGATGGGGCCATAGGTGCGGCCATTGGCTTCGATGATCAGGTTGCTGCCATCAACGCGAACCGTGCCAGGGAAACGGCCATGAACGCTGTCATAAGCCAGCAGATGGGCGTTTTCTTCAACCGAGCCGAGGTCATTGATGGCGACCGGCACGACATCCGTACGTCCGCTTTCAATGATGCCACGCAGCACCAGACGTCCGATACGTCCAAAACCGTTGATCGCGATTTTCACAGCCATTGTAGTCTCCCGGCCAGTAGGCGGTTTCGTTATAAGAGGCGAAACCATAGCACCCTTGGAAGACGAGACGAGAGGGGGCTACCAAGAATCTTATCGATATTTTCGTGAAAACTGGTCTTTCTGTTCCCGCTCTCTTGCTTGTGTGCGGTCTTCCTGCAAGTTCTTTAGGTCATGACGATGACGAATGCTTCAAATTGTGGTTTCCTGAAATTTCGGTCTTTGGCGATCGCCGGTTTGTGCCTCGTCTCGGGGGCGCTCACGGCCTGTACCCCGCCCGATCAAAGGCTCTTCAACCCCAATGCGGGCAAGCCACCCAAGCCCCATTATCCGCCTGCGCCTCCAAGCAAGCCCGCGCCCGCGCCCTTCCTGCAAATTGTTGCAGGCACACCCAAGGCGGAATGGGCCCCAGCTGTCTCACGTAGTACGAAGCTCGCTTTGTCACGCAAGCCCGACCTTCTGTTTGTGGTCACCGTGCTCTCCCCCGAGACGGGCAGTCCGGCAGCGCAGGTAAAATCGATCGAGACACTGACCAAGCAGGACGGCAAGGATGTGGCCGACCAGATCGTGGCATCGGGCGCACCGCCCAATCAGGTCCAGATTGAGGCCAAGACCGATGGTTCCAGCCCCAAGGGGCGTATCCGCGTCGATCTGCGCTAGGCCGCACCACATTTCTGCGCCTGCCGCTTCAAGGCAGGCAGTGCCTTCATGGCTGTCAGGGGAGTCTCTCAATTGGCAGCGGGCGGAGATGCCTCCCGGGCAATCCTGCCTGTTTCTGTCTGCTGACACCCCCTGACAGGACACCCGCCCCGTTGTGGTCTGGTCGGGTGGCGTATTGATTACCGGAGAAACATCATATGAGCTTGCGAAAGGATATCTGGCGAACCGGCATCTTGCAGGCCCCGCTCGCAACGTTGCTCGAAAACCCCGACTGGACAGATATTCCCTGCCACTTTCTGCCGGACATGCCGCGTGACTTCCAGTTTCGCGCCGACCCGTTCGGGGTGTGGTACGAGGGCAGGCTGCACGTCTTTGTCGAGATCTATGACTACCGCAACCGCGTCGGCGAGATTGAGGTGCTCATCTACGACCAAGAGTATCGGCTTCTCAGCCAGCAGATCGTGCTGCGTGAGCCCTGGCATCTTTCCTACCCGCAGATCATCGAGGCAGAGGGCGCGTTCTGGATGCTCCCCGAGGCGCATCGCTCGGGAACACAGACACTCTATCGTGCCACGCGCTTCCCCGATCAGTGGGAACCCGTCTGCCAGATCGATCTGGGCGGTGAAGTCGCGGTTGATGCCACGCTCTGCTTCCATGACGATTTGTGGTGGATGATCTACACCCCTGTCGAAGCCGCCAAGAAAGCCCCAAGCCGTCTGCATGTCGCCTATGCCAAAAGCCTGACGGGCCCTTGGACGCGTCATGGTCAGAACCCGATACGCCTCGATCCTTCCAGCGCACGGGCGGGAGGCACGCCGGTCATGATTGATGGAAAGCTCATGCTGCCGGTTCAGGATTGCGCGCATACCTATGGTGGCGCCATCCGCCCCCTCTGGTTCGATGTGCTCACCACCGAGCGCGTTGTAACCCGCAGCGGGCCAGCCTTGCCCATACCGCCGGTTTACGCACCCTATGATGAAGGCATGCACACCCTGTCTGCGGCAGGCGATGTCACGCTGTTCGATATCAAGCGAACAGTTCTGTCGCCGCATGGCCTCATGATCGAGGCTGGACGCGAACTGCGCAAACTGCGCAAGCGCGTGGGTCTGGCCTGATCCATCACCTCTCGTCCGAGGGTGGGGTGCGCATAGTATGAGCGCCTCTTCGGCGGCCCGTGCGGAGCCCGAGGTGCTGGCCGTTCCATATCGGCCATACCGACCGGGAGGCTGTCGTCAGGGGCGATATTCTGCGGTGCCGTGCCCGCAGGATACCGGCAGCGCGGTTCGCGCTAGTTCCGACGACCCGAGCGGTGGCCATTCAGCCAGGGCGGCGCCATATCACCGGCCATGATGCAGCCGACAGGATCGATATAATCCTCGATATCTGCCAGATCATAACGCCCGATCTGCTCCACGACACTTGCAGCCCGTTTGTAGCTCGATGGGAGCTCGGATACATCGATCCTCCCCCCGAAGAACCGGACGTCCAGCCCCTGTGTCTCGGCGGCAAGCAGCGCTTCCGGGGTTGCATCACCCATGCGGCGGCGATGCTCGGTGCGCGACATGTTACGGCCCGCACCATGGGGCGCAAAGCCCAGGGCGTGACCAGCATCGCGCCCCCGTGCGACCAGAACCGGCTCGGCCATGTTGAGCGGGATCAGCACCTTGCCTGTCGCATCGCTGGCATAGCTGCCCCAGGCCGGGGTCGCCCCCTTGCCGTGATGGTACAGCCCGTCGCGCTCGAACACGAAATTATGCTCGTTCCAGAAACGCTCTGCCGGCGTGGCGCGCAAGCTTTCCGTTACCGCCTGATGGATGGCGTTATGGTTGGCCTTGGTCCAGCGGCGTATGATCTGTAGCGCCTCCCAGTAATCGCGCCCTTCATCACTATCCGCAGGGATCCAGGCATTCTGCCGCAATGTCTCGGGCGACAGGCGACGCCTCCAGCGTT
>Ga0157360_1001092_pt1 | contig 10234 bp, 13 predicted proteins | sample AttlaeALBM1_FD_111483 | JGI IMG/M metagenome (GOLD analysis project Ga0157360, IMG submission 111483) | Fungus gardens microbial communities from leaf cutter ant in Ribeirão Preto, State of São Paulo, Brazil - Atta laevigata ALBM1 | ecosystem: Host-associated > Fungi > Mycelium > Unclassified ... | reverse complement strand
CTGATGCAGCCTTCACTTTACGACATGCTTTACGGCAATTTCAGCGGCGGCCTGGATCTGGATGCGGTGAGCGAACGGGAACAGGTGATTTTGTCAGTGCTGGATAACCTGCAGCGTATTCTCAACACCCGCGCCGGCACCCTGGCGCATCTGCCTGATTATGGCCTGCCGGATATGACGCTCATCCTGCAGGGGCTGCCCGGCACCGCACATCAGCTGGTCCATATTCTTTCTGACGTATTACTGAAGTATGAGCCCCGGCTAAAACAGGTGGATGTGGTGATGCTGGAACAGACCCAGCCCGGCGAGCTGCGTTATGCCATTGATGCCGGGCTGGACGTCGCTGGCAGGGTGCGCTACGGCACTGACTTTATGCCGGGAGGAAAGGTGCTGCTGCGGCATCTGCGCCAGCAGAGCGTCGTTACGTGAGCCAGATTGTGAAATAACACATCCGGCCTGGCGCTTCGCCTTTACTTTCCCGCTAACGCTCTGATAACGGACCTGCTTCCGGCAGGCCTGCGGATAACTATGACATTTTCATTTCAGAAATCGCATGTGCTGATGACCGGCGGAGATCCTCGCCTGCATCCCGAATTTATTTGTCTGCAAAACGAAATTAAAAAGCTCAGCCATCCCGCCCGGCCCGATATTAACTGGCTGCAGGTGATGGAAAGCTGCACCCGGCTTTTTGAACAGAGCGGAGCAGATCTGCAGTCAGTTTGCTGGTTTACGCTGGCGCTTTCTCATCTTGACGGCGCTAAGGGGATGCAGGAGGGGCTCAGGGTCACGGAGGCACTGATGCGCTCACGCTGGCAGACGCTCTGGCCCTGCCAGCCTGCAGACCGGGTAGCGATCCTGAGAATGCACTTTCAGCGCCTGCAGTTTCTGTCACGCACCTGGCCGGCAGAGAGGCCTGATACGCAGATCGCGCTGAAGGCGTGTGCAACCTATCTGGATCTTATTGAGCAGCATCTGGCGCAGGCGGGCCTCAACGCCGCAAGCGGTATCCGCCAGCTGTGCGATAAAGTCAGAACAGCAGCCGAAAACGCGGAGACGTCATCGGGCCAAAGCGATATGGCGACTGCACGCAGAAGCCGCCCGCGCGAGGCGCTTTCCGATCCGGATCCGGCAACGGCAAAGCCTCCGACCTTTATCATTCATCCCGAATCAGAGCCGGAACAGACATCATCGGGCCGTTATATCAGGCCTTTTATCGCCGGCATGGCCGTGATGCTGGTGGTTGTCGCAACAGGCGCAGGCGGCTGGCTTTATGCCCGCCAGCCCGGTGAAAACACGCGTATGCTCTCTGCTGCCGTACCCGCGCTTCCTCACCCGCTGACAGAAGAGCAGCGGGCAGGCATCCGGCAGGATCGGCGTATCAGCGCAGCAGAGTGGATCAATACGATCAAAACACAGGCTGAACGGCTTGATGCCGTCGGCATCGACAGGGCGGGGAGCTACAGCGCCGACGTTGTGCTGCTGGCCGGCTCGCTCTGGCCGGCTGATGATTTGACGCGCCGGCTTCTGACGGACGCGCTCGCCAGAAGAGAGGCGATGTCAGTCTCGCCGGAAGTGGCAGGCGCCTGGCAGCAGGGAATGGAAAAACTCAGCCTGCTCAGTGAAAAGCTCAATGCGCTTGATGAGAAGCGGGGGCGTTACCTGACCGTCAGCGAGCTGAAGTCAGCAATATTTTCCACTCAACAGGCATTCAGCCTGCATATCCCTGCCGAAGAGTGGCTGCGCCGCTATGAAGATTCCGCCTCCCCGGCCGGGGAGGCGCAGTTTAAACGGGCAATGAATGAGCTCCAGGCGCGGTATGACATGATTCGTCTTCGCAGGGCAGCCGCATTGAGGAGCTTAGCTGCACAGGAGAGCGGATCTTAAATAAAACCGACGATCTTTTATCATCAGGAAATGAATGGCAGTGATCCTGGATGATCTACTCCGGCATGCGGCACTGGCAGCGAGCGCTGCGCTCAGTCGTTATTTTTTGCCGGTTTCGTCCGGCGCCTCTCTGACTGTTGTGATAAACCTGACCGGCACAGAGAGCTTGAGTGATAATGATCTTTACAGCGTGCCGTAAAGATTTTCACAACAGTAATTCAGCCGCTGGATCGGCATTTTCGCATTTAGCGGGGAAGTATTGATATGGCGTCGATCCCTGCCATCGCCATTTTGCCGCCACTTTACAATCCGGAAACAAAAAAGCCACCTCAAAAGGTGGCTTAATTATATGATTTTAAAGCTAAAATTTGGTGGCCCCTGCTGGGTTTGAACCAGCGACCAAGCGATTATGAGAACGATACTCATTCATTGGATATCAATAACTTAATGATTTTTCTAAAAAAGTCAGGTTGAATATTATTGAGCATTATCGAATATTTGCGTTCTGAAGGGACAAAAAGGGGGCACTAGTTAGGTGCTCTCCAGAAAAATTGTTTAGTGTCCAGCACGCCATGTGATTGAGCTTCTTCAGTAGGTCCAATAAAACCTTTAAAGGTATAAACTATTTCGTCTACTTCTTTCAAATACCTAAACTCGGCATTTGCTACATAAACGCCATTTTTACCGATAGGTTCCATTATTTTAGTTTTTATTACTCCATTTTTTGTAACTACACCGTGGAAGTAATATTCTTTTTCATCAAGGTTTATTTTTATCATGCCATAAACTCTGGATATTCCATGAGCTATTTTAAATGATAAAATATAGTGTGCCTTTGGTGTGGTAAAGATATCTCCCTCATTAGACCATTCGGTTTTAGTGAATATTTCAAGCATGTTTTTTCTTCGTTCGTCGCTTTTGTCGCCATAATCTCTTATATGCGGGTATGCATTTATGGTTATAGCCAAAAACGAAAACAGTAAACTTATAGTGGATATTATTTCAGCGTAGCTCATTTCATGCTTTCCATAGGATTCAATTTAATGGCATCTTCTAAATGATTTGGCGAGAAGTGAGAATAGCGCATGGTCATTTTGATGTCAGTATGACCGAGTATGCGCTGAAGTACCAAAATGTTGCCGCCGTTCATCATAAAGTGCGATGCAAAAGTATGGCGCAATACATGTGAAAGTTGGCCATCTGGCAAATCTAATTCAGATCTTTTTACAGCACTACGAAATGCAGAATAACAAGTATCAAAAAAACGTCCGGCTTTTTTAGGCTTTGGAATACTATCATAAACAGCCTGGCTAATAGGCACCACTCGGTTTCTATTGCCTTTAGTTTTTATAAAACTTACTTTCAAATTTCTAATCTGCTTAGTGGTCAGTGATTCGGCTTCATCCCATCTTGCCCCAGTTACCAGGCATAAATGCGCTACGTAATACACATGCGGATTACGACTTTTAGGCATTCATCCAAAAGTCTCTTGATTTCCTCTGTCTCAAGGTAGGCAAGTTCTGCTTCTTCGGATTTGAAGGGACGCAGGTTTTCTAGGGGATTGTCCTTCTTCCAATGGCCCAGTCGCCTAAGTTCATTAAAGACTGCTCGAAAATAAGCCAGCTCTAAGTTCATGGTCCGCGGAGATACCTTTTGCACTCGGGCAGTTCTGGCTATCTCGCCAGACAATCTTTTTTTCCGATATGCAGAAAACATGGTTGCGCTGAACTCATGAGCAAGCGGATTGCCCATGCTTTTACACGCAAACATCATTGCACTCAGACGCTTCTCGCCATCATCAAGCGTGATTCCGTGTTCATCAAACCATTGTTGAGCGAGCTCGGACAATTTGCGCCGATCCTCTCTTCCATCACGCCAAGGTCTATCAGCGAGTGTTTCCATTACATAGGAATGATATGCAATGGCCTCGCCTTTTGTGGAAAATGTCTTACGGATACGCTTACTGGTTTTTCCTTTCGGTTTACCTTCCGGGTAGAAATCCAGCAGCCATTTACCATCAGTTTGCTTGCGAATAGACATATTTATAAGTTGAGGATTCTTTGTTTCTGTTGCAGGAATTCTTCTTCAGTAAGAATTCCTTTTTCTTTTAAGGATGCTAATCGTTCGAGCTGTGCAACAATATCGTCCTCATTTGAGGATGTGTTTTTTTCGGATGGTGTGTTTAAGTTATTGCGTGTGGAGTTAACTAAATTAGTAAAAGGAATGACGCTTTGTTTAGCAACATCCTTAATAGTGTAATTCTGGCCGCTAGTTGAAATAGTGATTGAACCTAGGATCATTCCAGTTTTACCGCCAACGCTTACAATATCTTTAAGGCTGATATCAACTTGCTTAACGCCAAATAACATACCCTTATCAAGGAATATTACGCGTTGATTAGTCAAAGTGATAAGCCAAGTATTTCCATCCATCATCCCACTGGCGATGGCTAAAGGGTGCTCGTTATCATTCAAAATATTAGGTAGGTGGAAAAATTCTTTTTTAGTTCCAAAAGCTACATTTGAAACGATTTCGGATAGACGCTTGTATTCTTCTTTTAACTGCTGCTGTGTAGCCTTTTTATAATCTAGCATTTTAGTCATCCTGTTTAATTTGTTATTTTTAAAACGATGCGTCCTAGCACTTCTATATCATCTATATTACAGTCAAAAGCCATACCCACGCCGCTGACTCTAACTTTGCGAATTGGAATTCTTACTAAAGTGCGGACGCTAACTTTGCCTTCAATGTTTACAAGCCACTCACCGTCATAAATTTCAGCATATTTACTATCAACGATATATTGAGCGTTTTCATCTAATAAACAAATTGGCTCTACGGGTAGTGGTGTGCCCGCACGGAAAAAAACCTTGTCTAACATGGCATAGCCAGAATCATAAAGCTGGCCATCAACTAACTTTTTTCGAGGTAAGTTCAAAATATCCAATTCATCATTATCGAATTTTTTACCCTTCCCAGTGACTAGCCACTGAAGTTGTACGCCAGTTTCAGCCATGCAGCGCACAACTATGTCGGCAGGAAATCCGCCTCGCTTATAGCGGCCAGATAAAGTGCTGGGTGCCATGCCAAGGTGATCCGCCAGTAGCATTTTTGTACTGAAGCCATATGCCTCGATAACCCTATCAAGAATGGGGGTGCTCTCACCTTCAAAGTCGATATCGAATTTCATAGTTATCCGCGCGTACTTCTCATTTTGAGAAATAATCTTGACGACTCTCAAAAGTGGAAGTGATCTGGCTCCGTTGTTTCTCAAAATGCGAATATAACTGAACTTTGCCGAGTTCAGATGAACTGAGGATTTTGCCTTATGCGTCCTAACATTACAATTACCATCCCTACACCTTATCTGCCGCTTGATGAATATTGCCGCCTTACTGGAACCGCAATGGGTACGGCTCGCGACATGATCCGTGACGGTCGCTTACCTATTCGCGGAAAGGGTGACAAGCCCCGTTCACGTGTTGAAGTAAACATGGCGGCACTGACCGTAGAAGCGTTGAGCGAATGCCGCATTTCGCTTCAGGCGTAATCCAGGCTATCAATTCGTAAGGTGCGAATCATGTACGATTATAAATTTTCAGTACGAAACTATCTCGATGATGCCTGCCGCCAGTTTTCGCTGGCACATAACGTCACAGAACTGGCTAAAAAAGTAGGAATGCAACCGGCCACGCTGCGCAATAAACTGAATCCAGACCAGTCACATCAGCTGACGCTGCCTGAGCTACTGGCCATCATCGACCTTACTGAAGACCCAACTATCTTGGACGGTTTTCTTCGTCAGTTAAATTGCCAGCCATCAGTGCCGGTCAACAATGCCAGACCGGAAAACATGCAATTTTGCGCATTAACCGCGGTTGCCAGTGTTGGGGTTATCGCAGGGGAAGCGGTTTCAACGGAAAAGATGACCGTTGCACGCCGCAATCAAATTCTTGATAAAGCCAGCGATGCGATCCGCAGCCTGTCTTTACTCGTCTATTCCGTTGAAAGTCGTTTTCAAACCATGCCGGTGCTGGCTGCAGCTGTTGACGTAGTCAGCGCGTCTATGCCCGGCATCGTCGCGTGAGGTAAAGCATGTTTGTATTCGTCAACTTCCTTAAGCGCCAGTCACCGGCACCGCAGTTGCCATCATTTGGCCACGGCACACTACAGCTGCCAAACGGCACCCGCTGGAATCCTGCATTGACCCGTAAAAATCAGGAGGCTCATCGTGAATGCAAATGATGAAAAATGGCTGGGCGTTCTTCGTCAGATGGTCTCTGGCCACAGTACGCAGGCTCACAAAACATGGGAAAGACTCAGCGAGCATCAGCGCGGGATCATTCTGCACGCCGCCGGTTTGAAATCGCGGCATTGCCGGTATTCATGGGCCCAGTTTAATGACCGCGAATTGCACCAGATAAAGCGCGGCCTGCAGCGTTTAAAATGCATGGTTGAAATGTTTAAGGGGCTGGGGCCGCTGGCGTTTCAGCAGGAAAGAAAACCATCACCGTCTGCGCTGCACGCAGCGCGCTCAGTTCCAACTGTGCCGGGTACGCCTGCGCATGAATTAATACAGGCGCGACAGCAGCTACGCGAACACATGGCCAATCGTACCTATTGAGGAAAAGCTATGAACATCATCACCGTTGAAAAAAAAGGACTGCTTGCAGATTTTCGCGACTGGGGCGTAAGCCCGGATTACGCGGAATTCTTCATCAGCAAATGCGACGACCTGGGAGCAACTGTTGCGCTGAAACAGTTTGTCTTCAATGACACGGTTCACCTTGACGATAAAATTCAGTGGCTGCTGGCCAGCACTGCGTTCTGGTGCCGCGCTTTCCGCGAAGCGGAATCGAACACGCAGCAAACCGAAGCGATAAGCGCAATTCGTATGCTTTATTTTACCTCGGGCTTTCTGGGTGCATCACCAGTCGTTGCCATGATCCGCGCATGGTGGAGCACCTCTTATGAGCTGCACTCACTGACAGCGCCAAACGAATCTCAAAAGCGGTTCAGGCCTTTCCGCTCCACGCTTCTGAATACCCTGCTGACAAAACACTAATCATCCGACGCACGTTTTTGCGGCCTTCCTCTGGATGGCCGGGGGTTCGTGCGCTCTGAAACGGAGAAAACACCATGAGAATGACCCGACAGGATTTAAAAAAAGAGCCGGTTGCCTAGGCGGGAGACTGGGAGCGAAAAACCGATCAGGTTATTCGGGAAACCTCTATGGCGCGCGAGGTGAAGGCAGACAGTGAAAAGCGTGAGCTGGGCAGCCGCGAAACGACGGTGAAGGCCTCCGATAAAACTACCGTGATCGGCACCGCCACGCTGCTTGCCGGTGCTATTCAGCATGTAACAACAGGAAGTTTCACTTTAGGCATTAAGGGCGATCAGCTGACTACAGTGGGCGGTAACGCTGAATCTGATATCACAGGAAAAGCCGCGTTCAGCGTAGGAAAGGAACTGATTGAGAAGATTGGCCAACTCAGGCAAAGCGTTGCCGGAACGCGTCAGGAGATTATCGCGCCGGTTGTGTGGATTGGTTCAGAACAAATCAACGTGGCGCAGCTGATGCTGGACACCGTTGCACTGGTGCAGCAGCTGGCGACACAACTGGCCAGCCATACGCATCCGTCTACTGGCCAGCCAACCAACAGCGCCGCAATCGAACAAAGTGCCACGCAGGCCACTGCACTGGCCGCGAAATATTCCCCCGTAATCGGTTAATCACCATCACTTTTTAACCCGCTAACTCAGCGGGTTTTTTATGCCTGTCACCAGACCGCATAGAACGCCTTCAGAGCGCCGCAGCCGCGCAACCATTCAACGTATCACCTTTAATTGGATCGCACGTACAGCGTTGCGCTGGCGCAGCCACAGCCCGACAAAATAAACGCCTCACTGACAAAAACGGCGCTACACCGCACCCGCCTGCGAGTTTTGGATCGTAAAAAATTTTCAGTTTTATTTTTCTACAAACCGATACGCCAGAGCGTGCCGCTGCTGGTTTTCTGTTGGAGTTCGCCAACTGAAAACATTGAAAAGAATTTCAGTTTTTTCAAGTTTCAGGATCTCGTTAGGATCGCTGTTTTTTATTTAAGTGCATGATATTTAAGTTGTTTGTTTATATTTTGCTTCTTGGGTTAGCTCGAGTGGCGTGAATTTGCTATACTTTACGCAGTGGATAACTGTTTGATATAAAACTTTTTCCCTCCTCCACGGGGGAAGATGGTGACTGAAATATGTAGAACTCACTTGTGGTTGCAAACATCTATGTGTATAAAGTACGTCCAAGGTTTTGAACCTGTAGATGAGCAAACTGAAGAGGCAAAGCATATGAAAAAAATCTATCGCGAAGAAGACTGGGGTGTTTTCATCTCCAAGTAAGTAGTTACTCATTTATCTAATCGATTCTCAGAGGTGGGCTTAAGCCCGCCTCTTTTGTTTATGGATTAAGCAAGATGAATCATGACATCTACCACAAAATACTAACAATCCTCAAAAATCTCTGGCACACCAATCCCACTTTTTTTAGCACGATCTTTGCTGCGATTATTGCAGCTGCAATTGCGATTATAAGTATAAGAAAACAAAGACAAACATCTAAGGAAAAAAACTCTTTAGATTTTGAGTCATCTTATAAACGTAGCGATAAAGTTGAAGAAGCTTGGCAAGTTTTGTTGAACGTCTTAAAAGTAAGAAAAACAATACCGCTTGAGATGTGGGGCCGTGATGAAGTACGTCAAACTAAAGAAGCGCGTGCTTTAATGACAGTTTTTAATGAGTGGGAACGGTGCGCGAACGCAATAAAAAATGGATTATATGATGAACTTTTTTTATATAAAGTTTTTGGCTCTACTGTAATTTTCTTGGCCAAGGAATTTGAACCTTATCTTACTGCGCGGCGTAGCGTTAATATCAAATTTTATGGCAATTTTTGCTGGTTAGCAGAGAAATGGATGATAAAGCGTTCGTGGGAAAACGCGGATGGTAATCTTGTCTTACCATATAATCTGCCATTTACCCCTAAGCTAGCTATACCGGTAAAGAGTAATAGTAAAACCCATAATGCAAAGGCAGTAACCTTTATTCTAGATACAAAGGCCAAAATAAAATGACATGTTAATAGGTGAGTAAGTCACCTATTAATTTTTTTTTATATATTCAGGACTTCTTTTTTTCTTCCCAAGATTCAAGAATAAACATAACCAGAGTATGAGCGGCATTTATTGCAAGTCTGGCGTGACGAGGTTTGAGATTATAGATTTTTCTTCCGGCACCATGCGCCGAACTAGCATGTGTGCGCAAAGAGCCAATCCCATCTGTTAAAGAATATAATCCACTTAGAATTCTTTTTAAATCTTCATCCTCTACCGATTTTGTATCTAATCCTAATGATTCTCGGACTACTTTCCAAAGGCCTTGAAGATCTTGTTTAGCTGGTACAGGTAATTTTTCATCAGAAATATAAATCTTAAGCGTAGATTCAATAATATTACAGGCGGCTGAAACAGCTTCTCTAGGGTCAGCATATAAATTGGATATTGCTCTGGTGAACTCCATTTCTACAGCAGGGAAGTTTCGCTTATGAATGGCTTCTTTTAATGATATAGAGGAAATTGAAGAACCATCAGAAATATATCCACCATTGATATATTGGAGACCATAACGAGATAACAGCTCATTTGTCTTTGTTTGAAAATCAAACAGCATTCTTTCAACTGGAGTTTCAGGTTTATCGGGGAAAATTGTCTCCATGTAGCCACCAATCAGCCGCCCTAAGATAGCAAGTGGGTCCTCGCACTCTTTGTTGATAGTTCTAAGCCAATGGAGAGTTTTGTTAGGTTTAGAACATACAGGTGGGTCACCGGGAGCGTCAGCATAGGCAAATAAGTTATCGATACCTGCATGTGTTTCAAATGTCGCGATGAAATCAGCAACAACTGAAATCACAGGCAACGGAATCATTCGTTCCATATTGAACTCCATCTCTGAAAGATTCGACAAAAAATCAAATAGTCATGTGAAGATGCATAGCCAAGTCTGCGGTGGAATGCGTCATGCCCCGGAAGAAAAATGTATTGGGGGGACAAAAAGGGGACAATCATAAATCCAAATGGGAATATAAAAACCAAAAGTTTAATATAAGGTTATGATTTACAGGGAGAAATTTGGTGGCCCCTGCTGGGTTTGAACCAGCGACCAAGCGATTATGAGTCGGCTGCTCTAACCACTGAGCTAAGGGGCCAGTAGTGCGGGGATTATAAAGTATCTGGCAAAGGCGATCCAGCGTTCACCGATCGGTTGATGAAAATTAGCACAATGGTGAGTGATTGATATTAAT
>Ga0157360_1001091_pt1 | contig 10236 bp, 9 predicted proteins | sample AttlaeALBM1_FD_111483 | JGI IMG/M metagenome (GOLD analysis project Ga0157360, IMG submission 111483) | Fungus gardens microbial communities from leaf cutter ant in Ribeirão Preto, State of São Paulo, Brazil - Atta laevigata ALBM1 | ecosystem: Host-associated > Fungi > Mycelium > Unclassified ... | reverse complement strand
GGTAAGCTGGTGATCACCTCGCGTAACGTCGAACTGAAAATGATCGATGAATTTGGTCGTACCAAAGAGAGCTATAAAGTTCCTTACGGTTCTACCATGGCGAAAGGTGATGGTGAGCAGGTTGCTGCGGGCGAGACCGTTGCGAACTGGGATCCGCATACCATGCCAGTTATCACCGAAGTGGGCGGTTTCATTCGCTTCACGGACATGATCGATGGCCAGACCATTACCCGTCAGACAGATGACTTAACCGGTCTGTCTTCGCTGGTGGTTCTGGACAGTGCTGAGCGTACGTCAGGCGGTAAAGATCTGCGTCCTGCGCTGAAAATTGTTGATGCCAGCGGCAACGACGTTCTGATCCCGGGCACCGACATGCCGGCTCAGTACTTCCTGCCAGGTAAAGCGATTGTTCAGCTGGAAGATGGCGTGAAAATCAGTGCCGGTGACACCCTGGCGCGTGTACCGCAGGAATCGGGCGGTACCAAGGATATTACCGGTGGTCTGCCACGCGTTGCTGACCTGTTCGAAGCGCGTCGTCCGAAAGAGCCAGCTATCCTGGCGGAGATCAGCGGCATCATCTCCTTCGGTAAAGAGACCAAAGGTAAACGTCGTCTGGTGATCACTCCGCTGGATGGAAGCGAGCCGTACGAAGAGATGATTCCGAAATGGCGTCAGCTGAACGTGTTCGAAGGTGAACGTGTTGAGCGCGGTGACGTGGTTTCCGATGGCCCAGAGTCTCCACATGACATCCTGCGTCTGCGTGGCGTGCATGCGGTAACCCGTTACATCACTAACGAAGTGCAGGAAGTTTACCGCCTGCAGGGCGTTAAGATTAACGATAAGCACATCGAAGTCATCGTTCGTCAGATGCTGCGTAAAGCCACCATCGTGAGCGCAGGCGGTGCAGACTTCCTGGAAGGTGAGCAGGCTGAGTACTCTCGCATCAAGATCTCTAACCGTGATCTGGAAGCGAACGGAAAAGTGGGCGCAACCTACGTGCGTGATCTGCTGGGTATTACCAAAGCGTCACTGGCTACCGAATCGTTCATCTCTGCCGCATCGTTCCAGGAGACCACCCGTGTCCTGACCGAAGCCGCAGTAGCGGGCAAGCGCGACGAACTGCGCGGCCTGAAAGAGAACGTGATCGTGGGTCGTCTGATCCCGGCCGGTACCGGTTATGCGTACCATCAGGATCGTATGCGTCGCAGAGCGGCAGGCGAAGTGCCAGTTGTACCGCAGGTGACTGCGGATGAAGCATCAGCCAGCCTGGCTGAACTGCTGAACGCCGGTCTCGGCGGCAACAAAGACGATTAATCGTCCTTTGTCTGATAAAAAACCCTGCTTCGGCAGGGTTTTTTTTTCGCTTTTTTCAGGCCTTCCACTCATTGCGGCGGATGCCAATATCCCTGAGCTGCTGGTCACTCAGCTTCGACAGAATGGCAGAGGTTTCCCGCCGCCGCTGCCAGCGTCTGAAACAGCGCCACAGAAAACGAACCAGGTGGTAAGGCGTGCCGGCAAACGGTTTAGCTGCGCGATTCTCGTCGTATCCCATGATAGTGCCCTCAGTGATGTGAGCGGCTATTTTCCGTAAAACGGTCTGTATGATACAGATTCAAAAATCACCTTTTTTTAACATACAGATTGCGGTAAACGGGATCTGAATGGTAAAAATGGGACTCAACTGTACTGGTTACTGCTCACTACCCGAGCCGGAGTAAATACAATGACCCGTTATGAACATCTGGCTTCGCTGCTGGCTCAGCGCATTGAACAGGGCTTATACCGCAGTGGGGAACGCCTGCCGTCGGTACGAACCCTTAGCGCTGAACATGGCGTCAGTATCAGTACCGTGCAGCAGGCTTACCATCTGCTGGAAGAGAAGCAGATGATCACGCCGCAGTCACGCTCCGGCTACTTTGTTGCATCCTGCAAAGCGGCGCCGCCGATCCCGGCGCTGACGCGCCCCGTGCAGCGGCCGGTGGAGGTAACGCAGTGGGATGCAGTGCTGGAGCTGATTAACGGACGTCTGGAAGAGGATGTCCTGCAGCTGGGTAGCGGGATGCCCGATCTGACGCAGCCAACGCTTAAGCCACTCTGGAAAGCGTTCAGCCGCCAGGCCCAGAAGCAGGAAACCGCGTTGCTCAACTATGACAATCTCTATGGCGTACTTGCACTGCGGCAGCAGATTGCCCGGCTGGCGATCGACAGCGGCTGCCAGCTTACGGCCGATGACATTGTGATCACCACCGGCTGTCACGAAGCGTTATCCGTTGCCGTCCGGGCGGTCTGCGAGCCGGGTGACATCATTGCCGTCGAGTCGCCTTCGTTTCACGGCATTATGCAGACGCTGCGCGGCTTTGGCATCCGCGCCATCGAGATCCCGACCGATGCGGCGACCGGCATCAGTCTGGAGGCGCTGGAGCTGGCCTTTGATCAATGGCCGATCAAGGCCGTTGTGGTCGTGCCGAACTGTAATAATCCGCTGGGTTTTATCATGCCGGAGTCGCGTAAGCGGGCGTTGCTGGCGCTGGCGCAGCGGTTCGATGCCGCGATCATCGAAGATGATGTGTATGGTGAGCTGGCCTGGGACTATCCACGGCCACCGGCCATTAAAGCGTTTGATCTGGACGGCCGGGTTCTGCTCTGCAGCTCCTTTTCTAAAACGCTGGCACCGGGTTTACGGGTCGGCTGGGTGGTCCCCGGCCGCTATCGCGATCGCGTGCTGCATATGAAATATATCGTCACCGGTTCCACCGCCACGCAGCCTCAGCATGCGGTCTCCGAATTTATCCGTCAGGGACATTATCAGCCCCATCTGCGCCGGATGCGGCAGATCTATCACCGCAACTATGAACGCTTCAGCTGCTGGGTACGCCACTACTTTCCCTGCGGCATCTGCGTGTCGCGGCCTCAGGGCGGTTTTCTGATGTGGATCGAACTTCCCGACGCCTTCGATGCGGTCCGGCTCAACCGTGAACTGCGCGAGTCGAAAATACAGATCGCCGTAGGTTCGCTGTTTTCCGCCTCAGGTAAATACCGTAACTGCCTGCGTCTGAACTACGGCCTGCCCGTTACCGAACAGACTGAACAGGCACTGGCGCAGGTCGGGGCGGCCGTTGAACGCGCGATGATCGCCTGCCAGCATGAGACGCCAGGCCCGGCCTCCGCGCTGACATCGTGAACAAGGAGGCAGGGCCGGCAAGAGGAGTGAACCGGCCCTGGTCAGATAACCTTAACCTGACGACGTCCACGTTAAGCTTCCGCACCAGCACACGCCAGCGGCAACGTTCTCTTCTGCGACAGGCTTTCCGCAGAGCATACCGGTGTTACCCGTTTTGCCGTCGCGCTGCGGGACAGGTCTCAGCATGCCTGCCCATCGCCTTCGGTCAGCGCCAGCAGCGTCGCGGTTGCGGCACGCCAGTCCTCCGCCTGAGTAATCGCGCTCACCACCGCAATGCTGCCCACGCCAGTGGCCAGCACCCCGGGCGCACGGGCTATCGAGATCCCACCAATCGCCACGGTAGGGATGTCGGTCAGGCGGGCCAGATGCTGTTTCAGCTGCTCAAGGCCCTGCGGCGCAGACGGCATCGCTTTGGTCTGAGTCGGGAAGATATGGCCCAGCGCGATGTAAGAGGGCTGGATCGCCAGGGCGCGATCCAGTTCCGCATCATCATGGGTTGAGATCCCCAGCCGTAAGCCGGCCTGCCGAATGCGGTCAAGATCGGCGACATCCAGATCCTCCTGACCCAGATGGACGCCATAGGCCCGATGCTTTATCGCCAGCGCCCAGTAATCGTTGATAAACAGGCGCGCATCGTAGCGCTGAGCCAGCGCAATCGCCTGCGCGATGGCAGGCTCAGCGATCGCCTCGGGCTGATCTTTTATGCGCAGCTGGATCGTGCGGACGCCCGCCTCCAGCAGGCGTGCGATCCAGTCGGGGCTGTCAACCACCGGATAAAGCCCCAGGCGCGGGGCGGTAGCAGGAAATGCAGGCATCGTTAATCCTCCTTCAGGGTGTCGGCGGGGTGATAGAGTTCACCGCCGTGGCGACGAAATCGGTCTGACATCTGCGCCATGCCTACGGTGACAGGCTCGGCGCGCGTATCCTGGCGGGCGGCGAACGCACGCACCTCCTGAGAAATTTTCATCGAGCAGAATTTCGGGCCACACATCGAGCAGAAGTGCGCCACCTTGCCCGACTCCTGTGGCAGGGTTTCGTCATGCATCGCCCGGGCGGTGTGGGGATCGAGGGCCAGATTGAACTGGTCCTCCCAGCGGAATTCAAAGCGCGCCTTGGACATCGCGTTATCGCGGATCTGCGCGCCCGGATGGCCTTTCGCCAGATCGGCGGCATGGGCCGCGATTTTGTAGGTAATCAATCCCTGTTTCACATCCTCCTTGTTCGGCAGGCCCAGATGCTCTTTGGGGGTGACGTAACAGAGCATGGCGCAGCCAAACCAGCCGATCATGGCGGCACCGATACCGGAAGTGAAATGGTCATAGCCGGGCGCGATATCGGTGGTCAGCGGGCCAAGCGTGTAGAAGGGCGCTTCATCGCACAGGTCGAGCTGTTCGGTCATATTGCGGCGGATCATATGCATCGGCACATGGCCCGGCCCTTCAATCATCACCTGAACGTCATATTCCCAGGCGATGCGGGTCAGTTCGCCCAGGGTGCGCAGCTCGGCAAACTGCGCCTCATCGTTGGCATCCTGAATCGAACCCGGACGTAAACCGTCACCCAGCGACAGGGAGACGTCATATGCGGCGCAGATTTCACAGATTTCCCGGAAATGCTGATAGAGGAAGTTCTCCTGATGGTGCGACAGGCACCATTTCGCCATGATCGAACCGCCGCGTGACACAATGCCGGTCAGCCGCTTCGCCGTCATCGGCACATAGCGCAGCAGCACGCCCGCGTGGATAGTGAAGTAATCCACCCCCTGTTCCGCCTGCTCAAGCAGCGTATCCCGGAAGATCGCCCAGTTCAGTGACTCGGCCACGCCATTTACTTTCTCCAGCGCCTGATAGATCGGGACGGTGCCGATGGGTACCGGGCTGTTGCGCAGGATCCATTCGCGCGTTTCATGGATATAGCGTCCGGTGGAGAGATCCATCACTGTATCGGCGCCCCAGCGGGTGGACCAGACCAGCTTCTCCACCTCCTCTTCAATGGAAGAGGTCACCGCGGAATTGCCGATATTGGCGTTGACCTTTACCAGAAAGTTGCGGCCGATGACCATCGGTTCCGATTCAGGGTGGTTAATATTGGCCGGGATGATGGCGCGACCGGCTGCTACCTCCTGCCGCACGAACTCGGGCGTTATGGCAGCGGGCAGATGTGCGCCAAAACTGTGGCCCGGATGCTGTTGCAGCAGCACCTCCGCGCGGATGCGATCCCGGCCCATATTTTCCCGCAGGGCGATGAATTCCATCTCCGGGGTAACAATCCCCTGGCGGGCGTAGTGCAGTTGCGTGACGCAGCGGCCTGTCCGGGCGCGTCGCGGGGTTGGCAACTGGTCGAAGCGCAGGTGGTCCAGCCCCTCATCAGCCAGTCGCTGCTGGGTATAGCCGGAGCTGTTCTGGCTCAGTGGTTCACTGTCGTCGCGTTCAGCAATCCAGCCGGCGCGCAGCTTCGCCAGACCCCGATGCACGTCGATCTCTGCGGCGGGATCGCCATAGGCACCCGCCGTGTCATAGACCGGCACGGCTTCATTCTGTTCATAGAGTGGCGCGTCTTTGCTGCCGCCGGTATGGGTCGGCGTCATCGCGATTTCCCGCATCGGCACGCGGATATCGTCCCGGCTGCCGGTTATCCAGATACGACGGGAGCGGGGGAACGCACTGCCGCCCCGCAGGGAGTGGATAAATTCCTGCGCCTGGGCGCGTTGTTCACGACGGGTCATTTTAGGGTCAGACATAGCAATCTTCCTGTTAAAGGGGAACGATGCTTGTCCGGAGTTCGGAAGGAGTAAGCGTACAGACAGCGCACAACGGCTGGCAGACAGCGACTGATTACTCTTGTTCCCTTCGCAGGTTCTAACCTGATCAGGTTCCGCGGATCCCGAATTAACGGTCTCAGCCCGGATGGGCACTCCGACAAGAAGCAGTTTTTACGCGGGCGCTTCGCGCGGCCTCAGCGGTAAAAACGTGATATTTCAACGCACAAATAAAAAAGGTCCTTTGGCGTACCGGCCTCAGAACCTGTTCAGCATAAAAGGGCTACCGGATAATCACAATACCCCTGATGTGAATCGGCATTACGCCGGACGGGCAATCTGGCTGTCGTTGGCAACGGGCGGTTTGGCCAGCTGATTATCCCACGCAAGCTGAATCAGCTTATCTTCCAGCGTAAAGCGCGCTTCCAGCACTTCGCCCACTTCGGACAGCGCCTGCTGGAAGGTCATGCAGTTCTCATCGTCAATCGCCTGCTGCAGATGACCATCATACAGCTGCATCAGACGCTCGGTGTTCGCTTCCAGCGGCGGGTAGATCTGCGCGGCGGCAATCATCGGGCTGTCGCCACTCATCTCGTTGATGACGCGCTCATAGATGCTGAAGTGACCTGCAGAGAGGTAATCGACCAGACCGTGACAGAAGTTGTCCAGCGCCTGCTCATCCAGACGCGTCAGCGCCTCTTTGTTGGGTTTAAGACCGACGAGGTGATAATAGTTCACCAGGAGCTGACGACGGGCTTCAAGCCATGAATCGACCAGTTCATTACTGCCACCTACGCGTTCAGCCAGGACTTCTAACTGGTTAAGCATATCTAACTCCATGTGAGTTATAGTTGTTTATCTACACACTTAACATCAGGGCTTCAGCGTGCGATTTGACGCTAAGGATGACGAAATAAATGCAATGCGAAATCTCAAGTGTAGACGCTGGATGGTGGATTGTCAGCCATGAACAGAAACTTTGGTTGCCACAAGGTGATTTACCCCACGGAAACGCCGAAAAATTTGGCTTAACGGGCAGTAAAGCCCGGACGATTGGGGAGTGGCAGGGTGAAAAAGTCTGGCTGATTTGCGAGCCGCGTCCAGCCGATATGTTTTCGGTACGGCAGCTGATCGATCAGGATGTGGAACTGTTTCAGCTGGCCGGGCGCGGCGTGCAGCTGGCAGAGTTCTACCGCTCTCATCGCTGGTGCGGCTACTGCGGGCATGAAATGCACCACAGCAAACATGAATTTGCCTGCCTGTGCAGTCACTGCCGCGAACGCTACTATCCACAGATCGCGCCCTGCATCATTGTGGCTATCCGCCGCGGCGATGAGATCCTGCTGGCGAACCATGCCCGGCATCGCAACAAGGTCTACACCGTGCTGGCGGGGTTTGTCGAAGTCGGCGAAACGCTGGAGCAGGCCGTCGCCCGCGAGGTGATGGAAGAGAGCAATATCCGCATCAAAAATGTTCGTTACGTGACCTCCCAGCCGTGGCCCTTCCCGCAATCGCTGATGACCGCCTTTATGGCGGAGTATGAGAGCGGCGATCTGCAGCACGACGGCAAAGAGCTGCTGGATGCGGCCTGGTTCCGGTTCGACGATCTGCCGCTGCTGCCTCCGCTGGGCACCGTGGCACGCCGCCTGATTGAAGATACCGTCGCCCTGTGCCGCGCAGAAGCGTGAAAGTGCTACACTACACGCCTGTTATTGAGAGAGTGTTGAGATGAGTGAACTGAAGATCGCTCGTTATTTGCGTGCCATGTTACGCCAGCCGGTCGATGTCACACCGGTATGGATGATGCGACAAGCCGGGCGCTATTTGCCGGAGTACAAAGCGACACGCGCTCAGGCGGGTGACTTTATGTCGCTGTGTAAAAACGCCGAGCTGGCCTGTGAAGTCACCCTGCAGCCGCTGCGCCGTTATCCGCTGGATGCCGCCATCCTCTTCAGTGACATCCTGACGATTCCGGATGCGATGGGACTGGGACTCTATTTCGAAGCGGGGGAAGGCCCGCGTTTCGCAAACCCTGTGACCTGCCGCGCGGACGTTGAGCGTTTACCGGTGCCCGATCCGGAAATGGAGCTGGGCTATGTGATGAATGCCGTTCGCACCATCCGTAAAAATCTCAACGGCGACCTGCCGCTGATTGGCTTCTCGGGCAGCCCCTGGACGCTGGCGACCTATATGGTCGAAGGCGGCAGCAGCAAGGCCTTTACCCGCATCAAGAAGATGATGTATGCCGAGCCCGCCACGCTGCACGCGATGCTGGACAAGCTGGCCGACAGCGTCATCCTCTATCTCAATGCGCAGATCCGCGCCGGTGCGCAGTCCGTCATGGTGTTTGATACCTGGGGCGGCGTGCTGACCGGTCGTGACTACCGCGAGTTCTCACTCCACTACATGCACAAAATTGTCGATGGCCTGCTGCGTGAAAACGACGGTCGCCGTGTGCCGGTGACGCTGTTCACCAAAGGGGGCGGACAGTGGCTGGAAGCGATGGCGGCCACCGGCTGTGATGCGCTGGGTCTCGACTGGACCACCGACATCGATGACGCACGCCGTCGCGTTGGCGACAAAGTGGCGCTGCAGGGCAACATGGACCCCTCTATGCTCTATGCGGCCCCAGAGCGTATCGAACAGGAAGTGGCGGGTATCCTTGAGCGCTTTGGCGCGGGCACCGGCCACGTCTTCAATCTGGGACACGGTATTCATCAGGATGTCCCGCCAGAAAATGCCGGCGTCTTTGTGGAGGCGGTGCACCGTCTGTCACGTCCCTGGCATCAGGAGTAATCATGGATATTGCCGCACTTCGCGCTGAGCAGCTTCAACGCGCCGCTGACGTGGTGCGTGAGGATGACTTCGACGTGCTGCCGCCCCGCTTTATTGGCGGGGCGGACGTGGGATTCGAGCAGGAAGGCGCGATCACGCGGGCGGCGATGGTCGTGCTGGAATATCCCTCGTTAACGCTGGTGGAGCATCGCATCGCCCGTATCGAGACCACCATGCCCTATATTCCGGGCTTCCTCTCGTTCCGGGAATATCCGGCGCTGATGGCGGCGTGGCAGATGCTGGAGCAGAAGCCGGACCTGCTGTTTGTGGACGGGCATGGCATCTCCCATCCCAGACGGCTCGGCGTCGCGTCACATTTTGGCCTGCTGGTGGATGTGCCGACGATAGGGGTGGCCAAGCGCCGCCTCTGTGGCCGTTTTGAGGAGCCGGACGCGCAGCCCGGCAGTCGTCAGCCGCTGATGGATAAAGGCGAACAGATAGGCTGGGTCTGGCGCAGCAAGCAGCGCTGTAATCCGCTGTTTGTCGCCACGGGGCACCGGGTCAGCCTGGATACCGCGCTGCAGTGGGTGGAAAACTGTACGCGCGGTTACCGTCTGCCGGAGCCGACACGCTGGGCAGATGCGGTTGCCTCTAACCGAACCGCTTTCCAGCGCTGGCAAAACGCGCTTTAACACTGTTTGTGCTGCGCTTTTGCAGTTACACTGCGGCCAGCGAAACGAATAAGAGTCACCTTTATGTTACAAAATCCCGTTCATCTGCGTCTGGCGAAGCTGCAAAGCTGGCAGCATCTGACTTTTATGGCCTGCCTGTGCGAACGCATGTATCCCAACTATCATGCATTCTGCGAGCAGACTGAATTTGCCGAACCGGCACTCTATCGTCGTATTCTTGATCTGATCTGGGAAAGCCTGACGGTCAAAGATGCGAAGATTAACTTCGACAGCCAGCTGGAAAAACTCGAAGCCGCCATTCCTGATGGGGATGCATTTGAGGTTTACGGCGTCTATCCGGCTATCGATGCCTGCGTGGCATTGAGCGAAGTCGTTCATGCGCAGCTGAGCGGGGAAACGCTTGAGCACGCCATTGAGGTCAGCAGGACCTCCATTACGACGGTGGCCATGCTGGAAATGACCCAGGCTGGACGCGAAATGACCGACGAAGAGCTGCGAGAAAACCCGGCTGTCATCGATGAGTGGGACCTTCAGTGGGAGATTTTCCGCCTGCTGGCGGAGTGTGAAGAGCGCGACCTGGAATTGATTAAGGGTCTGCGATCTGACCTGCGTGAAGCGGGAATTAGCAACATCGGTATAAATTTCCAGCAGTAAGGCGATAAAACGTGACTTCAGGCCCGAATTAGCGCGCCTGGAGGCTTCACATCGGCCCCCTCTCTGGTCTACATTTGGGGGGCTGAAAATTGTGGCTATCGGTGCGTGCAGGCAGAAGAGTGCCAGAATATGGCTTTTCCCTCGCACTCGTTGCTTAGCAAGCGATAAATACACTT
>Ga0157360_1001090_pt1 | contig 10238 bp, 8 predicted proteins | sample AttlaeALBM1_FD_111483 | JGI IMG/M metagenome (GOLD analysis project Ga0157360, IMG submission 111483) | Fungus gardens microbial communities from leaf cutter ant in Ribeirão Preto, State of São Paulo, Brazil - Atta laevigata ALBM1 | ecosystem: Host-associated > Fungi > Mycelium > Unclassified ... | reverse complement strand
ATTCCATTGCCTTTCTCTCGGGCTCTCTGAGTGTTATATTAAAAGTACAAACTGATGAGACTCAATTAAAAATAAATAAAAAAGGAAACTCTTTCTTCTTCCAGCCTCTCTTACTTCTCTCCTCCATGACATTACTATGTGGACATAACAGATGTCACCTCCCTATTCTCCATGCCTATCGGCCATAGTTATATGATCCTGCTCCACCTCCATACTTCACTCCTGCCCATCATTCCCCAAACCCCAAACTGGCTTTCTTCTACTCTGAATATGGTCTAGAAACACATGACAGTGTGTCCTAGCGTCAGTGATATGATCATTGTCTAGCAGCATGCCTGTTTCTTGACTGAGTCCAGCAGTGATGGGATCACTAGTCACTGATAAACTTTTGATCTACTGTCTTGATGTCATATTAGTCTAAGTCCACTCTAGATTGAAATTATCTTGCATTCCAAAGGTATCTCTGAGCCTCTGATTTCTAGAGCTTCAACATTGATAGTCTATATCTGAGAAACCTGATGCTAGCTCATCAGTCTTGCCTCCCAAGGTATATGCTTTTCTGGCATGTGACAGCTTGGCCACTACCTGATAGAAGTACCCAATCTTGGGTCTAGATTATGCCTGGGGCCTGTAGGAGATCTCTAGAGTGGGTTTCAATAATGAAATCCAGGGTTATAATTTTTATCCCATGCTACATTTCTGCAGAAAATTCTCTAGCAGTGTAACACCATTCTTTTACGAGGACTGACAACAAAGGTCCTCAAAGCACCTCTCCCTCTCCCATGGATGATATATTCACATTCTCTGAAGGCAACTACGCTGATGGGGATCAAAGGGAATTGATCACTGAACAAAGGTGAAAACAAATGAGAATGTAAAAGATCCCTGAGATATTTCACAATTGTGCACTAACAAGTAGGTACTGGGGAAATGATAAAATATACAAGAGAGCTTAGGAATAGGGGAAATAGTGGGGTACAACTCAGAAGACCAAAAGAAATGGTAACAAAGTGTTTATGAATCCACTCGAGGTAGATCTCACCATAATAGGATCCCTAAGACATGTGTTTGTCTTGCATCATAATACTACTGCCCTTACCTAGTCTAGTACTCTGGCTTGCTATCGATACAGCAGAACTACCTAGAACTTCTGTGCCGTCATGTGGGCTCTTCTTCAGCTGACCATACAACTGGAAGCTGACTCCAATGATGTTATGAGAGCCCTAAGAAGGAAAAAGTTTCCCATGCATTCAAACACTTGATCGCAAATATTAAGTCATACAATGAAGACAAGATATAAATAGCATGGAAACTTAAGTAATTGTATCATGTGACAAGGTCATGTGATTGTGGAACATTCTAGAAGGACATGTGATCGTGGACTAGTAGTGTACAGCCACTTGTAAAAGTAGTATAAGTAGGTAGTTCAATCCAACAGAGAACTCCATCAAGTTCTTCCTAAACACTCACCTTGAGTGATCCTTGAGTCGTCAAGACTTAGCGATAACAAATGACACATAGCAAGCTATTAACTCCTAGTGTAAGCAAATGCCCAAGTCCATTAGGGCTTGAATTCCCATTAAGGGAGAGGTTTGGTGGGTTTTTAGAAAGTAAAGTAGAACTCTTAGAAAATTAGAAACTTAGTCACTCAAAATAGCTGTTAAGCTCTAGAGCAATAGAGAGGGATAATAATGGGGGTATGATGCTTGAGTTTCCCTCTGTGCCCTAGAGTATTTTATTATGATTACAAAGCAAAGAGACAACAAAGAAAGTGAGACAAAGAAAACTTCCAAATTCCCAAACATAGCAAGACCGCAATAATGAGACAGCACCCCTCCCAAACACTGGGTGACCACTCCTCACTTCTCTAGTTCTACTCCAGGAATCCCCCTCGCATGATGTCTAGGTCTTGAGCCTCTTGCTGGGCTGTAGACAAAGATGGCAATCTTGAGTTGTCTTGTCCTCGAGCATGTTATTTTCATCTAGCCTTCCTACTACCTCTCTTCTCAGCTTCTCTAGTCTTTTCTTCTACCTTCTCGATGTTCTCTTATACTTCCAGATTCCAATTTCCTTCCACTGCCATTGTAATACAACTCCATGGTAGCTCAACTCTCTTGATCTTGCTATAATTAGCCATTAGTGATGATGGCTCAGATCTGATTGTAACTCTTCTATGAATAACACTGCTGGTTGCTGAGGTATGATGTTGCTCAGGTTGCGTTAACCCATCTAAGTCCACTTCTATCCTCGAGAGTACTTCTAGAAGGAAAATCCATTGGAAATCTGATACAGAGCGCCTGGGCAAGTGTCTATGAGGCATATGTAGCAGTAGTCACAGCCTCTACTCTGCTACTCAAGTTAGATGCTCGAGTCCACAACTAGGCATTTAGTGGAACCTCTTTGGGGGGCTGAGCTCTTCTCTTGAGCTAGTTATTCTGGTTATTAGGGTGCAAATTGTCACTTATTTTGCCTAAACGTTTGTACAGCGTGATAATACTGAATATGTAGCTACCCTGAACAACATAGAAGTTGATGTCTCTCAAATTCCTCCCTCATTATCAGATATTCCTTTGTACAATTTCACTATTACAAATGGTTACTTACTATTTGTGATAGGTGCTTTGATACTTTAAAGAGTTCAAAAATGCAAAGTTAGACAAGTGACAAAAAATGTTGTTAAGTCTGAGGTCTAATCCTCAGACTATGAGTCCTTATATACATAATTGTGATAGTTTGTGTACTAGGACAGATCATCGATCATCACATGCTACTATGTATTATTCTACATATGGTAGTGCCTTTGTACTTAAAATAGTGATAACTTAACCATATAGAGGCTGTCTATTGTTCTAAGAAAAGGACAGATAACTATCTATGGGTAATTAATGAAGTCCATGTACAAACATTGAGGTCTTCATATCTCCACTAATATTAATTGCCTTGAAGTTGTTCTAGGCTCATTCTGAGTGTTATGAAGAAGGCTTCTGCTGAGCCTAGAACCAAAGCATTGATCGCGGTGGTTTCCGAGATATTAGCGATTTAATAAACAGTAACATAGTAGTTACCAGTTGATCTGCTTAATATCTCAGCCAATATTGATTGCCTTGAGACATAACTGGTATCTATCAAAAGGTATTTTTAAGGGCCTTTTGTAGTTTTTAAGACCATGAGAATCGTTGAAGAATTGATGGAGATATGGCCAAATGAAGTTTGTGACATTCACCTTGCCTCCCTCATAATGTCCATGTGCCTCCCATGAGAAGGTGCTCAATCCTGCTCTTGCCAGCAAGGCTTTTTCATCAATGGGCCCTTTCTCTCCTATAGTAATCTCATACAGTGCCAATGTCTCTCCTGATACCAGCTTGTGGAATGGTAACTTCACGGCAACCTCCCTCTTTGGTACAAATGAATTCCTCAATAGTGACGTCCAAAATATCGCATGCTTTCTTTAACAAATGGTCTACTAGTAACAATGTCACTGACTTCATGAGCTATATTGAACTATTCAAAAACATCTTCCTGGCTACTGAACCCAGAATCATCAAAGCCTCTCCCAAGTCTGATATGGCCATCATTTGGTTTGACATTTGGGACACTCAAAGCAGTTCCAAGGCAAAACTTCTTATTAACTACTCCTTCAATCTAGGCAAACACATTGCCACCATAAGAACAACTAATATGAACCCTGGTGTTCCCCAGTATCACAACTATTGGAAATGAGGTCATTTAACTTTCTCTTGCAGAGTGAATAGTTCCAAGTGTCAAAAATATAGCGGACCTCACAAAATCAAACATCACTAAGACTTAGCATAGTGTTGCAAAGCTAATCCCAAACTAAACCCTCCTTGCCTCGAAACTGCCTAGGGCTTGCTATGCTTCCACTCTTTCAAATGCATCAATTGCAAAGGAGACCATATGGCTGACAACTATAAATGCCTATTCTGGAGAAACCACTTCAATAGAGAATGGCACTCCAAAAAAGCTCAGGAGGCCCAGAAAACTAGGGCCAATTTGATTTGCCTAGCTATAGATGGTAGGAAATTATGATCAAAGAAACCCTAAAGATCTTTTTTACAGAATGTTAGAAAGAACAAAATACTAACAGACATTATTCTAGAAAATAATAAAACAATAGCTAATATCATATTTATCCAAGAGCCCCTCAGATACCTTATTTGACATATTCCTAGCAATACCAATCCTCTAGGCAATCCTATATATGGCTCACCCAATCACCCCAATTGGATCCTCTTCATATGTCAAGACTACTCTCAGGACAATTATGCTAGAGTCACTACCTACATCAACAAACATCTCTCAAAAATGAGGTTTACACTAAGACTTAACATTGTCAATCATTGTGACATCAACATTTTAGCATTCTACTATGACTACTACACCAACTTCATGATCAACATATACTCTGACAGTAATCAAACTGCCCTCCAGGTTCTTCTACAAAGTGCTATCAACCTTGATAACACAATTATTATAATAGGCGATTTCAACATTAGGGATAGCAACTGGGACTGTCTCACTTATCACCACTCTATACATACTAATGATCTCTTAACCATTGCTGATAGCCTAGGTCTTAAACTCTCCCCTCCTCTAAATCTGGGCCCTACCAGATTCATAGACAACCCACATGATTCCAACTTTGTCATAGATCTGGTCTTTTTACTGTCTGACAACCTAGGGTTTGGTAAACATATTCTTCATCCCAAAATCTGAAAACCTTCTGATCATGTTCCACTAACTATTGAGATAGGCATCAAGGACATCAATATTGACATTAACAAATGGTCTGTCAGGAAAGATAGTAAGGAGGAAAAGAGCTTTATCACCTCAATAATCAACAGTGTTAAAAACTTGGACACAGCAAGTATTGAGACAAAAGAAGACTTGGAAAATTCTGTTCAACAATTAGCTGTCACCTTTGAACATGCCTGGTACACTCACTCAAAGTTGAAACATATTATGAAATACTCCAAAGAATGGTAGGACCAGGACTGCACTGATAGCTTAAACAGATATTAAACCTCAGGTGACCTTCAATACTGGAAAGAATTCAAAGCAAATGTCTGCTTAGCAAAAAGAAAATTTTTCGACAACAGAATACATGAAATCACATCATCTAACAAGAGACTATAGGACCTAATGAACTGGGTCAAGAAAAAGTCTCTACCTGCCATTGAAGCCATTTCATATGAAAATCACCTATGTAACTCTCTACCAGATTTATGGCAAGCTCTCCACAATTTCTACAACTCAATTGAGAATAGACCAACTAACATCCGCTTCCTCAATGAAATTCCTCAAGCAAACACCATTAAGTGGCCCTCTTTCTCCAAGCAAGAACTTAGAGATGCTATAGCTAAGTGTTCATTATCATCATTCCCTGGACCAGATCACATCTCCTGGAGACACCTCAAGCCTTTAGTCTCAGACAATAATTGCTTGGGGAAAATCTTAAATATAGCCAACACATGCTTGAACCTAGGGTATTAGCCTTCCCACTTCAAGGCTGCTAACTCTATCATTATTTCCAAACCTAACAAAGAATCCTACAGTACCCCCAAATCCTTCTGACCTATTGTCCTACTTAACATAACAGGTAAACTCATTGAGAAAGCCATTAGCAACCGTCTCTAATTCCATATGATAGCTAATGGATTCCTTGATCTAAATCAACTTGGGGACATCAGGCAAAGGTCCACAACCAACACCAGCATCTACCTTACTTACCTCATCCAAGCTACCTAGGTGGCTTAAACAATGTCATACTAGTGTTATTGCCTTCGATATTGCGCAATTCTTTTCTTCTCTTAATCACTACTTTTTATCTATCTGCCAAAAAAAAGTGGATCTTAATACTAATGTCAGAAATTTCTTTAGTAGCTACTACTCAGGCCATTCTACTTCTTACCTTTGGAACAGCTTCATATCTCCTTCATTCGAAACCAATGTGGGAGTAGGTCAAGGCTCAGCTCTTTTTCCCATTCTGTCTGCCATTTATTTTGCACCCATTATCAAAACATTCAAAAAAAGAATAAAAAACTTAAAAGAAAACATTCCAACTGATATTTTGTCTTTTGTCAACGATGGTCTTTTAATTTCTCAAGAGAAGAGCTATTCTTTGTCTTCTTCCTTTTTACTTTGTAGCTACAATATCATGTCTAAAATCCTCCTTGACACCAGTCTTGTTATAGAACACAGCAAAACTAAACTCTTCCACTTTACAAGAGCTTGACATCCTCCCAACCCTTTCATCAATCCTTCTTCCATAGGAGGCCCTATCATTTTCCCTATACCTATTCTGCACTACCTGGGATTCTACTTCAATTACAAGCTCAATTTCCACTATTACATGCATTTCTATGCCACTAAATGCCTCTTTACCCTCAATGCCATGAAAATGCTAGGAAATTCCTTATGAGGGCTTCTTCCTATTTAAAAATGTCTCCTATACAGAACATGTGTCTTGCCCATTGCCCTATATGGATTCCAGCTTTGGTTCTTCAAAGGTGCCCCCACTGTCAAAAATATAACCAAGTTAAAGAAAATGCAACAAAGAGCAGCCCTATGGATCATAGATGCCTTTTGAACCTCTTCTTCTGAGAGTATTGAAGCTATTGTAGGACTCATTCCTATCATACTTTACCTTTGCAAACTTAATGGCAAACACCACCTATGATATGCTTCTATACCCCCCTCCTATGTCATTAACTCGCTACTAGATATACAACACACTAAAGGACAACCTCCATACAGAATAGCCACTCCTAAACTCACCACTAAACAGCAAAATAACCTCAAGAGTCCCATTAAAGATGTCAATAAATGCCTTAATGGTATTAGGAACTGTTTTAATCCCCTACATTTCATTTTCTCCCCCAGTTCAAGGGTAGTCGATCATTTCCCTAATAGAATTAGTTTTCATTCTTCTCTTTCTTCATCTGATGAGGACCTTTACCAACACCTTCAAAACCTCAATCACGCCTTTAAAGCATCTCAAATATTGTCCAACAACATTGCTGTCATTGTAGATAGAGGTGTTAAGAAATCCCATGTCGCCACAGCAGTCACCCATATCTGGTCCAACTTCTCTGTTATTCAATATCTTCAAGTCTATTTCATAAATGTGTCACCCATTAAAGCTGAACTAATAACCATCCAAACAAGCCTAATACCTGCTATGGAAAGAGACAATATCCATGATATCATTGTCATTACAAACTCCATCTCTGCAGTAAGAAAAATTCTTGAGTCCAAAGTTGATCCTCTACAAAACATTTTCATCCCAATTGCATCTGCAATCAAAGTTTATCTAAAGAAGGATGGCAGGAACAAAATCCATTTCTAGTATTGTCCTGGCAAAGCCAAATGGCCTAGACACCAGCTGGTAGATAACCAAGTCAAAGCCAATGAATGTCCTCCTGTATTCCCCAGCAAAGAGTTATACCTATTTAGCAGAAAGAAAGAATATGATAGCATTCTTTATAAATGGCAAGAGTCTTTTGCAAACAGCATCAAAAAAGGCTAATCCTTTCTAAAATTTGAAGATGAGAAACAACAAGTCATTAGACCAACATATGCAAAAGGGAGATCATGGCTTCCTTTCATAGGCTTCACAAACTCATTGTGTGCTTGATTCACTCACATGACCACTGGTCATGCTCCCATTGGAGAATATAGATAAAGATTCTTCCCTTATCTCCCCACATGTGGTGAAGCCAAAGTTCAAACCTGCAAACACATTGTCATGGAATGCAACTTGTATGACCCCTCCATGAGGCCATGCAACATCATCATCAATAGCTTTGTACACTTCCTCACAGACAACCCTGGTATGTTCAGCTTTAACAATGGATAAGGCCCCATTGCAGTGCAACTCCTTGGAGTAAAAGTGCAGCACTTGTCACCTTACTTTTCCATTTTATTTCTTTCTCTTTTTTTTCTTATTTCTCTTTTTCTCTCTCTCTTTCTCTCTCTTATTTAAATAGATACTGTGTACTTGCCATAGTTTGTCTTTCATGCCCTGTATAATAAATTGCTGATTTAAAAAAATAAAAATAATAAGAAGTGTGGGAAAGTGTTATATCACAAGTGTCACAGTCACATGGTCATGTCACACAATGAGTGTGAGAAAGTAGTGCACAGACCATGTAGTAGTTGTATAAGTAGTGTACAGAAAATAATGGGAACTCTATTGAGTTCTCCTTGTCAACTCAGACTTGGAGTAGGTTTAAGTCATCATGGCTAGAGCCTTACACTAGAACTCAATATTACTTCAGAGCACTGTCTACCTTGGACCTTGCTTATCTTTACTCTCATCTTATCAACCCTTGGCCAGCAATCATTACAATTACTAGCTACCTCTATATATAGCCAGGCCCTTGGCTTAAGGGGACTTCACTATCAGTTAGGAACAGTGGGTAGAAGTGTAGTACCAAGCTTAGGTATTACTACTGAGACCTGACCTTATAATCAAGCAGTGTTTAGTAGTCTACTTATAATGCTTCCTTGTCAGAGAGCCAAACTTCATACTGGAATTAAGCCAACTGCTCTTTGTTCAGCATTTGACAAAGAGAACTTGATAGAGTCCCCATTAGATTTGTTATACTATATATACAATTACTATCATGGCTATGCATCTTGTCTCCCACAGTCCTCATGTCCATTAGCTGACTTCTTTGTCACATGCTGTGACTGTGACTGTGACTCCATGTGATGTGACTGTGACCATTCTGTAACTTCTGTCACATCTTTTGTGACTCTGTGATAGTCATGTGATACTTTCCCATACTCTACCCTAGTAATAAAGAAAAGAAAAGAAAAGAAATATTAAATAATGACTTAGCTGTTTTGCCAAGTCATGACACCACCCCTCTCTCAAGTTTCCCCGTCCCAAGGAATTTTTCCTACAACTCATAATATGGGTCAACTATGTTGCCCATCTTGTTGTTGTCTTTTTCTATCCTTTCTAATTTTTCTTCTTCTTCCTCTTCTTCTGGGATTATCTTCATTGTCTCTCTTCTTACCGGTTTCTTCCCCTTCCATCGCCTCCAATTTTTCTCCATTCTTCCCCAATACTCCTGGTCATATTGCTTGTCCGACCACCCATACAGTTTCTTTGCTGTGAATCTTCCCGGCAATTCTCCTCATCAGAATAATCCTTCTTCGCGCTCTTGTCATGCCACATCTTCCATGTCTTGTTGATACTTTCTTTCAAATTCTTTGATCGCTTCCTTCACGTTCTCTAAATTCTCCCTACTTTCCCAGGTATCCAACTCTGCCGTAAATCCTTTCCAGCGTACCAAGTATTTATCCTTTCCTCTTACCCGTCACTTGTTCAGGATTCTCTCTACCTCCCATTCTTCTTCTCCCTCAATTATTACTAGAGCTGGTTGCTCCTTCCCTTGTCCTTCTACTTGTTCTACATATTGTCGTACTCTACTAATGTTAACTACCAGGTGTATTCTTACTGTGCTAGGTAGTTCCAATTTTACCACGTTTTTGATGACACTATTTCCTTGATTTTGTAAGGACCGACAAATCTCTCTGTTAACTTTTCTGTCCTCCTTCCAATCATCTGGTATTTCAGGTCTTTGGTACTGAGCATGACCAAATTCCCTACTTTATATTCTTCTATGTCTGATCTCTTTCTGTCAGCGTACTTCCTCATATCTTCTTGTGCTTTTCCTAGCGCTGCTTTTGCCTCTTCCTGTATTTCCTTCATCTTCTTGATGAATTTCTCTGCCCCTGCATATTTCCCCTTCTTTCTTCCTTCGAACCCTATCCTGGGATCTTGCCCGTAATTTGCCTTGAAAGGCGACTGTCACAAACTTCATTCAGTCATATCTCTGTCAATTCTTCGACGATTCCCATTGTCTCAAGGCCAGCTTAAAGCCCTTGGAAAGACCTTTCGATCAATGCCAGTCACATCTCGAGGCAATCAATAATGGCCGAGATATTAAGCAGATTAACTGGTAACTACCATGTTACCGTTTATTAAATTGCTAATATCTCAGAAACCACTGCGATCAATGCTTTGGTTCTAGGCTCAGCAGAAGCCTTCTTCATAACGCTCAGAATGAGCCTAGAAAGACCTTGAGGCAATTAATATTAGTGGAGATATGAAGACCTCAATGTTTGCACATGGACTTCATTAATTACTCATAGATAGTCATCTGTCCTTTTCTTAGAACAAAGGACAGCCTCCATATGGTTAGGTT
>Ga0157360_1001088_pt1 | contig 10241 bp, 11 predicted proteins | sample AttlaeALBM1_FD_111483 | JGI IMG/M metagenome (GOLD analysis project Ga0157360, IMG submission 111483) | Fungus gardens microbial communities from leaf cutter ant in Ribeirão Preto, State of São Paulo, Brazil - Atta laevigata ALBM1 | ecosystem: Host-associated > Fungi > Mycelium > Unclassified ... | reverse complement strand
TTCTTTGGACTTTTATCTTCAGTAAGCTCTCTATTATTTGATTTATCTCCCCAGTGCCTACTTGTTTAGTGCACAATTGTGAAGCAGCTTGGAGATTTCGCCTCTCTGACCTCGCTTTCACCTCTGTTTCGTGATCAAACCTTTTGATCCCCATCAACGGTCCGTTAGGTGAGAGCCTACCTAACTTACTAAGCGTGCCTCTAGGGTATTCCCTTACATGGTCTATGTACTAGGACAGATCATCACATGCTACTACCTATTGTTCTATATATGGTAGTGCTTTTGTGCTAGAAATAGTGATAACTTATACTTATGGAGGCTGTTCTTTGTTCTAAAAAAAGAACAGATGACTATCTATGGGTAATTAATGAAGTCTATGTGCAAACATTGAGGCCTTCATATCTCTACTAAAATTAATTGCCTTGATGCCTTTTTAGGCTCATTCTGAGTAGTATAAAGAGGGTTTCTATGATGCCTAAAAGCAAAGCATAGATCATGGCAGTTTGTGAGATATTGGCAATTTAATAAACAGTATTATGGTGGTTACCAGTTGATCTGCCTAATATCTCAGCTATCACTGATTGCTTCAAGACGTGACTGATATCAATCAAAAGGTCTTTTTAAGGGCTTTTGGGTGCCATTAAGACTATAGGAATCATCGAAGAACTGATGGAGATATGGCCAAATGAAATTTGTGACAGAATGATTACTTGGACAGTTTCCTGACCCTAGTCTCGGATGCTAGATACATAGACCCCTGGACCTTGGTGGTAAAATTCCGCTAAGGGCTTAAGTTGAACATTCAGAGCCAAATCGCTACCATGCCCTTTAGATGGCTTACAGACACCAATCCAAAAGCTTAGTATGCAACTGTCCGGAGGAACGATCTGGCACAGTTGGCAAACAAAGCCTTTCAATCCACGCTCCAGTCAACAACCTTGGCCCCTATACGCTCTACCCTTTCTTGACTGACCCCTATCTTGATACTCTGCCCTCCACTCCACTAAGGCCTCTTCTGCCCATATCATCCAGAGGAATACCCATGGACATAGATACAGTCTGGAAAACGTGCTCTTTACCTCCGCGAGGATGCTATTGGTACAGAGAGGCCAACCATCTTGTGAAGGACTGCCCCCACTGCTTGGACATCTGAAGGTTAACTGCAGAACAAAGGAAGGAACTGGTTGAAGACTTGATAGCTCTAAAGGATGCAGTAGAGGAAGAGAAAGTTTACTCTGCCCCAGAGAAGGATTTTGTTTAGTGTAGCTGGTGAAAAGTATGCTCCAGTCACCATTAGTAAATAGGTTTGTTGTATTGAATGTAGAAGAAGTCAATACAGACATCTATGAACCTATAGTCACACCCCTCCCCTCCACTCCAGAAAGGAAAGCCCTGCCTCGGAAGTCAAAATAGGAAAAGAAACTCCCCAAACAACTCTCTGCCAACATCCTCAATGCCCACAGAACATCTATCACTCTTCCTATCAAGATCAGCACCACTTAAATCAGTGAGGTGCATTCTGTTAAGGCACTTCTGGACTTCGGAGCTACAGGTAGCTTCATAGACAAAGACTTTGTCCATATGAAGGGTATTAGCACCCAGAGCATCTCTCACCCCATACTAGTATACAATGTGGACAGCTCTCCCAACAAAGCAGGGCAAATCTCCAAAGTAGTAGATATAGTCCTCTATTACAAGACCCACTTTGAAAGAACATGTTATGAGAGCCCCAAGAAGGAAGTAATCTCTCGCACATTTAAACATTTGATTCACAACATCAAGATGCACAATGGGGTCAAGATATAAATAGTGTGGGAACTTAAGTAAGTAGATTATGTGACCATAGAACATTCTGGAAAGACTTGCAACCGTGGAACTTCCAGGTACAGCCACTTGTAATAAAGTAGTAGCTCAATCTAACAAAGAACTCTATCAAGTTCTTTCTGAACATCCACTTAGGGTGATCACTAAGAACTATTACAGTCCTTTGATAACAGGACACTCCTTGCCATCTCCAGCCTCAGAAAGCAAAGCATGATCCTCGGTTATACCTGGCTCAAGGACCACAACCTGGAGGTCAATTGGCAAACCGGAGAGATACAGATGAACTGATGCCCCTCTCGATGCAAAGGATACCATGTAATACAAAAAGAACAAGTGTCGTGGAAGAAAATGAAGACCAGAGCTATCAATGTCTGTAAGAGGACCCCTCACACATGACTCCGGAGCCCGTTGCCTCCCAACATAATTTTATTGTGCTGCCCCTGGTTACTAAAGAATGGAATGCAAGGACATTTTAGTATATATATTGTAGATTATTCCCTCCAGGAACCTCATCTAATTCTCTGAGGAATCTCCTGGAGATGAGTTGTAACATATTCTATAACATAATTCTCTGAGGAATCTCCTAGAGTGCTCTGCTCTGGTCGCCCTCACAGCATCTATCAATCTGAACCTTCTCCGGAGTATGCGGAAGACTCAGAAGAGGACGAGACTCTTCTTTGGACATGTGAAGTTGGATACAAGCAAGGGGACAGACTCTTCATAACAAGAATCCTCCTGGAGTCTACTACAGAGGACCTATATACCATCTCCACAATCTCCCAGAAACTGGCAGAAGGAGCCTGTCGAGCCTTGAAAATACAGAAAAGACTTTTCATTCTACCCGACTGCGCTAAAGGTTTCAAATCCGTGTTTGCAAAGGAGGACTTTGACATCCTCCCAGAGCACAGACAGTGGGACCATGCTATTGAGCTCATTCTGGGGTCAAAGTCTAAGTTGTTAAAAGTCTACCCTCTGTCTCCGGTAGAACAAAAAGAGTTAGACTCCTTCTTGGAGGAAAATCTGTATACTGGACAAATTCACCCTTTTAAATCTCCTATGACAGCTCCAGTGTTCTTTATTAAGAAGAAAGATGGCTCACTCCAGTTGGTCCAGGACTATCATGCACTCAACTCCGTGACGGTCAAGAATAAATACTCCCTCCCTCTGATCTCTGAACTTGTATCCTAACTCTGCAGAGCTAAGTACTTCACCAAGCTGGATATCTGTTGGGGTTTCAACAATGTCTGCATTAAGCCTGGAGACGAGTAGAAGGCAGCCTTCCAAACTAATTGAGGCCTGTTTAAACCCTTAGTAATGTTCTTTGGGATGACTAACAGTCTGGCCACCTTCCAAACTATGATGAATGACATCTTCCGAGACCTCATAGCAGAAGACATTATGGTGGTCTATCTGGATGACATCCTGATCTTTACTAGGATGGAGGAAGAGCATGCAAAGGCTATCCAACAGGTACTATAGATCTTACAGGACAACAAACTTTTTCTCTGCCCAGAGAAATGTGAGTTCTGCAAGGATCAAATTGAGTACTTGGGTCTGGTCATCTCAGAGAATGAAGTTTCCATAGATCTAGTCAAGGTCGTGGGAGTCTGAGAGTGGCCTACTCTGGAAAGCAAGATAGACATCTAGGCTTTCCTAGGCTTTGTAAACTTCTACTAAAGGTTCATTCAAGACTTCTCTGCCATAGCTCGACCCCTCTTTGACCTGACACACTCTGAACAAGTCTGAACGTGGAGTGGAAAAGAGCAGACAGCCTTCAAGGATCTCAAAACAGCGCTGACCATCGCTCTAATGTTAATGTCCCCTCGGGACTTAGAACCCTTTTAGACTGAAGCAGACAGCTCAGACTTCACCACAGGAGCAGTCTTATCTCAGCAGTTGATGACAGACAGAAAATGGCACCCTGTGGTGTTCTACAGCAAGTCCTTGTCCTCCATGAAATGAAACTATGAAATCCACGACAAGAAAATGCTAGCCATTATCCGTGCGTTAGAAGAGTGGAGGCACTTCCTAGAAGGAGCAACCCATCTGGTGGAGATCTGAACCAACCACAAGAACCTCAAGTATTTCATGACAGTCAAGAAACTTAACTATTATCAAGCCCGTTGGTCCTTGCATCTGGCTAGGTTCGACTTTCTGCTTCACCACCATCTTGGACATACTATAGGCAAACTGGATGCATTGTCGAAGAGAGCTGATCACAGAAACAGAGTCTTGGACAATGAGAACATAGTCCTCCTTTGACTAGAATCCCTCGCAGTGCGTGCCCTAGGAGGGGTGGAACTGACAGGCATAGAACAGAAGATCTTGTCCGACATCCGCAAGAGGAACTGGAACAGAGATCAAGAGGAACTCATAGCTAAGGTAGCACGAGAGCTCCAGGGCTCCACCAATAGGGCAGTGCACTCCTCGGAATGGTCGAACATAGACGGCCTACTCTGGTTCCGAGGTAAGATATACGTACTGTAGAGTCTAGACTTATGCAGACAAATTGTAGCCCTTTGCCATGACACCCAGATTACAGAGTACCGTGGATGCTGGAAGACACTAGAACTGGTGTCCTGGAACTACTGGTGGTCCCAGATATCTAGGTATATCAGCCAGTATGTAAGTATCTGCAATCTCTGCCTCCAGACGAAATCTTGGCGATACTCTCCTGTTGGCGAGCTTTAATCGCTCTCCATTCCAGATGCATGGTGGGATACGCTCAGTGTTGATTTCATGGTCAAACTCCTGGAGTCCTCCAGACATGACGCCGTCATGACTGTAAGAAAGCTAAACTTCAAGCCGGAATAAAGCCAACTGCTCTTTGCTCAGTGATTGACAAAGAGAACTCGATAAAGTCCCCATTAGATTTGCTACACTATATATATAATTACTATTGTGGCTATACACCTTGTCTCCTACAGTCCTCATGTCCATCAGCTGACTTCTTTGTCACATGCTATGACTGTGACTTGTGTGATGTGACCATTCTGTGATTATTATCACACCTTTGTGACTCTGTAACTGTCACATGATATTTCCCATGCTCTACCTTAGTAATAATCTAAAAGAAGAAAAATATAAATATTGACTTAGCTGTTTTGCCAAGTCATGACAATGACAGTCGTGGATTTCATCTCCAAAAGAGTACACTTCGTTCTGACGTACACGACAGTCACAGTGAAAGAAGCAGCCAAACTCTTTCTCCATTACATCTGGAAGCTTCACAGCCTCCCAAAAATGTGTTGTCTCCAACTGTGGACCCTAGTTCATGGCTTCATTCACTAAGGAACTGTACAGGCTACTAGGCATATGACTATTCTTCTCTACAGCTTGGCACCCCTAAACAGACAGACAAACAGAATACGTTAACCAGGAGCTTGACCAGTTCCTCCACCTATTTGTCAGGACAACTGGTATGACCTCCTACCCATCGCGGAGTTCCAGCACAACAACTATGTTCACTCCACAATGCAACAATCTCTATTCCTACTGGACATAGGACAAACCTCCGGTATGGGCTTCGAACCGTAACAGAACCCCTCAGGCCTGAAGACAGTTAACAAATTCACGAAGAGGATGAAGTCCACCACTAAGGAAGCCAAGTCTGCAATCTGCAAGGCGCAGGAAGACATGACGAGATACTACAATTGAAGAAGGTCTCTGGCCCCTGTATTCAAACCAGAAAACCAGGTATACCTAGATGTGTCAGATATCAAAACGATACGTCTGTCTCCAAAGTTGTTGCATTGTCAACTGGGACCCTTCAAAATCGAATGCCAAGTAGAACCATTAGCCTACCGCCTCAAGTTGCCCTATGGAATGAGACAGTTGCATCCGGTGTTCAATATGGTAAAGTTATCTACCGCTCTAGAAGATCTAATACTAGGAAGGAAGCTGCAAGCTTTGCCGCCACCCATTGTCGTTGACAGAGAACCAGAGTGGGAAGTGAAAGAGATATTGGATAGTTGCTGGCACTGAAGGAGGTTCCAGTTCTTGATTAAGTGGAAGGGTTTTAGTAGAGAACACAACTCTTGGGAAGTGACCTCCGATGTCAAGGCACCGAACCTTGTCATGGAGTACTATTGAAAGCACCCAGCCACCCCAAGACACATCCGCTAGATGGACTTTGATACTCTTTTCAAGTCCAGAACTATTGCTTTGAGGCGCAGTAACCTTGGAGAGGGGGTAAATGTAAAGGGATCCCTCATACACGACTCCAGAGCCTGTATTAGTCCTCCAGAGTGACCCTGCAGCTGATCAAATATTGTTACATAATATTTGGTCTTACCTCCATTGTTCTAAGTGCACTCCATTGCCTCCTAACACACTTTCATTGTTCAGACCCTGGTTACCAGAAGTAGGGATATGAGGACACTGTAATATATATACTGTAGATTATTCCCTCCAGAAGCCTCATCTAATTCTTTGAGGAATCTCCTGGAGGTAGGTTGTAACATATTCCGTAGAGCATAATTTAACAGAGGAATCTCCTGGAGTACTCCGCTCCGGTCACCCTTACACACATTACCTTTCTCTTTTTTTTCTTTAGACATCTACACCACTTTAGTTCTTCTAACTTTCTTCTGGAGATAATCCCCTGTCTTCTGTTCTCTTTTACATGACATCCTTGCCTTCTACACTTTTCACACACCAAATAAGATACCACTACTTCCTTGGTGTACCATCCTAGTTCTAACAGATGTACCTCATTAGAGATACCCTCCTCACAGTGCTCCTGCGCTTTTTGTTATAAAACATATGCTGGACTTTTCTTTTACTTCTTTTGCTGTGCTTTTTCTCATACAGGATGCACTGTTGTATTCTTCCTTTACTCTCCTCATGCTCTCTTCTCTTCTTTTGGGGTATTCTCTGCGTTTGTGTCCCTTTTCTCTACACTTGAAACATTCTACTACTACTTTCTCTTGCCTCCTGATGTGTCGTCCTTCTTTTCCACTTTGCATTACTCTACTGCTCAACACTTTAAATTTATTCTAAGAGATTATCTCTCTCTTCTCTTCTTTCCTTCTATTCCTATAGTTTTGGGCCAGGTGTCATAAATCACCTTTCTAAGTTATTTTTCCTTTTTCCCTTTTCTTTTCTTTTTCTTTTCATTTATTTTTCTATAAATAGTGTAGGAAAGTCATGTCACACTTTGTGATATTAGTCACAAAGAAGTCACATCATATGTCATGGCACATGATGTTACAGTATTTGGTTGGGGTCATGGGTAAAGAATACACAGACCAACTAAAAGTAGTATAAGTAGATAGACCCAATATAGCGAGAACTCTAACAAGTTCTTTTTGTTTAATGCTGATAAAGAGCAGTTGGCTTAATTCTAGCTTAGAGTTAGCTTTCCTGACACCAGGTGCCCAAACTTCTTGTAGCATCTGCACAACTTTCCCTTTTGTCATGACTTGGCAAAACAGCTAAGTCAATATTTATATTTTTTTTCTTTTAGATTATTACTAAGGTAGAGCATGGGAAATATCATGTGACAGTTACAGAGTCACAAAGGTGTGATAATAATCACAGAATGGTCACATCACACAAGTCACAGTCACAGCATGTGACAAAAAGGTCAGCTGATGGGCATAAGGACTGTGGGAGACAAGATGTATAGCTACAATAATAATTGTATATATAGTGTAGCAAATCTAATAGGAACTCTATCGAGTTTTCTTTGTTAATCGCTGAACAAAGAGCAGTTGGCTTTATTTTGGCTTGGAGTTTAGCAACTTTACACCTTTCTTCCTTCTAGTTCTTTCTTCAGTTTGGCAAAGGAATGTTTTTGTTTGAGCAGATCACTCATGAGAAAATTATATTGTTCCAAAGATATGATGCTATGTCTCCAGAAGGGTATAGAAGGAATGTTGAGTCTTACTAAGTATGCTACGTCTATTGGGGTACAAGATCTTTACCCAGTCAGAGTCCTACTGCCCTACTAACTACTGTCCTAATACTATGGTTAGACGATCACCCAACGGATGGGATCTCTAATTTAGACAGCTCCTTAAGAGATGACCATCACTCCTTTGTGTGTACCTAGTCACAATGGACTATAGCATGAGGTTTATACTAAGAAAAGAACAAGTATACTACTAAACACTATCCAATTACAAGGTTAGGTCTCAGCAATAATACCCAGGCTTGGTGTTACACTTCTACCTACAGTTCCTAACTGACTGCAAAGTCCCCTTAAGCCAAGGGCCTGGCTATGTATGGAGGTGACTAGTAATCACGATAATCACTGGCCAAGGGTTGATTTGAATAAGATCAAAGATAGGCAAGGTCCAAGGTGGACGGTGCTCTAGAAGTGGAATCAAGTTCTAGTATAGCAACTTAGCCTAAGACAACTTAATCACTCTCTAGGTCTGAGTTGACAAGGAGAACTCGATGGAGTTCCTGTTAGATTTTTTATACTACTTATACAACTATTACATAGTTAGTGTATTGTTTTCCCATACTCATCATGTAACCCATCATGTGATATCATATGGCATCACCCTGTGACTTTCTATCATGTGACCATAACTATGTAATACTTGTGATGTGATACTTTCCTGCACTTTCTCCTATATAGTAAGTCCAAAAGAAAAGAAATATAAATAATGACTTAGCCATTTTGCAAAGTCATGATACTAATAGACCTTGGAAAATAATCTCTATGGACTTAATTACTCAATTGCCAGAGTCAAACAGTTACAATGCTATCTGTGTTATTGTTGACAAGCTTACCAAAAGGGCTCATTTCATTTCTATTAATAATCAGTTTTCATTTAAAGATATAGCGCAGTTACTTTATAACAAGGTTTATTTATTGCATGGACTGCCCCTACAAATCATTTTGGATAAAGGAGTACAATACTCAGCCAAGCTATTCTAAGAATGGTGCAAAATTTTAGGAATAGAATCTACTGTCATGACTTGGCAAAACAGCTAAGTCATTTTCTATTTTCATTTTCTATTTTCATTTCTTTTATTTAGTTGAATCACTACTATGAAAATGGAGCATGGGAAAGGAGTCATATCATAGGTCACAGTCACAACATGTGACAGGATAGTCACATGATGGGTAATATGAGGACCATGGGAAAGTGAAGTGCATAGCCATGATAGTAGTTGTATATATAGTATAGAAAATCAAATGGGAACTTTATCGAGTTTTCCCTATCAACTCAGACTTGAAGTAGATTTAAGTCATCTTGGCTAAAGTCTTACATCTACTATGTTGATAGCATACTATCTTTTATTATGTTAATATCTCAGATATCTCGGGATCAAGTAGACGACTACCTTTTATTATGTTGATATCTACAGTTACAGTAAGCAAAGGTTGTAATACAAGAAGTGTTGTCTCACCTCAGATGTCTCAGGATTGAGTAGATGACTGAGGGAGGATAGTAAGACTGAACTCTATTCTACATTCTTTGGTGTTAGCTTATGACCCAGATGACAGGTGTCACTATATCAATGATGAGCTAGCATTGGTGTCTCAGAATGGAATAGAAGAATAGTGGTGTAAGTGGAGTGAAGGAGTCAACAGAATGTAGAAGAGATTGGACATGTCTATTGTGTCAGTTCATTGTAATACTATCCACAAACAGATAGACAAATGGAACATGTAAACTGTAAGGGCGACTGGACACAAGATTCCAGGAGAATCCTCAGTTAATATTACAGTTAGTAGTTATGATACAACTCACCTCCAGAAAAATCCTCAGAGATTAGGATGAGGCTCCTGGAGGGATCTTTTACATTATATACATCCCTCAGTGTCAGGGTTAATAGGATCGGAGCTAAACTAGTATGTTTAAGTATTACTAGTTAAACAGGCTAAAGTAGCTCTGGAGCATTGTCATGTTGTTCAGGGGTAGGAATGGAGGTGTTCCCTTACATTCACCCCCCCTTCAAGATTGCTACGTCTCAAAACAATGGACTTGGAGTGAAAAATGCTGTTGAACTCCGTGCGTCGGATGTGTCTCAGAGCTCCTGGGTGTTTGCAACGGAACTCTGCTATGAGTTCTGGTGCAGAGACTTTGGAAGCAGACTCCCAGGAATTGTGTTCACAGCCGTATCCTTTCCACTTGATGAGATATTGGAATCTTCTCTGATACCAACGACTGTCGAGTATCTCCTCTACTTTCCACTCTGGTTCTCCATCGATGACTATGGGCGGTGGGTGATCTTCTGTTTTCCGGCCTGCAATTGGGTTGTCTGGGGCCGGAGTAAGCTTCACTACGTTGAACACCGGTATCACAAATGGTCACTTACTTGATTTGTGATTAATGAGTGGTTATTCAAAGTGCTTAGAGAGCAGAGTTTAGACAGTGACAAAAGATGTTGTTAAGTCTGAGGTCTAATCCTCAGACTGAGAGTCCTTATATACAGAAAAGTGATGGTCTGTGCAC
>Ga0157360_1001087_pt1 | contig 10245 bp, 10 predicted proteins | sample AttlaeALBM1_FD_111483 | JGI IMG/M metagenome (GOLD analysis project Ga0157360, IMG submission 111483) | Fungus gardens microbial communities from leaf cutter ant in Ribeirão Preto, State of São Paulo, Brazil - Atta laevigata ALBM1 | ecosystem: Host-associated > Fungi > Mycelium > Unclassified ... | reverse complement strand
CAACATCAGACTAACCCATTATTAGACAATGACTCATCTTTGACTCACTTGTTACCTTGTCACTGATCTGTCACTTAACTAGTCACTCTTAGTTACAAGTAGTGTTACCACATTGTAACGATTAGTTACATCTCTAGTTAGGATAAATATAGACCAGAAAGAGAAGGGAACAGCAAGTTCTCTCTTTCTGTATTCTCTTTGTAAAATCCTTACTCTGAGGAATTGGTACTCTTATTTGTCTTAGGACAACTTCAAGGGTGCTACTCAAAGTCTCATTGACATCTCTTCTCTGATATAATTTCACTGAAAACCTTAACCGGATCCTCTAGTGAGGAGCGTGAAGATATCAAGTGTTAGATATAAGCTTCAAGTTGAAACATATATTCAACTGTGAGGTTTAGAGTCTTAACAGAGTTGACCACAACCAAAAAATGTGAAAGATGTCAGAAAGTTTTTGGGCCTCGCAAATTATTACAGGAGGTTCATTAAGGATTTTGCTCGAGTAGCTAGGCCAATGAACATGCTTACGCGAAAAGATGAGAAGTGGTGGTGGGAGGAGGCACAGTAGAAGGCATTTGACGAGTTGAAGTGGGTCTTTACGACAAAACCAGTATTAGCAGCTCCAGACTTAGACAAAGAGTTTAGAGTAGAAGCAGACGCTTCAAATTACACTACTGAAGGAGTACTTTCGATGAAGTGCTCAGACGACAAATGGAGGCCAGTCGCTTTCATTTCAAAATCTCTAAGCGATACAGAAAAAAACTATAAGATCCACGATAAAGAAATGTTAGCAGTAGTCAGATGTCTAGAAGCGTGGAGACACTTCTTAGAAGGAGCAGTGATTAAATTCGAAATATGGACAGACCACAAAAACCTCGAATACTTCATGAAGGCACAAAAGTTAAATAGAAGACAAGCTAGATAGGCATTATACCTATCCAGATTTAATTTTACACTAAAACATGTTCCAGGAAGTAAGATAGGGAAAGCGGACAGTCTCAGCAGGAGGCTAGACTGGGAGGTTGGAGTAGAAAAGGATAACGAGGAGGAAACGTTGGTAAAGCCAGAATGGTTAGAGGTGAGGAAGACAGAAGTGGTAGAGATTATAGTAGATCTACTAGAGGAAGTTAGGAAGTCAAAAGTGAAGGATGACGAAGTAGTAAAGATAGTAGAAGAAATGAAGCGAACAGGGATAAAGATGTTGAGAGATGAAGAATGGAGAGAAGTAGACGGCATCATGTATAAAGAAGGGAAGGTCTATGTGCCAAAAGATGAAAAGTTGAGAGCAGAAATCATTAGACTACACCATGATACGCCGATAGGAGGACATGGGGGGCAATGGAAGACGGTAGAACTGGTAACCAGAAATTTCTGGTGGCCAGGAGTAACTAAGGAGGCAAAGTGACATGTGGAGGGATGTGACGCTTGCCAGCGAAATAAAAATCACACAGAACAGCCGGCAGGAAAATTAATGCTGAACTCTATCCCGGAGAGGCCCTGGACTCATATATCGGCAGACTTCATCACTAAGCTGCCGCTAGCACAAGGGTACGATAGCATTCTAGTAGTAGTGGATCGACTAACCAAAATGGTCCACTTCATACCAACTACAGAGAAAACATCGGCGGAAGGATTAGCAAGGCTGTTTAGAGATAATGTGTGGAAACTACACAGACTACCTGAAAGCATCATATCAGACAGAGGACCGCAGTTTGCGGCAGGACTAATGAAAGAGTTAAACGAGATGTTGGGGATCAAGAGCAAATTGTCGACAGCGTTCCACCCTCAGACGGATGGTCAAACAGAGAGGGTTAACTAGGAGCTAGAGCAATATTTGAGAATGTTCATCGACCATAGGCAGGAACAATGGCCAGAATGGCTAGGAACAGCAGAATTCGCCTACAACAATAAGGCGCACTCAAGTACCAAGACATCACCTTTTAAAGCAAATTATGGGCAAGATCCTAGGATGAGGTTTGAGGGAAGAAAGAAGGGGAAATACGCAGGGGCAGAGAAATTCATTGAGAAGATGAAGAAAATCCAAGAGGAGGCAAAGGCGGCGCTAGGAAAAGCGCAAGCAGATATGAAGAAGTATGCCGACAGGAAAAGATCGGACGTAGAAGAATATAAAGTGGGGGACTTGGTCATGCTCAGTACCAAGAATCTGAAGTATGAGATGGTCAGGAGGATAGAGAAGTTGACGGAGAGATTCGTTGGTCCTTACAAAATCAAAGACATAGTATCATCGAACGCGGTTAAGTTAGAACTACCTAGCACAGTAAGAATACATCCGGTAGTAAACGTTAGTAGAATATGACGATATATAGGACAGGTAGAGGGACAGAGAAAGGAGCAACTGGCTCCAGTCATAATCGAGGGAGAAGAAGAATAGGAGGTAGAAAGGATTCTGAATAAATGACGGGTAAGAGGAAAGGACAAATACTTAGTACGTTGGAAGGGATTCACAGCAGAGTCGGATACATGGGAAGGAAGGGAGAATTTGAAGAATGCACGAGAAGCAATTGAAGAATTCGAGAAAGAGTATCAATGGGATACAGAAGACGTAGCGTGGCAAAAGTGCGAAGAAGGAACGTTCTAACGAGGAGAACTTCCAGGGAGGTTTACGGCGAAGAAGTTATATGGATGGTCGAACAAGCAATACGACCAGGAATATTGGGGTAGGTTAGAGAGAAACTGGAGACGATGGAAGGACAGGAGACCCGTAAGAAGAGAGGTGATGAAGACAATCCCAAAAGAAGAAGAAGTCGAGGAAGAAAAATCGGGAGTCCGAGAATGGACAGAGGAAGATGAAGACAAGATGGGCGACATGGTCGACCCATACTACGAGTTATAGAAAAAATTCCTCGGGACGAGGAAACTTAAGAGGGGGGTGGTGTCATGACTTGGCAAAACAGCTAAGTTAATATTTAATATTCTTTTTCTTTTCTTTTATTTTATTTTCGTATCGATGGACACGCGAGATAAAAATGACTCATAAGGAAGTGCGGGACTTTAGTGTAGGGTTAGGGTCAGAAGTTTGTATAAGTAGTGTAAAGAATCTAATGGGAACTCTATCGAGTTCTCTTTGTCAAACACTGAACAAAGAGCAGTTGACTTAATTCCGGCACGGAGTTTGGCTCTCTGACAGCATTGTCTTCATCAAACACCTCTTCTTCTATCTCTCTATCTGACCTCTCTTCCTGACCTTTCTAGTCCTTGTACTACTCTTCTATACCTTATCACATCTTCGAGCCTCAGTCTTTTTCTGTTAGATTTGCGATGTAGCTCTCGAAAGGACTCATCTTGCTAGTTCTTGCTATAATTAGCCATCAGTGATGATGGCCCTGCTCTGATGGTAACCTGGATGTTATAAATAAGTCACTGCCACCAAGATATGACATCATTCTGTTAGAGAACATCTTTTAAGGTCCTTTCCACTCTCGAGAGCATTCTAGAGAGGAGTTCTGTTATAAATCTGTTATGAAATTCTCTAGACAATCTCTATGAGGTTTCTGTAGTGGTAGTCATGGCCACTACTCTGCTACTTAAGCAGTATACTCGAGTCCATGACTAGGCATTTAATAGATATCTCTGGGGGGCCGAACTCGTTTCTCGAGCTGGTTATTCTTGTTATTATGGTGAAAAATATCACTTTTATTGCCTAAACGGCTGTCTGGCATGACACCACAGGCAAATTTTCCACAGAAGATAACATTTGATATACTTTATACCAACGAATTCTTGATTAGAGTTCACTCTAGAACCCTTTCTATATCCTCAGAACATACTACCATATAATAAAGACATTGAGCAAGGGAGAACCAAACCAGAGCTCATGTTAATACCTTGGGAGGCAAGCAGGATGAGCTGGCATCAGGTTTAGAAAGAAAGTCATAGAAGGACTACGCTCTAGATCTATTATGGGATGGAACCGACCTAGAGATATGGTGGACTAGGACTTTAGAACCAGTAGTGTTCAGATAACAGACTTAGATAAATAGACTCTGCTTGCAATTAAGTATTGATGGCATCAGATCAATTATATTTAGATAAATGAGCCCTAGAATGCGACTTGGAGATACTCGATATTGAGTGGAGCTTACTGACTACTTAACAGGTAACCAAGGAGGGCCCTCTTACAAAGCAACATCAAAGGGAGTGAAAGGAGATCAGGAAGAATATTCTAGAGAGAAGCAACGATGAAAACACATCATCTTTGATAGGAAGGATTTGATGAAGAGGACGTGTCACCATAAGAACGCATCATCACTGGGAATTGGGACAGACTTAGTATGAGAAGAGGTTGAAGGAACATCAAAAGTAGTAATAGTTTCCTTTTTATATTTTATTCCTTGAGTTTCAGGGCTTTGTAATCATTTTAATGTAGTATCTGGTATACAGTTGGATAGGCAAGGGAACCTCTTGACTCCTACCTTCATCTACACTGCCTCTGAAATTGTGAATGTGGATCTATTGAGAGTAAGAAGACTGGGACCAGTGGGGTGTCTTGAGAAGAACACAGAATATACCTAGAATTCAATCTAGGGAGAAGATGCAGATACAACTCGGACAGGCTTCAGAGAGGACAGTAGGCTGGGAAAGCTTGGCTAGGTGCACACTTGGATTGCATCACACCCATAAGGTTTGGTGTTGGGGATGCAGACAAGGGAGCAACTGAGTGTGGAGGGTCCATGAGTGATCAACTAACTGTATTTTCCAGAGGAGCTTTTGTTACTGTGTGTAAAGGTTGACACCTTAGGGAGGCTATGCGACGACGATCTAGAGAGATTGTACAATCCTTTTACAATTACCAACATATATTTTATTAGAGCTACATATAATTCCTATTTTCTAATTATTTATAAACCTTCATCTTTGATTATCTCCCCTTGAACCTTTAGCACACAATTGGGAGCTGGTATATCATTATTTTGTTTGTCCCAGTGTGCAATTCCCTTTTGCACCCTTTCACCGCAACAATAGAATCAGTGATTACAGTGATGTCGTGGACATTGTCCTTCTCCATGGCTAGTATCAAGCCCAAGCGAATGGCCATGAGCTCAGCTTCAATTAAGGTTATGTTTATAGAGTTAACTTGCAAATGTTAAATAATAGAATTGTCGAACCAGATGTGGGCAACGGCAGTGGCAACATGTGATTTCTTGACACCTCCATCTGCAATGATGGTGATATTGCTGGATGATACTTGTGAGGTTTTGAAGATGTAATCGAGGTTTTGAAGATGGTGGAAGAGATCCTTATCAGATGAAGAAGAGGGAGAGTGGAAACTAATTCTACTAGAGAAATGATCGACTATCCTTGACCCAGGAGAGAAAAGAGAATGAAATGGATTGAAGCAGTTTCTAACACTATTGAGTCTTTCATTGATGTTCTTGATAGGGCTCTTGAGATTTGCCTATTGTTTGGTGGTGAGATTAGAAGTGGCGACTCTGTGTGGAGGATAGTTTTTTGCATGCTGTGAATCTAGTAGTGAGTTAATGGCATGCGATGAAGGGATAGAATCATATCAAAGGTGATGTCTGCCATTAAGTTTGCGTAAGTACAGTGTAATGGGGATAAGGCCTACAATGGCCTCAATGCCTTTAGATGGAGAGGTTCGAAAAGCGCCAGTGATCCAGAGGGCTGCTCTTTGCTGCATTTTCTTGAGTTCATTGATGTTTTTTACAATTGGAGCTCCTTTAAAGAACCAAAGGTTAAACTCATACAATACGATGGGTAAAATACATGATTTGTATAAAAGTCGTTTTTGAATGGGAAGGAGGCCTCTTGATAAGTTTCCCAATATCTTCATGGCATTAAGTGTTAGGGAACCACTCAAAGGCAATCACTTCTTAAGCTAGGTAAGAGTCCCGGAAGCTAAGTTGAGATTCAAGTGAAGTAGATCTATGATAGCTTGCTAGTATATATACTTTTACACTAGACGATCACACGCACTATCACATGGTGCATGGATCAGTAATCACAATGTCCTAATTATAGAATAGAAGGCATTGTACTGCATGATACAGACAGGGAGAAGACAGGAACTATGAGAATGCGTACACATACTGTCAGTGGGCCATTAATAGAACAGACCCTCAGTAGTGACTAAGCACTACCCTAGATGTCCTCTTATATTGAGGGTAGAAAGGCACTTTGTGACATAAAAATAAGTGTGGTAATGAAAGTTAAGTTTACAGTTGAAGAAAAAACCTAGGTATTGCCAGATAGGTTTGGGAGAGATGATGAAACCTCCTACAAATGTTAGGTCAATGGAGAGATTAGGAGGGTGCTGAGCTCTCATGAAATGAAAAAGTTCTGTTTTGCCATGTTCCATGATGAGGCCGGTGTTGATGAGAAGTTTTGACATGATATTGTAACTACATAATAAGAAGAAATTAGAACGTGAATAACTCTTTTCCTGAGAAATTAAGAGTCCGTCGTCAACAAAAGAAAGAATATCTGTTGGAATTTCACTATTGAGATTTTTAATTCTTTTTTTGAATGATTTTATGATTGGGGCTAAATATAAAGCAAATAAGATAGGGGACAGCACAGAATCTTAGCCTATGCCAACATTAATGTCTAATGGAGAAGAAGAAAAATTATTCCATGAGTAAGAGGTTGAGCAGTTTAAGTAGTAACTGTTGAAGAATTGTATAATGTTAGAGTTAAGACTCGCTTTTTTCAGGCATAGAGAAAGGAATTGGTGATTTAGAGATGAAAAGAATTGAGCGATGTCAAATGCTATAACACTTGTATGATATTGTTTGAGCCACCCTGCCCTAATGAGGTGGGTGAGATATATTCCTGCATCTGTCATAGAGTATTGTCAGATGCTACCAAACTGATGTGAATCAAGGAAGCCATTAGCAGACAAGTGGAATTGGAGATGGTTGCTAATAACTTTTTCAATAAGTTTACCAGTGGTATTAAGCAATATGATAGGGTGAAAGGACTTAGGGGAGTTGTAAGAATCCTTGTTTGGTTTGGGGATGACCACTGTGTTGAAGGACTTGAAGTGGGATGGCCAATATTCTAAATTGATACAAGCATTAGCAATTTGCATGATTTTTATTAAACATCTATCACTAGTAATCAGTGATTTTAGGTGTCTCCAAGATATGTGATCTGGGCTAGGGGTTGATGACGCTGAGCACTCAGCTATAGTATCTTTAAACTCCTGTTTGGAAAAAGGAGGCCATTGGATTTGGTCAGCCTAGGGTTGTTCATTAAGGAAGGATGCATTGATAGGTCTGTTTTCTGTAGAGTTATATGATGAATGGAGCGCATGCTATAATTCCAGGAGGGAGTTACAGGGTTGATCTTCATATGAGATGGATTCGATGGTTGGCAAGAACTTCTTCTTTATCCAATTCATGAGATCCCAAGGTCTTTTGTTTGAGGAGGAGATTTCATATATCTTATCATCAAAGAATTTTCTTTTTGCTATGCAGACGTTCGACTTGAATTCTTTCCAGTGTTAGACACTCCCTAAAGTGTGATACCTGTTCAAACTTTCTGTACAGGCTTGAGTCCACTATTCTTTGGAATATTTAGTGATACACTTCCTCTTAGCATGAGAGTACCAGGCATCATCAAAGATGCTGGCTAGGTATTGGGCTACTGTTTCTAAAGCTTCACTAGACATGATATCTACAGTGTCAAGAGTGAGAATGTTGTTGGTTATTGCCATAATAAAGTTTTCTTCTTCTTCACTATCTTTGCAAATGGACCAGATAATGTTATCTATGTTAGTGTCTCCGATACCTACTTCAATAATAAGGGGGATATGATCTGAAGGCTTGTGTAGATCGGGATGTAGAATATGTTGACCAAATCCTGAGTTATTGGGATTGATAAAGATGAAATCTATCACAGAATTAGAGTCATATGGATTATCCGCAAATTTAGTTGGTTCCAGATTGATAGGGGGAGATAGTTCAAGACCTAAGCTTTCAGCTAGAGTGATTAGATTGTCAGTATGAACAGAGTGATGAGGGTAGTCTGGATCCCAGTCGTTGTCTCTTATATTGAAATCACCTGTCATAACCATAGTATTGTCCAGGTTGATGATATTTCGATTAAGGAAATGGAAAGCATTTTGATTGCTATCTGAATAAACGTTGATGATGAAGTTTGTGCCTTGGTCAGTGTGGAAGGCTAAGATGTTAATGTCATGGTGGTTGATAATGTCGAGTCAAAGGGTGAATCTCATTTTCAAGAGCTTTTTGTTGACATAGGTGGTTATTCTAGCATAGTTTTCCTGCGCCGGATCTTGTCAAATGAAAAGAGACCATTTGGGGTGATTAGGAGTACTATATATAGGGTCACCTAGAGGATTAGTGTGACTCAGAATGTGTCGGATGAAAGACTTGGGTGGTTCTTGAATAAGTATGATATCCATGATGTCTTTATTGTTTTTTAAGATAATGTTAGTTAGGGTTTTGTTTTTCCTAACATTCTGTGAAAAGATTTTTAGTGTTTCTTTAATCATAATTTCCTACTGCCTATAGCTAGGTGAATTGAATTAGCTCTGGTTTCCTGGGCTTTTTTTGAGTACCAGTTTCTGTTGAAGCGGTTTCTCCAGAAAGGACATTTGTAATCGTCAGCCATGTGGTCACCTTTGCAATTAATGCATTTGAAGAAGTGAGAGCAAGACAGGCCTTGAGCAGTTTTGAGATGAGGGGGATTGAGTTTGGGGTTAGCTTTGCAGCACCATGCTAAGTCCCTGTGATGTTCAAGTTTATGTAGACTGCTATACTTTTAACATTGAGATCCGTGAGCTCTACAAGAGTAAGTTGAATGGTCCCATTTCCAACAATTGTGGCATTAGGGGACGCCTGGGTTTATGTTGGTCACTCTGACAGTAGCAATATGTCTGCCTAGATTGAAAGAGTGATTGATTAATAGTTTTGCTTTGGAACCGTTTTGGGTGTCCCATATATCAAATCATATAATAGCCATGTCTGATTTTGGGGAGGTGTAAGGGCAACTGGAGTAGAGCTCCAGAAGATTTCTCAGTTAATTATAGTTTATGAAATATTGTTACAACCTACCTCTAGGAGATTCCTCAGAGAATTAGATGAGGCTCCTGGAGGGAATAATCTATATTATATACTATAGTGTCAGCAGCTAAAGTCCAATGACCAGAATTAAGCCAACTGTCTCTTTGTTCAGCGTTTGACAAAGAGAACTCGATAAAGTTCCCGTTAGATTTTCTACACTACTTATACAACTACTATATGGTCTATGCACTATTTTCCCATGCCTATCATATGACTTGTCATGTGACATCGTGTGACATCATGTGATGTAATGCTGTGACTTCCTGTCATGTGACCATGACTATGTGACACTTGTGATGTGACACTTTCCCACACTTCCCTCTGTGTAGTAAGTCCAAGATAAAAGAAAAGCCGTTTTGCTAAGTCATGACACCATCCCCCTCTTAAGTTTCCTCGTCCCGAGGAATTTTCTTACAACTCATAATATGGGTCAACCATGTCACCCATCTCATCTTCATCTTCCTCTGTCTATTCTCGGACTCCTGATTTTTCTTCCTCGACTTCTTCTTCTTCTGGGATCGTCTTCATCGTCCCTCTTCTTACGGGTCTCCTGCCCTTCCATCGTTTCCAGTTTCTCTCCAATCTACCCCAATATTCCTGGTCGTATCGTTTGTCCGACCATCCGTATAATTTCTTCGCCATAAACTTCCCTGGAAGTTCTCCTCGTTGGAACGTTCCTTCTTCACGCTCTTGCCGCGCCACGTCTTCTGTGTCCCGTCGATACTCTTTCTCGAATTCTTTGATTACTTCTTTTGCATTCCTTAAATTCTCTCTTCCTTCCCAAGTATCAGACTCCACTGTAAATCCTTTCCAGCGTACCAAATATTTGTCCTTCCCTCTTACCCGTCGCTTATTCAGGATCCTTTCTACCTCTCACTCTTCTTCTCCCTCGATTATCACTGGGAGCGGTTGCTCCTTTTTCTGCCCCTTTACTTGCTCTACATATCTGCGTATTCTACTAACATTGACTACCGGATGTATCTTTACTGTACTCGGCAATTCTAATTCTATTGCATTTGACGATACGATTTTCTTGATCCTGTAAGGGCCCACAAACCTCTCTGTCAACTTCTCTGTCCTCCTTCCAACCATTTGATATTTCAGATCTTTGGTACTGAGCATGACCAAGTCTCCTACTTTATACTCCTCTACGTCCGATCTCTTCTTGTCGGCGTAT
>Ga0157360_1001085_pt1 | contig 10248 bp, 6 predicted proteins | sample AttlaeALBM1_FD_111483 | JGI IMG/M metagenome (GOLD analysis project Ga0157360, IMG submission 111483) | Fungus gardens microbial communities from leaf cutter ant in Ribeirão Preto, State of São Paulo, Brazil - Atta laevigata ALBM1 | ecosystem: Host-associated > Fungi > Mycelium > Unclassified ... | reverse complement strand
TATATCACTGATCAACAGTATGAATCCGCGGTTGAAGCCCCTATCCACGTGCAGCGCGCCCATAATATTGCTCAGGTAAGAGCCGGCTATGTGGCAGAGATGGCTCGTGAGTTTGCAGTGTCACGTTTCGGAAGTGCGGCTTATACCAATGGCTATACCATTACGACGACACTGGATAGCGAAAAGCAGAATGATGCCCGTAATGCATTGATTGATGGATTGATGGCCTATGACGAACGTCATGGCTGGCGTGGGCCTGAGCGCACACAGATTCCGGCAACCCTGGCCGAAGCCCAGAACACAGTGGATCGCCGAGGACTGGAGCAGGAGCTTTCCGCTTCACCGGATGTTGAGCGTACTGCACGTCAGGCCGCCGAACGAAGCAGCACCCATGTTCAGGGGCTGAATTTCGATGTATCCAATTGGGTAAAAGTACTTTCGAATACGCCGGCAATTGGCCCGCTTCAGCCCGCTATTGTGGTGGATACACAAGGTCGCAATATGCGTATCCTGCTGGCGAATGGTGAGCTGGAAACCCTGGATTGGTCAGACCTCCGTTGGGCAGCACGTGCACGCGGCTATGGTAGCGCAGCGCAACTGGCTTCACGGGGCGACCTGATTCGCGTTATGCATGAGGGGGACAACAATAACGCGCATTGGCGTCTTTCCCAGATCCCGCGAGTAGAGGGTGCGATTGTCGTACTGAATCCGGATAATGGCGCCATCCTTGCACTTCAGGGTGGCTTCAGTTTCGATCATAGCCACTTTAACCGTGCAACACAGGCACGCCGTCAGCCCGGCTCCAGTTTCAAACCCTTTATCTATCTGTCTGCCTTGTCACAAGGCCACATGACCCCAGCAACAGTGATCAACGATGCACCCATTGTTCAGAATCAGTCGGATGGTAAAGCCTGGAGACCCCAGAACGATACGCTGACCTTCACTGGTCCCACACGACTGCGCGTTGGCCTATATGAGTCACGCAACCTTGTAGCCATCCGCACACTTAGCATGACGGGGCTGGATAAAACGCTGAATTTGCTTGAACAAATGGGCTTTAACCGCTCACAATTGCCAAATGGATTGTCACTGGCGTTGGGAAGTGCATCGCTCTCCCCGCTTGAGATGGCACGTGGTTATGCTGAGATTGCCAACGGTGGTTACAACGTGATCCCGTGGTATATCAGTAGCATCACCCGCGGCGATAATCCCCAAAATATCCTTGAGGAACCCGCAGCACCTGTCGTGTGCACGCAATGTGCGCCGGATCAAACCACGGTCAATATCAATGGTCGCACTTATCCGGTAGCCAAACGCATTGCTGACCCAGCCTCTGTTTACCTCTTACAGGACATGATGAAAGATGTTATCCGTAAGGGAACAGGCCGGTATGCTCTTGCCTTGAATCGTCCTGACCTGGCTGCCAAAACAGGTACAAGTAATGATGAACGCGATGCATGGTTCGCCGGATTCAACACACATCTGGCTGCTACTGTATGGGTAGGCATGGACAATAACGCTTCCCTTCACGAGTATGCGGCCAAGGCGGCTGTTCCCATCTGGACACAATTCATGGGCAGCGCATTGAAGGGTGTTCCACCGGAAGAATCACCGCGACCGGACAATATTGTAACGCTGCGTATTGATCCGCGTACGGGTCTGCGCCTGCCTGACAATACCCCGGGTGGCATTCAGGAAATATTTGACTCCAATAACACACCGGCATATCAGCAGCCTGCGATCCAGCCCAAGCTCGAAGATCAGTCAGGCTCGCAAGGCACTGGCTCATATGACGCCATCTTCTAAAAGTGGAATTTTGCCGATCCTTCGGGGTCGGCACTTTGCAGTAAAAATACCCACACCCTTTTCCCGCCCTCTTTTGACACTCGGACTCACGCTGACGTTGCCTATTGCCGCGAGTCCAGCGTATGCAGAGACGAACTACACCATCACGGATTTCTCTACATTGGTCACCCCCTCCAAGATCGATCGCGATTTTGATGGACAGGTGCAGTTTGGCTTCAATGAAAATGGAGGGAACGATACCACCCGAACACTCAACGGAAGTACCAATCTGACCTGGTATCGCAAGAAATGGACATATAATTTCAATGCATATACCTATGCGTCAGGAACAAAAAAGACACATACGGATGAACGTTATGTCTTTGCAGGAAGAACCCGATATAACCTGGATAAGGATTCTTTTCTGTTCAGTCAGGTGCGATTAAGCTTCAACCGATTCAGTGGTTACCAGAACCAGCTTTCGATTGCCGGTGGCTATGGTCGTCAGCTCATTGATACGAAGAGAAATTCCCTGGATGTAGGAATTGGCCCGGGAATCCGGCGTGATAAGCTCAAGCGTGGGCCTATTTATTATCGTCCATTGGCGTATCTTGGCTTTGACTATAAATATACGCTCTCGGATCGTGTATCACTCGAACAGAATGCGGGAGTGGAAATTGCGGGCCGTTCCATGGCAACTCACAGTGATACCTCTTTGAACATTGGTTTAAACAAGGATTTCACATTGCGTCTGGAATATCTGATCGATTACAACAGCAACCCGCCTGCCAACGCAACCTATTCAACCGATACGACGACGACAGTAAGTCTGCAATATAATTTCTAGCAGATCAGCCTATCGTACGCAGTCTGTGAGGCCCCAACCCCTCGCCTATGTTGCATTGCCACCGATTTTTATCCTACAACAAGTATCTACTTCACAGCGGTTCCAGCACTGGCACTATGTTTCCTCATCGGCTTACCACTAAAGCCATTTCCCCACTATTACTATTACTATTACTCTTCCTATCACTGTCATCAGTCCAGTGATGGCTTGCCCTACAAAAGTATGGCCGACTTGCCGAAGTCCTCATCATGTCTTGCATTCAATTCATGTCTTGCATTCAATTGAAGGTGCGTACATTCACCGTATTCATTTCTTGCAAACATAAAAAAACGCACTCATGAAAGAGTGCGTCCTTGTGTAGAAACACGCCTATGACAGCGCAGAGTTCTACAGCCACCAATAACCGCTTAGCGCTTGATAGCAGCACCAAAGCGCTTGTTGAAACGCTCAACACGTCCACCGGTGTTTGCCTGTTTCTGCTTGCCTGTATAGAACGGATGACAATTGGAGCATACGTCCAGGTTCAAATCCTCGTTGGACGTGCTGCCCAGCTCGAATTTGGCTCCGCAAGAGCATGAAGCAGAAATAGTGTTGTACTGGGGATGAATTGACTCTTTCATATAAACCTCACACTGCATACCGCCATCAGATCAAGTCCTGCACGGAATTAGCGTCGTGCCTTGCCTGATACCGCATACAAAAAATGGATAGAATTGGCTCGACCATACACCGGTGGCGACATCATGATGATTATGCGTGACGCACGATATACATTAATGCGAATCACCAGGCATATAAATAAAGACCGGTTATAGAACGCAGGCCGAATATAGTATACTGGCGCCATTCACATTCCTTCATATCAGTACCAGCCTGAAGGATGCGAATACTGCAAAGGCGCATCGTTCCTGAATACAGCGCAATGTCCCGTACTTGCAAGTACCAAATAGCCGAGGGCGCGTATTCTAGCAGCTTAATTCCTCCAGGCCAATCTCTGTCGTCATCATGTGGTCAGGCAGAGGCGAATCCGGTATAAATCCAGTATATATTTTCGTGGCTGTATCGACATAGGAATGGATGGAAATAACACGCCATCACCGCAAGAAGAAAGCCACCACTCCCAATACCAATACTGGATGCTCATGCCAACCATACTTCGCGTCGCAGTGGCTTCTCCGTTGCGCCGCCTATTTGACTATTCCGTTCCCACTGCCCTCTCTGAGTCGGATTGGCAGCCCGGCATGCGTGTGAAAGTATCATTGGGTAATCGAACAGTGCTGGGCATTGTGGTGGAAATCACCGATTCAACAGAGGTGCCCCTTAACAAGCTCAAACCTATTCAAACACGCATTGATGAGCACCCGCTACCAGAAGACTGGTGGTGGCTATGCCTCTTTACGGCTCGTTATTATCAACATGCCCTGGGTGATACGCTAATGCAGGCCCTCCCTGGTCTATTGCGTCAAGGGCGCCCTCTTGAAGCACGCACCCGTGAAAGGTGGTCCTGTACAATCAAAGGTCAGGAAACACTTTCTGAAGCGTTGGGGCGTGCCTACAAACAGGCTGAGCTACTGGATGTGCTGAAAAGATATGCACATGGACTCACCAGCTCAGCCATTCAGGCACATGGGTTTACCCGAACTCAGCTCACAGGACTGGAAGAAAAAGGCTTGATATCAAGTCACGAAGAGCCCTTGAGCTGTGCGGCTCTTCCCGAGGGAAAAAAACTACTGGCAGAGCCCTCACTACCACTTAACCGTGAACAGGGCGCTGCACTTTCACTTATCCATCAAGGGTTGTCGCGCTACTTCCCCGTGCTTTTGCATGGCGTCACCGGCAGTGGCAAAACGGAAGTGTATTTGCAACTTATCGAGACGATTATTGAACGCGGTGGTCAAGCCCTGGTATTGGTCCCCGAAATCGGACTCACACCGCAAACACTTGAGCGTTTCAAACGACGTTTCAATACTCATGTCGTCATGATGCACTCTGGCATGAGTGATCATGAACGCCTTGATGTGTGGGAAGCGGCACGTTCAGGTCGTGCCAGTATCGTCATCGGTACACGCTCGGCCATTTTCACTCCCATGGCAACGCTAAGAGCCATCATTGTTGATGAAGAGCATGATGCCTCTTTCAAACAACAGGAAAGCTTGCGCTATCATGCGCGCGATCTTGCGCTGGTGAGGGGGCGACATGAGAATATTCCCGTCATTTTGGGCAGTGCTACACCATCGCTGGAATCACTGAATCATGCCCTCAATGGTGATTTCGAGCATGTTCGCCTGACCAAACGCGCCGCCAATGCCTCTTTTGCACGTTTGGAGTTATTGGATTTACGTGTCAAACGTCGGGAAGGCGGTATCGGCGAAGATGCCATGCATGCTATTGAAGAACAACTCAAGCAAGGTAATCAGGTATTGATTTTCATCAATCGAAGAGGCTTTGCGCCAACGCTGGCATGTCATGAGTGCGGCCATATTTTCAACTGCAGGAACTGTGATGCGCACATGACCTTGCACCGGTCACCAGCCGAACTGGTGTGCCACCACTGTGATTCACATGCGCCCTTGCCGGATGCCTGCCCTAAATGCAACAGCGCCGACTTACGTCCCCTGGGGGCTGGTACCGAGCGGACAGAAGAAACCCTCAGTGCACGCTTTCCGGATACTGCCATCATTCGTATTGATCGCGACAGCACGCGCCGCAAGGGAGCATTCGATGAAGCCCTTCGTACTATACACACTGGAGAACCCTGCCTGCTGGTAGGCACACAGATGTTGGCTAAAGGGCATCATTTCCCCCATGTCACACTGGTCGTCGTTGTCAATGCCGATGGCGGTCTCTACAGCAGTGACTTCAAAGCCATGGAGCACAGTGCCCAGTTGCTCGTGCAGGTCGCCGGCCGAGCGGGCCGTGGCGCGCTACAGGGGCGTGTATTGATTCAGACCATGCGCCCTGAAGATGAACATCTCCAGTTACTGGTTCATCAGGGGTACGACGCCCTCGCCTCCCAATTACTGGATGAGCGAAAAGCTGCTCAGCTACCGCCTTTCCAGTACATGGCCTTATTGAGAGCTGAATCGGCGCAACAGCAGCAGGTGGATGAATTGCTCACACAGGGCAGCGATGCGCTTCGCCAATGGATGACAAACACTCAATTGGTAGTGCATTGCCTCGGGCCCGTCCCCGCCCCCATGGAGCGCCGCCAAAACCGCTACCATGCTCAACTGATGTTGATTGGAGGCAAACGAAGCCAGCTTCATCAGGCGTGCGACTGGCTGATCCAATGGCTTGAACAAACGCCTGAAGCACGTCGTATTCGTTGGTCGATCGATATTGACCCTGTCACCATGGCATAAAAAAGATATAAATCGACTTAATCGGTACATTATGGTGACAGATCACCGCCTTTCACTTGAGGCAAATTGCACGCTGTCCCATAATGGTGCCCAATCCCAGTATTTCTAAACTTTATAGCCCGCTTGAAAATGGGTGTGGAAGCTTGGCATGACACCATCGCAAGCCACCCATACCCAACGTTGATCGTGGCTATCAAGTTGCTTCACTTATATTCAAGATGGTTACCCAAATGAAAGAATCGCTCCTTGAGCTCCTGAATCAAGCCCTTGAAACGCTCAAGAGTGAGGGCCTGCTGTCTCAGGATTTCTCTACTGATATCCGTATCGACGGTACACGCGACAAATCCCACGGTGATTATGCGACCAATCTTGCCATGGTGTTGGCGAAACCCGCCGGGATGCCTCCCCGCGAGATTGCCGACCGCCTGATCAATGCCTTGCCGGCATCGGATATTATCAGCAAGGTAGAGGTGAAAGGCCCCGGCTTTATCAATTTCTTTGCGAATACGTCGGCGGCAGCACAAATCGTGGATCAGGTATTACAACAAGGGGATCAGTTCGGTCACTCCTCAGCCGGAAAGGATGCCAGCGAAAAGGTCCAGGTCGAATTTGTTTCTGCCAACCCCACCGGACCCTTGCATGTGGGCCATGGACGAAATGCAGTATTGGGTGATTGTATCGCGCGCCTGCTTGAGGCCACTGGATATCAGGTAACCCGCGAGTTCTACTACAATGATGCGGGTGCACAGATCGAAAATCTGACACGTTCAGTGATTGCTCGCATCAAAGGGCTTGAGCCATCCGACCCTTCCTGGCCTGAAGATGGTTACCGCGGTGAGTACATCAAGGATATCGCACATGCCTATATGCAAGGCGAAACAGTCGTCGCCGATGACCGACAGGTCACCGCTAAGGCAGATGCTGAAGACAACGAAGCGGTACGTGAATTTTCAGTTGCTTATTTGCGCCACGAACAGGATCTTGACCTAAAAGCTTTCGCCATTGAATTCGACAATTTCTTCCTTGAATCATCCCTTTACAAGGATGGCAAGGTGGCTGAAACCGTCGATCGGCTGGTCAGCGAAGGACATACCTACGAAGCTGACGGTGCCTTATGGCTGCGCACCACTGAATACGGCGATGACAAGGATCGTGTCATGCGCAAGAAAGATGGCCATTACACCTACTTCCTGCCGGATGTTGCTTACCATCTTGATAAATGGCGCCGTGGTTTCAAGACAGTGATCAACGTGCATGGGGCAGACCACCATTCGACGCTGGCCCGTGTCCGTGCAGGTCTGCAAGCACTGGATGAAGGCATCCCCAAAGGCTGGCCATCCTACGCCATGTACCAGATGGTGACGGTGATGCGTGGAGGGGAAGAGGTCAAACTCTCCAAACGTGCCGGTAGCTATGTCACTCTGCGAGACCTGATTGATGAAGTAGGCAAGGATGCTACTCGCTATTTTCTGGTATCCCGCAAGGGCGATTCGCAACTCACATTCGACATTGATCTTGCGCTATCCCAGTCTGCGGATAACCCGGTGTATTATCTGCAATATGCCCATGCACGACTCAATAGCATCTTGCGCAAGGCAGCGGAACAAGGGACACCATTTGATTCAACGGTAGGGCTCGAAAATCTTGCTCTACTTGAAGATGATCGCGAAAAAGCCCTGTTGAACAAGATGGCGGGCTTCCCCGAACTGATTCAGCGTGCTGCCAAGGCACATGAGCCTCATCAGGTGGCGCAATACCTGCAGGAATTGGCAGCGGATTTCCACTCCTACTACAATGCTGTCAAAATCATGACAGATGACGTAGAAGTAAGAAACGCACGCCTGGCACTGGCTTCAGCCGTTAAACAGGTGCTGCGCAACGGGCTCGAGCTGCTTGGCCTGTCTGCACCGGAGGAAATGTAATGCCACCTCGGCAAAATGATACGCGTTCATCCGCGTCCCAACAGCGACAGCGACCATCAGAAAAAGGTGGTCAAAACAAAAATGGTCAGCCTACAGGTAACCCACGGGGAAATCAGCAGGGCAAAAGCAGTCGTGCTGGCGCTAGCCAAACGACGCCGCGTCGTGTTCAACCGGCCGCAAGCGGCCCTATTCCATTGTGGGCATGGATCATTCTGATTCTGATCATTGGTGTCTTGTTGGGTAAACATTTTCTGACATCTTCCCACCCTGAGAAACCGCAGGGGGGAAATGCATCCATCATGACGCGCTCCACGACCGATAATACTTCTCCCGACACCAGTACCGATCAGAAAGGTGGTAAGGGGCAGGCATCGGGCGATAGCACGACAAAGATGCCTTCGTTCGAGTTCTACACTCTGCTACCTGAATCTGAAGTGATCGCACCCGATATCCCGAGTACACAAAGCGACTCAGGGGCAACAACTGAAACATCGGGTAGCGGCGCATCGTCCAATGCCGGTTCCAATAATAGTACCGCCAACAGCGCTTCAAATCAGACGGCGGCAGCATCGAATCAGGCGGTGGCATCAGCAAATAATCGCCCCACTGCTAAACCGGCCACTGCGCCGCGTCAAACAGCATCAACCAGTTCATCAAGCAATACGACCAGTACATCAAGCAATACCCATGCAGGAAGTACCAACAGCAATGCGTCTTCCAGTTTTGGGGGTGTCAGCTATATGCTTCAGGCAGCCTCATTCAAGAGTCAGTCTGATGCCAATACCATGGCCAGCAATTTCCGTCAGATGGGGCTGACCATGCAGGTGACGCAGGTCCAAACCAGCGATGGTACTACGTGGTATCGGGTACAGGCCGGGCCCTTCACCGACTCGAATGCGTTGACACATGCACGTAGTGTGATGCAACGTAAAGGGATTGATGCGTTGACTATTCGTCAGCGCTGATAAAGGGTTAAGCAAGTACATGGTCTGATAGTGGGCACATGTTGCTCTCCTCATCAGTCATGTACTTGTTCTTTTACTCTGCATGCTTTGAAAACAGTCTTACCTAAGCCCTCGTCATCCTTCCCCTGTTCTAGCCGTTGTATTGTCGAACACCACCGAATCCAGTAAGCATGCTTCCCTTACTCGCAGTTCTCATTGATGTGTCAGACCATAAAACGAAGGTTTGAAAGGATGGACATGGGGACATAAATACTTTCCTAAAACACTTCTTCGCACATACGTACTTTTTCATCAGTACTTTTTCATCAGTACGATTTCGACAGGTACGCTTTTTACAGGTACCAATGGGGCACTCGCTTTCGTTTACACGTTCGTTCTTTTCTTATATACCCTTTCGTTATACATATTTTCTTTCAAGGGCTTTTCTTTCAAGGGCTTTCCTTGCAAAGGTTTTCTTCGCGGATATTCCCGGGGTATTTGCGTGTCTGCAGATGCTTAACATCCATACTGTAGATAGGTGTTCTTATCCCACTCTTTCATACGTATTAGCCAAGTACCCGATACTCTGCCAGGATAAATGGCATAACATACATTGTTACCATTAAGGTTTCAGCAGGAGTAAAAGTATGCCTTTTTCACACACTGCCCCTTTCACAAAACGTAGCGCACAGGTGCCTGCCCATTTCTTTCCAACAGAAGCTGCGGGGTTAAAATGGCTTGAAGCAGCAAGGGGTGCACGGGTTGCGAGGGTGATTGAGGTGGGGGAAAATCATCTCTCAATTGAAAAAATTACATCTGCTTCCCCCTCCACGGCAAACGCCAGTGCATTTGGTGAAGCACTCCATTGCACGCACAAAGCCGGAGCAAATCATTTCGGTAGCAAACCGCCCAAGGCACCGGGCGATACCGGTTTCATTGGCCCTACGGGAGATGCATTGCCAATGCCCTATGGAGAATGGAACCAATGGGGGACGTATTTCGCTGAAGCCCGTATAGCACCTTACATAGCCATGTTGGAAGGCCATGGGCTCACTTCTCAACATCGTGGTATTTTCGAGCGTCTGATCGTTCGCCTGAAGAGCGGAGATTTCGATGACGTACATCGCCCCGCTCGCCTGCATGGGGACCTGTGGAGCGGCAACCTGTTGTGGAGCCAGAATGATGTAGTGCTGATCGACCCCGCCGCCTGCGGTGGTCATCCCCTTGATGATCTGGCTATGCTGGCGCTCTTTTCGGCACCCTATATCGATACTATCTTTTCACACTATGCGAAAAGCGCCCGATTGGAAACCGGTTGGCAGCAACGCCTCCCACTCCACCAGATCTACCCGTTACTCGTTCACGGCACCCTTTTCGGGGCCTCCTAC
>Ga0157360_1001084_pt1 | contig 10248 bp, 9 predicted proteins | sample AttlaeALBM1_FD_111483 | JGI IMG/M metagenome (GOLD analysis project Ga0157360, IMG submission 111483) | Fungus gardens microbial communities from leaf cutter ant in Ribeirão Preto, State of São Paulo, Brazil - Atta laevigata ALBM1 | ecosystem: Host-associated > Fungi > Mycelium > Unclassified ... | reverse complement strand
GTTTTTGCATCTGCCCGACTTTCGATAATGAAAGGGCGACGGCGGGCAACGGGACGATGTTCTCCTTCCGCGCCAGCAGCGCAGAGCAGGTAAAGCAATTTCATGCAGCAGGGCTTAAAAATGGCGGCAGCGATGAGGGCGCGCCCGGTCTGCGGGAAGCCTATGGGCCGGATTTCTATGTTGCCTATCTGCGGGATCCCGAAGGGCACAAGCTGGCCTGCGTATGCCACCCCTGGCATCCAGAAATAGATAACCCAGCCTGATAGTTCTTGTGTTATTACTGGTCAGATTAAAAAACTCTTCAGAACGGCCTTTATCGTATGGGCTTATGCATAAGGATTCGATGTCATGGAAATCACTATTCAGACCCCACTGCTGCACTCGCTGCCGCTAAGCCAGCGCAGCGGATGCAATGTGTGGCTGAAAATGGAGTCTGCTCAGCCCACCGGCTCGTTCAAACTTCGCAGCGCGGCCCATGCTTGTAGCTATTATGCAGAACGGGGCGCAAAAGGCTTTATCAGTTCGTCGGGCGGCAATGCGGGCATTGCAGTGGCGCACAGCTGTCGCAAACTGGGTCTGCCGGTCACCGTCGTGGTGCCTGAAACCACCTCCGTGCGGGCGAGAGATCTGATCGAGCAGGAAGGGGCCAGCCTGGTGGTACACGGCAAGGTGTGGAGCGAGGCGAACGATTATGCTCTCTCTCTAGCCACCGATGAGGTGATTTATATTCACCCCTTTGATAATCCGCTGCTGTGGGCAGGCATCAGCACGCTGGTGGATGAGGTCATCTCTGCCGGCGTGATCCCGGATGCCGTTATTCTGTCCGTCGGCGGAGGTAGCCTGCTCTCCGGCATCGCTCAGGGGCTGGAAAAACATCACCTGAGCCATATTCCGATCTATGCCGTTGAAACCGAGGGCACTGCGTCGCTTAACGCCTCGGTCAACGCCGGGAAACGGGTGCGTCTGGAGAGGGTGAGCGGCATTGCCACAACCCTTGCCGCCAGCCAGGTGTGTGAAAATGCGTTTAACGTTGCCAGCCGCCTTGAGGTGAGAAGCCAGGTTGTCTCTGACGCGGAAGCGGTGCGCGCCAGCCGCCTGTTCCTTGACGACCATCGCGTGCTGACCGAGCCCGCCTGCGGCGTGTCGCTCTCGCTGCTCTATGACAATAAACTCCGCTTTAATCCCACCGATAACGTGCTGGTGATTGTCTGCGGCGGGGCATCGGTGACGCTGGAAAGCCTGCTCGGCTAATACTCTTCCTGGGCCGCTACATCGAGTCCCGACATGTCAAAGATCGCTATTTGGCGCTGCCTAAATGGCGATCGCCTTCGCTCCCTTCGAGCATTAGGGTCGTCTCTTCAATGCGCAGAAAACGCCCGGCATCATCGAGTTCGGCAAACATATAAACTTCCATAAGCACCTCAGTGCCGTCGCGCTTAGTACACAAAACTCGGTGGCGGGTAGCGTACAGCGGCCCGGTGCGCAGTTCATCCAGCACATCTATTTTCGCCCCCACGCTGATCTCCCGAAGCTTGCCGGCATGTTGAATAAACCCTTCACGATCTTCCCGGACGCCATTGGTGCGTTGCCGGTAGGCGGGGCTAAAGTAGCGCTCAATTACCTGCTCCAGCGGCAGGTGCTGCTGATTGATTATTTCATCAAGGACGATGGCGATAGTTGTCATTTGCATAGGTGCTCCTCAGTAAAGATGGTGAGGATTTTACCGTCGACCATCTGGCGTCGGTACGCTATAAAAGACAATCAATACGTCTCAGAAGCCAAATGATGAATGAACCACTGATTCCCTATTCACTGGCCAGCGATAAAGAGGGCCCCATACTGTGGGCGGTGATGCGCCAGTCAGATGCAGTGCGCGAAACGCCGCGTCATCAACACGCTCGTGGGCAACTGCTTGGTGCCGAACGAGGACTGCTGACGGTTGATGCCGGGAGTAGCCGCTGGGTGGTGCCCGCCACGCACGCAGTCTGGATACCACCCGGCACGCCACACGGTTTAACATCACATGGCTCCTACTCTGGCTGGAGCGTGTATGTCGCGGCAGCAGCCTGTTGTCTGTTGCCTGATAAACCCTGCACTCTTGCGATGACCGGCCTGCTCCGCGAAGCGGTAACCCGCGCGGCGGGCTTCGAAGAGATGACGCTCACGCCATCGCAGGAGCGTCTGGCAGGTGTGATTATTGACGAAATCGGCGCGCTGCCAGAGGTGGATCTTGGTCTGCCCATGCCACAAGATCCGCGTCTCATCAGGATTGCGCATGCGCTTACCGCTCGTCCGGACGACGATCGCAGGCTGGAGGCGTGGGCCGCCTGGGCGGGCATCTCATCCCGCACGCTTTCGCGGCGATTTAGTGCAGAAACGGGATTTAGCTTTAGCGAATGGCGACAGCGGGTGCGGTTACTACGGGCGCTTGAACTTCTGGCGGCAGGCAAGCCGGTGACGGCGATTGCGTTGGAGCTGGGCTATGATAATGTGAGCGCGTTTATCGCCCTTTTTAGCCGGGTCTTTGGTACCACGCCCGGGCGCTATAACGCTTAAAACGTGGCGGTAAGGGCACACGCCCCTACCGCACTAGCGGTTACCACTCGACGCAGATTTTACCCAGATGGGAACCGCTCTGCTGATAGGCAAAGGCTTCGCCCAGCGCCTCATAGCGGAAGGTGCGATCGATAATCGGCTTTTGCTTCATCACTTCCAGCGCCTTCACAAAATCGATCTGATCCTGGCGGCTTGCCACAATCACCCCTTTGATCTGCACCTGTTTCGCCAGCAGAGAGAGCACCGAGACGCTCGCCTCATCGCCAGACAGGATACCAATCTGCGCGATATGTCCGCCGACCTTCACCGCCTTAAGGGACTCTTTCAGCGTGGCCGGGCCGCCCACTTCCACCACGTGATCGACGCCAAACCCCTGGGTCAGCTCCAGCACTTTGTCTCCCCATTCCGGCGTGGTTTTGTAGTTGATGGTCTCATCCGCACCCAGCTCACGCACAACATCAAGCTTCTTATCGGAAGAGGAGGTCGCGATAACTTTCGCGCCCATCGCTTTCGCAATCTGCAGCGCGGCGATAGAGACGCCGCCGGTGCCCTGAACCAGCACCGTTTCGCCCGCTTTCAGGTTGCCATCCACCACCAGCGCCCGCCAGGCGGTCAGGGCTGAAGTGGTGATGGTCGCGGCCTCTTTGTGGCTCCATCCCTGCGGCGCATGGGTGAAGGCGTTTTGCGAGCGCACAACGTATTCACTTGCCATGCCATCGACGCCGTCACCGGGCGTATGAGCAAAGCCGCTCACCTCGGGGCCCGGCTTGCCTGCCAGCCAGATGGGGAAAAAGGTAGAGACCACGCAATCGCCGACGGCAAACTCCTCAACGCCCTCGCCCACCTCTTCAACCACGCCCGCGCCATCGGACAGCAGGATGCGGCCGTCCTCCGTCGGGAACTGGCCGCTGGCAACAATCAAATCATGAAAGTTCAGCGAGCTGGCTTTAATCGCAACCCGAATTTCACCCGTGCCGGGTCTGCCCGGATCGGCGATATCGGAGACGGTAATGTTTTCCAGGCCGCCCGGCGCGTTAAGTGTGACTGCTTTCATCATGCTTCTCCTGTTACAGCGTAAATTTGCGTTAACCAGCCTAAATCATAGGCCCACTTTGTTAAAGGCGAGCGTTTTTGTGACCGTCGGCACACCGCTGCCCGGCGTGGACTTATATCCCTGTGTTATGTCATGATGCGAATTGGTTAAATTTCTGTATATATGCCTGCCAGCAGAGCTAATACAGAGGCATACTCGTTCAGGCGATAAGTAATGGCGTATTTGAATTCTTTATTGACGTTTATTGAAGGCAGGCCGGCGCTGGCCATTGTTTTAAATATTATTTTGCTGATCGTCGCTGGCATGTTCGCGCACCTGATGTGCAAATTCCTGCTGATAAAAGTCGTGCGTAAAGTCTTCTTTGCCAGCCATAAAAAAGATGTGCCGCTGGAAAAAGATCGCCGTATTGCCGAAAAGCTCTCCAACTTCGTGCCGGTTCTTACGGTCTATTACCTGCTGCAGTTTATGGAAAATATGCCAGCATCGCTGGTGACGGCCATAAATACCATGTGCGGCATTTTGTTCTTTATTTTTCTCTCGGTATTTTTCAACGAGATGCTGGATATTGTTAATAGCTCCTATCTGCGCAAGACCAAGCGTAAAAATCACTCGATTAAGGGCTATATCCAGATAGGCAAAATCTTAATTCACGTTATTGCCGCGATCATGATCCTCGCGGTGATGTCGAACAAATCGCCAGCGATTATTATCTCCAGCCTTGGTGCCGTGGCAGCGGTGCTGATGTTAGTGTTTCAACACACCCTGCTCTCGCTGGTCGCCAACGTTCAGGTCTCCTCAAATGATGTCCTGCAACTGGGGGACTGGATTGAGATGCCGGATAAAAACCTGAGCGGTGAAGTGACCGATATCGCGCTGCACACCATCACTATCCGTAACTGGGATAACACCATCTCCCGTATTCCGACGAAAAACTTCCTTACGGAAACCTATACCAACTGGCAGGCGATGTTCTCCTCCGGCGCGCGCCGCATTATGCGCAGCACAAATATTGATCAGCACTCGGTGACCTTTCTCTCGCAGGAGATGCTGGCTCCCATGCTGGCGATACGCGGCGTGAGTGACCCCCTGTCAAAACTGCTCGATGGCCGCGATCCGATGGGCGTGGCGGACAGCTGGTTTATCGATAATGGCCTGACAAATTTAACCCTCTTCCGCCACTATTTAATGGCTTATCTCGCCGAGCGGCAGGATATTGTCAAAGAGATGTACATTGTCGTCAGAACACTAAAACCGTCACCGGCCGGCATCCCGCTGGAGATTTACTGCTTCACCACGTCGACCCTGTGGGCGGATTATGAGAATACGCAATCAGCGATATTTGAATATATCACCGCGGTAGCAGGACAATTCTCCCTGCGCTTATATCAATATCCCGCAGGCCACGATTTCTGGCGCTTATCGCAGCAACACGCGATGCAGAGAAGCGTGCCGCCCACCGACGGGCAACAGGTTTAGCGGGGGAAATATGTAGGTGACCGGGCGCGGGAGCCCTCTCCCCATGCCGGTTCTGCTTCGTATCCGGCAGCGAACTGCCGTCGCATATAAAGCCTCTGATGAGGCTTTTTTATGACCGCTATGTATTGCTGTTAGTTGCGACAAACCCGGCAATCGCCGCCGTCACCGCCTCGGCAGCCTCTGTTGGCGGGTGGTGGCCAGTTTTTGCCAGCGTAAGCAGATGGGCGTCAGGCAGAAGCGCGGCGATCTCCTTGCTTAATTCAACTGGTGTGGCCCTATCCTCTTCCCCGACGATCACCAGCGTTGGTGCGGTGATCGTTGGTAACAGGTGCGTGATATCCCCCCTGTTAAACACGGCGGCATCCAGCGCCAGCGCTAATCCTTCGCGGTCGTGGGCATGCATCATTGCGCGCTCCCCGGCGGCCTCATGGGAATGGTGTTGCAGCCATTCGGCACCGTTGACATACCCCTGAATGGTGGTAAAAAGCGCTTCCCGCGCCGCATGCGAGCCGGTGAGCAGCGTTTCGCGCTGGCTGCGCCAGTTTTCCAGCCGTTCCGGCAACTCCGCCCGCGCGCTGGTGCCAATCAGCACCAGCCCTGCCAGTTGCTCTGGATGACGTGCCGCCAGTCGCAGCGCTACCATCGCACCCTGGCTCTGCCCCACAATAGTGACCTTGCCGAGCGCCAGTTCATCTATCATCAGCGCCAGATCGCGGCTCAGGTCGTCAAGCGTCCAGCCGGTGGGATCGTAGCCGCTCAGGCCGTGTCCCGGCATATCGAGAACAATGCAGCGATAAGCGTGGCTCAGGGCCTGAACCTGTGCGGCGAAAATGTGATGGCTGGCGAAAAGCCCGTGGGCAAAAAGCAGCGTTGGCCCTTCGCCGATATCGCGGTAACGGTAGAGCGTGCCATTGATGCGCAACTGCTGCAGCGACCACTCATCATCCGCGTTGAAGGCTCTTGCCAGCAGCGCCGAATCTTCAAAGATTTGATAACGGCGAATTTTGCCGTTCGTGACCGTGAAGTGAATGATCATATCGCTGCCGACGGTGTGCCGCGTGCTGACCACCGTGTGGCGAAAACGCCCCAGCACCAGCACGCTGTCGTGCTGCGCGATAATCTCATTAATCACAAATTCCCGTGGCCTGAAGTTCTGCGGGAAAGCCATTAACCAACGCCGGACCTGCTCAGGCCCCTGCAACAGCCCGACGGTAGAAACACCCGGCTCGCCGTCAATATGCCACACCACATCGGCGGCCAGCAGGCTGACAATCTCATCGAATCTGCCCGCGGCGAACGCCGCAAGGTAGGTTTCCACGACCTGCTTCGCTGTGACTTCCATCTGCTCACTCCTGTTTTTCGAATAGTAATGCCGTAACAGAAGTCTATTTTTTCCATATTTTGAAAACTACGGATAAAATCGGCGAATCATTTTGCATAAACAGAAAACAGAGAGCATGGACTGGAACGATTTACGCTTCTTTTTGGCCGTTGCGCGCACCAACAGCCTGACTAAAACTGCGGCCACGCTAAAGGTGAGCCAGTCGACGGTGTCGCGCAGAATTAGCGCGCTGGAAAGCAGCCTGCGGACCAGCCTGTTTCTGCATCATCAGACCGGCTACTTTCTTACCGATGCCGGGCAAGCGCTGCTGAGTTATGCCGAAGAGGTGGAGAGCCGGATTGGCGCGCTGAAGCACGCCTTTGCCGGAGGCGATGGCGAAGCGGCGGGAACCGTGCGCCTGGCGACGGCAGAGACACTTGCCAACCACCTGATTATCCCGGCGCTGCCGCAGTTCCAGGCCGATTACCCGGCGATTCGCCTCGAGCTGATTACCGGGGTCAACACCGTCTCGGTGGTACGAGACGATGCCGATATCGCGCTGCGCCTGGTGCGGCCTGAGCAAAACACGCTGAAGATCCGCAAAGCCGGAGTGATGGCCTCGGCGGTCTATGCGGCAGAGCGCTATCTGTGCGCTCACCCCGCGCCGGAAGATGCGCCCTTACGCGGGCGGCGCTTTATTACCTGGGACAGTTCGTTCAGCCATCTTCCCGCTGCCCGTTGGTTTGATGAACAGGTTGAAGATAAAACCTCTGCGCTTGCCACTACCAGCCTGGTAACCCAGCTTTCTGCCGTCAACGCCGGGCTTGGGCTGGCAGTGCTGCCCTGCTTTATCGCTGCGCAGCAGCCGGGATTAGTCGAAGTGATCCCGCAAGATCTGGTGCTGAGCGAAGATCTCTGGCTGGTGACCCATGCCGATCTTATCGCCTCGGCACGTATCAAAGCGGTGGCGGAATTTTTAATGACCCTCCTCGCCCGGGCAAACATGACCTGACGAAATTACCGGCCACCATGCGGGTTTATGCGCCGCCGCGGTAGCGTATCAAGCAAGCGGTTTAGCTCGGCTCGCTGGCGATACTGCGCGGGCGTGTCGATATCGCAATGGATCCCCGGCTCATCGACGTCAACCGTGCAGGTGCCGATCTGGCGAACAATCGTTTTTAAGCTGCTGTCGGCGGGCGCGTTGCTGATAAGCGCGAGCGCCTGCGCCGGAAGCAGCACCGGGTGACCCTGGCCCTGGTCATAACCAGGCACCAGGCAGTGGTCATGATCCGGATGCTGCCATAACGCGCTGTAGACCGTGGGCGACACCTCCGGCATATCGCCCAGCGCCAGAAAAAAGCGCCTTGAGGTCACCGCCGCCGCGCCACACTTTACTGAAGAGAACATCCCCGAAGCGTAATCGGCGTTATGAACAAGCGTAATGGCGGGCTGCCCGCGATAGTAACGCGCCAGCTCATTGCCGCGATGCCCGGTGACCAGGATCACCCGGTCGCAGAGCGTGAAGGCGCTGCGAAGCGCACTGTCGAGCAGCGTGCCCGCCCCCCAGGGCAACATCATTTTCCAGTCGCCCATCCGGCTTGATAACCCGGCCGCCAGCATTACGCACTCAATCAGCGCCTTTTCACTCATCACTCGCTCCTTTTCACGCCTCGCCCTTCAGCACCGCTTTGATGGAGGTGATGATCGGCTGATAGCCGGTACAGCGGCACAGATTCCCCTCCAGCGCCTCTTTCAGCGCGTCGTCATCCGGCGCGGGATTCAGCTCCAGCAGCGCTTTAGTGCTCATTAACACGCCCGGCGTGCAGAAGCCACACTGGACGCCGCCGTGGCGCACAAACGCATTTTGCAGGCGCTTGCCCACCGGGTCGTGGTGCAGGGCTTCAATGGTGGTGACCTCTGCGCCGTGGCACTGGGCGGCGAGCAGCAGGCATGAGCAGACCGCTTTGCCATCCAGGATCACGGTGCAGGCACCGCACTCGCCCACGGAACACCCCTCTTTGGTGCCGGTCAGGCGTAAATCGTCGCGCAGCAGATCGATAAGCCGCAGGTTATCGTCCACGTCGCGGAGAATACGGATGCCATTCACTTTCAGTTCAATTGGATGCATCTTCGCGCTCCTTAGTTGCTCTGCTCGGTTATTACGTCCTGCATCATCAGGCGGAACATATCGACAAATACCGGGATTTTGTAAGGCGCGGACCAGCGCCCGCCGATGGCTTCGTCCACCAGCCCTTTCAGCGCCTGCGCCGCTTTATCAATCGAGGCGGCGTTCAAAGGCTGGCCGACTAATGCCTCCTCCACCGGGCTTAGCCGCTGCGGTTTACGCATCAGCGCGCCGTCGACCAGCCGACAGATGCGGATGGTGCCTCGGCTATCGACATGAAATTGTCCGGTCAGGCTTTGCCGCGTGATGTTGAGCGCATTGCGCCGCCCCAGTTGCAGGTAGCACTCCACCAGCGGCTGGGTCATCGGCACCGGCAGAATAAAACGCGTTACCAGCTCATCGGCAGCGATAGCGGTGCGATAGCCATCGGTAACAAATTCGCTCACCGGCAAGCGGCGCGTACCGCGCAGGCTGCGCAGCTCCACCTGTGCGTCATAGATAATCAGCGGTGGCAGGGAGTCGGCGCAGGGCGCGGCATTGACCACGTTGCCGCCGAGCGTAGCGCGGTTGCGAAGCTGTAACGAGCCGATGGTTTTACAGGCGGTAATCAGCAGCGGGTAACGCTGCTGCACCAGCGGATGTTTAATCAAATCGCTAAAGCAGACCCCGGCACCAATCGACAGCCCGCCGTCGAGATCAAAGATCTCTTTCAGTTCAGCCAGCCCGGCAATATTGACCAGCGGTACCGCGTCGCAGCGCAGACGCGCCTGCACCAGCACATCCGTGCCGCCGGCAATCGGCTGCGCCGCGTTTTCCGCCATCAGGGTTAACGCTTCTTTTAGCGTGTGCGCCACTTTCAGCGACACCGTATTGAGCCGGTGCACCTCTTTTTTAGGGCCGCAATCGAAGAGCCGCTCGCTCTGGCGCGCCGGTTTTTTCAGGTTATAACCGAGCCTGACCTGCTCAAGGGTCAGCGGTAGCGTGCGGTTAAAGCGGCCGATGGCGAAACTGACCGCGTTATTGAGCGCCGCGGCACCAAGTTCAAGCACCGGCTCGCCGATCACTTTCCCGCCCATCGGCCCCGCTTTATCGGCATTTTCGATGGAGTTGATGATAATTGACGGCATATCTTTGATGGTCGGCAGCAGGTAGGTGTCGAAATTCTCCGACTTCACCACCCCTTGCTCGGTGTTGAAATCCTCCAGCATGCCGTAGCCAATCATCCCTTGCAGCACGCCGCCATACACCTGGCCATTGAAGCCGACCGGGTTGATCACCTTGCCGACATCGTGGGTCGCAACGACGCTGTTAACCGTCACTTTGCCGGTGCGCAGATCGACCGCCACATCGGCAATCTGGCAGCCATAGACCCAGGTGAAATAGGGGCTGCCACTCCCCTTCTCCTCATCCCAGTGAATGGGCGGGGCCACATGCCAGCCGTAGGCGGATAAGTTCGCGCCGGTGGCGCGGGTCATATCGATCACCTGCTGGAAGGTGAGGCGGTGTTGCGGCTGATGACGATTGAATACGTGCCCGTCGCGCCATACCAGATCCGCTATCTCACCGGCGTGCAGGGTTGCCAGGATAGCGGCAGCCATCCGATTTTTAATGGTGTTAGCGGCGCTGAGGATCGCCTGCCCGCCCATCAACGTGCCGCGCGAGGCGACGGTAGAGCCGCCATCGGCAATCATCGCCGTCGCCGGTTCGCTAAAGGTG
>Ga0157360_1001083_pt1 | contig 10249 bp, 13 predicted proteins | sample AttlaeALBM1_FD_111483 | JGI IMG/M metagenome (GOLD analysis project Ga0157360, IMG submission 111483) | Fungus gardens microbial communities from leaf cutter ant in Ribeirão Preto, State of São Paulo, Brazil - Atta laevigata ALBM1 | ecosystem: Host-associated > Fungi > Mycelium > Unclassified ... | reverse complement strand
TGAGCCTGACAGAACTCATCACCTGGCGCGAAAAAGCGCTACAGCGAAGCGGAAACAGATATGAGTAACAGCGCAAAATTAGAGGAATTGCTCACGGCTGTTGATCAGGCGACGCGCCCGTTTAAATCGTTGCAGACAGAGAGCTTCTCTCTGTCCGACCACGTCAAAGCAACGGAGAAAGATCTGCGCGGCTTATATAACCAGCTTGCGCAGGTCGACGAGATCACGCGCGCGCAGAACACCATCGTCGCCGTCGATAAACGCATTGAAGCCTTGCGCCAGCGCCAGAGAAAGCTACTGGAGGTGGTTGAGACGCCCGGACAAGTCAGGCTGCTGGAATTTACCGCCCATCAGAAGCTTGAGCTCATGCAACGACGCGATACCTTACGTGAAAATATCGCGGCTAAGCAGCAGTCGCTGGCAACAGCCGGTATTACGACGGCCTCACCGTCATCCGCGAAGCAACAGCTGCAAAGCCGGATCGGTGAGACTTCCACCCAGTTGAGCGCCCAGCGGCAGGCGCTTGAACAAGAGCAGAAGCAGGAGCAGCGCCAGCAGCGCGCGGCAAAAATCCAGGCCGTACAGCAGCGCCTTCTCGGCGCAGGCGAAAAGGTCTCTGCCATTGGCGCGAGGGGTATGTCGATTGCCTCGACCGGCTTTGAACTGGGCAAAAAAATCATGCAGCCAGGCTTTGAGGCGTCGCTGAAAAATAGCCCGCTTGCGCCTGCCGCAACGTCCGGTAACGCACAGCCCGATGTGCAGAAGACACCCTCAGCTTCCGGAACCGCGGTCGCTACGCTGCAAAACAGTTCAGGAACAGCCGTTGCAACCCTGCAAAACAGTGTCAGTACCCCTGGAACTGCGGTCGCTGCATTGCAGAATAGCGCTGCCGGTCCCGCTGCGGCGATGCAGAACAGTGTCGGTAACCTCGGCACGGATCTCGAAGCGCTGCAGGCGGCTTACCAGTCGTTGAGCGTGGATATCTTCAGTACCCAGGAGTCATCTCTGCGCTCGCTGGTGCAGACCGCGACCCGCTATGTTGGCAAGCTGCAAGAGTGGGTGCAAAACAACCAGGGACTGGTGCAGAGTTTTGGGCTTATCGCCACGGTCGTGGTGGGTATTGCGGGTGCCGTCGGCACCGCGGCGGGCGTTATCGCGCCGGTATTCACCGGTATCAGCACGCTTATCACTCTCGCAACCACATTCGGCAGCGTCTTTACCACCGTTTGCGGCGGGATAGCGGCAGTGCTTGGCTCACTCACGCTACCGATTGTCGCCATTATTGCCGGCGTCGCCGCCGCTGCGCTGCTGATCTATAAGTACTGGGAGCCAATTAGCGCCTTCTTTGGCGGCGTTATTGAAGGCATCAAAACGGCGTTTGCTCCTATTGCCGAGTTGTTTGCGCCGTTCCAGCCACTTTTCGACGGCATAGGTAAAGTCATCAGTGACATTGCAGGGTGGTTCAACAATCTACTCACCCCAGTGAAATCCAGCCAACAAACCCTGGAGAGGTTCGGTAACGCCGGCAAGATATTCGGGCAACTGCTGGTTGAAGCGTTAACGTTGCCTTTCAAACCGCTAAAACTGCTGATTGAGGGAGTGACGTGGTTGCTGGATAAGCTGGGCGTTATTAACAAACAATCAGCAGATGCCAGCCCCGATAAGCAGCCGCAACCTACTGCTGGCGGTGCAGCGTTTGGCATAGTGCAACCTCCCCGCTTAGAGAACTATCAGGCGGCTCGCCCCGCGGCAGGGGGTTCCTATGTCGATCAAAGTAAAAGCGAATACAACATCACCTTGCAGGGAGATATGTCGCCCGGCGGCGATGGCGTGCGCCAGTTTAAAGATCTACTGGCACAGCATGAGCAGGACAAACGCAATAACGCCCTTGCACAATTTAGCGCGACAGGAGGATATGCCTAATGATGCTGGCTCTGGGACTCTTTGTATTTATGCGGCAGACCCTGCCCTATCAAACCATGATACGCGGTAGCAACTTCAGCTGGGCCAGCAATGCGCGCGTCGGTAAACGCGACGCCTATCAATTTGCTGGCCCCGGAAGCGACACGATTGATATCAGCGGCGAACTCTTCCCGGAACTCACCGGCGGCATGCTGTCGCTTTCGGCGGTGCGTCTGATGGCGGAACAGGGCAAAGCCTGGCCGCTGATTGAGGGTACGGGCATGATTTACGGGATGTATGTAATTAATAGCGTCAGCGAGACTGGCACTCTCTTTTACCCGGATGGTTCGCCGCGCAAAATCAGCTTCACACTAAAACTGACCCGTGTCGATGAGTCGCTGAAAGCGATGTTTGGCGACATTTATGACCAGGGTAAGCAGTGGGCGACCAACGTACTGGAGCGTGTCTAATGCTTAATGCGTTTACGAACGGGCTGGCGCGGGTAAAAACGCCCGAATTTACGCTAAAACTCGGAAAAAAGGATATCACCGGCAATATTCAGTCCCGGCTAATAGCTTTAACAGTCACCGATAACCGGGGATTCGAAGCAGATACGCTTACGCTGACGCTGGATGATGCTGATGGGCAAATCCAGATGCCGGAGCGGAACAATATCATCACGCTGGCTATTGGTTGGCGGGGCATGGCGCTGACGGAGATGGGCACTTTTATCGTCGATAATGTTTATCATTCAGGTGCGCCGGATCGCGTTAAAGTGACCGCTAATAGCGCGGATTTTCGCGGCAGCCTGAACAGCCAACGGGATGGCTCCTGGCATGATACAACGCTTGGCGCCATTGTTGAGGAGATTGCCACTCGCAATAAACTGCAAACCAGCCTACCCGCGGCGCTGTCGCAGATTAAGATTGCACATATCGATCAGTCGAATGAGTCCGACGCTAATTTTCTGACGCGCCTGGCAAGGCGTAATGGTGCCGAGATCGCCGTAAAACTAGGTAAACTGTTTTTCATCGTTCCTGGTATGTGCATGGTGGGTGGCGAAACGCTGCCCTCCGTCACCATTGCGCGTAGTGATGGTGACAAGCATGAATTCTCTATTGCCGATCGCATTAACTACACTGGCGTCACGGCGTTCTGGCAAGATACCGCCACGCCAAAAAATCTGAACAAGATCCAGCTGCAAAGAAAATCTTCGCAGGAGAAGGTCGCGCCCCTTTCCCATCCTCAGGCAGCGAGCAATACCGCAGCCGCAAATGAAAAAAAAGTGTCGACAGGCTACACGGCCGGTGCAGACAAAAATGTTCTTACCCTTTCAACTACTTTCGCAAACAAAGAGGAAGCGATGCGGGCGGCTGAGGCTCAGTGGAGCGCTATTCAGCGCAATGGTGCAAAGTTTTCTTTTACGCTTGCACAGGGAAGAGCCGACCTGCGGCCCGAAATGCCCGTAATGGTGACAGGATTTAAAAAAGTGATTAACGACACGCGGTGGGTTATCAAAAAAGTGACTCACACCATGGACACAAAGGGTTTTATCAGCAGCGTGGAGCTGGAGGTTGGCATCAATGATGTTGAGTATGAGGCAAAATAAAAATCACAAATGCATTATTTAATTTGTATTTGCAAGATTGAAGGCTATCATAGCTAGCATAAACACGAAGGAGACCCCACTATGATGCATTGTCCGGTATGCCAGAAGGCGGCGCATGCGCGCTCAAGCCGCTACCTCAGTACCGAAACCAAAGAGCGTTATCACCAGTGCCAGAACGTTGAGTGCGGATGTACATTTGTCACCCACGAATCGCTGGCGCGCTATATTGTCCGGCCTGCAGCAGCGCCTACCGCTTCGCCAGCGAGCCTGCGCTGACGTGCGCTTTTCATTTAAGCCTGCATCAGCAGGCTTTTTTTATGCCTGTAGATCACCTGTCTTTCTGTCGCCATTCTGCCGCTACCCGTAATAAGAAAGGGGTTAGCATTACGCTAACCAATTGTTCAATAAAACTCTTTTAATGTAGCGCGTGCGGCGCCTTAGTTAAGATGCTTTCAAGAAAGACGATGAAAGCGGTGAGTTGATGAAAGAGACGGCTCCCGCTGTTTCTGCCTGGGCCGCTCGCTGGCACATCCGTCAGTTTCAGTTATCGGTGACTCTATACCGTGAATTGCGTCGTCTGGCTGATCCCGAGACCGGAATTTGCAGCGGTACATGATGCCGCTGACGCAGGTGACTGGGCAGGTTATGTTAATGCCAGGGCAGCGCCTTTGGGCGTCGTGCCGATTTGCAGGTGCGCACGCTTTACGAGCCGCGCGCTGAGTTTAACCAGAACGGTGAGGAGACTCTCTGCATTCATGGCATCCACGACGCAACGGTCGGCGCTGCCTCCCCTGTTCTGACCCGCCTCACGCAGTGGAAAATTGTTCCGAAGCGTGCCGTTGATTTGGCCATTGACCTTAAGGGCGCGACCGCGCCCTCTCGGAGTTCTGTCAATAACTGTACGGGAAGTGAAAGCGATCCACCGGCACTGGACTTATCTAAACCCCTAAACCGTTATGCGCGACGCCAGCTAACGAACCGCTTACGGGGCAAAGAAACCACTGTTCATCGCCACTTTACACTCGGGACGGCAGAGCAGGACGTAGCAATAGCCAGAACTATTGACGAAATTCACCTTTTAACCGGGATCACTTTAAATCGGGGCGAAGCGCTGCACCTTATAGCGCACGGTAAAAGCCGCATCGGTGGAAAGTGGTATCGTGGGTCTGTTAATGGGGACATATTCCCAGCATCACCTTCGCACCACGAACGTTCAAAAAAGATTTTAGGACGCGTCAAATCATTGGCTCGCAACAGTCTCAAAGTTCAATAACATGCTATTTCAAGCACCTATTAAAATGTTGCAGTGTTAATTTTTCTTCACAATTTTAGAGATTACATGCTCTCTGAGTATGCATACAGCAAAGGATTTTGTGGGGGTTTAATGTTTAGTGAGCAAAGCAGCCGGGCAGAGCTGAAATGGTCTTTTGTACAATTCGTTGCTGATGTGGCAATAAATGCAGATTGCCGCCCGGCAGGCTTAAAACTTGCGCTTGCTCTTATTGCTGAATTAGCGAACAACGAACACAGCAAACGAGAAGAAGATATTTTTTATAATGCTGAATAACTTATGTTTGGACGATGCTGAAAATACCTAAAAGGTAAGCTGAGATTATTAACGCTGCAATGGGATAACTTGTTTATCGTGTTACACGGGTTGGGCAACGAGCATAGCGAGGCGACAGGAGAAAAATATGGGCGTTAAAGATAGCAATTATCAGATAGTTAAACGTGGCGAAGACCTGCCAAGGTTGTAGATGGCGACTGCGTCTTTTTTCAGCGTCTGAAAGAATATGGCGGCGGTTTTTGGGGCGGTCGAACTTATATAGATGCGTTTATTTTCGGTATAGAAAGGCCGGTTTCGCTTATTGAGGGCATGCAATTTATGATTGCAGTCAATTCAGCACAGTCGAGGTATATGGAGTTTTTAACAACGGAGGAAGATCCAAATTCATCATTATTCTAATGCTTATAAAAAAAACAGATCAAAGTGATAGATCTTTATAACGGGCTATCAATACCATTTGTTATATTTGAGATGTAAATAAGAAACGACTAAGAACCATATAAAAGCAAGAATACCAAAATAGCCGGGGATGAACTTAATAAATAAAAAGGCACCTGCAGCATAAGGGCGATGGGAACTAAGTGAGAGTGAGCACCCCATAAAAACAAACAAACTTTTCATTTTTTTAACATCTCGTATAAGGCGTCACCGATAACCTCTTCATTATTTCCACCGGATTGAAACTCGTAAATTACTTTCGACATTTGAGGTTCGATAAGGAAATACAGCATCTCAAGCTTTACTTGATAAAGTGCTTGATAATATCCCGCATCCTGAAATTTAACTTTCCTTACTGCCTGTGCCGCTACCTCAGCCTTGGAATAAAATGCCGTTAGTTGAACAAACCACGTGGGCATTCGATTCACGTTTCGAATAAATGACTTTTGAAAATCACCACTGCTTATGATAAATTTGGCGATAGTTAACGAAATAGCGAGCTTGCTTGAGCGGTCAACTGCATCATATGCTTTCTCTCCAATTTTCTCCCTTAAGTAAGAAACAAGCGTATTACTTTATTTTCTCCGAGGTGCTTGAAAGCTTTGCGAAAGTAAAGTTCGACCATATCAAGCACGACATCATTTCTTTTGTATATTTCTGGCAAGGACAAAAACAAGCGCTTATTTTCGCTCCATTGCTCATGGCATGTACTTCTGGAGTATTCGTTAGTCACGAAGCATGGGCCATAATTAATAAGCCGTTGACTACCAAGCTTCACTTTTTCAATGGTTTTCATTTGGCCTTCATGGATCTCTCTTAAAGCTTTGGTTACAGCTATAGCCATATTTCTATCTGTTTCTGATTTCCACTTAAGATAGTTTTGTGCCATTTCCATGTGCCTTGTTGTAACATTGTTGGCTAATGATTGAGCATGGTCGCTCGCAGGGGCAAGGTTGAAGATGAAAAAAAGTCTAAAAACACTCATTTATGTCGCAGCTGCAATTATTGCTTTTCTAATAATTCCAGAGATTATACTAAGGAAGGTTCCTAATGACCTTCTTGCCAGACTTAGCGATTTTACGAGCCTGGGTGGTTTGTTCAGTCCCTTCCTCTCGTCAATTGTATTTTTTGCGGTTTCATCGATATTATTCGGTATGTTGGTTGTGTATGTAGTGGGTAAAATTTATCGTGCTATAACACGTGAGAAGCATTAATAATCGCGCGTTAAAAATACGACATATCCCCTCTTCAGTGTGCTGCATGCATTACTGCATCGTTTTGCATGCGTCACGTAATTTTCGAGATGCTGAGCTGTGCCAGGATCTGTTGACCCGATGCAACTTCATTAAAATCGACACGCGAAGCGGGCAGGCGAGGAAAGCATTGCGCGCCAGGTACTAAAACGCCAGCATTATTTAAATCAGATTTTGCTTTAAGCGCCTCTTTTCCGGTAGGTTCTCCACCGTTCAGTATTAAACTAGTGACTTCAATCATTTTAGCGTGAGATATTACAGGGAAGAAGAGACCTTTATTTCCTGCTCTTAGTCCGGAGATTTTCTCAAGATTCCCTAACTCAGTTGTCGCATCATTATCAGACATATCTGCGGGAAAAATGCCCCCCTCTCCATCAATTTTTATAATTTTTAGTGCAAGCAACCATGATTTTAAAATGGTGGAGTATAATCCCCATGTATTCTCCGATGCCTCAATAAAAGGATATAATTCAGAAAAATATGTAGGTATGTCGTTCTCGAAAACTTTTTCTTCAGAAAGAATTTTTAAGTAAAATTTCAACGAATTGATTATCTAATATTTTTCGGCGTAAGTAACCAGCGAGAGTTCCTTGTCTCAAGAGTTTTTCTTATTAGCATGCTAACAAACATCAACAAATTTGTCCGACCTATAAATAACACACGCAAGTCAGTACTCAACAGAAAGCGTGTTAAAGACTTATTCACAACGTCATGCATTTGTATTGGAAGGATGTATTAATAAACACCCTCAATATTAGCTAATGAGACGCTGAGTTATTGTGGTGCAAGATCATTTAGCTCAAAACTACCTGACCAGAGTCTTTTTGTTGCAACTTTATCTTCTGGTAACGCAGTAATGACAGTAACAGTGTATTCCTTGTCACGCTTGAAATGATAGTTAACAGGAATGCATTGTCCCGCATGTATGGTGTATGATGGACTGTCAAAATTATCTTGTTTCCATACTTCCTGCATTTGCCCCTTTTCGTCACGGGCTGACAGTGACATTACAAGCAATTTTGCATCCCCGCTTTGGATGGTAGGATCACCACTTACTGAAATGCACGGATGGTTTTTTTTCAGTGTGATATCAGCGACCCGAAACGCATTATGCTCCATGCCACAGGCAGCGAGGAAAGGCGTAATGAGCAAAAGGGTTTTACATTTCATTAGAACAGACTCCTTGTGTCTCGTGGGGAGGCAAGAAGATATTGCACTGTATGTTGATATTTTTTTAATAAATCTGGCCCATGTATTCCGTCAAAACTATTTATTTCTTTCCATGAATTATAACCTTCCGTTGCGAGCGTATAGTAATCGGCAACAATATTTGCCTGCTGCTCCATTCGATAATCAGCGAGGGTTTTTTCTCTGGGAAGTGAATAGCGATAGTTCACATATTTACTTATGAGTCCCCGTGTCCTCACACTCATACCCATGTTATGTTGCCAGATATGCACAAACTCATGCATAAACCAGTTCTTATTTAATGAAGTGTCAGAAGAAAAATCTTCTTTGAAAATAGGTTCAGGCCAGTACATATTGCCATTAGGTGTAACGGCCGTTCCCTCATCCTGAAGGTTGAAAGGAAAGTAGCTGCCTTTATATACCCTGACATGAGGATAATTGACAGTATTACCAAAGATAGCACGCGCCATCCTTACCTCGCCCGCTGTAAGTGGACGCCAGTCGCCATTTGCTGTTGCCATTTAAATCCCCTTTTAATTTCCTGTGAAGCTCCGACTGCATCGTTTTTTCTACTCCCTGTGGTCTGATCTGTCAACAAACCGGGTTTGATTGTTGTGACAGGCATCTGAACGCAAAATTCCCTCCATGAACATTTTATCTAACCTTAGTGAACTTGCCCGCGCACTCCGCAACATGGTACTCACCGGCATTGTGGTCGAAACCGATCTCAGTACCGGGCGTTGCCCTTTCAGAGCATGCAGCGGGACGCGGAGTATCGCTGGCCGTCAAACAGCCGCATTGGCAAGCGTGACGCCTTTCACTTTCTCGGCTTCGGGGAGGAGAAAATCACCCTCAGCGGTGAGCTTAACCCGGAGCTCACCGGCGGCAAACTGACCCTGACGGCGTTCAGGCTGATGGCTGAAGAGGGGCGGGCGTGGCCTCTCCTGTCGGGGAACGGAATGATTTACGGGATGTACGTTGTCAACAGCGTCAGCGAGACCGGCGCGGAGTTTTTCACGGACGGCTCACCCCGACAAATCACGTTTAATCTGGCGCTCACGCGTGTTGATGAGTCGCTCGCGGCCATCTATGGCGACCTGAATAAACAGGCCGGTGAACTAGCCGGCAAGGCGCTCATCTCAAGCGGGAAGACCATTCCGCAGGTCACCATCGCCCGCAGTGATGGCGACCGGTATCAGTTTTCTATCGCTGACCGGGCGCCTATAGGGGCGTAACGGCGCAGTTGCTGCACACCAGCCGACAAAATGAAGGTGAAGCGCAAGCCAAAGGCGCGGCAGGCGGGCACCCCGAAGCATCCGAACGCAAAAAAGAAGGAATAGAAGGAGCCAAAAGCACGCCAGGGCGAATATATGGCCGGGGAAGCGGATAATGTCTTTGCCCTGACGACCGTTTTCTCAATAAAAGCGCAGGGGATGCGCGCGGCTCAGGCGAAGTGGAACAAGCTGCAGCGCGGCGTGGTGGAGTTTTCCATCACGCTGGCGCTTGTCCGTGCCGATCTTTATCCCGAGACACCCGTTGCGGTATCAGGATTTAAAAGCATCATTGACGATCAGGCGTGGATAATTACTAAAGTGACTCATGCGCTTAACAACAGTGGTTACACCACCTCGTTAGAACTGGAGGTTAAGCTTGCAGAGATAGATTATGAGGCAACAAAAGATTAATAAAGCGAACACCAACAAGTCAAAAACTAATTCCTTAATTTTAATCTTGCAAATGTGAAATTGAGGTTTATTATCGCGCTCATATCAGCAAGCGAGGCGGGTTAAAAATCATGATGCATTGCCCAATTTGTATGGAAGCAGCTCACGATCGTACGAGTCGCTATCTCAGCAAAGAAACTAAAGAGCGCTATCATTAGTGTCAAAACATTAATTGCGGATGCACATTTGTTACGCATGAAACGCTTGCACGCTTCATCATGACACCGGGCAAGGTTGACCCCGCCCCTCCGCATCCCACAAAAAAACATCAGCAACAACTGTGGTTTTGAGCCTGCTTCGGCAGGTTTTTTAATTTTGTGGATCTATAGATTGTCCACGGAAAAAGCTTTGCGTGGGCAATGGGTGGACACCGGCAATAAAAAAAGGGGTTAGCATTACGCTAACCCCTTGTTCTATAACACGCTTTGGATGTAGCGCGTGCGCTATCTTAGTTAAGACGCTCTTTAATACGAGCAGACTTACCGGTGCGCTCACGCAGGTAGTACAGTTTAGCTTTACGTACAGCACCACGACGTTTAACAGCAATGCTGTCAACTACCGGAGAGTG
>Ga0157360_1001082_pt1 | contig 10250 bp, 10 predicted proteins | sample AttlaeALBM1_FD_111483 | JGI IMG/M metagenome (GOLD analysis project Ga0157360, IMG submission 111483) | Fungus gardens microbial communities from leaf cutter ant in Ribeirão Preto, State of São Paulo, Brazil - Atta laevigata ALBM1 | ecosystem: Host-associated > Fungi > Mycelium > Unclassified ... | reverse complement strand
GTTCTAAGAAAAGGACAGATGACTATCTATGGGTAATTAATGAAGTCCATGTGCAAACATTGAGGCCTTCATATCTCCACTAATATTAATCGCCTTGAGGTCATTCTAGGCTCATTCTGAGCATTATGAAGAAGGCTTCTGCTGAGCCTAGAACCGAAGCATTGATCTCAGCGGTTTCCGAGATATTAGCAATTTAATAAACAGTAACATGGTAGTTACTAGTTGATCTGCTTAATATCTTGGCCATTATTGATCGCCTCGAGACATGACTGGCATCGATCGAAAGGTCTTTTTAAGAGCTTTAAGCTGGCTTTGAGACCGTGGGAATCGTCGAAGAAATGGTGGAGATATGGCCGAATGAAGTTTGTGACACTTTTGCTTTTTTATAAACTTCTTTTATTCTCTTTGTGAACTCCTTTGCTTTTTTGAACCTCTTCTTTTTTCTCATCTCAAATCCCATGCAAGGGTCATGTCCATTATTGGCTCTGAATGATGATACCTTTGTACTTGTCTATACCTTGTTATTGTATGTAAATTTCACTGTTGCCAACCAATCTAGCCATTGCTCTTGTTAGTAATCTATGAATATTCTCAGATATTACTTGAGGTCCTGGTTTATTTTTTTTGTCTAGCTGTCTATTTGTAGATGGTAGGCTATCAACAACTTAGTATTTATTCCTAGCATGCAATTTAACTCTCTCATCACCTCTGTTGTAAACTGTGTCCCTATGTCATGACTTGGCAAAACGGCTAAGTCATTATTTATATTTCTTTTCTTTTCTTTTCTTTTCCTTTGGACTTACAACTACAAGGTGGAGCATGGGAAAGTATCACGTGACTTTGTCACAATGGTGTGATGAATGGTCACAGATGGTCACGTCACAAGTCACAGTCACAAGGTGTCACATGACTAGAGTAACATGAGGACCATGGGAGAGTAAGCGCATAGCCACAGTAGTAAAGTGTATAAGTAGGTAGAGGAATGAGCGAGAACTCCATCGAGTTCTCTTTGTCAAACGCTAAACAAAGAGCAGTTGGCTTAATTCTGGCACGGAGTTTAGCTCTCTGACACCCTATATCTATGATGATACTTTCTGGCAACCTATACAACTTCCAAATATGGTCCCAGAACAATTTTGCCACTCCCTCTACCAAAGTCTTTTCTGTAGTTAGCACAAAATGTGCTATTTTTGTCATTCTATTGTATATTACCAAAATACTATTGTATTCTTGTGCTAGTGGTAATTTTGTAATAAAGTCTACTGTTATATGGGTCTTGTCAGAATAGCTAACTCCTGAGCCAGAATAAAGCCAACTGCTTCTTTATTAGCATTTGATAAGGAGAACTTGATAGAGTTCTCGTTAGATTTACTACACTACTATTGTGGCTATGCACCTTGTCTCCCACAGTCCTCATGTTCATCAGGTGATCCCTTTGTCACATCCTGTGACCATGACTTCATTGTGACCATGATGTAACCATTTCTGTGACTGCTGTCATACCTGTTGTGACTCTGTAACTAGTCATGTGATAATTCCCATGCTCCACCTTAGTAATGAAAGAAAAGAAAAGAAATATAAATAATGACTTAGCCATTTTGCCAAGTCATAACAGGTCTAGGGTTTTTCTGGTACTATGTTTGGTATCAATTTTCCTACAGGTGTCTCTATATGGTTCTTATTTCTTTGACATGCATTATATCCTTTTATATACTTCTTAACTTCTTTTGTCACTCTTGGCTACTAGAAGTTCCTAGTGACTAACTCTGTTATCTTTTACTATTCTCCATGCCCTCCTACTAGCATATTATAGTGTAATCAGATTACTTTTCTCAATTTCTCATTCCTTGGAACATACACTTTTCTATCTCTTAACAGTAGTCTATCTTTTTCTCTCTACTCTTTATCTCTTAGCATTTTTACCCCTGTCTACTTCATTTCTTTTACTGCTTATCATCTTTTGCTTTTGACTTTTTTATTTTTTCCAATGTATCTACTTCTTTCATCACAATTTCTGCTAACTGTGTAACTTTTACCTCTAACCACTCTTTTCTTAACAATACCCTATCCTCATTATCTTTTTTTACTTCTTTCTACCAGTCTGGTCATCTACTTAGACTGTTGTTATGAGAGCCCAAGGAAGGAGAAAGTTTCCCACGCATTCAGGTACTTGATCGCAAACATCAAGTCATACAATGAAGAAAGGATATAAATAGCATGGGAATTTATGTAATCATATCACATGACAAGTCATGTGATTGTAGAATATTCTAGAAGGACATGTGATCATGGGCTAGTAGTGTACAGCCACTTATAAAAGTAGTATAAGTAGGTAGCCCAATCTAATGGAGAACTCCATCGAGTTCTTCCTAAACACTCACCTCGAGTGGTCCCTAAGTCGTCAAGACTCTGTGATAACAAAAGAACTCGATACCACTTCCGAGCACCGATCACCTTGATCCCTGCTCATATTTATTCCACGTACAGTTGGCTTAATACCGGCGCCACAAGTGAATACCCCCATTACCACTTACTCTCTTATCTTCCTCGCTAGTAAGCACAGCGCTCACAAGCATCTTGGATAGCGGGCCCTAGCTGTAAAGGGGACTTCTCAGTCAGGAGAGACTGAGGGAGGAGACTGAACACCAAGTCCAGGTGTTCTGTTCAAGTCCTGACCTGTTAATTGGGCCTGCTAGTTACTATCTTCACTGTATAAGCTCTGTGCTGTCGTCCATTGTGACAGGTATGCGCAAGAGATCGGTGGTCACTTCTTAAGAGGCCGCTTAGCTTAGGGGTTCCCTCCTTAGGGACAATTGTCTACACTTTTGATTAGGGCAGTAGTTAGTAAGGCAATAGGAGTCTAGACAGGAGAAGATTGTGCTCCCTGTTAGACGTAGCCTTGAGTTTGCCCTGGATCAGGAAACTGAGTCTGAGTACAAATCGTCATCCTCACCATCGCCATCACCATCACCATCACCGTCACCGCCACCCCATGACATGTCGTGGCAGCAACAGCAACAACAACAATAGCAACAGGGGGAATCATCCCAGGTACCCGCCTCCCGCCAACTACGACCACCAACAAGAGAGGAGCAACTCCTCGCCATGATCGCCACCCTGCAGCAGCAGGTAAACACCATGCTCCTCCAGCAGCAGGGGAGCCGAGTAGAGGTCACCAAACCTCAAGTTTTCAATGGAAAAATGGAGGAGGTGAGCGCGTTTATCAATGTGGCTTACATATATATTAGAATGAAAATAGCGGACAAGGCAGCAACGACCCAGGTAGCCTGGGTACTGTCGTATGTGCAGGGAGGGATAGCAGAGGCGTGGAAAGATAACCTAATGGACGAGTTGGCGAAGGGGGAGTCGGAAGTAGAGACAGTGGAGCAGCTGTTCTCAAAGATCAGAAATAATTTTGGAGAAACGTTGGAGGAAGAAAGAAAGATCGAGCAGCTGCGGACGATAGAGCAAGGAGAAAGGACATGCGACGAGTATGTCCAAGAGTTTAAAAAGGTCGCCAGGGGGAGCGGCTATGAGGGACGACCCCTCATTGAGGAGTTTAAAAGAGAATTGAATGGGACGATAAGAAGGAAGTTGGCAGAAGCAGAGGAGCCCCTGACCACCATAGGAGAGTGGCAAGAGAGGGCAGTAAGGTTAGATAGGAATCAGAGGCAGAGTAGGGCGGAGAAAAGGATGCTGGGGAGGAATGTGGCGCGCCCAGGGAGAAACGCGCAGCCAAGGGGAAGCTTTGGAGGAGGGTCATATGGAGGAAGAGGAGGACAGATAACCTGGTGGGCAGGAGTTCTGCAGATAGGAGAAAATAGAGGAGGAGGAGGAAACACATTTAATAGAGGAGAGTATCAGACGGGTCCACGGAGAGACCCAAATGCAATGGATGTTGACAGAGGAAGAGGAGGAGATAGGACATGTTATCGTTGTGGGAAATTTGGCCATATGGCCCGAAATTGCTGGGGAAAAATTGAAGTGAGGGTAGTAGAGGGGCCACAAGAGTCGGCAAAAGAAAATGGAGGACAGTGAGCTCTCGGCTGGCCTCCAACAATTTGTACAGTATACTGCGCCCAGAAAAACTAGGCAATAAATTAAATTATTTCAAAAACACTAAGAGAGCAAGAGATGTGCAGCGCACATTACAGCCGCTAAGAGAAGTGTGGATGAAGGTGGGATTAGAGAAACTAGAAAGTTATGAAGGAGTAGCGGTAAAAGCCCTACTGGATAGTGGGGCGACAGGTCTATTCATGGATACAACCTTTGCAAGAGAAAAGGGGTTTAAGATGGAGAGAATGAAGAACCCTCTATTAGTCAAAAACGTGGATGGAACAGTAAATGTAGGAGGAGCAATAACACACCAAGTCGAGTGCAATATGTTCTTCAAGGGGCATGTGGAAAGAGTTAGGATGGATGTATGTAACTTGGGAAAAACTGAGGTTATCCTAGGGATGCCGTGGCTCGCAGCCCATAATCCAGAAATAGATTGGGAGAAAGGAGAGGTAAAAATGACGAGATGCCCACCGATATGTGGAAAAAGAAAACAAGAAGAGAAAAAGAAAGAAGTGAAGAAGGTGGAAAAAGATGAGGACGAAGAAACGCTAAAGAAGTTGGTACCAAAGAAATTTTGGAAGTGGAAAAAGGTCTTTGGAAAAAGAGAATCAGAAAGGATGCCAGTGCAAAAGGCCTAGGATCATGCGATAGAGTTGAAAGAAGGGTTCACACCAAAGAAAGGGAAGGTATACTCGTTATCGAGAAAGGAAAGAGAGGAGGTACAAGCATTTGTGGAAGATCAACTACAAAAAGGGTATATTCGTCCCTCCAAGTCACCGCAAACGTCACCAGTACATTTTGTGGCAAAGAAGGATGGTAAAAGAAGGATGGTACAAGATTATCGACATATAAACCAATGGACAATAAAAAACGGATACCTGCTGTCACTTATTGCGGACATACTGGATGGAGTAGGAAAAAGGAAGGTGTTCACAAAGTTGGATCTAAGATGGGGATACAACAACATCAGAATCAAGGAAGGAGACAAATAGAAAGCAGTGTTTACCATGCATATCAGAGCGTACAAACCCACCATAATGTATTTTGGGTTGACAAACTCTCCCGCCACTTTCCAAATGATGATGAACGATCTATTCTGAGACCTCATAAACCAAGGGGATATGGCGACCTTCATTGACGACATCTTAGTGGCAACAGATACAGAGGAGGGGCATAATGAACTAGTGGAAGAAGTGTTGAAGAGGTTAGAAGAGAACGACCTGTTCGTGAAACCAGAAAAGTGTAAATGGAAAGTAAGAGAAGTGGAATTTCTGGGAGTAATAATTGGGCCGAGAGGGGTAGAAATGCAAAAGGAAAAAGTGGAAGGAGTTCTTAACTGGCCGACACCGAGAAATGCTAAGGAAGTACAAAAGTTTCTGGGCCTTGCCAACTATTATAGGAGGTTCATAAAAGACTTTGCCAAAATAGTGGCACCACTGCACGTGCTAGTCAGGAAAGAACAGAAGTGGAAATGGGAAAAGGAGCAAGAGGAGGCGTTTGGAAAACTAAAAGAAGTGTTCATAACGGAACCTGTTTTAGCGATACCCGACATAGATAGAGAAATGAGAGTGGAAGCAGACGCCTCAGATTATGCAACAGGAGGAGTGTTATCGTTAAAAGGAGAGGATGGTAAATGGAGACCAGTGGCCTTCATCTCAAAGTCGTTAAACGCCACTGAGCGAAATTATGAAATTCACGACAAAGAAATGTTGGCAGTTATTAGATGCCTTGAAACATGGAGGCATTACTTGGAGGGAGCAAAACTGGAATTCGAAATCTGGACGGACCATAAAAACCTCTAGTACTTCATGATGAGTCAGAAGTTAAATCGACGACAAGCGAGATGGGCACTATACCTATCACGATTCAGCTTCACCTTGAAGCACATTCCAGGGAAGAGTATGGGGAAGGCAGATGGATTAAGCAAGAGACCCGATTGGCAAGAAAGCATGGAAAGAAACAACGAAGACCAAACATTGATAAAGCCGGAGTGGGTTAGGGTGGCCGAGATGTTAGTGGAAGAAGGAAACCTGAGAGAGCGAATAAAAAAGGCGCAGGAAGGAGACAAAAGAGTAGTAAAAGCGGTGGAAGAGTTAAAGAAAGCAGGGGTAAAGACGCTGAGAGACGAGGAATGGGAAATAGAAGACGGGGTAGTATTAAAGGAAGGGAGGATATACGTACCAGAGGGAGAGCTCAGGGGGGAAGTAATACGATTACATCATGACACCCCAGTAGGAGGACACAAAGGGAGGTGGAAAACGATGGAGTTGGTCACAAGAAACTACTGGTGGCCGGGAGTAACGAAGGAGGTTAGGAAGTATGTAGATAGATGCGATGCTTGTCAAAGGTACAAGAATCGAAGCGAAGCACCGGCAGGCAAACTAATGCCTAACGCAATCCCAGAAAAGCCATGGAGTCATATCTCAGCAGACTTCATCACTAAACTACCCTTAGCCCAAGGGTACGACACCATTCTAGTAGTATGTGATCGCTTTAGCAAGATGGCTCATTTTATAGCGACCACAGAAAAAACGTCAGCGGAGGGACTTGCCAAGTTGTTTTGAGATCATGTATGGAAGCTGCACAGGCTTCCAGAAAGTATCATATCTGATAGAGGAGTACAGTTCGCAGCGGGGATGATGAAGGAAGTGAATAACTTGCTGGAAATCCAAACTAAACTTTCAACAGCCTATCACCCGCAAATGGATGGGCAGACAGAAAGGGTGAATCAGGAGTTAGAGCAGTACCTAAGGGTTTTCATCGATCATAGACAAGAGCAGTGGCCGGACTGGCTAGGAACGGCGGAATTTGCATACAACAACAAAATCCACTCAACCACAAAGACATCGCCGTTCAAAGTAAATTATGGACAAAACCCAAGGATGGGATTTGAGGGGGGAAGAAAAGGGAAGTACGAGGCAGCAGGGAAATTCGTGGAAAAAATGAGGAAGATCCAGGAGAAAGCGAGGGCAGCATTAGGGAAGGCTCAGGAGGAAATGAAGAAGTATGCAGATAGGAAACGAGGAAGGGGAGAGGAATACAGAGCAGGGGACTTAGTACTACTGAGTACAAAGGACTTGAAATGGCAGATGAAGGGGAGAAGATTGGAAAAATTGACAGAACGCTTCATAGGACCTTACAAAGTCAAAGGAATCGTCTCTAGTAACGCAATAGAGTTGGAATTACCCAAAACTATTAAAATACACCCTATAGTAAACATAAGTAGAGTACAACTGTACCAACCACAGGTAAAAGGCCAGAAGAAGACACCACCAAAACCAGTCATCATCGAGGGAGAAGAGAAATTTGAGGTGGAAAAAATCTTGAATAAACGAATAGTGTGGGGAAAGGAGAAGTTCCTAGTGCGATGGAAAGGATATATGGCAGAAGAAGATACATGGGAGAACAGGGAAAACTTAGAAAACACAAAAAAGCTGGTAGAAGAGTTTGAGAGGGAGTATGGGGAAGAGGCAGAAGAACTTAGGCGACAGGAGCTAGAAGAAGAAGAGAAGGAATTTAGTCGAGAATTACCAAGGGAATTTACGGCTAAACTACTATACAGATGGAGGAGAAAAAGATACGAAAGGGAAAGAGAAAAGAGATGGGAAGAGAACTGGAATTGATGGAAAAATTCCTCGGGACGAGGAATCTTGAAGGGGGGGCCATGTTATGAGAGCCTAAGAAAGGAGAAAGTTTCCCACGCATTCAGGCACTTGATCGCAAACATCAAGTTGTACAATAAAGAAAGGATATAAATAGCATGGGAATTTACGTAATCATATCACGTGACAAGTCATGTGATTGTAGAATATTCTAGAAGGACATGTGATCATGGGCTAGTAGTGTACAGCCACTTGTAAAAGTAGTATAAGTAGGTAGCCCAATCCAACGGAGAACTCCATCGAGTTCTTCCTAAACACTCACCTCGAGTGGTCCCTAAGTCGTCAAGACTCTGTGATAACAACTGTCAGCTTTTCCTATGCTTATCACAAATGGTCACTTACTATTTGTGATGGGTGCTTTGATATTTTAAAGAGTTCAAAAATGCGAAGTTAGACAAGTAACAAAAGATGTTGTTAAGTCTGAGGTCTAATCCTTAGACTATGAGTCTTTAAATACAAAAAGATGATGGTCTGTATACTAGGACAGATCATCACATGCTACTACCTATTGTTCTACATATGGTAGTGCCTTTGTACTAGAAATAGTGATAACCTAACCATATGGAGGCTGTCCTTTGTTCTAAGAAAAGAACAGATGACTATTTATGGGTAATTAATGAAGTCTATGTACAAACATTAAGGCCTTTATATCTCCACTAATATTAATCACCTTGAGGTTATTCTAGGCTTATTCTGAGCATTATGAAAAAGGCTTCTGTTGAGCTTAGAACCAAAGCATTGATTGTGGCAGTTTCCAAGATATTAGCGATTTAATAAATGGTAACATAGTGGTTACCAGTTGATCTGCTTAATATCTCAGCTATTATTGATCACCTCAAGACATGACTAGCATTAATTGAAAGGTCTTTTTGAGGGCTTTCTGTAGCCTTTAAGACTGTGAGAATCATTGAAGAATTGATGGAGATATGGCCAAATGAAGTTTGTGACAATGCTATTTCCTAGTATATGTTTAAGTACAAAATCAAATCTAAATAGATATAGTACCTATCTTGCTTGTTTACAATTCAATTTCTGACTGCTCATGAAGTACTCTAGATTTTTATGGTTGCTCCAGATCTCAAATCTATTTTTAGCAGGTATCTCCATTTGTCCAAGCATCTAATGATCACTAACATTTCTTTATTATGTATCTCATAATTTCTTTCTGCTTTGTTTAATAACTTCAAAATGAAGGCTACTGGTCTCCAATTGTCATTCTCACACCTCATCAACATCACCCCTCCTGTTGTACATTCTGATGTGTTTACTTCTACTCTTATTTCTCTATCTAAGTCAAATACTACTAATATAGGTCATATCATGAATACTTTTTTCAACTGCCTAAATGCTTTTTCTTGTTTATCTTCCTAACGCTGAAGGGGGCAAAAGGGACTATTAGCCTGGCACGAGCTAAAGATGCAGTACCAGGTCCCAATTGCATACTAAAGAGTTTGTGGGGATGAATCAAGAATGAAGGTATTAAAAAGAGAATATAGAAACTTAGCGTGATAATTAAGATAAAAATATTTGAAAGGATTGTAAGCTCGATCTAGATCCTCCTCACATGGTGTCCCTAAGGTGTCCACCTTTACACACTGTAACAAGCTCACTATCAAAGTAGTCAGTAAACTACTCATGGGCCTTATCACACTCAATCAAGCCCTCATCTGCATCCCCACACCAAATCTTATGGGTGTGATATGATCTGAGTCAATGATTAGCCAGGCTTTTCAGGCCTGCTACTCTGTAGAAGGTTGTTCGAGTGACTGCTGTGTCTTGTCTTTTAACCAAGTAGAATATAGAGTTCTAGTCTTCTCAATAGCCCAACCACTTCACTTAGAACTCAGAAAATCGCCATAAGACAACTCTCAAGCCCTTGAGATGGTGGCAGGTGTCAAGATTCCATTGTCTTTCTCTCGGGCTCTCTGAGTGTTATATTAAAAGTACAAACTGATGAGACTTAATTAAAAATAAATAAAAAAGGAAACTCTTTCTTCTTCTAGCCTCTCTCACTTTTCTCCTCCATGACATTGCCATGTGGACATGACAGATGTCACCTCCCTATCCTCCATGCCTATTGGCCATAGCCATATGCTCCTACTCTACCTCCATACTTCACTTCTACCTAACATCCTATAATCTCCAAACTGGTTTCCTTCTACTCCGAATACGATCTAGAAACATGTGCAAGTACATACAAAGGTAATTGATATTCCTGTTACTCTACGGCACATCTGCTTCTTGACTGAGTCCAGCAGTGATGGGATCACTAGTCACTGATAGACTTTTGATCTGTCATCTTGGTATCATATTAGTCCAAGTCTGCTCTAGATTGAAATTCTATCGCATTCCAGAGGTATCCTTTAACATCTGAGTCCTAAAGTATTAACATTGATAGTTTGTCTTTGAGAAACCTGATGCTAGCTCATCAGTCTTGCCTCCCAAGGTATATGCTTTTCTGGCATGTGACAGCTTGGCCACTACCTGATAGAAGGACCCAATCTTGGGTCTAGATTATGTCTGGGGCTT
>Ga0157360_1001081_pt1 | contig 10257 bp, 15 predicted proteins | sample AttlaeALBM1_FD_111483 | JGI IMG/M metagenome (GOLD analysis project Ga0157360, IMG submission 111483) | Fungus gardens microbial communities from leaf cutter ant in Ribeirão Preto, State of São Paulo, Brazil - Atta laevigata ALBM1 | ecosystem: Host-associated > Fungi > Mycelium > Unclassified ... | reverse complement strand
TAAGGACTCCCTGTCTGAGGATTAGACCTCAGACTTAACAACATCTTTTGTCACTTGCCTTACTTCGCATTTTTGAACTCTTTAAAGTATCAAAGCACCCATCACAAATAGTAAGTGACCATTCGTGATACTGCTGATATATGCATCCAAGGTTTCTCCAGGATAGAATTCGGCATTAGCTTCCCTGCTGGCTGTTCTGTGTGATTTTTGTTGCACTGACAGGCATCACATCCTTCCACATATTGCTTCACTTCTTTCATTATCCCTGGCCACCAAAAATTACAAATAACCAGTTCTACCATCTTCCACTGTCCCCCATGCCCTCCTATTGGCGTATCATGATGTAGTCTAATTATCTCTGCCCTCAACTTTTCATATTTTGGCACATAGACTTTTCCCTCTTTATACATGATGCTGTCTACTTCTCTCCACTCTTTATCTCTCAGCATCTTCACTCCCGTTTGTTTCATTTCCTCTACCACCTTTACCACTTCGTCATCTTTTATTTTAGACTTTCTAACTTCCTCTAGTAGATCTACTCCATCTATTATGATTTCTACCGCTTCTGTCTTCCTCACTTCTAACCACTCTGGCTTCACTAACATCTCATCCTCATTATCCTTTTCCACTCCAATCTCCCAGTCTGGCCTCCTGCTCAAACTATCTGCTTTTCCCATTTTACTCCCTGGAACATGTTTCAGCATAAAGTCAAACCTTAATAGGTATAAGGCCCATCTTGCTTGTCTCCTGTTTAACTTTTGCACCTTTATAAAGTATTCAAGATTTTTGTGGTCTGTCCAGATCTCGAATTTAACTACCGTTCCTTCTAGGAAGTGCCTTCATGCTTCTAGGCATCTAACAACCACTAACATTTCTTTATCATGTATCTCATAATTTCTTTCTGTATTACTAAGAGATTTGGAAATGAAAGCAACTAGTCTCTACTTTTTGTCTGAGCACTTCATTGATAGTACTCCTCCAGTCACATAGTTTGAAGCGTCAGCTTCTACCCTAAATTCCTTGTCTAAATCTGGGGCTGCTAGCACCAGTTTACTAGTAAAGATCCTTTTTAGCTCATCGAACGTCTTCTGTTATGCTTCCTCCCACCACCACTTCTCATCCTTCTGTGTAAGCACATTCATCGGCCTAGCTACTTGGGCAAAATCTTTAATGAACCTTCTGTAGTAATTTGCAAGGCCCAAGAATTTCCTGACATTTTTCACATTTTTTGGCTGTGGCCAATTAAGCACTCCATCTACCTTTTCTGCCTCCATTATTCATCTACACTTCTCTTAACATATTGAAGGTTCTCCTGACCTCCTTTCGACTACCCCCCTCTCTTGCTGTACTTTCCGGTTTTCCTGACCGTGCACTGCTTTGCTGCGCTTTTGCCTTTCTGGGCCACGCTGCCTTTTCTATACATCTGCACTACTTTATTTCTTCCAATTTTCTTCTGGAGATCATTCCCTGTCCCCTGTTGTCTTCCACATGACATCTCTTTTCTCCACATCTTTCACAAACTAGATAGGAGACTACCATCTCTCTTGTACACCATCCTAAGTCCCATAACTGCGTCTCTTCGGGAATGCTCTTTCTACAATGCTCCTCTGCTCTCTTCCTCAGCTCCTCTGCCAAGAGCCTCCCATAAGCTTACTGCGCTTTTCCCTGTACAGGGCACACCGTCTTCTCTTCCTCTGCTCTTCTTAGCCTTCTTTCTCCTTCCTGCGCTTTTTCCCTTATAGGACACGCCAGTCCCCTCTTCCCTTGGTACACTTTTCCCTGTTCAGGATGTGCCACCCTTTTCATCTTCTTCTCCCTCTGAGGGCACTTCCTACACTTGTGCCCCTCCTCTCTATACTTGAAACATCTTACATCTACCACCCTCATGCTTTTTACTACTCTTTCCTTAACTCCACACTGCATTACTCTGCTTTTCAGTACTTCGAACTTATTTTGAGGAACAACTGTTCTCTTTTCTCCTTCCCTTTTGTTCCTGCAGTTATAGGCCAGGTGCCCAAACTTCTCACAACATCGACACAACTTTCCCTTCCTTCCTTCTAATTTTACCCTCAGTTTGGCGAGGGTGCATTTTTCTCTGAGCAGGGTGCTCAATAAAATGTTGTATTGTTCTTGAGACATGATGGTAATATCTCAAGAGGGGTATGGAGTTAATGGTAGTTTGATCTCACTTATCACTATATCTACTAGGGTGCAAGATCTTCACCCAGCTAGACATCTACTGCCCTACTGACTACTGCCCTAATAATACTTTGGCTATCACTCCACAGGGGAGATCCCTAATCTAGACGGCCCACTAGTGGTAACCATCAATCCTCTGTGTGTACCAACCTACAATGGGATCACAGCATAAGGTTTATACTAGAAAAGGTACAAGTAACTACTAAACACCACTTGATTGCAAGGTCAGGTCTCAGTAGTAATACCCAAGCTTGGTACTACACTTCCACCTGCAGTCCCTAACTGACTGCAAAGTCCCCTTAAGCCAAGGGCCTGGCTATGTATGGAGATGGCTGCTGATTATGATGATCAGTGGCTGAGGGTTGATATGAAATGAGAATAAGGTTGAGCAAGGTCCAAGGTGGATGGTGCCCTAGATGTGGAATCAAGTTCTAGTGTCAGGTAGCCAAACTCCATGCTGGAATTAAGCCAACTGCTCTTTGTTCAGCGTTTGACAAAGAGAACTCGATAGAGTTCCCATTAGATTTTGTACACTATATATACATGAAGAGTAACCCTAACCCTGTCCTTTTATCCCACACTTTTCTATGAGTCAACTTGCTCTCGCACATCCATCGATATTACAAATTAAAAAGAAAAGAAAAAGAAAAGAGAAACAATATTCAAAATAAAAGAAAAAGAAAAAAAAAAGAAAAGAAATAATGACTTAGCTGATTTGCCAAGTCATGACACCCAGAGTTCATGTTGGTGGCCCTAATAGTAGTGATGGACCTACTGAAATTGAAAAAGTAGTTTATCAGCAACTTTGCTTTGGATCTATTTTAAGAGTCCCAAATATCAAACCAAATGATAGCCATATTGGATCTAGAAGAAGCCTTGATGACCCTAGGTTTAGCTATGAGAGTCACAGGTTCAAATAGTTCTAAATGATTCATGAGGTTTGTGATGTCATTACCAGTAAGTTTGTTGCTATGAAACTGTATGTAAGGAATACTGGTGATTTTTAGATAAGATTTAGATTGAGGGGGATGAGGGGCAAGTATTTCATCATTATTAGCACTGTCAATTGACTTAAAGTAATGTTCCATAGTAGTAAGATTACTTGGATTTGGAATATTGATGTGTTATGAGAGCCCCAAAAGGGAAATAGTTTCCTATGCATTTGAACATTTGATTCATAATCTCAAGACATACAATGGAGCTGAGATATAAATAGTGTGGGAACTTAGGTAATCATACCATGTGACAAGGTCAGATGATCATAGAACATTCTGGAAGGACTTGTGACTGTGGGACTTTAGAAGTATAGCTACTGTAAAATAGTATAGTAGTAGCTCAATACAATGAAGAACTCTATCAAGTTCTTCCTGAACATCCACCTAGGGTAATCACTAAGAGCTATCACAGCCCTTTGATAACATGATGGAAATACCTCCAGGATAGGGGCAGATGAACTCAGCTCTCAGTGTTAATTTGATGTTTCTTAGTAATATGTTGGTCTGGAAGATATGGGTGTTGTAAGAGGATCACTCAGAGGTGGTCACCCTTTAAGCTATTGGATAGTCCCAGAAGCTAAGTTGAGATTCAAGTAAAGTATATCTATGATAGCTTGCTAGTATATATACTTCTACACTAGACAATCACACACACTATCACATGAGCACATGGATCAGTAATCACAATGTTCTATATTTAGATAAGAAGGCATCGTACCACATGACACAGACAGAAAGAAGATAGAAACGATGAGAATGCGTATACGTACTGTCACCGGGCTACTAATAGAACAGACCCTCAATACTTACTAAGCACTACCCTAGATGTCCCCTTACAGGTGTTAGCCTCTCCTATGATGATATCCATGAGTTTGTTAGAGGCAGGTACAATAGCCTGTTTTCTAGATGGACCCTTTGTGATAGGTTGTATTTTTTGTCCCTTGTTGTCTGGTTTGGAGAAAGCTGTATTGTGGATTTTGAGGATTTTCTTGTTTGGCAGAGCAGGGAATGCTTCTTTGATTTTGAGGATGCTGATAGCAGTGTCATACCAAACAGCCATTTTGGCAATAAAAGTGATATTTTTCACCTTAATAATGAGAATAACCAGCTCAAGAGACAAGTTTGGCCCCCCAGAGATGTTCCTCAGATGCCCAGTCATGGAATCAAGCATACTATTTGAGTAGCAGAGTAGTGGCTGTGGCCACTGTGTCATGACTTGCCACAATGGCTAAGTCATTATTATTTTTCTTTTCTTTTCTTTTTCTTTTGTTAATATTGTTTTTCTTTTTCTTTATTTTAATTTGTAATATCGACGGACGCACAAGAGCAAGTTGACTCATAGGGAAGTGCAGGACTTAGTACAGGGTTAGGGTTACTCCTGTTGTATAAATAGTATACAGAATCAAGCGAGGACTCTATCGAGTTCTCTTTGTCAAATGCTGAACAAAGAGACAGTTGGCTTAATTCCAGTCATCGGACTTTAGCTGCTAACACTAGAACTCGATTCCACATTGCGAGCACTGTCCACCTTGGACCTTGCTTATCTTACTCTCATTATTATCAACCCTTGGCCACTGATCACCATGATCAGCAACCATCTCCATACATAGCTGGGCCCTTGGCTTAAGAGGACTTGTCAATCAGTTAGGGATTGATGGTAGAAGTATAATACCAAGCTTGGGTATTGCCACTGAGACCTGACCTTGTAATCAAGCAGTGTTTAATAGAGTACTTGTCCTATTCTCTGTATAAACCTTGTGCTGCACTCCATTGTGAGTTGGTACACACAGAGGAGTGATGATTACCATTAGTGGACCGTCTAGATTAGGGATCTCCCCCATGGAGTGATAGTCTAACCATATTATTAGGGCAGTAGTCAGTAGGGCAGTAGGTGTCTAGCTGGGTGAAGATCTTGTACTCCAGTAGACGTAGTCATAAGTGAGATCAAACCACCATAAACTCCGTACCTATCTTGAGATATTACCACAATGTCTCAAGAACAATATAACACTTTATTGAGCAACCTGCTCAGGGAAAGACGCGCCCTCGCCAAACTGAGGGTAGAACTGGAAGAAAGGAAGGGAAAGTTGTGCAGGAGTTGCAAGGGGTTCAGGCACCTGGCCCGAAACTGCAGGAATAAAGAAGAGGAGGAAAGAGAGACCATTGCTCCCCAGAATAAGTTCAAAGTATTAAGGAGCAGAGTGATGCAGTGTGGTGTAGAGGAGAGAGTAGTGAGGAGTGTGAGGATAGCAGCAGTAAGATGTTTCAGGTGTAGAGAAGAGGGGCACAAATGTAGAGAGTGTCCGCTATGGCAGAAGCGAGTAAGAGTGGCGTGTCCCGTACAGGGAAAAGCGCACTAGCAAGCAGAGAAGAAGCTAGCATGCCTCAAGAGAGGAAAAGCACAAGAAGGAGGAAGGGGACTAAGAAGAATAGAGGAGGAAAAGGCAGCGCATTCTGTAAAGGGAGAAGCACAGCAAGGAGGATGGAGGTGTCATGACTTGACAAAATGGCTAAGTCAATATTTATATTTCTTTTCTTTTTCTTTTCTTTTCTTTTAGATTATTACTAAGGTAGAGCATGGAAAATATCATGTGATAGTCACAGAGTCACAAAAAGGTGTGACTGAAGTCACAGAATGGTCACGTCACGGTCATATCACACATGAGTCACAAGTCACAGTCACAGCATGTGACAAAGAAGTCAGCTAACAGGCATGAGGACTGTGGGAGACAAGGTGCATAGCCACGACAGTAATTGTATATATAGTATAGTAAAATCTAACAGGGACTCTATTGAGTTCTCTTTGTCAATTGCTGAACAAAGAGCAGTTGGCTTTATTCTGGCTTGGAGTTTAGCTTCCTTACAGGAGGAGGAGCTCAATGGAAGAGCTAAAAAAGAGGGCAGAAGAGCATTGTGGAACGAACGTCCCAAGAGAGGCACAATTGTTAGAGCTAGGGTGGTATACCCCGGAGGTCATAGTGACCTACAACAAGTGCAGGGGATGCAGAAGAAAAGGGAGTTATGCAGAGGATAACAGGGGCCAGAGGGTGCTCCGAGACAGAACATTTTGGTATAGATGTAAGAGGAAAGAGAGCAGCGTGCCCACAGAGAGGAAAAGTGCAGCAAAAGTTGAGAAAGCGGCGCAGCCCAGAGAGGCAAAGGCGCAGCAAAGCAGCGCACGGTCAGGAGAACTGGAAGGCACAGTAAGAGAGGGGAGTAGTCGAAAGGAGGTCAGGAGAACCTTCAAGATGTTGAGAGAAGTGTGGCTGAACATTGGAGTGAAAAAGATAGATATGCATGAAGGCATAATAATCAAAGCGCTCTTGGATAGTGGCACAATGGGGATGTTTATGGATAGACAGATAGCAGCTAGGCATGGGTTCAAGCTGCAGAAATTAGAGAGACCGGTAGCTATCAGGAATGTAAACGGCACAAATAACAGCAGAGGGGCCATAATGTACCAGGTAGAGTGCAACGTATTTTACAAAGGCCACATAGAAAGGATGTGGATGGATGTTTGCGACTTAGGAAAGACAGAGGTGATATTGGGCATGCCCTGGTTGGTGGCTTATAACCTGGAAATAAACTAGGAAACCAGGGAAGTCAAAATGACGAGATACCCACCCCTGTGTGGCGGGAAGAGTAAAAGGAAGGAAAGGGTCAAAATGATGGCCACAGAAGAAGAAGAGAAAATCGTCCGCTGGGTAATAGACGATAAAGAAGACTAGGGAAAAGAGGAGGAAATAGAAGAGAACCACAGGAAAATCAAGGAGATGGTCCCAAAGAAATTTTTGAAATGGAGAAAGGTGTTTGGGAAGGTGGAATCGGAGAAAATGCTGACTAGAAAAATTTGGGATCACGCAATAGATCTCAAGGAGACGTTCAAACCACGAAAAGGAAAAATTTACCCCTTATCTAGAAATGAAAAGGAAGAAGTACAAAATTTTGTGGAAGACCAGTTAAGGAAAGGCTATATCAAGCCTTCAAAATTGCCTCAGACATTGCTGGTATTCTTTGTAGGCAAAAAGAATGGGAGCAAGCAGATAGTAATGGACTACCACAACCTAAATAGCCAGACGATGAAAAACAACTACCCACTACCCTTAATTACAGAGTTAATCGACAACATGGGTAGCAAGAAAGTTTTCACAAAAATGGACTTGAGGTGGGGGTTCAATAATGTGAGGATAAAGGAAGGAGATGAGTAGAAAGGAGCATTCACAACGTATATCGGTTCCTTCGAACCAACCGTTATGTTTTTCAGGATAACAAATTTGTCAGCAACCTTTCAAGCGATAATGAATGAAATCCTGAGGGACTTGATAAACAAAGAAAAGGTAGCAGCATTTGTGGATGATGTGTTAGTAGGAACAGAGACGGAGGAAGAACATGATGAAATAGTAGAGGAAATACTGAGGAGGTTAGAGGAGAACGACTTGTACATCAGGCCAGAAAAATGCGTGTGGAAGGCGAGGAAGATAGGATTCCTAGAGGTCATCATAGGACCTAATGGGATAGAGATAGAAGCGGAAAAGGTAGACAGAGTACTTAGTTGGCCACAGCCAAAGAACATGAGAGATGTCAGGAAATTCTTGGGCCTTGCAAATTATTATAGAAGGTTCATTAAAGATTTCGCTTGAGTAGCCAGGCCAATGAATGTGCTTATGAGGAAGGATGAGAAGTGGCAATGGGAGGAAGCGCAACAAAAGGCGTTCGACAAGTTAAAACAGGTCCTTTCGACAAAACCAGTATTAGCAGCTCCAGACTTAGACAAAGAGTTTAGAGTAGAAGCAGATGCTTCAAATTATGCTACTGGAGGAGTACTCTCAATGAAATACTCAGACAACAAATGGAGACCAGTTGCTTTTATTTTAAAATCTCTAAGTGACACAGAATGAAATTATGAGATTCACGACAAGGAAATATTAGCTGTAGTCAGATGCTTGGAAGCATAGAGGCACTTCCTGGAAGGAGCAACAGTTAAATTTGAGATCTGAACAGATCACAAAAATCTCGAGTATTTTATGAAAGTGCAGAAGTTAAATCGTAGACAAGCAAGATGGGCCTTATACCTATCTAGATTTGATTTTGTGCTAAAACACGTCCCAGGGAGTAAGATGGGGAAAGTGGACAGTCTGAGTAGGAGACCAGACTGGGAAGTGGGAGTAGAAAAGGATAACAAGGATGAGACGTTGGTAAAACCAGAGTGGCTGAAAGTAAGGAAAATAGAAGTGGTAGAGATCATAGTAGACGGGGTGAATCTACTAGAGGAAGTCAGAAAGTCAAAAGTGAAAGATGATGAGGTAATAAAAGCTGTGGAAGAAATAAAACGAGCAGGAGTAAAGATGCTAAGAGATGAGGAGTGGAGAGAGGTAGACGGCATCATGTATAAAGAAGGAAAAGTCTACATGCCAAAAGACAAGAAATTAAGGGCAGAAATAATTAGACTATACCATAATATGCCAATAGGAGGACATAGAGGGCAGTGGAAGACGGTAGAACTGGTAACCAGGAACTTTTGGTGGCCAGGAGTAACTAAGGAGGTAAAGAGATATGTGGAGGGATGTGATGCTTGCCAGCGCAATAAGAATCGCACAGAGCAGCCAGTAGGCAAGTTAATGCCCAACTCTATTCCAGAGAAATCCTGGATGCACATATCAGCAGACTTCATTATGAAGTTGCCCTTAGCTCAGGGGTATGATGCAATTTTGGTAGTAGTAGATAGGTTAACGAAAATGGTACATTTTATTCCTACTACAGAGAAAACATCAGTAAAAGGACTAGCACAGTTGTTCAGGGACAATGTGTGGAAACTGTATGGACTGCCTGAGAGCATCATATCAGACAGAGGACCACAGTTCGTGGCAGGGTTAATGAGGGAGTTGAATGGGATATTGGGAATCCAGAGTAAATTGTTGATGACATTCCACCCACAAACAGATGGGCAGACTGAGAGAATAAATCAGGAGTTAGAGCAGTATCTCAGGATGTTTATTGACTACAGACAGAAGCAATGGCCAGAGTGGTTAGGGACAGCAGAGTTTGCATATAACAATAAAGTGCACTCAAGTACCAGAACATTGTCTTTTAAGGCAAATTACAGGCAAGATCCCAGGATGGGGTTTGAGGGGAGGAAGAAGGGGAAATATGCAGGAGCAGAAAAGTTTATTGAGAAAATGAAGAAGATACAGGAAGAAGCAAAGGTAGCACTAGGGAAAGCGCAAGTGGACATGAAGAAATACGCCGACAAGAAAAGATCGGACACAGAAGAGTATAAAGTAGGGGACTTGGTCATGCTCAGTACCAAGGATCTGAAATATCAGATGGTCGGGAGGAGGACAGAGAAGTTGACAGAAAGATTTGTAGGCCCTTACAAGATTAAGAAGATTGTATCATCAGACGCAGTGGAATTAGAACTACCTAGTACAGTAAAAATACACCTGGTAGTAAATGTCAGTAGAATACGATGGTATGTAGGGCAAGTAGAGGGACAAAGGAAGAAGCAACCAGCTCCAGTAATAATTGAAGGGGAAGAAGAGTGGGAGGTAGAGCGAATACTAAATAAAAGGAAAGTGAGAGGAAAAGACAAGTATTTAGTATGATAGAAAGGATTTACAGTGGAGTCAGATACATGGGAAGGAAGAGAAAACTTGGAGAACGCAAAAGAGGCAGTCGAAGAATTCGAGAGGGAATATCGACAAGATATGGAAGATGTGGTGCAGCAAGAGCGCGAAGAGGGAACGTTCCGACAGGGAGAATTGCCAGGGAAGTTCATGGCAAAAGCATTATATGGGTGGTCGGATAGAAGATATGACCAAGAATATTGGGCAAGATTGGAAAGAAATTGGAGGAGATGAAAGGGCAAAAAACCAGTGAGAAGAGGGACGATGAAAACAATCCCAGAGGAAGAAAAAACCAGGGAGAAAAAATTAAAGGTAAGTGTTATGAACATTGAGTGGGACTACAACTACTATCAGCCATGGTCTGATAACGAGTGGTTAGTAGACGAGATGTTGGCAATGCTAGACGAGGACGTGGTGATGCAGTAATGTATCACATGTCT
>Ga0157360_1001080_pt1 | contig 10264 bp, 11 predicted proteins | sample AttlaeALBM1_FD_111483 | JGI IMG/M metagenome (GOLD analysis project Ga0157360, IMG submission 111483) | Fungus gardens microbial communities from leaf cutter ant in Ribeirão Preto, State of São Paulo, Brazil - Atta laevigata ALBM1 | ecosystem: Host-associated > Fungi > Mycelium > Unclassified ... | reverse complement strand
CTAACCATATGGAGGCTGTCCTTTGTTCTAAGAAAAGGACAGATGACTATCTATGGGTAATTAATAAAGTCTATGTGCAAACATTGAGGCCTTCATATCTCCACTAATATTAATTGCCTTGAGATTGTTCTAAGCTCATTCTGAGCATTATGAAGAAGGCTTCTGCTGAGCCTAGAACCAAAGCATCAATCACGGCAGTTTTCGAGATATTAGCAATTTAATAAATGGTAACATGATGGTTACCAGTTGATCTGCTTAATATCTTGGCCATTATTGATCACCTCGAGACATGACTGGAATCGTTGAAGAATTGGTGGAGATATGACTGAATGAAGTTTGTGACAAGGAGAAGGCATTTGAGCAGTTGAAGCAGGTGTTCATGACATGACCAGTGTTAGTGGCACTAGAATTAGATAAAGAAATGAGGGTAGAGGTAGATGTGTCAGAATATGCAACCAGAGGAGTGTTATCTATGAAATGTGAGGATAAGAAGTGGAGGCTGGTAGCCTTTATCTTGAAATCACTAAATGAGGCAGAGAGGAATTATGAAATTCACCATAGAGAGCTGTTGACAATAGTTAGATGCTTAGATGAGTGGAGACACCTGCTAGAAGGAGTACAGAACAAATTTGAGATCTAGAGCAACCACAAAAATTTGGAATATTTTGTGAGTAGCCAAAAGTTAAATTGTGAACAAGTACGATAGGCTCTATACCTATCCAGATTTGATTTTACACTCAAACATGTGCTGGGATCCAGTATGGGAAAAGCTGATAGTCTGAGTAGACAACCAGACTGGCAAATGGGAGTAAAAAAGGACAACAAGAATAAAATGTTGTTAAAAAGAGAATAGTTAGAAATAAGAGCAATGTAGATGATGGAAGTAGTAATAGAAGGAGTAGACTTATTGGAGAAAATAAGAAAGTCAAAGGTAAAAGACAATAAAGTAGTAAAGGCAGTAGAAGAAATGAAATGGGCAGGAGTAAAAATACTGAGGGACAAAGAGTAGAGAGAAGAAAATGGACTTATGCTAAGAAATGGAAAGGTATATGTTCTGAAAGATGAGAGGTTGAGAGCAGAAGTTATCCGGCTACACCATAGTATGCCAATAGAAGGGCATGAAGAACAATGGAAAATGACAGAGTTGGTTACTAGGAATTTCTGGTGACCAGGAGTAACAAAGGAAGTAAAGAAGTATATAGAAGGGTACAATATGTGCCAGAGAAATAAAAATCAAACAGAGGCACCCATAGGAAAACTCATGCCGAACATAGTACCAGAAAAACCCTAGACTCATATTTCAGTGGATTTTATCACAAAACTACCACTAGCATAGGAATACAACAGTATATTGGTAGTATGTGATAGAATGACAAAAATGGCACACTTCGTGCCTACTACAGAAAAGACTTCAGTAGAAGGAGTAGTGAGATTGTTCCAAGATAACATTTGGAAATTACATGGATTGCCAAAAAGTATTATAACAGACAGAGAGGCACAGTTTGCAGCAGGAATAATGAAGGAGTTGAATTGAATGCTGGGAATAGATATAAAGTTGTTAATAGCCTACCACCCACAGACAGATGGCCAAACAGAAAGGATAAATTAGGACTTGGAGCAGTACTTAAGAATGTTCACCAATCATTGACAAGAGCAATGGCCAGATTGGTTAGCAACAGCAGAGTTTGCATACAACAATAAAGTGCAGACTAGTACAAAAGTATCACCATTTAAAGCAAACAATAGACAAGACCTGCACATAGGATTTGAAATGAGGAAGAAAGGAAAGTTTGAAAAAGCAGAAGAATTTGTGATAAGGATAAAAGAAGTACACAAGGAGGCAGAAGCAGCACTAAGAAAAAGCCAAGAAGAGATGAACAAATACACTGACCAAAAGAGAAGTAATGCAAAAGAGTACCAAGTAGGAAACTGGGTACTTTTAAGCATGAAAGATCCCAAATACCAGATGAAAGGAAGATGATCAGAAAAGCTTACAGAGTGATTTGTAGAACCTTATCAAATAAAAGAGATTGTTTCAACAAATGCAATAGAACTAGATTTACCAAGCACAATAAAGATACATCTAGTGGTAAATGTTAGCAGAGTATGCAGGTATAGAGATCAAGTCAAAGGCTAGAAGAAAAAATGACCAGCACCAGTTGTAATCAAGAGAGAAGAAGAATATGAGGTGGAAAAAATATTGAACAAAAAGAAATTCAGAGGGAAAGATCAGTATCTAGTATAGTAGAAAGGATATACAGCAGAAGAAAACACCTGGGAACCAAGAGAGAACTTAGAAAATGCAGAGGAGTTAGTCAAAGAATTTGAGGAAGAATATGGTAAAATTGGGAAGGTAAAGAAACAATAAAGAAGATAGGAGAGAAGAACTGCTGGGTAGGTATATGGCAAAAATATTGTATGGATAGGACGATAAAAGATTTGACGAAGAATATTGGGGACAACTAGAAAGAAATTGAAAGGAATAAAAGGGAAAGGGAAAAGAGAGATTAGAAAGGATCAACAAAGAAAAGGAAGAAAAAGAAAACAAAGAAGAAGAAATAGGAGAATGGGATAAAGAAAAAAAGATGGGAAAGATAAGAAACATATATGATGAGTTGTAGGAAATTTTTGGGATAAAAATTCTTAAGAAGGAAATACTGTTATAAGTCAATATGACTATGATAATAGTGATGGACAGGATCAGCTAATGGAAAGGAATGACAGGTGACATGAGAGAAAGATCAGGAATGACTAATGGATATAGAAAAAAAACTTATATTATAAATAGGAACAAATAGCTAGGAAATGTATAAATAGTATAGAAGAATTGAGTAAGAACTCCATTGAGTTCTTTCCTAACCCTAAAGAGCTACCTGGACTAAACCCTAGTCTAGGTTCTTAAGTCAGTTGTTGACATGTAAAGGGTCCATGAGTGATCAACTAACTGTATTTTCCAGTGAAGCTTTTGTCATAGTATGTAAAGGTTAATATCTTAGGAGGGCTATGCAACGACAATCTAGAGAGATCCTATACTCTTTTTATAATGACCAAACACTTATTTTATTTGAGCTGCATATAATTCTATCTTTCTAGTTATTTATAACCTTTATCTTTGATTATCTCCCCTTGAACCTTTAGTATGCAATTTGTCATAACTTGGCAAAATGGCTAAGTCATTATTTATATTTACTTTACTTTACTTTTTCTTTTGGACTTATTACACAGGAAGGAGTATAGGAAAGTGTCACATCACACAAGTGTCACAGTCACATGATAGGTCACATGATGAGTGTGGGAAAGTAGTGCACAGACCATGTAGTAGTTGTATAAGTAGTATATAAAAAATAACAGAAACTTCATTGAGTTCTTCTTATTAACTTGAACTTGGAGAGTGATTAAGTTGTCTCAGGCTAAGTCGCTACAAGTGTGCTGGGCCCTTAACCTTTTACAATAAGTAAACTCAGCAGTCAATAAGGTGGATTAATGACTGAGGGAATGATATAACCAGTAGAAATATGTTCAGATGCAACTAACATATCTTGACTGGACAAGTACCAATAATCTCATCACTGATCATGTCTTGACACTGATGTGGTACACTTCTGTGGTAGTCTCCTTCAATAAGCTTGAGTAGATTGCACTGAGCAGTGAGGTAGGATTGTAACTTCTGATTGTGCAAGATTAGATACACTAAATAAAACTTAGTTGATACCCTAAGTGAAAAATGTCATTATACCCAAGTTCTGCTTGTTTGACCAGCCAAGTCTTTCCATATCAAGCTGACTCTTAAAAGTCTTCTCTATTGTTGCTACATAAGACTAGAAAAGATTTTCAATGTGCCAAAGATACTGTAGATCAATGGGTAGGTACCTAGATAAATATATATGAGAGTTATCAGGATCTATCATATAGGTGAGCAATGTTGAGAATCAGGTCAATATATAAATTTTTATTAAAAAATTAGGTTAGTGTGACAAGTATCATGCACTGGTTAATCTGACCAAAACAGGATCATTCCTTTTACTATTACCATTTCCTAGGGCAAGATGACCCCCAGGGATTGTACTCTACTTAACATTTATGCATTGGGGATATGACTACCAATGTCAGTGAGCCAACTCCTAAGCTGGAATTAAGCCAACTGCTCTTTTATCAGTATTTGACAAAGAGAACTTGATAGAGTCCCCATTAGATTTGCTACACTATATATACAATTACTATTGTGGCTATGCATCTTGTTTCCCACAGTTCTCATGTCCATCAGCTGACTTCTTTGTCATATGCTGTGACCATGACCTGTGACTCCCATGTGACATGACCATTCTGTGACTTTGGTCACACTTTTGTGACTCTGTGACAGTCATGTGATACTTTCCCATGCTCCACCCTAGTAATAAAGAAAAGAAATATTAAATAATAACTTAGCTGTTTTGCCAAGTCATGACAATCATAGCATGTTCCCTTTATATCTGCTCTTTGCTGAGGCTGGAAGAGAGCACCATCTAGGAACTGAACTAATGGCTAAAGAGAATCCACTCTTGAAAAGAATCCTATGTATAAAACTCTAGCCATGATGACTTAAGTTCACTGCAAGTCAGAGTTGACAAGGAGAACTCGATAGAGTTCCTATTTGATTTTGTACACTACTTATACATTTTACTATAGTAGCTGTGCAACATCCTCCTATGGTCCTCATGTTATTCCCGTTATGTGTCTATCTCATCACATGTTGTGACTGTGACATATGACTTGTGTGATGTGACTGATATGTGACCAATGTCATGCTTTGTGACTTTGTGACTATCACATGATGCTTTCCCACACTCCACCTTAGTAATAATCTAACTAAATAAAAGAAAAGAAAGCAAAAAGGAAAATAGAAAATGACTTAGCCATTTTGCCAAGTCATGATACTATGAACACTCTGTCACTGAATGACACCCATATGGAAGAACTCCCTATAGCTCACCACAAGTATATGTATTCCTCTACAAAATCCAGGTATCACCTTTGGGAAGTATATTAGAGCATGGTAGGTACAAAAATGAACTAATTCAAGCTCTTTCTCAGGATAGAATATCCCTGAGGAAGTCACTAGCACCCTTGAAAAGGGGTTTAACCAGAGTACTCATCTTGGTATCCATTACCTGATCTGTCATAACTTGGCAAAATGGCTAAGTCATTTTCTATTTTCCTTTTTGCTTTCTTTTCTTTTATTTAGTTAGATCATTACTAAGGTGGAGTGTGGGAAAGTATCATGTGACAGTGGTCACAGAATGGTCATGGGTCTCATTATGGGTCACAGTCAAAACATGTGACAAGGTAGTCACATGACAGAAGTAACATGAGGACCATGGGAGGACAGAGCATAGCCACCAAAGTAAAATGTATAAGTAGTGTAGAAAATCCAATGGGAACTCTATCAAGTTCTCTTTGTCAACTCAGATAAAGAGTAGGATTAAGTCTACATGGCTAAGTCCTTACATGATCCCAATGGGATTGTTCCATGACAATCAAGTTCTATGGCAGGGGCTAAAGGCTAGGGTGGGGCAGTGGATATTGCAAATGGAAGGGGTGGGGAAGTCTTTAGGTGGATAAATGTTTTTGGAAGGCAGATATTTGGCAGTAAAGAGTCTGTCATTTAATATAGTTTTCTCATTCTTTACTGCCTAGGCTACTAACTACATGTTGGTACTTGGGAGGCATGCTTACAGCATGTGCAACACATGCTGCAGGGTCTGCCACTGCACCCCTGATTACCTCCTGCTCATTGTCACAGCAAAATGAATTGAGTGCAGGGGAAAAAAGGGAAAGACAGAAAGACTTAATTAAAATGTCACTACATTCCCATTTTTATATGTAAATATCCGAAACAAATGCTCTGGCAAATGGAGTTTCCAAGACAACTCGATGTCATTCCATAACAAGGATGTCATTCCACGACACTCATTTGTATTTATAGTCGGCTTTATAATTGATGATTTAAAAAATAAAACTAAAAAAAACTGGTTAATCTGACAGATCACTTGACATCAAACCTTGTGACTCGATTTGACATTTGTCCGTGGCGTCATCACGTGTCACTTTCGAAAGAAGAAAAACCAACAGTCGCCACATAAATCTCCTTGTACTCTTTACCCCCGACTCAGAATATCATGAACTACCAATGCCCCGTTTGTGACCATATTTTTGCTTCTGCAAGCGCCATACAGTCACATTCGGGAGCCAAAGGTCACAGATTTCGAGGTGCAAGTTCTGTGATAGGATCTTTGTCGATCAAGATGCTTTGATGCGAGTAAGTAGTTGTATCTGATATGGTTCTTAATTCCATTGACTCGTATAGCATAACAAGGCCGTCCACATTTATTGTGCCCCTTGCAAGCGGTCTTTTGGGACATCCGCTGCATTCCAACAGGTGCGATCTCATTCCTTTATGACTGTAGGGTGCGTTTCCTGAATTAGAATGATAGCATTTAAAATCACCAGCACACTAATTTGACTCAGATACTGAATCTGCCATCGACGTGTCCGATTCAGAGGACACTGAGGAGACTTACTGCTATAGCTGCAATCGTAGCTTTATCAGTAATGCTGTCCTCGATAACCATCTCACTAAAAATGCAGTTCACAATTGGTGTTTTGTTTCTCACATAATTTTACCAGTGAAGAAGCTCCGGCCAAAGTGTGCATGATGAGAGCAGAAACCTCGGTAAATAGAAACTCATGAATTAGCACAATACTTCACCTGTCCACAGGGGAAAGACTTTCAAGCGTTGACTGGTTTCTTGGTCTGTAAACGAGAACTGGTTCAGCATATTGAGAGCGAATCTTGTGGGATCTAGCGATCCCACAATGTTGCGAGGGACTTTGATCCCTTGACAGAGAAATTTTCAAGGTTGCTTAAGATCTAGGAGGTAGACTAACATTGTCAGTTCGTGATGATACCAAGAGCTTCTAGTCTTTGGTTTTTTTGGAACGGATCCTTATTGTGTTATCTGTATACGCTGATTGTATAACCAGAAGGGCTTGTTTTACACAATAAATCTGGGACACCATTATTAGATATATAGAGACCAGCAATAGTAAGATATGCCTCACCTCAGTGGTCAACAAGTAGATTGACGACTGAGGTGAAATGTATATGAAACGATGCATATATAAGTCCTAGACCATACGACTGTTGTGGTACCTGCATGATGATGACGTCGGGGCTGACAAGGTGTTGCTACTGCGACGGTAAAACTGCGACGGTACATATCAACAGCTTGCACCTCGTTCATCAAACAAGAGCGGTTATTGTCAATATAGTAGATATTCGAGGGCGGATGACTCTCGTATGATTTATTTCCAAACCCCATGATACGCCCGTCGGCTCATGTGGTCGAGGTTCTCTGTTCCCATCCCTCAAGACTCAGTGAGGCCAAGGTCATGACCACAACCGTGGGACCTCGCTCACCAGTTCGTCCTCCACTATGGAGCTGCCAGTAGCGTTGCGGTCTATTATAAAGCACAAGCATATTTGGGATGGACCCTTGTCTACATATGCGGCGAAGTCATACAAACATTGTAACGACAAATTTCTTTCACCATCTCGACTCTTGAGCAGTCTTCGTGGCGTGCAATGCACCAACAACCGCAAATGTCATGAGAGGAGTTGCCAAATACGAATATGCCAGCACCTGAGCTACCATCATTTTTGACCTAGGCTCAGCACCAATGACCTCGAGTAATACACTGAGAATTAACGCAGGTGGACCAATCGGCATCAGCATCATACTCCACCACAAGACTTGATCATCGCCTAAGAGTTGTGTCCTTGTCGCAAGTAGGTAAATGACGGGAATGCTTATAGCTGCCCAGACGAAAAAGCGAATGATGATGATGGAGATCACTGCACGTTTCGGGGGCACTGGTGAGGAATTTCCGCCTTGTGTATCAAATGAATCTGATAATTTTGAACCAACAACGAAACTAGAATGAATGATTTGTTGTCTAGTTTTTATGCTCGATGCATCAAAATGAATACTCACACCTCCATCCCGCTAAACAACGCCCCCATATTACGAAGGCTTGACGTGAACCATGCACTTAGAAAACCACCTTCATTACTTGGTGCGAACAAGACATGATGTAGGCTTGGAACAAGTCCAAAAATGATAGCGACGATTCCACCCCATGTTGTCGGATTCAAAAAGATGCTGGCCTGTTTGAGGAACCTTTGAAAAAATTTTGAATCTATGTCCATCGCTCCCACATTTGTTGATGTAGGACTAGATCTGGAAAGTAGACATGTTTCCTCGTCAGACTCTATTGGTGGATATTTTGTGGCAGCTTTTTCTCCAAATAACGTAGGTCCAATGGCAAATGCAAGAACTTTTGAGACCAAGCTGTTGATCAGAAAGTAGCTTTTCACTCGTGCTACCGTTTCCCGAATGTCACCCCCAGCGAGTTCACCCAATATTCCAGTTTCTAGTAGACTTTCGGTCAAAAGCAGTGGTAAAGATGTTGAATTGTTGAACGCGACCGCCGTGACTGTCCAGGTTGGTAATCCGAACAGGTGGACAACAGTCTTTCCCAACATTACTGATACCGCTGTGTAAGCAATTGACCACGTGAAAATGGGTGCGTAATTGAGGACATTGCGATGATCAAGCTGACTCCCAATATCAGTTATGAGTAGAGCAGGCAGGAATATGTTTCGACATAACGAGGCCACATCTCGTGCAGTTCCTTCCTGGACCATACCTAATCGGGCTGCAATCAGCCCATAGCCGAGCGTAATCAGCACTGAAATTGATGCTTGAAGTGCACCTAGTGCCGATACGATGAGAGTGGAAGGCATATATGGGACTGCCAAACCTGGGAATGAAATTTGGTGAAACTCAGCATTTATATAGCCAGTTGTTGCTGTTTCATCAGATGAGAATGTCACTCGCCATGTCTGACAAAGATGACGCTAATTATGGACATGATGCGAACTGTATTGCGAAGCATCGGTTGGTGAATTGACGCTCCAGGGATGAACTCGGAGTTGGTCTCTTATCATTAATCATCCTAATGAAAGCTATCTAGAACACAGGACAAAACTTCTTGTGCTAGCAGAGGCTCCGCATTCGTATCCTATTAGGTCTAGCTTTCGATGACCTTCTAAAGAGGTATAAGCAGGGGAAGGAATATGCGCGTATGAATCTCAACAATCAACAGGACAGCGCCTGAAGTCCGAACAAAATGAGTCGAACTTCAGTAAAATGGTGAGTGCATTTATATATGGCTAAAAAAAATTTCTATGACTAATAGTAAATTTTCACGATGGGATGGAGGTGAAACAGAAACTAGCCGCAGTGCCGGCTAATGAAGGAATTCCGAACCGGCCTCGAATTGCACCCTTCAATAGACCTTGGTACTAGTTGAAAAGTTGAGATACACAACACAGGAGTTGGATTGAGAGGTCAATTTACGCAGGACTCTGGACATAGTTCCAAGGAGATATACCAGAACTCATGTACTTTCAGCGAGGGCATGTAAAAGGTCAACTAACTGTACTTACAATCCGTAATACATGTTTTTCCTTGTCTATATGCTTTTGCAAAGCCAATCAAAGATGGTGCTCTTGTGAGAAGAGAAATGATGGACAAGCAAGCTATATTAAAGACTGAGGTGACTACACTGAGGACCTAACTCAGGTGAAAGATATGGAGTCATACTTTAGGAGTCATTGAACAAGACGATGTGCTGGTACATCTCCCCGAATGCTAAAACTACTCTTGTGGTCAAACAAACAACTTGAGACTGCCTCTTGGAGCATGCATTAAAGCTGGAGCTTTCTCGTTAAAATGTTGCCTGAGCAGCAACTCAAATCTGCATTCATTAATCTGATAGTTAGTGGCAGCCATTAGAATTACTCCAAGTACTGAAAACTCTACATCAACAGAGATGTCATCGATAATGCAAGACCTCACAGCTCATGATGAGATGAGTATTATAATCGTTCAACGTTGATGTCAGATACAATAAGATCACCAACGTACGTACATATCTCCATAATAATCAGCGAACATGTAGATTGAGCTAGATAAGACGCAGATTGATTCACCAAGAAATCATGTACAAGCCAATATTCAATCAAAACTCGTGCTTAATAGGCGATCCCGGGAGAGTCACACGGAAGACCATGAATTCGTTGTCGTTGTCTATCCCGGCATCAAATGGCTCCCCAAGAGACACACCATTGGTACTCAAGAAGTCATTATCGCACTTGGTCATT
>Ga0157360_1001078_pt1 | contig 10273 bp, 11 predicted proteins | sample AttlaeALBM1_FD_111483 | JGI IMG/M metagenome (GOLD analysis project Ga0157360, IMG submission 111483) | Fungus gardens microbial communities from leaf cutter ant in Ribeirão Preto, State of São Paulo, Brazil - Atta laevigata ALBM1 | ecosystem: Host-associated > Fungi > Mycelium > Unclassified ... | reverse complement strand
CGGTTTTTTCGCGCGAGCGGTTGAAGATAGAAACGGTATAGCCACGGCTTTCGATATTCAGCGCCAGATTGCGCCCCATCACTGCCATACCAACAACGCCGATCTGTTGCTTGGACATTACATACTCCTGTCAGGTGTGGTCACCGCATATGCGCGGCTTGATAAACTGTTAAGATACTAACTCACTTCAAGGATAAAGGAATAGCGAAAGGTGTCATTAAATAATGGGGCATATTGCTTAGTATATTAACCCTATTAAGAATTACCTTAATAACCGTAGAATATATTTTATGCTATTCAGAAAAGCAGAAGTATTACTCTTCTAATGATTGCGCTCAAAAAAGCTGCTCATACATAGCCGCAATATTTTTCCAGCAATATTTTTCTTCAGCGATCTCTTTTAATTTATCGCGTTTGGCTTCGATTTCCCCATTGTGCAATCCTTGTGCGAGTTGCTGAAGCTCAGCACTGGTCGAAAAATAGAGTGCGCAACCATCAGTCGTAAAGCGGTTGAATGTACAGTCAAAGGCAATGATCGGGATCGTAAAATGCATCGCTTCAACCAGGGACGGGTTCGTTCCCCCCGCTGAATGACCGTGGATATAGGCCGCACAGTTTTTTCTTAAGCCGTACAAATTTGCGATTTCATAATCGGGATCGAGGATTTCAATATTTGGCAGATTCTTATATTTCTCTTTTAGTTTCGCCCCATATTCACTGTAATCCCAGTTACCCATAAACTTAAGCTTCAAACCGCTGGCAGCAAACGACTCGAGGATCATATCGACATTATTTTCAGGCTCAATCCTGCACAGCCCTAAGAAATAATCTGCAGATGTATTAAGCGGTGAAGATAAAGATTTCCCGGCTGCTACCGCATGGTCACCACCATAAGCAATGACCTCGCTTTTCCGTCCATATTCTTGCTCGACATATTCCGCGATTGCCTGGTTATCAGCAATAACCACATCAGAATATTTAACAGCAATTTGTTCTGATTTTTTCAAAAACCATTTTGCTTTCGGGCTCCATTTATTTCTGCGCCACTCCAGACCATCGATATTAGTGATCACTCTGGATTTGGATAACAGACGGTACACCGGCAGGAAAATGCAGCCTGATACACCCAGAATCAAGACGACGTCAGGTCGTTTGAAAAGGCAAACCAGCAGGCACAGAATATCGTACAGAATACTGGAGGCACCATTGGCGTTGAGCGGTAAATAGATCAGCTCAGCGTTATTATATTTTTTTGCTTTTTGCGTATATTTTACTGATGAGCAGAAAACTTCATAGTTTATTTTATCAGATTGATAATCAACTAAATTTTGCACCAGAGATTCAAATCCGCCATAGCATGCTGGTAAACCGACTGTACCTACAACTGCCACTTTCTTCCGAGAAAAATTACCCATCTCACACCTATAAAATTATAAACCTTTGCTCATCTTTTTCCGAAATGCATCAGCAACGGACTTCATAACAACTTTTAACGAATGCTTTTTGTTCTGGGAGTAAATAATTTCAAAAACAATGTTTTTAATTGCGTGGAACGCCAGATGATATCGATATTTAAATGAATAACCAGAAAACGTCATCAAATAGAGTGCGTTTCTGATTTTATAATAGTTCCGGAAGGAGTTGTGAATCGTGACAGAACGTCCAGCAAAGTTCTTCTGACCGTAACCGAGTTCATGGGAAATCATAACGTCAGGCGACTGAACAATGATGAATCCCTTACTTACCGCACGCCAGCACCACTCTGTATCGACCCAATCGATAAATAGCTCTTCCATGAAGGGACCGACTTCTGACCACGCCTTTTCAGAGATGAGCATACCCGACGCTATTACATGCGATGGATACAAGCATTTACCGCTCTCATGCGTATAAATTTTGGTACTGGTAAAGGTGTTAAGCGAAACTGACGGATGAACGTAATTAGTGCGTAGGTCTTTAAAAAATGGCGAAACACATCCCACTTTCTGACCTGCCGCATGAGGTTGCTCATAAATACGCTGTAACTTCTCAACCGTATCGTCCGGAAAAACAGTATCCTGGTCAGAGAAAAAGAAATAGTCGCAGTGATGTTTTTTAGCTATCTGCACACCATAATTCTGCGCATAGGCGATCCCTTTATTTTCGCCAAGAACGATCAATTCAATATTATCTGCGGCCAGCGTTGAAAGCGAGTCAACATTGGTTGACCCATTATCTACAACAATAACCTGGGTTACCTGACGGGTTAAAGATGCTACACATTGCGATATTTTTTCAGGCTCTGGATTATAAGTTACAACGATAGCACATGTTACTTTACTCATTTAATCAATAACCCCAAACAGATAATGATAATAAAACGCCAGGTAAAGAAGAATGACCACTTTCCCAAGAACCAGGTAGATATTTGTCGCCCGCTGCTCAACGAATACGCCGATGGTCAACATCAGGAAGAAATACATCTCCAGGATCCTGAAAGCCATCACCGGAAGCGAGAACATGGCAAAAACAATGTATTGCAAAATGGCGAAATAGAAAAAGTTATTAAAATATTTATTCGCCGGAGCCTTTATTGTGTGCCTGACTATCAGATACCAGGCTGTAAAGGATAGTGACAGTGAGTTGATCACATTTACCGCAGCGTCATTACCTATCTTTCGGCCTATGCTAAAGGTTCGGATATAAGAAATCAGTTGTTCCGTTAATCCAGTAACATAGATAAACAGGAACCCACCCGCGATAATATTGCCCATCAGGCGGAATCGTGCGTGATGGACATAGGGGTACAGGAAAAGAAAAGGTAGCGCAGACCAGTGCGTCGCTATGGCTAACAGCACGCTGATATAATAGGCTTTTACTCTTTTTTCAAATAAAAAAAGCATGCTATATATCAGCACTGAGATGCACAGACCATTTCTAAACTGCGTATAATCTAATACCCACGTTGAGACCAGTAGATAATAGAGGAGAAAGATGACCAGGCATTGTGTATTTGAGGAATATTTTGCGTAGAAAATACATTTCAACAACAAAGAGAGCAGCAGGACTGTAAATATCACGACCGTGTAGTCAGTCGTGATTTCCAGCAAGATGCGATAAAGCAATTCCAAAAAAACAGTCTGATCGAGTCCGGAGAAGATCGCCACATAGTTTGCATAATCGCGGCTAATACCTATAAATTGAGTATTACCCAGGAAGAAGCCAACTATTAATACCGCTATAAGAAAGAAAAAGGTCATACTCAGTGTATTAACACTGCGGTTATGACTGGAGACATCATCTGTTTTCATAAAATGAGCTTTAAATTAGAATAGCGACCATTCCACATGATGATTTCCGCAGCTACATGAGGCATTAGAAAAATGCTTTTTCATCAAGCGCATCGATATGCAGAGCCTCGAGATCTTTTTTGGAAAGATTGTAATCAACGTCAAGCGCAGGCCATTCAATATTGAGCGTTGGATCGTTGTAAGCAATGGCCATCTGATGATCCGGAGCATAATAACTCGTCGTCTTATACAAAAATTCAGCGTGATCGCTCACCACCAAAAACCCGTGGGCAAAGCCTTCCGGGATCCAAAATTGGCGTTTGTTTTCAGCCGATAACGTCACACCAACCCATTTTTTAAAGGTCGGTGAATCGACACGCAAGTCAACGGCGACATCGAAGACTTCCCCGGCCACGCATCTCACCAGTTTGCCCTGAGCGTATGGATTTAACTGGTAGTGTAAGCCGCGCAATACGCCTTTATTCGATTTTGAGTGGTTATCCTGGACGAAATCAACATCTCTACCGGTGCTCCGCTGAAAATCATTGCGATTAAAACTCTCCATGAAAAAACCGCGCTCATCGCCATGAACAACCGGTTCGATAATCAATAAATCAGAGATTTCAGTTTTAATTATTTTCATAGAATTTACCATTGAGATATTAATGCTTTTGGATCAGTGAATTGAATTGTTGCCCGATTGTCTTCCAATCATATTTGGCAACGGCGGTAATATTGCGCTGGATTTCACTATTATAACTTGTTGAATCCAGTTCAAAGGCTGACTTAATCTTCTCTGTTAACAGGTTGGGATCAAATGTCGTCAGCGTAAAATGACTTTCCGTCTCGGTCAGCGGCGCGTAATTTGAGATGACCAAACACCCTGAAGCCATCGACTCGGCACACGGATAGTGGAAAGCACCATCCTCAATCAATCCGACAGCCAGCATAAGGTGATTTCGTCGGTAGAACGTAGCCAGCTCTTCATCTGAGGAGACAGCGTAGAAACAGTAATTTATTCCAGCTGTTTCGAGTTTAGCTCTATTCTCATCACTCAGGTAAATGGCAATATTCAGTGTAATATCATGCCGGTAAGGATGAGCGCATAATACGTCGATGAGTTCATCAGAACCTTTATGCTTTTCCTGACGCCCGATAAATCCAATCGTCTGGATTTTGAAACTATTGTTTATCTCCTGTGGTTTGAACAGATTCAAATCCAGACCAGCAGGAATGACCGCTTCATAGTTATTTATCTTTGCCGGCAAGATATCTTTGTGATTAACGATTTTGCGCAGCGGTAATAAATAGGTCAGATAGGCAAATAATTTTCTCAGGCTGTTTTTGCCGAACATCACTTCATAAGCCTGGATGTAATACAATTTCTTTTTATTCGATATTGGCAATAATGCAACCAGGTAAGCCATCATATGGAAATTGGCGAGCACAATATCAGGCTTCTGCTTTTTGCATTCGCGCCATAAATAAAAATAAGTCATTGCCAGCCTGACATATTTATTGTTTGAGGTGCTTTTTTGACTTAATGCAATACCCGCTTTGGTCGGGTAATACGGTTTATCAGCCTGGCCTTGCGGGACAACAAAAGTGACTTCATTTCCATGATCAACGAGCTGTGTCGCAACCTGAGACAGCACTCGTTCCCCTCCAGCTCTTCCGAAGCCCAATACCGGAATAACTATTTTCAACTGCAACCTCACCTGTTGGCACGTACACGCACATTGATGTAATTGGTAAAGACAAAGGCAAAAATAGTGTAAGCGCTATAAGTCATAGCATATGCAAAATTAGCGCCCTGAACTCCATAAATCGCGACGAAATAATTACACAAGACAACGAACAGCGCAGCGAAAAGTAATTCAGAAACAATAAATACCTTTGTGTGCCCCTGCGCCTGTAAAGGGTAGGCATACATAAAGCCGATGATTTTTATAACGTCACCGATCAACTGCCAGGCAAACAGATCTCTGGCGGTTCTGAATTCTTCAGTAAATAACAGCGTGATGCTCAAATCGCGAAAAAGATAAATGCCACCTGCCAGCACCATCGTCACCATGGCAATGTAAGGCATAACGGAGTTCACTTCGCGTTTGATCAGAATGCTATCCTGCAACACGGAAAGCCGCGGCAAAAAGTAGGTCGATAACGCTATTGTAATAACGCCAAGATAGACTTCAGAAATCTTCCACACCGCCTGCCAGTGGCCCGCGCCATCCCAGCCTGTATGCGCAATGAGGATCTTACGAATAAAAATCATCACTACCGGCATCGCTGCCGCAGTTGCCAGAGCCATTAGCGCATATTTTGCGATGGAAGTGAGGTGCTGCTTTTCTGTTTCACCCCACCAATACTTCAGACGGAACCACGGTTGTTTCAGGCAAGAGATCATCAAAACGATGCCCGCAATACCGCTGTTCATTGCGGCCGCGATAAGCGCACCGTTCAGACCAAAGAAGACAACCAGCAGGATCATAACTATGGTGGAGATAACAACGGACAACATCCCCAGCAGAATGAATTGCTTGTATTTCTGCTGTCCGTTTAGCACCGAGGATATGAGCGTATTTAATGTTGTGAAAGGCAGAAGGCAGGAGGCGAAAACAACGACCCACGCATATGCCCCGTTTTCAAAAACCTCGATCGCTAACGGGCGCGAAAACACAATAATAAGCGGAATGACTAACAACATAGCCATTCCGGATATTTTGATGCACGCGCGCCACCACGGCGCGCAAACGGCAGCATCGCCCTTCCAGGATTCGGCGGTATAACGCACTAAGCCGGTACTTACCGGCGCAGTGGTGATACCCGTGCTGAGCGTTATCAGGCTTTGCAGCTGTCCAAGCATAGCAATACCGGCAGGACCGGTATAAATAGCCACAATCTTGCCAACAATAAATCCTGCTATCATTTTTAAAAATGTATAGAAGGCCGTCAGCACGGTGACCTGGAATATTTTTTTCATTCTTTATATTTGTTTATTACGTCAATAACGTAATCAACATCCTCATCACTCATAACCGGACTGATAGGGAGAGAGAGAATTTCCTCATGAATTTGCTCGGAGATGGGGAGCTGCAGTGCCGATAATTCATGGCTATAGGCTTGTTGGCGATGCGGAGGAATGGGGTAATGGATGAGGGTTTGCACACCATTGGCATCAAGATACGCTTTGAAGTTTGCACGATTCGCTGAGCGAACAACGAAAAGATGCCATACATGAGCAGACTGCTCTTTCACCTCAGGAAGAACAATATGCGCATTTTTGATTTCGCTAATGTATCTGTTAGCGATTCTCTGACGTTCAGCGGTGTCGCTGTCGAGCAGCGGTAGCTTGGCACGCAGCAGAGCAGCCTGCAGTTCGTCTAGGCGACTGTTCTGGCCCTGGTAAAGGTTTTCATATTTCTTATGGGAGCCGTAGTTACGCAGCGCTTTCAGCATTTCCGCGAGCTTCGCGTCATTTGTTGTGATCGCTCCTGCATCGCCAATCGCCCCGAGGTTTTTACCCGGATAGAAACTAAATCCGGCAGCATCACCCCACGCACCCGCTTTTTTATTGTGCGCTACCGCGCCGTGCGCCTGGGCACAATCTTCAAGAATGAGCAGATTATGTTTTTTGGCAATATCCACCAGCGCACTCATATCGCAGAGTTGGCCATAAAGATGAACAGGCAGGATCGCTTTTGTTTTATCAGTAATAGCGCGTTCGGTTAATTGCGGATCAAGATTATAGGTATTGAGATCGGGCTCAACCAGAACCGGCTTAAGGTTATTTTCAGTGATAGCCAGGATGGTCGCGATATAGGTGTTTGACGGAACGATAACTTCATCGCCATCATTCATTAAGCCCATTGTTTTCCAGGCGCGCAGCGTCAATACCAGTGCATCCAGGCCATTTGCAACGCCGATGCAGTGTTCAACGCCACAATATTCAGCAAACTCACGTTCGAACTGTGCTAACTCTTCGCCCATGATATACCAGCCAGAATGCAGAACGCGGGTAAAAGCCTCCGTCAGTTCTTTACTCTGTCTTTCGTTTATGCCGCCTAAATCAAGAAATTTAACTTGTTTCATTTATTCCCCACTCACCTTTCCAATAATCCGCGCTGGATTTCCCGCGACGATGGTATCGGCTGGTACATTTTTCGTTACCACGCTCCCCGCCCCTACCATTGCATTTTCACCTATTTCAATTCCAGGTAATATCGTTGCATTGGCACCAATCGAAGCACCTTTCCTGACATAGGTTCTCAGGAACTCTTCCGGGTATTGTTTTGAGCGCGGATGTTTGTCATTAGTGAAAGCGACAGAGGGGCCGATAAATACGTTATCTTCGATGGTAATCCCATCCCAAATATAGACGCCGCTTTTAACGGTAACTGAATCGCCAATTTGCACATCGTTTTCGATTAACGTATTTGCGCAAATATTGCAATTTTTACCAATAACAGCACCCTTCAAGATAACAACAAATTGCCAGACAGTCGTGCCCTCACCAATCGAGGTCGATTGTACATCACTCAACTTATGAATGTTCATTGTCATGTACTATGTTTAAAAAATCATCGTAATTTCTGATGTAGTCTGACTCGTCATAATAATCATCTGCAATGACCATCAGAATACAGTCGTCACTGAAATCATACATTTCATGCCAAATATAGGGCGGTATTAATAACCCTACCGCCGGATCGCTTAATTCTATTTCTTTGGTATTTTTTCCATCATTCATATGGAATTTGCATGAGCCGCGCGCAACGACAGCCAACTGATTTGTTGCTTTATGCGCATGAAAGCCGCGTCGGACACCTTTCAGCGTATCGAAAATGTAATAGATACGTTTAATCGGGAAGGGAATATTTCTGTCTTCCTCAAGTGCAACTAACAGCCCGCGCTCATCACCATGCTTTTGCAAAGGAATTAATCGGATCTCCATATTAATGCCCTCTTTTAGTGATCGTGCGTCAGCTTGAGCAGATATTGTCCATAGGCGTTTTTGGCAAGTGGCGCCGCCAGTTTCTTCACCTGCTCGGCATCAATAAAGCCTTTACGGAACGCGATCTCTTCAGGGCAGGCAACTTTCAGGCCCTGACGCTCTTCGATGGTCGCAATAAAGTTACTTGCCTCAATCAGGCTCTGATGCGTACCGGTGTCAAGCCATGCGTAGCCACGGCCCATCATGGCAACAGATAAACGGCCCTGCTCAAGATAGAGTCGGTTGATATCGGTAATCTCAAGCTCGCCGCGCGCAGAAGGTTTCAGGCTTCTGGCCATTTCGATAACATCGTTGTCATAGAAATAGAGACCGGTCACCGCATAGTTGCTCTTCGGCTCCAGCGGTTTCTCTTCCAGGCTGATCGCTTTACCTTGCTTATCGAACTCCACAACGCCATAACGCTCCGGATCGTTGACGTGGTATGCAAAAACGGTTGCCCCGCTCTCTTGCTCCACCGCGCCATCAAGCAGCCTCGGCAAATCGTGACCATAGAAAATGTTATCGCCCAGAACCAGCGCACAATCATCATTGCCGATAAACTCTTCGCCGATGATAAATGCTTGTGCCAGGCCATCCGGACTCGGCTGCACTTTATATTGCAGGTTTAAGCCCCACTGGCTACCGTCGCCCAGCAGCTGTTGAAAGCGAGGAGTATCCTGAGGCGTGCTGATAATCAAAATGTCACGAATGCCCGCTAACATCAGTGTGGTAAGCGGGTAGTAGATCATCGGCTTGTCATAGATTGGCAAGAGTTGCTTGCTGACGACCATAGTAACCGGGTAAAGACGTGTTCCCGAACCACCCGCCAGAATAATACCTTTCCGTGTTTTCATCTTTTGTCTCAAGTAATGAGTTAACGGGCAGCAGTCGCTGTAAACAACTCTGCCAACATTCTTTTTACGCCCTGCTCCCAGTGCGGGAGAACCAGACCGAAAGTGCGCTGAAACTTCTCTGTGTTTAACCGGGAGTTATGCGGACGCTTCGCGGGCGTAGGGAAACTTTCGGTCGCTACAGGATTTAATTTTGTGAGGGCAAGCTCGATGCCTGCTTCACGGGCTTCAGCGAAAACCAGCGCGGCATAGTCGTGCCAGCAGGTCTCACCGCCTGCCACCAGATGGTACAAACCCGCCACTTGCGGATTCGTCAGCGCAGTGCGAATAGCATGAGCGGTACAGTCTGCAAGCAGTTCTGCGCCCGTCGGAGCACCGAACTGATCGTTAATAATGGAGAGTTCCTCGCGTGTTTTCGCCAGGTTCAGCATGGTTTTTGCGAAGTTGTTGCCTTTACCGGCATAGACCCAACTGGTGCGAAAAATCAGATGCTTCGGGCAATTTGCACTTAGCGCGTTTTCACCATCCAGCTTTGTCTGACCATAGACGTTCAGCGGCGCGGTTTTATCTGTTTCAACCCACGGCTTATTGCCGTCGCCGGGAAAAACGTAATCGGTGGAGTAGTGCACAACCCACGCATCGATCTTTGCCGCTTCGCGCGCAATAGCCTCGACACTTTTCGCATTGAGCAGAGAAGCAAATTCCACTTCAGACTCCGCTTTATCAACAGCGGTGTGGGCGGCAGCATTGACGATCACATCAGGCTTGATACGACGCACCGTTTCAGCAACACCTTCTGGATTAGAGAAATCGCCGCAATACTCTTTTGACTGAAAATCCAGCGCAGTCACATGGCCAAGCGGTGCAAGGGCGCGCTGAAGTTCCCAGCCAACCTGTCCGTTTTTACCAAACAGCAGAATATTCATTGGCTGCGTTCCCCGTAGTTTTGATCGATCCAGGATTGGTAAGCGCCGCTCTTGACGTTTTCAACCCACGCGGTATTGGCTAAATACCACTCAACCGTTTTGCGGATGCCGCTTTCAAAGGTTTCTTGCGGCTTCCAGCCGAGTTCGCGGCTGATTTTGTCTGCGTCAATCGCGTAGCGGCGATCGTGGCCCGGACGGTCAGTCACATAGGTAATCTGGTCGCGATAGGAGCTG
>Ga0157360_1001077_pt1 | contig 10274 bp, 17 predicted proteins | sample AttlaeALBM1_FD_111483 | JGI IMG/M metagenome (GOLD analysis project Ga0157360, IMG submission 111483) | Fungus gardens microbial communities from leaf cutter ant in Ribeirão Preto, State of São Paulo, Brazil - Atta laevigata ALBM1 | ecosystem: Host-associated > Fungi > Mycelium > Unclassified ... | reverse complement strand
ATAGGTAGTAATCAGGTGATGATCTGTACTAGTGCACAGACCATCACTTTTCTGTATATAAGGACTCATAGTCTGAGGATTAGACCTCAGACTTAACAACATCATTTGCTGCTTGTCTAACTTTGCTTTTTTGAGCTTCTCAAATATCCAAATCATCAATCACAAATCAGTAAGTGGCCATTTGTGATACTCTCCCATGTTTGGGTAACAACCTAGATTGACCATGAATGGGGATTGTCCTGTGCTGGAGTGAAGTCGATTGTTGTAGGAAAATTCTGCAATTGATAACCAATCTGCCCAATCGTTTTGCTGGTAACTACAATAAAGTCAAAGGTTTCCTAGTTGACTTGTTCTGTTTGGCCATTTATCTGGGGATGATATGCCATTGATGGGTTTCTTTCTATTCTAAGTCAAGAGCACAACTCCTTCATAAACCTAGACACGAACTGGGGTCTGCGATTGCTAATGATCTTTTGAGGAATTCCTGTGTCCTTAAAGACTCGATCCCATGATATCTTGGCTATTCCTTGGGTGAATATATTCATGTTGATTGGTACATAACAAGCTATCTTGGAGAACTGGTCTACTATTACCATTATACCATCGTATCCTATCGACTCTGGTAATAGTCCTATTAAGTCAATACTGATAGTTTTCCAAGGACCTTGTGGTATTTTGTTGGGATGTAGATGATTTCTTTTAGGTCATCAGTTTGGTTTATTTGCTTGACACCTTTCATATCCTGCAACATATTGTTTAATGTCATCTAGCATTCGGGGCCACCAATAGTTTCTTGTTATTAATTCATGTGTTTTGGTATATCCTAGGTGCCTAGCTAATTCAGAGTCATGATGTTTAGTGATGATTTCTTCTCGGAGTGAGGTGGAGTCTGGAACATAAACCCTTTCTTTCCAGAATATCATTTTTCCTTTTCATCTCCATCCCTCTTCATGATGTTCTACTGCTTCTCTCACTTCTTCCTCTGTAAACTCCTCTGCTTCTTCTATTTTTCTCCAAAACTCTCCTTCTTGCATTATGAAACTCCTAAATAACTCTTTTTTTAATAATGTTTGGTTTTTGTTGTTATCTTTCCTCTGTATGTAGTCTGGTCTTTGGGATAATACATCCATTTTTTTCTGGGTATTCTCTGGTTTATGTATCAGCTGAAAGTCATATTCTTGGAGTTTCGTTATCTATCAAGCTTATTGGCGATTGAGTTTCTGTAGCTTTTTGAAGTACTTAAGGTTTTTATGATCAGTCCATATTTTGAACTGGTTACTTCCTATAAGATATTGTCTCTGTCACAGAAAAGTGACTACTAAATAGTGTCATGGAGGTATAACAAAATATCTGTTCAAATGAACTACATAAATAGCTGGACACTCATTAGCAAGGCTACTTGCTAACGTCGTCCTTTTGGTATAGTGATAAACCATACAGTATGTGACTACTGGTCCATAGCACAACTGTGACAGTCTCTATTATTTAAGTCCTTCCATGACAGCTAACAGTTCTCAGTTGTAAATTTCATAATTTCTTTCTGTTTTGTTCATTACCTTGAACAGATAAGTAATGGGTCTCCAAGAGTTGTCTTCTTCTTCTTGAGACAGTATCCCTTCTACTGTGTATTCTGAAGCATTAGTTTCTAATTGTAGCTTTTGTTTAGGATTTGGAATCACTAGTATTAAAGAGTTCGTCATTTTATTTTTTAGTTTATCAAAGGCATTTCTTTCTTCCTCTTGTCACTTCCACTCTTTCCTTTCTGTCAGCTCCATTAATAGTTTGGCTATTCAGGTAAATCCAGAAATAAATCTACAATAGAAGTTACAGAACCCTAGGAATTATCATACTTCTCTCTTATCCCATAGTTCTGGCCATTAAGTTACACCTTCTATTTTGATAGGATCAGGTTCTATACTGTTCTGAGATATCACAACTCCAAGGTAATCAATTTTGGTCTGGTGAAACTTGCATTTCTTGGGGTGAAGCGATAGTTTGTTATTAGCTAATATTTGTAGCACTCATCTCACTATGTCTCAATGCTCTTCTATGGTTTCAGTGAAGATTAGGATGTTATTTATGTAGATCACAACCTTCCCTGTCATGATTAATTCACAAAATAGAGTGTCTATCATGAGCTAAAAGGTTGCAAACAAGTTACATATGCCAAAGTATATCACCAAGGGTTTAAATAGCCCTCGATTTGTCTAAAAGGCTACTTTCTACTCATCTTCCTCTCTTATTCTCATATTGTTATATCCCCATTGAAAATCAAACTTGGTGAAATAATGAGCCCCTTGTATCTTGTCAATTAATTCTTGAATTAAAGGTAAGGGGTATTTGTTCTTTATTATCATCTTGTTGAGTTGTTAATAATCTTATACTAGGTGAAGGGATCTATCTTTTTTCTTTATAAAGAAGAATGGGGTTGTACAAGATAACTTAGATAGTCTAATTCTTTCTGACTTCAGATGTTCATCAAGGAATTTGTCGAGTTTTTTTTGTTTCTTAATATTTAATGGGTATATTTTACAGTCTTTTAGTGTTATATTAGACACTAATTCAATAGTGTGGTCCCATTTGGATAAGTCTGGTAATTTATCAAATACTGCTTTGTTGAAGACTCAATTGTTAAAGTCTTTATATTCTTCAGATATATCTTCTTCGATTTCTTCTACACTTTCACTTTTACTTCTAATATTCAACTCTTTTCTTTTCCATGCTTCTTCCTCTAGATTAATAAACAACACTTTTTCATCTTCTCATATTTCTTTCTCTTCTACTCCTTTCTCTTCTTCATTTTCCTCTGGTTCCTTTAGCATATATATTTTTCTGCACTATCAACAACAATTTTGTAAACTAATTAAAGAGTCTTTCCAGTTGATAAACAGATTGTGCTTTTGTAACCAGTTATACCCCAGGAACAAATCATGGTTACCAAGATTTGTTACCAATAATTGAATCAACTCTTGATAATTGCCAATAGTCATATTCATTTTGATAACTTCTGTAACACTTCCATCTTTGTTTGTGAAGCTGTCAGTATTGTAGCAGGTGATTGGGAATGGTAGCTTGTGAGTATCAAGATTGTTTTCTTTTACAAATTTTTTGCTTATGCATGAACTTGAGCTTCCTAAGTCAACTGGTGCTAGTTTGCAAAATGTTCTTTGGGTATCCATTATTGATAGTTTGACTCAAACATTTAACTATCTATCTCCCATTTTCTTAAGTGTTGATGGTTCTTCTAAGGCCTTGAGGGCTACTAGTACTTTCTCATCCATTATCTTGTTCAACTTCTTTAACTTTTCTTTTGTGCATTCTTCTACTCTTGAACTGTGAGCCCAGACCTTCAATATTCCCATTGCCTCTTCCTCATCACTATACTGGATTTCTTGAGCCACCCATTCAGCTGAATAACCCCAATTTAATTTGTATTTTCTTGTACCAAAAAGATCCAAAAAGTCTCTCATTGATTCTTCAGGTAATTGAACTTTTGAATCTATGAAGGCAAGTGAGTTGGTGCTCACTCCCTGCCCTGGGAAAAATCCTCCCTTGTTTTCTTTACAATTCTTGTTTCTACTCTCTCCTTCTTTGGTTTAGAGTACCTTACAGTGAGATGACCTGTCTCTTCACAATTATAACACTTCCTTGATTCTTTGCATTTGGCTATCTCCATTGTGTTTGGTTCTCGTCTTGGAATATCCAGAATTGAAGTTGTCCTATCCTTGCTTAAACTCACTTCAACTCTCTTCCTATTACTTCTAAACTCCTCAATTGCTTTTTTTCTCAATCTTTCAAAGTTCAATGCCTTCTTATACCAATTATCCAATAAATCTGAGTTTTTGAATTGACTGATCTTGACTAATTTTTGCACTAACAACAGATAGATTCCTTTTTTGAATAGGCCTACCAATACAACTTTGTTATACCCAGAGAGTTTTCTCTAGGTAGTAAACTCTATCCAGTAGTCTTCAAGTAATTTATTTTCTTGTTTCAATTTAATCAATTTCTTGATTGCATGTGTTTGTATTTTCATCAATATGAAGAATTACACTATCTTATTTGTTATTTGTTTCTATGTCTCGAATAGGAGTTTATTGGTCATAGTTAATATGTCGAGATTATTGTTATTATTTAGGTTGGTCTTTTTCCACTCCTTCTAAAAAGGTAGAAACTTTCTAATCTGCACATCTGCCCATTGTTGGGCCCAGTTTTTTTTTTTCCTCCCTTAATCTTTCCTAATGCTATCTCTGTAAGACTCTAGCCATGATAACTTAAGTCTACTCCAAGTCAGAGTTGACAAGGAAAACTCAATAGAGTTTCTATTTGATTTTGTACACTACTTATACACTTTACTCTAGTAGCTATACAACATCCTCTCATGGTCCTTATGTTATTCCTGTCATGTATCTACCTCATCATATGTTGTGACTGTGACTGTGACCTTGTGTGACATAACCAAAATATATGACTGATATATAACCAATATCATACTTTGTGACTATGTGACTATCACATGATGCTTTCCCATGCTCTACCTTAGTAATGATCTAACTAAATAAAAGAAAAGAAAACAAAAAGAAAAATAGAAAATAACTTAGCTGTTTTGCCAAGTCATAATACCACCTCTCTCTTAAGTTTCCTCGTCCTGAGGATTTTCTTTACAATTCATAGTATGGGTCAACCATGTTATCCATTTTATTATTTTCATCTATCCATTCTCTTATCCCCAAATTTTCTTGCTCAATTTCTTCTTCTTTCTTAATCATTTCTAGCATAGTTTTTCTTTTACCTAGTCAGTTCTTTTTCCATTGACTTTCTTTCTATCTATTCTAATTTTTCTCTAACCTTTCCCAATATTCCTGGTCATATCTCTTATCTGTCCATTCAAATAATTTCTTTGCCATAAATCTTCCTGGCAATTCTCCTCTTCTAAATGCTCTTTTTTTTTTTCTGTTTCCTTATATCCTCCATATCCCATCTGTATTCTTTCTCAAATTCCTCAATTGTCTCCTTAGCATTTCCTAATTTTTCTCTCCCTTTCCAAGTGTCTGATTCTACCATAAATTCTTTCTACCATACCAAGTATTTATTCTTCCCCCTAACCTTTCACTTATTCAATATTCTTTTTACTTTCTACTCTTCTTCTCCTTCAATTATTACTGGAGCCAGTTGCTTCTTTCTCTGCTCTTCTACTTGCCCTACATAATGTCATATTCTACTAACATTTACTACCAGATGAATTTTTACTGTACTAGGTAGTTCTAATTTTACTGCATTTGATGACACTATCTTTTGTACTTTGTAAGGGCCTACAAACCTCTTCATCAACTTCTTTGCCCTCCTCCCAACCATCTGATATTTCAGATCCTTAGTACTAAGCATTACCAAGTCTCCTACTTTATATTCATCAACTTTTAATCTCCTTCTATTAGCATATTTTTTCATGTCTTCTTGCGCCTTTTCTAGTGCTACTTTTGCCTCCTCTTGTATTTCTTTTATTTTCACTATAAACTTCTTTGCTTTCTTATATTTCCCCTTCTTTCTTCTCTCAAATCCCATTCTTGGGTCCTGCCTGTAATTTGCCTTGAAAGGCGACGTCCAAGTACTTGAGTATGCTTTATTATTATATGCAAACTCTGCTGTTCCCAACCATTCTGGCCATTGTTCTTGCCTATGATCGATAAACATCCTCAAGTATTGTTCTAACTCCTGATTTACCCTTTCCATTTGTCCATCTGTTTGGCAGTGGAACACCGTCAACAATTTACTTTCAATCCCCAACATCCTGTTCAACTCCTGCATAATTCCTGCCACAAACTGAGGTCTCTGATCTGAAATGATACTTTCAGGTAACCCATGTAATTTCTACATATTATCTCTAAACAACCATGTTAACCCCTCTGCTGAAGTCTTTTCTGTAGTAGAAATAAAATGTACTATCTTTGTTAACCTGTCGACTACTACTCAAATTGAGTCATACCCCTGAGCCAAAGGCAACTTGGTAATAAAGTCTGCTAAAATATATGTCCAAGGTTTCTCTGGTATTGAATTGGGCATTAACTTTCCTGCAGGTTGCTCTGTGCAATTTTTATTTTGCTGGTAGGTATCACATCCTTCTATATATCACTTCATCTCTTTTGTTACTCCTGGCTACCAAAAGTTATGAGTGACCAACTCCACTGTCTTCTACTGTCCTCTATAGCCTTCTACTAGTATATTATGATATAGCCTAATAATTTCCATTCTGAGCTTATCATCCTTAGGTACATAAACCTTCTCTTCCTTGTACATTATGCCATCAACTTCTCTTCACTCTTCATCTCTCAACATCTTGACTCCAGCTTGTTTCATTTTTTCTACCACTTTGATAACTTCGTTGTCTTTTACTTTTGACTGCCTTACTTGCTCTAATAAGTTTACTCCTTCAACTATAATCTCTACTGTTTCTATCCTCCTTACTTTCAGCCATTCTGGCTTTACTAACATCTCATTTTCATTGTCTCTTTCTATTCCTACCTTCTAATCTGGCCTCCTACTTAAACTGTCTGCCTTTCCCATTTTACTTCCCAGAACATGCTTTAATGTAAAATCAAATCTAAATAGGTATAATACCCATCTTGCTTGTCTTCAATTCAATTTCTGCACCTTCATAAACTACTAACATTTCCTTATCATGTATTTCATAATTTCTTTTAGTGTTGCTTAATGATTTGGAGATGAAAGCTACTGGTCTCCATAACTCATCAGAGCACTTCATTGATAGCACTTCTCCTGTAGCATAATTTGAGGCATCTGTCTCTACTCTAAACTCTTTGTCTAAGTCTAGGAATGCTAACACTGGTCTTGTCATAAAGATTTCTTTGAGCTTGTTAAATGCTCGTTGCTGCTCCTGCCCCTACTACCACTTTATATCTTTTCTTGTTAACATATTCATTGGCCTGGCTACTCGAGCAAAGTCTTTAATAAACCTTCTGTAATAGTTTGCAAGGCCCAAAAACTTCCTAACGTCTTTTACATTCTTTGGCTCTAGCCAACTTAGTACTCCATCTACTTTCTTTTTCTCTATCTCTATTCTATTTGGTCCTATAACAACACCTAGGAACTCTATCTTTCTCACTTTTCACATGCATTTCTCTGGCTTGACATATAAGTCATTCTCCTCTAACCTCTTTAATATTTCTTTTACTATTTCATCATGTCCTTTTTCTGTCTCTGTCCCTACTAATACATTATCTACAAATGCTGTGACTTTTCCTTTGTTGATTAAGTCTCTCAGGATTTCATTCATTATTGCCTAGAATGTGACTAGCAAGTTTGTCATCCCAAAGAACATAATTGTTTGCTCAAAGGAGCCCACATATGTAATAAATGCTCTCTTCTACTTATTTCTCTCTTTGATCCTCATGTTATTGAACCCCTACCTGAAATCCATTTTAGTAAATACTTTCTTGCCCCCCATATTGTCGATTAACTCTGTGATTAATGGTAGTAGATAATTGTTCTTCACTGTCTAGCTATTCAAGTTGCAATAGTCCATAACTATCCTTTTCTTTCTATTTTTCTTGCCTATAAAAAATACTGGTGACATTTGAGGGGATTTTGTTGGTCTAATATACCCCTTTCTTAACTGGTTTTCCACAAAATTCTGGACTTTTTCCCTTTCATCTTTAGATAATGGGTAAATCCTTCTCTTTCATAGTACAAATGTTTTTTTGAGATCTATGGCATGATCCCAAATTTTTCTCATCAGCATTCTTTCTAACTCTACCTTCCCAAATACTTTTCTCCACTTCAAGAATTTTTCTGGGACCATCTCTTCGATTTTCCTATGATTCTCTTCAATTTTTTTTTCTCTTTTCTAATCCTCTTTATCGTCTATTGCCCATCTAATGATCTTTTCTTTTTCTAATGTTACTACTCTCCTTCTCTTTTTTTTCTTTTTCTTTTTCTTTACTTTACCACATAGAGACAAGCATCTCATTATCTTTACTTCCTCTGTTTCCTAGTTGATTTCTGGGTAATATGCCACTAACCATGGTATTCCCAGGATTACTTCTGTTCTTCCCAAGTCACATATGTCCATCCTCATTCTTTCAACATAGCTCTTATAATACACATTCACTTTTACTTCATGTGTAATAGCCCCTCCACTGTTGTATATTCCATCCATATTCTTTACTCTTACTGGCCTTTTCAATTTCTGCAGTCTAAATCTGTGTTTAGCTACTGTCTTCCTATCTATAAACATCCCTGTTGTGCCACTGTCTAAGAGCACCTTTATTGTGACACCTTTGTGGGTGTCCATTCTTTCAATACCAATATTCAACTATACTTTCTTTAACATTTTGAAAGTTCTCTGAACTTCCCTTTGATAACCCCTCTCTATTGCTATGCCTTCCAGGTTTCTTGCCCATATGCCACTTGGCTGTGCTTTTTTCTCAGTAGGGCATATCGCTTTCCCTTTTTCTTTTTTTGCATACCCTTTATACTTCTTTAGTTCTTCCTATTCCTTTCCTTTGACTACTCCCTACCCTCTATCTCCTGCCACATGATGTCCTTTCTTTCCACAGTCTTCATATGTCAAATATGAAACTACTACTTTTCCATTACTCTATCCCAGCTTAAACAAATCTACTTCCTCAGGTACTCCCTCTTCACAATATTCGAATGCTCTTTGTCATAGAACATTCTCTGAGCTCCTCCTCCATTTTTCTTGCTGTGCCTTTTGTGGAATTACCACACATGCTGCCCTCTTCCTTTCTAATCTCCTATTTGGACAATCTTTATATTGATGTCCTATCCCTTTACACTCAAAACACCTTATCTAATCTTTCTGCACATTTCTTCTTATGGAGCACACTGAAAGGGTGCAAAAGAGAATTGCATACTAGGACAAACAAAATAATGATGTGCCAGCTCCCAATTGCATGCTAAAGGTCTAAGGGAAGATTATCAAAGTTAAAGGTTTATAAATAATTAGAGAAATAAGAATTATATGCAGCTCCAGTAAAATATATATTGGTGGTTGTGAAAGGATCATAAGATCTCTCTAGATTGTCGTCACATAGCCTCTCTAAGGTGTCAACCTTTATACACTGTGACAAAAGCTCTTCTGAAAAATACAGTTAGTTAATCTTACTCATGGACTCTCCACACTCAGTTGCCCTCTTGTCTACACCCCCAACACCGAACCTTATGGGTGTGATGCAATCCAAGTGTGCACCTAGCCAAGCTTTCCCAGCCTGCTGTCCTCTCCAAAGCCTACCTGAGTTGTATTTACGTCTTCTCTCTAGATCGAGTTCTGGGTATATTCTGTGTTCTTTCTAAGATACCCTACTAGTCCTAGTTTTCTTACTCTCAATAGATCTGCATTCACAATTCTAGAGGCAGTATAGATAGGGGTAGGAGTCAAGAGGTTTTTCTCCAATCCAACTACACTCTGGATACTATATTAAAATATTACAAAGCTCTAAACTCAAGAAATAAAATATAAAAGGGAAACTATTACTACTTTTAGGATTCCATCACCTCCTTTCTGTCCCAAGGCCTCCCAAAATCCCACTGATGACATGGTGATGGGGATCAAAGGGAATTTGATCTTAAAACAAGGGTGATAACAAATAGAAATCTAATAATCCCTGAGATGTTTCACAGTTATGTACTAAACAAGTAGGCACTGGGGAGGTAATCAAATAACAAAGGAGAGCTCGGTAATAGGGAAAAGGGTAGGGTACAATCCAAAAGAAACCTCAGAAATAATAATAAAATGTTTAAGAGTCCACTCGAGATAGATCTCACCGTAATAGGATCTTTAAGACGTGTGTTCGTCTCGCGTCATAACACTGCTGCCCTTACCTAGTCTAGTAGCCTGGCTTGCCGTCGATACAGCAAAACTATCTAGAACTCCCGTGACGTCGTGTGGGCTCTTCTTCAGCTGACCGTACAACTGGAAGCTGACTCCAATGACACATAGCGAGCTGTTAACTCCTAGCATAAGCAAATGCCCAAGTCCATTGGGGCTCGAGTTCCCATTGAGGGAGAGTTTGGGGGGGTTTTTAGAAAGTAAGACAGAACACTCGAAAAGACTAGAAACTCAGTTACTCAACAATAGCCGTTAAGCTCTAGAGCAACAGAGAGGGATGGTGATGGGGGGTATGATGCTTGATTCCCCTCCTGTGCCCTAGAGTATTTTATTATGATTACAAAGCAAAAAGACAACAAAGAAAGTGAGACAAAGAAAACCTCTGAATTCCCAATTCTAGCAAGGCCGT
>Ga0157360_1001075_pt1 | contig 10279 bp, 12 predicted proteins | sample AttlaeALBM1_FD_111483 | JGI IMG/M metagenome (GOLD analysis project Ga0157360, IMG submission 111483) | Fungus gardens microbial communities from leaf cutter ant in Ribeirão Preto, State of São Paulo, Brazil - Atta laevigata ALBM1 | ecosystem: Host-associated > Fungi > Mycelium > Unclassified ... | reverse complement strand
TTCATTAATTACCCATAGATAGTCATCTGTCCTTTTCTTAGAACAAAGGACAGCCTCCATATGGTTAAGTTATCACTATTTCTAGCACAAAGACACTACCATATGTAGAACAATAGGTAGTAGCATGTGATGATCTGTCCTAGTGCACAGACCATCACTTTCATGTATATAAGAACTCATAGTCTGAGGATTAGACCTTAGACTTAACAACATCTTTGCTGCTTGTCTAAACTTTGCTTTTTTGAGCTCTTTGAATATCAAATCAACCAATCACAAATCAGTAAGTGGCCATTTGTGATACCCGCCCTTGAAGCTAACATCAATATGTCCAACACTCTCCATTTTCCCAAACTAAATGGCTCCAACTATGACTCTTGGGCTACTAGCATAAAGTCTGCTCTTCAATCACATTTTTTATGGCTCTATGTCAATAGTGAAGAAGATATGCCTACAGTTATCAAATCTAACCCCTTTTTGGCTGATAGAACATCAAAGGAATATAAGAGTTGGAAAGAAGACTAAGAGCAGTTGTCAAGGATGTGCAGAGTGGGAGTAGAGTGACCCGGAGTGGAGTGGAATTACTCCGGAGTTGAAGGGAGTTAACAACAAAAGTGGGGGAACAACCTTGGCCTCAGCTCATGTGCTGTGCCTCGATCTGCTGTTGTGTGTGTAGTTGCATATTTTAGGAGGACGGAATTGTTGCCAGGAGCTCAGGAGAGGAGTGGTATATAGATTGATAGGAGTGGAGATGGATATTAAAGACGTAAATGACTTTAATCTACAAACTAAGAAACTAGGATGTGACTACTAGAGTACTTATACTAAGTCTGGAATAGGAGGAGTACAAGTAACTAATCTACATTGTGATCCTATAGGAGTAGACAACAGGAGTTTAGGAGTGAAAAATTAGTAATAATATAAAATAAAAAGGAAATTATATTATTAAATGGGTATTTTCCGTCATATGACAGCAGTACAAAACCTGGTTGCAAATAAATAGCGCTGCCATAGGGTTACTGAATGGTTCTATTAATTCCACTCAGTTGGGTCATGTCGCAAACTTGTCTACTTCAAAGGAAATCTGGATACTTTTCATCAGATCAATGTCAAAGACTGACAAAGCCTTAATGTTTATACACTTGTGGAGGAAATCTGGAGCATGAATTGAGATGGTGTTACTTCTATGCCTGACCACATTGGAAGGATGATTGATATTTGTTGTCGGATTGTTAAAGAAAAGGGTACTATAGATGATATGATGCTCACCTATGCTATTTTTTGCTCACTTCCTAACAACAATGTTGAGCAGAATGTTCTCAAGACATCTCTTATTGAAAAAGGATCAAGCCTCACCTTGTCTCAAGCAACAATGAGCTTGAATAGCCTATATGATCACATAACTCAAAACAAAGGAAAAACTGAGCACTTGGCACTAGTTGCTAAGTTATAGGGAGATTCAAATCATAGTAACACTGCTAAGAAGAAGAAAAAATTTAAGAAAAAGATCCCTAACCCAAAACCTGATAATATATGTCACACCTATGGTCAAAAAGGTCATTGGAGTCCAACATGTCCTCAAAAAGGAAAGAAAGGTGGTTCAAGTAGAGGTAGTAGAGGTGGATTAGCAAATCTAGCTGTAGAGTCATCTCAATCAATGGAAGATAACAGCGAATGTGAAATGGTATGGATGGTGATGAATAATACTAGCTTGGGTTTATGAGGTCTTCTTCTTGATAGTGGGGCATCATCTGATATGTTCTTGGAATGTGATTATTTCATCAGCTATACTGAGGCCCATGATGGTCAGTCTGTGACTGTTCTTAATCACACACCTGTTGTTGGCTATGGATCAGTCTCCTTTTATGCCAAGCTTCCATCTGGTCAAATCACTCTGGTTACACTTTGAAATGTTCTACATGTCTCTTTCCTAGGTGCAAATCTAGTCAGCTTAGATGTTTTATAACGTGAAGGTATCTCCTACTCTAGTCAAGGTGACGGGATTGTCATCTTTATAGGTGGTCAAGAATTACTCCATGCTGTCCTTAAGAACACTAGTGGTTTTCTATACTTCATTAATTGTGCCGAAGATACCAATTGTGCTGCATCTTCTGTTCACAAAGGGTCAATGAGACTCTGGCATCATCGAATAGGACATATTGGTCCTAGAATAATTGATTTGATAGGACAGAAAGGCTTCGTCAATGGACTTAATCTCAAGGCATCTAATGATTATGATTATGTTTGTACTGGATGTGCTCATAGGAAATCTTACCAAAAACCAATGTCAGGCACTAGCGAGACAAAGTATAGCAAGATAGAATTAGTTGTTATGAATTTAACAGGTCCAATATCAGTACCTACCTGGGATGGCTATGTCTATGCTCTCGTTGTTGTTGAAGTCAGTTGTCAATATCCTGTTGGACATCTCTTAAAGTCAAAGGAGAAAGCTGGAGGTGCTGTCAAGGATGTGATCGCTATATTGGAACATCAGTCTGGGCTTAAGGTTAAGAGGTTGCGAAGTGACAATAGTTCAGAGTTTATCAATTCCACTATAAACAAATTTTGTCAGCACAATGGTATTATTCATGAAACAACACTACCTTACCTTCCTTAGCAAAATGGTATTGCTGAAAGAGCTATTGCCATTATCTTTGAGATGGTCAGATACATGTTGTATTCTGCTGGTTTGAGCCTAAGATACTAGGTAGAAGCATTCTTATATGCTATCCATATTCAGAGCTTATTACTTATCTCTAGGTTGGATTTCATGGTTCTCTATGAAGCCTGAACATGATAAAAGTGTCACGAACTTCATTTGGCCATATCTCCATCAATTCTTTGATGATTCTCACTGCCTTAATGACTATAAAAGACCTTTTCTTAGAACAAAGGACAGCCTCCATAAGATTAAGTTATCACTATATTAAGCACAAAGACACTACCATATGTAGAACAATAGGTAGTAGCATGTGATGATCTGTCCTAGTGCACAGACCATTACAATTCTGTATATAAGGACTCCCTGTCTGAGGATTAGACCTCAGACTTAACAACATCTCTTGTCACTGTCTAAACTTCGCTTATAAGCATTTTTTGAATCTACTATCAACCAAATCACAATCAGTAAGTGGCCTTTTGTGATAGAAAGCCAGATGTATCCTACTTATGAATTTTTGGATCAATTGAATAGGCCCATGTACCAAAGCCAGTACATGATAGGATGCTATAGTCTCAAGCAGTAAAAGTCCAGATGCTTAGGTGGTGGACAGATAAATTGAAGGGATATTGTCTTGAAGATCTCAAAACTCCTGGAAAATTAATTAGCTTTCGTGATATTAATTTCATTGAAGACTCCTCACCAAGTGATCTGGCTATTATTGACAAAATGCCACCCCCTCCAGAGAGTGTTAACAAGCTTGTTGATGATGCAATATTAATAGATAGCACTACCCCATCACTTTTAGCCCCTGATCCAACTAAGGTACATTTACCTGAAAGTTGTTTATCTACTCCTCCCCTGAGCCTATTAAAGAGTCGTTGTCACCTTCCCCTGCACTAAAGAAGGTCTCTGAGTGGCAAAATTTGCCCAAAAGAGAGCCTTCAAGTCAAAATTGACAATTACCTGCCAAGTTTCATGATGAAGATCAATCTGCTTACCTCAGTAACACTGCATTTGCCTTTGTTACTATGACTTCTGAACCAAGAACATTGAAGGAAGCTCTACTGTTATCTTACTCAAAACAGTGGGAGAAAGCTATCAACTCCAAGTTCAATCAATTAGTCAAAGCCAAAGTTTTCAAGTGGGTTGAATGCTTACCTAATGATAAAAAGGCTGTTAGTAGTTGCATTGTATTCAAGGAGAAGTTGGATGGCCATGGAAACCATCTGAAATTCAAGACTCAGATTATTGCTCAAGGTTTCTCACAGGTGCCAGGTCTAGACTTCACAGAAACATTCTCATCAGTAGCAAAATTCATGACACTACAAATTTTTCTTGCACTTACTGCCTTTCTGGACCTTGAACTTGATCAAGTTGATATTGTAGGAGCATATCTTCAAGGAGATCTAGATGAAGAAATTTATATGAAGGTGTCTGATAGACTTGCTGAGAAGTATGGGAATGATCAAAAATTTTGGAGGCTAAAAAAGATATTATATGGGTTGAAATAAGCAGGTCAACAATGGAAGAAGCACTTACATCAGATAATGACTAAGCTAGGCTTCACTTGTGCAATGGCTAATGACTATCTCTATGTCTTTTGGGAGCATAACAAGATCATCTTGATAGTCTTGATTTATGTTAGCGACATGGCTATTGCTGGAAAAGAGATCCCTGGAATTGTCCTATTCAAGCAAAGGATTTCGAAATAACAGATCTGGGTAAATTAAAGTTTATCCTTGATATCCTAGTCACTCGAGATCGTCCCAATCGCCTTATCCATCTTAATCAGTCTGCTTACATTACTCAAGTTCTTATAAGGTTTGAGATAAGTGATGCAAAGCCTGTCTCAACCCTCTTGGCTATCAAACATGGTCTATTTATATCTCAATCTCCTTCTTCTGAAATGAAACAGAATAAGTATTCAAGTTTCTCTAGAGGCATTTACTACCTATCCCTAGTTGGATTATTGCTATATGCCACTCAAACTCATTCAGATATTTAATTCTCTGTCAACCTCATTGCTCAGTTCAGTGAAAATCCTGGTATTCCTCATCTTGAAGCTGCAAAACATATTCTTTGCTATCTAAAGGGCACTCAAGATTTTTCCCTGGTTTTAGGACATCATAGAAGAGGAGCAATTGATGTTGTTAGTTGGACTGACTCAGATTGGGCTGGTAATGTTGATACAAGACGTTCAGTAGAAGGTTTTGTTTTTGATGTAGCTAGAGGATGTGTATCTTGGTCTTTAAGAAAATAGGTATCTGTTGCTACTTCTTCAGTTGAAGCTGAATATGTGGCATTAGCAAATGCAACAAAAGAGGCAGTATGGCTTCGAATACTTCTTAAGAAAGTCAGTTACCCTCAAACTCAAGCCACTATTGTAAGACTCTAGCTGCGACAACTTAAGTCCACTTCAAGTCAGAGTTGACAAGGAGAACTCAATAGAGTTCCCGTTCGATTTTCTACACTACTTATACAATTTACTATGATGGCTGTGCAACATCCTCCCATGGTCCTCATGTTATTCCCGTTATATGACTACCTCATCACATGCTGTGACTTGTGATATGACCTAGTGTGACTAATGTCACATCTTTTGTAACTCTGTGACTATCATGTGATATTTCCCATGCTCCACCTTAGTAATAATCTAAAATAAAATAAAATAAAAAGAAAAGAAATATAAATATTAACTTAGCCATTTTGCCAAGTCATGACACCACCCCCCTCTTAAGTTTTCTCGTCCCAAGGAATTTTCCTACAACTCATAGTATGGGTCAACCATGTTACCCATCTCATCATCTTCATCTGTCCACTCTCTTATCCCCAAATTTCCTTGCTCAATTTCTTCTTTTTTCTCAATTGTTTCCAGCGTAATTTTTCTTTTACCTGGTCGACTCTTCTTCCATTGACTTCCTTTCCATCTATTCCAATTTCTCTCTAACCTTTCCCAATATTCCTGGTCGTATCTTTTATCCGTCTATCCGAATAAGTTCTTTGCTGTAAATCTTCCTAGCAATTCTGCTCTTCTAAATTTTTCTGTCCCTCTACTTGTCCTACATAGCGTCGTATTCTACTAACATTTACTACTAGGTGTATTTTTACTGTACTAGGTAATTCCAGTTTCACTGCGTTCGATGATACTATCTTCTGTACTTTGTAAGGTCCTACAAATCTTTCTGTCAACTTCTTTGTTCTTCTTCCAACCATATGGTATTTCAGATCTTTGGTACTAAGCATTACCAAGTCTCCTACTTTATACTCATCAACTTCTGCTCTCTTTCTGTCTGTATACTTCTTCATATCTTCTTGCGCTTTTCCTAGCACTGTTTTTGCTTCCTTTTGTATTTCTTTTATTTTCTCTATAAATCTTTCTGCTCCCTTGTATTTCTCTTTCTTTCTTTCTTCAAATTCCATCCTTGGATCTTGTCTGTAATTTGCCTTGAAAGACGACGTTCAAGTACTTGAGTACGCTTTATTGTTGTATACAAACTCTGCTGTTCCTAACCATTCTGGCCATTATTCTTGCCTATGATTAATAAACATCCTCAAGTATTGCTCTAATTCTTGATTCACCCTTTCTGTTTGTCCATCTATTTGAGGGTGAAACACCATCGACATTTTACTCTTGATCTCCAATGTCCTATTTAACTCCTGCATGATTCCTGCTGCAAACTGAGGTCCCCGATCTGAAATAATGCTTTTAGGTAACCCATGCAATTTCCACACATTATCTCTGAACAACCTTGCTAATCCCTCTGCCATCGTCTTTTCTGTAGTTGGTATAAAGTGTACCATTTTAGTTAACCAGTCCACTACTACTAAAATAGAGTCATATCCCTGAGCTAAGGGCAACTTTGTGATAAAGTCTGCTGATATATATGTCCACGGTTTCTCAGGTATCGAATTAGGCATTAATTTGCCCATCGGCTGTTCTGTGCAATTCTTATTGCACTAGCAGGCATCGCACCCCTTCACATACCGCTTCACTTCCTTTGTAACTTCTGGCCACCAAAAGTTATGGGTGACCAATTCCACCATCTTCCATTGTCCTTTATGGCCTCCTACTGGCATATTATGATGCAGCCTAATAATTTCCACTCTAAGCTTATCATCCTTTGGTACGTAGACTTTTCCTTCCTTGTACATTATGCCGTTAACCTTTCTCCACTCTTTGTCTCTTAACATTTTAACTCCTGCTTGTTTCATTTCCTCTACTGTCTTGACAACTTCATCGTCTTTTACTTTTGACTGCTTCACCTTCTCTAATAGATCCACCCCTTCGATCACAATTTCTATCATTTCTGTCCTCCTTACTTCTAGCCATTTAGGCTTTACCAACGTCTTGTTTTCATTATCTCTTTCCACCCCTACTTCCCAATCTGGTCTCCTACTTAAACTATCTGCCTTTCCCATTTTACTCCCCGGAACATGTTTTAGTGTAAAATCAAATCTTAATAGGTACAATACCCATCTTGCTTGTCTTCAATTCAATTTCTGTGCCTTCATAAAATACTCAAGATTTTTATGATCTGTCCAGATCTCAGATTTTACTACTGTTTCTTTCAGGAAGTGCCTCCATGCTTCCAAGCATCTAACTACCACTAACATTTTCTTTATCATATATTTCATAATTTCTTTCAGTGTCACTTGATAATTTCGAAATGAAAGCTACCGGTCTCCACAACTTATCAGAGCACTTCATTGATAGCACTCCTCCTGTAGCATAATTTGAGGCATCTGTCTTTATCCTAAATTCTTTGTCTAAGTCTGGGAACACTAACACTGGTCTCATTGTAAAGATTCCTTTGAGCTCGTTAAATGCTCATTGCTGCTCCTGCCCCCACTGTCACTTTACATCTTTTCTTGTTAATGTATTCATTGGCTTGGCTACTCGAGCAAAGTCTTTAATGAACTTTCTATAATAGTTTGCAAGGCCCAAAAATTTCCTGACGTCTTTTACATTCTTTGGCTCTGGCTAACTCAATACTCCGTCCATCTTTTCTTTTTCCATCTCTATTCCATTTGGTCTTATAACAACACCTAGAAACCCTATCTTTCTCACTTTCTACATGCATCTCTTTGGCTTGACGTATAAGTCATTCTCCTCTAACCTCTTCAATATTTCTTCTACGATCTCATCATGTCTTTCCTCTGTTTCTGTTCCTACTAATACGTTATCTACAAATGCTGCGACTTTTCCTTCATTAATTAAATCTCTCAGGATTTCATTCATCATTGCCTAGAATGTGGCTGGTGAGTTTGTCATCCCAAGGAACATAACTGTTGGCTCAAAGAAGCCCACATGCATAGTAAATGCTCCCTTCCACTCCACTCCTTTCTTAATCCTCATGTTATTGAATCCCCACCTGAGATCCATTTTAGTGAATACTTTCTTGCCCCTCATATTGTCGATTAACTCTGTGATTAATGGTAGTAGGTAATTGTTCTTCACTGTCTGGCTATTCAAGTTGCGATAGTCTATAACTATCCTTTTCTTTCCATCTTTCTTGCCTATGAAAAATACAGGTGATGTTTGAGGGGATTTTGTTGGTCTAATATACCCCTTTTTTAACTGGTCTTCTACAAAATTCTGGACTTCTTCTCTTTCATCTTTGGACAACAGGTAAATCCTTCCCTTTCATGGTACAAATGTTTTTTTGAGATCTATGACATGATCCCAAATTTTTCTCATTGGCTATCTTTTTGACTCTACCTTCCTAAATACTTTTCTCCACTTCAAGAATTTTTCTGGGACTATTTCTTCAATTTTCCTATGATCTTCTTCAATTTCTTTTTCTCTTCCCTAATCCTCTTTATCGTCTATCACCCATCTAACAATCTTTTCTTCTTCTAATGTTACTACTCTCCTTTCCTTTTTCTTCTTTTCTTTTATCTTTACTCTGCCACATAGAGGCGGGCATCTTGTCATCTTTACCTCTTCTGTTTCCCAATTAATCTCTGGGTTATGTGCTGCTAACCGGGGCATCCCCAGAATTACTTCTGTTCTCCCCAAGTTGCATACATCCAACCTTATTCTTTGAACATGGCTTTTATAATATATGTTTACTTCCACTTCATGTGTAATAGCCTCTCTACTGTTATACATTCCATTAACATTCTTTACTCTTACTGGCCTTTCTAACTTCTGCAGCCTAAATCCATGTTTGGCTGTTGTCTTCCTATCTATAAACATTCCCGTTGCGCTGCTATCTAGGAGCGCCTTTATTGTGACACCTTTGTAAGTGTCTGTTCTTTCAATACCAATATCCAACCACACTTCCTTTAACATTTTGAAAGTCCTCCGAACTTCCCTACCCTCTCTTTTGCTACGCCTTCCAAGTTTCTTGCCCATGTGCTGCTTTACTGTGCTTTTCCCTTAGCAGGGAACACTGCCTTCTCTTTTTCTTTCTCTGCACATCCTCTACACTTCTTTAGTTCTTCCCACTCTTTCCCTTTGACTACTCCCTGCCCTCTGTCTTCCGCTACGTAATGGCCTTTCTTTTCACAATCTTCATATGTCAAATATGAAACTATTACCTCTCCATTACTCCATTCCAATTCAAACAAATCTACTTCTTCAGATACTTTCTCTCCACAATGCTCAAATGCTCTTTGCTGTAGAGCATTATCTGGGTTTCTCTTCCACTCCTCCTGTTACGCCTTTTGTGGGTTCACCACATGTGTCGCCCTCTCCTTTGCTAGTCTCCTATTGGGGCAATTTCTGCATCAATGCCCTACCCCTTCACACTCAAAACACCTCATCTCATTATCCTGCACATTTCTCCTTATAGAGCACACCAGCTCCTTCTTTGGTTGCACCTTCTGTGGTACCACCACCTGCATTACTCTTTTTCTTTTTTCCTTTTTCCTCTTTGGACATTCCTTCCATTGGTGTCCATCTTTTTTACACTTGAAACATTGTATTATTTTCTCCTCTTTGCTTTCACTTTTCTGCCTTCTTATCTCTACTCCACACCTCATTACTCTACTCGACAACACCTTAAATCTATTTTGAGGAATCAACATCCTCTTTTCTTTTTCTCTCTTGTTCCTGCAGTTATGGGCTAGGTGCCCAAACTTCTTGCACTCAAAACACATTTTTCCTTGTCTTCCTTCCAATTCTGCCCTTAATTTAGCAAGGACGTGCTTTTGATTGAGCATGCTGCTCATGAGGGAGTTATATTGCGTAAGAGACATTAGAGTAATGTCTCAAATGGTACAGAATTAATGATGGTTTCTTGCTAAGTAACTATGTCTGTTAGGGCGCAAGATCTTCACCCAACCAGACACCTACTGCCCTACTGACTACTGCTCTAATAATATGGTTAGACTATTACCTCATGGGGAGGATTCCTAATCTAGACGGCCTTCTAGAAGTAACTGTCACTTCTCTGTGTATACCAACTCACAATTGAGCGCAGCACGAGGTTTATACCAAGAAAAGGACAAGTACGCTCAATCATCCCTTCTTTCCCTCTAACCACCACCATAGTTAAATCAAGTATTCAGAATAAATCCTATGCTACCAATGCTCGTCCCCCTGGCCCCCAGGCTACTCCTACTAGTGTTGGTGAGTCTCCAGACTCACTCAACCTTATTTCTCGTGCCAGCTCT
>Ga0157360_1001074_pt1 | contig 10282 bp, 7 predicted proteins | sample AttlaeALBM1_FD_111483 | JGI IMG/M metagenome (GOLD analysis project Ga0157360, IMG submission 111483) | Fungus gardens microbial communities from leaf cutter ant in Ribeirão Preto, State of São Paulo, Brazil - Atta laevigata ALBM1 | ecosystem: Host-associated > Fungi > Mycelium > Unclassified ... | reverse complement strand
TAAGAGAAGAAAAAGTGACTTTTCTTCATACGCCCAAAACTCCCATGCTTTCCGTTGGTCAACAACCAACCAAAGCTCTATCTAATTCTTCACGACTCGTACAGGAAGGAATCTCTTTCTGTCCGGGAATTTGATTCAAAAAGAAATCTTACATGCCTCAACTGGATAAATTCACTTATTTTACACAATTCTTCTGGTCATGCCTTTTCCTCTTTACTTTCTATATTGCCATATGCAATGATGGAGATGGAGTACTTGGAATCAGCAGAATTCTAAAACTACGGAACCAACTGCTTTCACACCGGGAGAACAAGATCCGGAGCAAGGACCCAAACAGTTTGGAAGATATCTTGAGAAAAGGTTTTAGCACCGGTGTATCCTATATGTACTCCAGTTTATTCGAAGTATCCCAATGGTGTAAGTCCGTCGACTTATTGGGAAAAAGGAGGAAAATCACTTTGATCTCGTCTTTCGGAGAAATAAGTGGCTCACGAGGAATGGAAAAAAACATATTCTATTTGATCTCAAAGTCCTCATATAGCACTTCTTCTAATCCTGGATGGGGGATCACTTGTAGGAATGACATAATGCTAATCCATGTTCCACACGGACAAGGAAGCATTGTTTTTTAATTTCATTCTAACTTGGTTCTTCGGTGGCCTCATAGAATCAGGTATGCACTTGATCCTATGAAGAAGTTCTTCACAGGGGTGGATTTGGACGAGTTCGAAAGAACTGTTGGTCCAATTCTACCTTCTGTTGAAGAGCTTGGAGTGCCACCTATGACTGGAAAACTAGGTTGCTCGGTTGAAGGAGGAGGCAAAAGGCGGATTTTCCTCATTGGAAACTAGATCAATCAGAGGTTCTTATTGGCTAGCTTCATTGCAACAAATGAAAAGGATACCAATGTGAATCAAGAAGCTCCTCTTGATCGATTAGTTGGCAATAAACACTGCTTCTCTTTTGACTTAAAGTCGGCCACAGATAGGTGGCCTTTAGTCTTTCTGTTTGAAGTGATGCAGTATTTATTCGATAGGTCGTTTGCTTGTGCTGTTGTTAATTCAACATTAGCATGCAACATATTTGAGGTACACTTTGTTAGGAATCCGAATTCAAGGGTCTCGTTTGTTGCCGGACAACCTCTCGGTTATCATGCCTCTTGGCCTTTATTTGCTTCACATCATATTTTGGTGTGGTATTGTGCAGAAAAGGTGTATCCGGGATTGTACTTTGACAAGTATGCAGTACTCGGTGATAACATTGTCATTGCTGATCAGGCTGTAGCCAAAGTATATGAAGAATCCCTCCAAAATTTGGGTATTTCTATTTCATATCATAAATCCCTCATTTCGGAGAGTGGTTCAGCTGAGTTTGCAAAACGGTTTAGGGTAGAGTGTCAAATTGGAGTGTGGACTTAAGTCCTATCTCGATTCGATCTCTACTCAATGACCATCACCCTTGGGGTGCTATGGCAATACACTTGAAATCTCGGGTTAAGAGGTTATCAACTCTTGCTCGTATATCAGGTTGTAGTTTTAAGCGTCTCGACTGGACCATCATAGAAAGGCCCACATTGAGCGCATTCTTCATATGTGGACCAAAACTTCTTTACCACTTGATTTGTGGTTAGGAAGAGGTTGTCCTCTCAACCCTTATCTCAAAGGTGTGCTTTTGGCTTCCAGTTACCAGAAAAGGGACCTTCGCCCAAGCCGAGCCACTAGGAGAGTAAGCCCTTCCCACGTGTCAAGGTGAATAAATGAATAATGCAGCCTCAACCAGAGAGATCAACCTTCGATTTTGATTTTTTTTAGGCCGCCGGCGGCGCAGAACGCACTAATCCGCGACCAGCTTCCGAAACCGAACTGAATGGAATTGTTACTTTCCAAAAATGCTTGCTGAAAATCCAAGAAAGAAGGTCCATTTTCCCACGTAGTTCGTCGGTCAAACCAACGATTCTCTTCTCAAAGGTTTAGAGATATCTTTTTCTAGTTAGACTTCTATCAATACAATGAAAGAACCATCCCTTCCTATTTGTTTGTCCTGTCAGATAGAAAGAAAATGAGACCCCAAAGAGCCCTTACTTTAGGGAGTGGGGATGAAGGGGGAGGTTTACATACAACTGAGGCAAAGTGGTTTATGATTGAATCTCAGAGGCATTCTTATCATTTGGTAGATCCAAGTCCATGGCCTATTTCGGGTTCACTCGGAGCTTTGGCAACCACCGTAGGAGGTGTGATGTACATGCATCCATTTCAAGGGGGTGCAACACTTCTCAGTTTGGGCCTCATATTTATCCTATATACCATGTTCGTATGGTGGCGCGATGTTCTACGTGAATCCACGTTGGAAGGACATCATACCAAAGTCGTACAATTAGGACCTCGATATGGTTCTATTCCGTTCATCGTATCGGAGGTTATGTTCCTTTTTGCTTTTTTTCGGGCTTCTTCTCATTCTTCTTTGGCACCTACGGTAGAGATCGGAGGTATTTGGCCCCCAAAAGGGATTGGGGTTTTAGATCCTCGGGAAATCCCTTTTCTTAATACCCCTATTCTCCTTTCATCCGGAGCTGCCGTAACTTGGGCTCATCATGCTATACTCGCGGGGAAGGAAAAACGAGCAGTTTACGCTTTAGTAGCTACCGTTTCACTGGCTCTAGTATTCACTGGCTTTCAAGGAATGGAATATTATCAAGCACCCTCCACTATTTCGGATAGTATTTATGGTTCTACCTTTTCCTTAGCAACTGGCTTTCATGGTTTTCATGTGATTATAGGTACTCTTTTCTCGATCATATGTGGTATTCGCCAATATCTTGGTCATCTGACCAAGGAGCATCACGTTGGCTTTGAAGCCGCTGCATGGTACTGGCATTTTGTAGACGTGGTTCGGTTATTCCTATTTGTATCTATCTATTGGTGGGGAGGTATATGAAGGAACGAATAAATGGATTGAGGAATGAGAGCTCGAAGACAAAGAGAACCGGGCTTTTCCAAAGAATGACTGCAGCTTTACCACTCCCTTTGATTATCATATACAAAAAGGTCTCTTCCACTTTCCTATCAAATCTCTCTCTATTCTGGCACATAAATGAAGGGATCGAAGAGATTATGGCAGATCATGTTCACCAAGAAATGACCCGCAATTTGATCTTGGTCTATTTGAGATTGTTCCTTTTAATCGTAATCAAAGATGTTTTCTTGTCTCTCGTTTTCTTTTCCGAACAAATCGAAGAACCTAATGGATCGAACTCAAACATCAAAGCGTCTGTTATATCTATTAAAGAAAAGAATTCACCCATGTCAACAGTAAGAAATAGGTCAGAATCATACCCGCTATTCCTGGGATTCTGTAATCAAAAACCCGGCAATCTCCCATCTCCGAATGGCAAAAAGTTTTCAAGGCACTCGTTAGGCCTTAAATCTTCTATATACTAGCAAATCCGATTCTCTGTCAAAGAAATGGATGTTTTCCCCTTGGCTTTCAGTCCTTTTCCCTGTGTACTTCAATTAGGGCAAACTTACTTTACGTGATGTCACAATTCGATTAGAGCTAGCTCGACCAGCCCATCCTAACATTTCTTTTCTTCGCTGATTCATTCATTCGCTTTTTTGGGTGTTTTTAGAAAGCCAAAAGTATAAACCAGCTGGCACCTCCTCTTGTAAAAAATGTCTCGCAGACTCCTAAACTCTACCAAAAAACTTCTCCACCACCATTTCAGCCCCTTTTATCAGCCTCAAACGCCCGCCGCCCCCAGTGATTTAGGTATAATTAGGCGGTTTGGGATCAACAGGATTGACTGATTTCGCGACCCCGCAAATCGACTCCCTATAAAGAATTTGTACATCGACCGGTCCAACAACTTCTGAATCTACTACTGAATCCCAATCACGAGGCAAGAGCCGCTTCTCTCTTTTCTATTTCAGTGCCCCATAACATAATATATGGGGGGTATAAAAGGATAGGTAAATAGTATGGCTAATACTAAAGGTCGGTGATGTAATGAATAATCTGAGTCAAGCAATCTTAGAATAACTAACCCAATATTTCATACACCAGTGCAGTCTCAATATGGGAGGCAGAAAAGTCAAAAAAGAGACTCCAAATTTGGCAAGATCCAAATTGGTTTTCCACAAGTACAAGTATAAATAAAAATTGTTAGATTTATTGCGTATCTGAATGAATATAAAAAGGGAACCTTTCCTTTTAACTAGCGAAGGCATCTAAAATAATGAAAGGCAGTCTTTTACTTGGCTGTCGTGGTCGTGGCTAAATTTGCTTTCATGGGAATGGATTAAATAAAGACTTAGCACAGCTCCTCTTTCTCTCTTGATCCATGGAGGTTACAAGGGCTTACTTCTGATTCGGATGTCTCAAAGGGATTGTTAGGGCTGGACGAGCCTATACTATTTTTTTTTAGGATATAGAGAAATTCAAAGGTTGCCAATGAGAGCTGCAAAGGAAAGAGTATAAAAAACTATTTAAAGTCTTAGTCCAAGGTGGAAGGTAAAAGTAGGAATAAATAGAGCCCAGTACCTTTGAAAAGGCGTTAATGCTATATAATAGCTACTTCAATGAGATCCCATCTTGAGTTGTTTACACATCTCCCGGGCCAGTGGAGAGAAAGAGAGTGATGAAGAGATCAGCTTCACTGTAAAATGCAGGTAGAAAAAGTAAGTAAAAAGACTGAATCTTCACTTCCTTTCATAGGAAGGTAGGTCCCTACGTCTTTTTTATAATATGTAAAAGTTTAGTGCTTACTCGCCCCTTGCTTTATTTATTTTATAAAAAACTCTCTACTCTCTATTTCAGGGTTCAGGGAGGGAGAGTTTTTTTGAGTGAGATCCGTTTATTTCGAAGCCATTGCTCCCCTCATTACTTTAACACTCCAGTCTCTCTAGCTCCTTGGCTCTAGTACTCTAGTTATCGCTCCTGCGTATGTAGCTCGTTTGAATATGGTCTCTCTTAGGTTAGGGGAGATTTCTTTGATATAATCGATTTCTTAGAGATGAAAAGCAATTCTTCATACCTGGTCAGATATAGGTCAGGTCTATTTTCCCGCTTTCCTTGGACAGAAGGACTGGCATGCATACATATGCCTTTTTTCTTCTTAAAGATTGAAGTATAGATACTATCAGAAGAACGGATTATTGAAAGCGGCTGATATAGATATTGAATTGTTAGATTAACCCGTGTTAGTTCAACCTGATCTCCATCCCACTTCTACATTCATAGCTTGAAAAAACGAATCAGATCTTTATATACGAAATTTTCAATCAATGCTATCAACGGTCGCCTCTTTCAGTTGATCTTCCACAAAGAGCTCCTTCTTTAACAGCTTTTTCTACCCGATCGCAGAAGCTTCTATATCCACTAAGAGCGAAATCCGTTTGAGTGGAGCAGGGCCTTAATAAGGGCGACTGATAGGTAGGTAGAAGAGAGAAGGGGCGCAGCGAGGCAGAGGATAGGGAAGTAGGGGGAAGGGAAGGCAAAGACTAGCGTAGCGTCTTTGGGAAAGATCGGACCAATGATCACACTTTCTTCTAACTGGAAGACTTTCTCATCTTGGACTTCAAAAGTCTTCCCCCTAAACCAAGACAGCGCCCTACTAAAGAGGAGGAGTCCGTTATGGATTCCCCCCCGTACCCCAGAAAAAGTCTTTCGTCGAGTGGCGCGATCATGACAAATGTCTTTGCTAGCTTTATTGATGGCTCTAAAAAAGCTGACGATGGAAAAACTTGGTTCATAGGACACCGTATGATAAAGCCATCGCTAGCAAAGCAAGTCGGTATATGGCTAAAAGACCGCCCGTCACAAGATCGATTCCAATCCGATAAAGCCAGACTGCTCCTTGTAAGGAACCCTTGGAGCCAAGAATAGAAGACATTGACTATTGGAGTGAATTCCAACTGCCCGAAGAATGTAAACTATCGCTTACGGATTAATTCGTACCCCGGCGAACAAGCAGATCGTAAGCTAAAGATCCAAAAGTTTGCAAGAACCGACCTAGAATTCTCGATGCGATGGTCTTTTCTGCCTTGAAATGGCCCCTTCAACCATAAAGAAGATCGAGTATCTTGGATGAAAACTCTACCAAAGCAGGAGCACAAGTCCGCACCTTACCTCTAGTTGAATGGCTTGGTCTTCAGTCTACCACCTAGCTATGGCCCAATCTAAACGAACCTGCACGTGATAGAAGGGAAGGTAGAGCCGAAATTGTACGACGACACTGCCGAGCCAGAGAATTCTAGCCCTTTCATCGTGCTGACCTATTGACCCGGATCCAGCTGAAAAGAGCACAGCGCTTGGGGAGAAGAGACGAAGCGAGCCGCTAAAGTATGGCCCATCTCTTTTTCAGCCCTCAGGGAAAGGTTTGATATCGAGTCTTACACCAACCCATCGTGTGTGGCGAAAACTCTAGCTTCCGTAGCAGGAGCGCTTCGTAGGTTAATCGCCAATCGGATAATAAAAAGGGTCTCTTCTGAGATCGCTTCGACTGATCACACTAGAAAGTAAGTGTGCGCTTTAGAAGGTTTTTCCTTTCACGAAAGGGCGGTAGATGATACATTTTGATTGACCCATAACCGCCGATCGGCGAAAATGAATTCCTTCTATGATCTTAGGAGCACTGCCAGGCCCGACACAAATAGTTTTACCCCACGACAGCGGAAGCAGATTCAGAGGTTTAATCCGTCTTGTCATATCTCTTCCTCCTCTACTACTGGTATTTGCCCCCCTTATGCAACCAACATAGGGGGCTGCTACTCGGGTGCATCGAAGAATCTGACTGGTGATTCTTCACTTCTTTCAACTCTTTGTTCTCCATCTAAGTTCCTTATTGTTTCAACTGCAAACTCCGAACAATTCCCTCTAGCTAGTCTTGGTACTCTCTCTCGTTATCATCGAATATGTTCTGCTCTTTTTAATCTTCCCGCTCTCTCAGTGAATCTTCTTTCCGGTTTGAAAAAAAAAATGTTTCTATTCACTTCTCTCCTACCTCCTGTCTTGTACAGGATCATGCGAGAGGGGCCCTATGGAGTAAGGGGATTGGGAAGTCTCCGATTCAGTAGGCGTCTCTGGGGGAGCAGCAAGATGAGCCATGTCTGACTGTCGACGAGAGTTTGCATTCTGCCGCTTGTGAGAGTCTGCAATCATGTGACCCGCCTTCTTGCAATGGTGGCATATGATTGCAGACATGTCTCGTTGGCCTGATGCACCAGCAGAGCTTCCAGATTGAAGATTCTGACCATAGGGTCGATATCCCGAAGCATGTTCAGCTGCAAGAACCTGATTTGAAGCACCTGAGGAATAGTTGATCGACCCCCAGCACCCAACCTAGTAAAGGGGCTCAAGTCGAGTCTCCTCGAATCTCACATCAGCAACTGCTCTATCAATGTCTGGTGGAGGAACTCGATGTTGTTGAATTGAGGATCTAACATTCTCGAACTCAGGCCTCAAACTCATCAAAAACTTAGAGAGACCCTTTCTACTCTATAAGGCTATTCTATCTTATATGAAATTATTCCCGACAAGAGCCTTTAGAATCGGTGCCCCTATCTTTGAAAGGGGTCCCTCATGTTCAGCCGGTCCCATAGAAGCCTAAGCCTTCGGTAATAAATAGTATAGCACACTTCTTTATTTTACCCATAAGCTAAGGCATATTCTTCATGTTGCAACTGATAGAAAGGTGGAGAATCATCCTGAGAATCAAGATTACTTTTATAATCCCAAGATCTTTCTGGATACTATCTCTGTATCCGTCCATTAGGTGGAGTCCACTTGAGCGTACTACTTTGCGACGATATGCCGGACTTGTTCAATTGGTGAACTTGAGAATGTCGAGTTCTTGTTGTTCATATTGGCTGAAATTCATTTTAAACCCTCGCGAATACGGGAGCTGCTACTGAGTGAACCAGCGATCATGCGAAGGGAGATTGGAGAGAAATCCGTTCTACCTTCATCGCGTATAAATGGCTTAGCGAACTCAAGAGTACCTTTGTAATAGACTAGCTACTTTTCGACCGATATAGTTAGGTCGCAGTCCTATCAGAGGGCCGTATACACGTTTGCAACCTTTTCGTCGGCGATAATAATGTCGTCACCGAGAATGGCTTTTTGAAAACCTTTTCCCTCTATATACTTTCTCAGCCGCAATACACACTAACATACGGTGAGTTAGTGTAAATGCAGGCCAAAAACTGTAAAACCATTTAGCCGGGTTGGGGGTTGGCCTTTCTGAAAACGGACAACTCTAGCCAACGGCTACCTTTAACTTAATAAGGTTTTGAGGACACCTAAAGAAGTTGTCAGTTAACAGATACAGCCAGGTAGAGGCAATATTCTCTCCAAACAGAACATTTAGCACCATGGCTGTCAGCTCCGCAGGGAGGGAATCCGTTGCTGAGGTCGTCAGAGAATCCATTTCTTATTCCTTTATTAAGACGCTTAAGGGGTCTTGTCTGGAAAAAACTCCAACTTAGACAAAGTCCTCATCAGCCAATCATGAAGCGGGCGCACAAGCACCTGAGCTAAAGGATTTGCGATGGCAAATAACCTTACCAGAACTCTCAAGCTTCACTCCGCTCCGACCCGGACGTGTAATCATCGAGTCCCACCAGATCTTCTGGGCGGCCTCACATAATGATTGCACAATTCACAGAAAGATTCGACCGTTGGCTTCGACGCACTTGGTTTTCTTTTAAAAATGGAAGCCATCCGCAACGACGTGGCCTACAAGAGTCCAGACCGCAGTTGCATCCACTGGTAACGTCTGGAAGATAGTCAACTTTCGGTCTCTCTGGGACCAATCAACACCTAAAGCTTCCCGTAAGGGATTCTTAGTAGTGTTGGGTCCAGATGACCAGGATGGTTGAAGATGAAAGCCTAATTCTAAGGCTCTGTCTTCCAAATCAGGTATATCACGTTTTAGGTTTTTTATCCGACTTAATAAACCGTTTGTGAAGGTTTATAACCATGAGCCAGTATAGGTGAATCAACTACGAATTCTCTAGCTGATTGAACTAGAATAAGTTTCAAGATGGAGAATACTGAAAAAGAAAACTGGAAAACCTTTTATTAAGGAATATACGAAGGCTCTACTTGAAAGCCTTAAACCCTTGTCGACATGGGCCATAGCCCTATACTCAGCTTCGGCACTAGATCTGGCAACTTTTGCTTCTGATTCTTTTGTTTAAGGGACAAGATTGCCTCCAATAAGAGTGCAGTAGCCAGTAGTAGACCTCCGATCACCCGGAGATCCAGCCCAATCCGCATCGGAGTAGGCCGATATATGAAGGTGTCCATGTGAGGCAAACAGGATGCCTCTACCTGGAGAGCCCTTGAGGTGCTGAGGGAATAATGGGATCCTTCCAGGCTTCTTTCAGTTCTCCTCACATTCCATCTTCACCAGTCTTCACACAAGCAATGTGTTGAGAAGCTGAAATGACTTTCACTTTCTGACTCCTCTTATTCTCAGCACATAGGGGGGGCGAAGGAGGTCGCATTTGCTTCTAACCCGGATTCGAACTGTGCTCCGGTATCCTCCCTTGGAATTGGTTTCGCCGTAGGGAAACCTGCGGCTGGATTGAATCCTAAAAAAAAAAAAGAAAATGGAAATATAAAAATTATATATATATTCAAATAAAGGAGTAATTGGCTGTGAAACGTTCACTAAACAAAAGCCCTTTTGTAGCTAATCATTGTATTTAAAAAGATCTTTTCCCAGGAAAAAAATATTCTATTATATTAGGACTTTCCATAAGGAATCATTTTTTCATTGAGCTTGACGGATATCACTTGAGCTGAATCAGCCATTTCAGTAAATCGACAAAGGATACAATCAACGATCGAAGAACAGTACCTTTTTGAATCCCTCAAGCTGATCGCAGGTGACAGAAAAAGATAGGATGCAGGTTAGGGTGTGAGTTCTTTTTTTACCTCTGCATAAAGTTATTTTCCGTTCTTCCAAGAGTGGAGCTCCCGGTTCACCGTACCTACTAGAAACGTGCTCCAAACAATCCGACACGACAAGAGTTCGTTAGCGGTGGTCGGTCCTCCCAGATCTTTCCGTCAATTTATCCTATTTTTTATATCATCTCTCAAAAAAAATCCGAAATTCGATCCACTGATTACGTATAATGATTATAATCAATCGCATCGACGGGGACCCTGCAACTCCGATTTTTCATTCCTAAGCAGTTAGCATAACTATAGAAACTGGAGGTCAATCAGAGGAAGGAACGACCAATGCCATAGGTTGCTTAGCTAACAACCCGGGGGCTCC
>Ga0157360_1001073_pt1 | contig 10286 bp, 8 predicted proteins | sample AttlaeALBM1_FD_111483 | JGI IMG/M metagenome (GOLD analysis project Ga0157360, IMG submission 111483) | Fungus gardens microbial communities from leaf cutter ant in Ribeirão Preto, State of São Paulo, Brazil - Atta laevigata ALBM1 | ecosystem: Host-associated > Fungi > Mycelium > Unclassified ... | reverse complement strand
GCTATGTTCCATTGTGACTGTACTGGTCACCCCGTGGATTGTGATCAACCTGCTGGGATATCTGAGACAAGGTGAACGTATTGAGCCACAACAGCTCTTTGCCTTTGGTCAGCATCACTCCCGTTATTGGTACAAGAGTGGTTTCAATTTGGCTGCGGCCATCACTTGGGTGATCGCTGTCATCGTCGGAATGCTGTTTTCCAATACCTCCATCTATGTGGGGCCTCTATCCAATGCGGCCTACGGCGTGGACTTGTCCTTTATCTCTGCCGCTATAGTGGGCGGCGTTATTTACAAGCTATTGGATCGACGCATTCGTTATCGTGCGGTAAAAGCGGCGCGTAAAACGAAGCCATCATCCTGATCCGTAGGGCGAGTGAGGTTGATGTATCTCATTGTCACCTCACTCTTATGCCGACAGGTTTATAAACACCGCCTTATATGGAAGATACACAACAAGCCTTTGATGCTGCCATTTCGATACCAAACACTGACTTTCCTAGTAAATTCATTCGCTTTGTTCTATTTAAACTTTGTTTACAATGCAACCTGATTATTAATGACTTAAAGCCCTTATATCCGTTATTGATCGTTACCGGGAAACTGAATGCATAAAAAACGCATGCTGACATATACAATAAAAACGTTTGCTCCCTATCTACCCATCACATCTGAAACACTCCAATCCAACATTGACGTCTATCTGGAAAAACACCTCGATTATTGTACGGATCTTGACTTTGCACGTTGTTTTCCCTGGATGGAACTGGATCTTCCCCTCTCCTTTTTTCTTCAACACGTTATCCAGTCTCAGGGAGAATACTATCTGGCAGGCCCGCGTTTCTTTGGTGGAAATATTCAGAGGCCCTTCGTTCAAGTGATTGCTTCTACGGGGCCTTTAACCCAAGCAGCCGCACATGACATCATTGCCCACTGGGCTGCACTAAACACTGAAACACTGCAAATCCTAAGGCACGCTAATGAGTCCGTATTAGGTCAGGTTGACCAATATCTTTACATGGCAACCGCTGGAGATATGGTGAGTAAAGCTCAATACAGTGAGTTGGCTGACGGAAAAAACCATCAAGGGATAAAAGTGCGTCGGGCAACCATTGAGGACCTTGATATTTGCATGGAGATCATTTCGAAGAGCTTTAATGACACTCATGCACGCTATCCGATACTGAAAGAACGTGTCACGCCCTGTACAAAGGAAGAGATCGGGGAAGGAATAACATCTAAAGACGTTTTTCTGATCGAGAGCTCACTGGCCCCGTTTGATCAAAATCGACGCCTATCTCCAGTAGGACTTATCTATTTGGTATCGGGAGACGAGGTATTCCTGGACGGGTACGTGATGACCGAAGAGTGCGTCATGCCCGAAGCACGCGGACATGGACTGGCGGCAAAGGCACAAATTGAAATCGCTAAGGCCCTTGCACACAAACAATCGGATGCATTGATCATGGGTACTATTGATGCCTTGAATATCGCCTCGCAGAAAACGGCCATGCATGCGGGCCGTTCTCCACTATTACGTTATGAGTTCGTTACACCTGACCAATTGGCAGATGTCTAATACTCAGCTGAATTGGCTCATGAGACCTTTGAAAGGTAACATCCGGCAGCTGAGATGCCTTTCAAGAAAACAGGCGCTCCAGAAAGTTGAAGACCGCATTATTGTTGAGCTTTGCCATGGCGAGATCAAACTGCCCTTCTTCATCTTTCAAATGTTCTGAAATATCATGAAAATGCGATTTCAGTGAAGAAAGATGTTCATCCGGTACACTGCCCTCGCCATGCTGCTGGTTCAGCCATGTTTGCGTGGTTGGCGTAAACGTCTGATGCGCATAATCGACCAGCGCTTTTTTGCTGTGATCATCGCCTTTTGCTTCATATTCATCAATACGCTGTTTCAGCTCTTCTACAGAAGCTTTCAGTTTTTCTGTGTGCTCGGATGACATAACGGCTCCAATAAAAATGTAACACCAAATGTGAGTATGAGCTTACAAGCGAACATCATCAAAAGATAGTTTCGTCACTTATTAACCATCAGCTTTGAGAGCGATGACATTAGCCTCCGCGCCTATTGAGGTGCCTCTCACGGTTTTTCTGACGGGCCTTTTCCGATTTTTTCAGCACAACACAGGTAGCGCCCAATCCCCCCAAACGAGCTTGTGCTGAGCAATATGCCTGCACTTCATCAAACTGATTGAGCCACTTAACGACATAACTCCGTATGATATTGGCTTTCGAGTCATCCTTCTGGCCTCTACCGTGAATAATCATCAGAGACCGCAATTGATGATGCTGAGCATCTCGAATGAAATTGAAAACATCATTCCGACATTGATGAAGAGATGTGCCTAAAAGATTCAGTTGTGATTCAACCGAATAATGCCCATGCTCCAACTTTTGCAACAACCCTGTTTGAATACCTTCTTTTCTGTAGCTGATGGGTTCGTCATGGCGCAATAGATCGACAAATTCATCACTCAGAAAATTATGTTCATCCCGGGATTCCGTTGCCGACACTCGCCGTGCCAATTGAGATTCAGTGGGGGTATTCAACCCAGGAGAGCCAGGCCGCGCGTTTGATTGTGGAGTGGCATGCGCGGCGGTAGATGAATGTTTAGGCAATGGTGTCACATCAGCCATTTCCCGTTCAAAGAGTCGACGCTCGCGTTCGTCAAACATGCGAAAAGACCTCCCTGAGAAAGTAAGAATCAGCATATCTATAGCACAGACATACTGATTACTTTATCTGCCGAAGCAATCTATCAGTGACTCGAATGTATTATGTTCTCTACGCGATTTCATTCAGGCTTGAAATCCAGGCGTGTATGCGCTCATTCATCGCAACACAGATTAATGACAAACCCGAATACTGATCATTAAACAACTCACGTAGGGGGTATACATACCACGAATGTGCGACCCACTATCATGTATTGACGTTGATATCTGTTGTCAACTTTTCTGGTTGTACCTGAAAAAGGTCAGACACCGCAATGGACAGCTCTTTGCGATGTTCTTCAACAGCAGAACGAATACGTTTATCCAATAAGCCGGCATTCACATTTTCAGGCAAATCATCGGGCAGAGTCTCAGGTAATGCCCATGGAAGCTCGTCCAATAACTGCCACAGTGGAAGCGTTTCAAGGGAGCGCGCCAATACCCATTCGCTTTCATCTGTTTCCACTACCCAACCCAGTTTCTGCATGGGTTGCATAAGGTCATGAAAGCTACCACCCACGTGTTCGGCCAACTCATCGGAGCTGACGCGTTTACCGTCCAGTTGTGCCTGGTACAGCCAGCTCAATACAACAATGGACAGTATCAGGGGCTCACTTTGCCGCCATTCACCCGTTTGTGTTGTTCCCAACCAGGCAATGATTTCCGCGCCCAGCAGGATAATTAGCCAGCTCACATAGACCCATAAGAGAAAAAGGGGGATGGCGGCGAATGCTCCGTAAATTAGTTGATAGGACGGAAAATTAGTGACATACAAGGAAAATCCTGCTTTGGCAATCTCAATCAGAATAGAGGTGATCAATGCGCCCACCCAGGCATGGCGAAGTTTGACTTCGGCATTGGGGATGACCATGTAGATGAAAAGGAATGCTATAAAGCTCATGATGGGAGAAACTATCGACAATACATGCTCGTACCCCACCCCATTCACGGCATCGTTGATCAAGCGGACCGAAGTAATATAGGAAGAGGCGACAAATGCAGCACCTAAAAGTAAAGGCCCAAGCGTTAATACCGCCCAATACATTAAAAAGCTGGAGACACCACTTCGCCGCGTCACTGTTTGCCAGATTGAATTGAATGCCTGTTCAATCGTTACCATCATCATGACAGCGGTGACGAACAGGAAAGCAACGCCTACAAATGTCAGGTTACGCGCCTGTGTTGAAAAATTATTGAGTTGCTGACGCACTTCTTCCCCTGTTGCAGGCACAAACTGGTCAAAAATGTAGGCCTGCATGTGTTCTCCCACGCCTTGAAACTCGGGAACAGCAGAAAGAATGCTATAGATGACAGCCGTCAGGGGAACAACCGCAAACAGAGTGGTGTAAGTCAGGGAGGCCGCTGATTTAAAGGCATCGTGCCCCATAAATCGTTGATACAACGTACGTAACGCCGGCCATAAATGGCGGCGCTCATTATTATCGCCCAGCGGCAAAGCGGCCAAACGTCGTAACCATCGTATGAGCATTCCACCACTCCTTAGCTACGCTCAAACACCGTATATTCACACGCTATTATAGAGTATAAAAATGACTCAGTGATATGCCTGACCTCAGGGTGATAGGTCATCCGGCTCAATGTCGCTAAGTCATATTAACGCTATGCAAGCATTCAATGATCGAATAATCCCACCGCGTGCCACCGCGTTCATCACCGCACTGCTGGAGAGTGACCAGATACCTGCCCCCCCCCTGAACGATATGACTTTTTTATTCTGCAAGTGCTAATAGTTTGTTTTATCATGCCTTTTCACCTACATCACTGCAGGAATTTACCATGGAACCTTACGTACTGGTACTTTTTTACTCGCGTCACGGTAGTACACGGCAACTCGCCGAGGCTATTGCTGAAGGCATCGAAAAAAATCGGGGTATTTCAGCCAGGCTACGCACTGTACCGCCAGTATCAGCCGAATGTGAAAAAGTAGCGGACGATATTCCTGATGAAGGCGCCCCTTACGCCATCCTGGACGATGTTCGCAATGCCAGTGCGCTAGCGATTGGAAGCCCCACTCGCTTCGGCAATATGGCTGCACCTCTCAAATATTTTATTGATCAAACACTTGAGTTATGGGTATCTGGTGCATTGATCAATAAACCTGCCACCGCCTTTACGTCAACAGCCAGTATGCATGGTGGGCAAGAATCCACTCTGCTTAGCATGCTTTTGCCATTGCTTCATCATGGCATGGTATATGCCGGAGTGCCTTATAGCGTGAGCGAGCTGGGTAAAACGCAGGAAGGGGGCACTCCCTATGGGGCGAGCCATCTTGCAGGTACAGACGGGAAAAATAGCATTACTTCTACCGAGCTGGCAATTGCCCAGCAACAAGGACAACGCCTTGGGCAGCTGGCTTTGACACTCGCGCCTTTACAGGTTTGAATTAATCGACACTTTATTTGCCAGAAGGAAGTGCAGCAATGAACCGGGACATTTCGAGTGTAAGACACGACTACTCGGGTGACATACTGGATGTAGAAGACACACCCGCAACGCCATTTCCATTATTCGATAAATGGATTCAGGCGGCACTGGCCAACGACCCCGAAGATGCCAATACGATGACATTGGCAACGGTGGATGCTAAAGGTTTACCGCATGCACGTATCGTGTTGTTAAAAGGGTTCGATGAAAACGGTTTACGTTTCTTCACCAATTATCATAGCCACAAGGGAGAGCAACTGGCAGCCTCCAGACGAGCGGCATTGGTCTTCTGGTGGCCCGGACTGGCTCGTCAGGTGCGGATTGAGGGTGACGTCGAGAAAGTCTCTGCGGACATTTCTGAGCAATACTTCCACTCGCGTCCTCGGGAGAGCCAACTCGGTGCTATCGCTTCACCCCAAAGCCAAACAATAGAAAGCCGCCAATGGCTATTGGACCATTATCAGCATGTTACCCGACAACATGAAAGTAAAGACATCGAACGCCCAGCGCATTGGGGGGGATATCAGGTTGTGCCTGCTCTTTTTGAATTCTGGCAAGGGCAGCCGGGCCGCATACATGATCGTTTGCGTTATACCAAAAAAGATATTTCAGGTAGCGATCATGTTCAATGGCAAAAAGTCCGATTGGCTCCTTGATATAACTGTTTTGCTTGGATCATCTTGTTTGACTGGTTTATGAGTGGGCCTTATCCAAAAATGCCAGGGTACGTTGCCAAGCCGTTGCTGCTGAGTCGGGTTCGTAGCTAGCGCGCTGATCGCAGTTAAATCCGTGCCCCGCCCCCGGGTAAACATGGATATCAACGTTCGGATGGGCCGCTTTTATTTTATCGATGCCCTCAAGCGGAATATGATCATCGAGCTCACCAAAATGGAGAAGGACTGGTACTTTAGGCTCTTCATCGACATCATCCGGAATCATGCCTCCGTAGTAGCCGACAGTAGCAACAAGATGATCCAAACGTGATGCAGCCAACCACGCTAGACTCCCCCCAAAACAGAAGCCCACTACCGAGATACAGGAAATGCCCTGTTCCTGCAGAAAATCGATCGCAGCTTGAGTGTCCGCCAGAGATTTATCAATATCCAATTGTCCCATTAACGCGAGAGCACTGGAAAAATCCTCACCGTCATAGCCGAATTCAATGCCTGTTTGAATGCGATCAAACAATGCAGGGGCGATCGCCAAATACCCTGCTTCTGCAAAGCGGTCAACCACGGATCGGATATGGCTGTTTACGCCAAATATTTCCTGTAGGACGACGACACCTCCCTTGGGAGCCGTCGCGGGTTGAGCCACATAAGCACTGATTTTTGCAGCATCTTTGGAGACAAGCTCGACTATACGTGTCATGTTGATTCTCTTCCCTGATGAACGAATACGTAAAAACATGAGAGAAAAGTCTTTTACAATTCTATCCTTGCAAAGACCTTTTGCCCAAAGAAAACAGTTTCATGATAAAACCGTCGGGATACAAGCGTTATCTGTTGGTTAAACGTAACCGCTGCCAGTCATCGACAGGTTCATTCAGGCTCAACCGAGCCACCGAGATATTGTTTTCGGACGTGGGTTCGAAACTGAAGTTCAGGTTTTCAAGCAGGTGGCGCATAATGTCATTATCGTTAAGAAAGTACCCTACCATTTCAAGGATGCCGCTTTCTCTCGCATAATCAATTGCCCGTTGCATGAGCACTCGGCCTAATCCCTGATGCTGATAATCATCCCTGACAATAAGCGTAAACTCGGTTCTGAGATTATCACTATCAGTTTTCAGGCGAATAACAGAGGTAATTTCACCTTGCCCGTCTTCAACAGTATCCGGTAAAACATCCTCAATGGGTGACGTAATTTGATGGCGTTCAATAACGAAGGCCATTTCGCGATCATAATCGATTGCAGCCATCTGTGCCCATTCACGCTGGGTCAATTCCTCGGAAAATTTAAAATAACGGAATTTCCTGCTAATAGGGCTCAATTTCAGGTAGAACTGTTCAAGGAGGTGGGCATCTTCGGCACGCACAGGACGATTAACATCAAAAATACCCTCCCCGAGTACCTCAACCGAGCGAAGCCCTTCGGGGTATGGGCGAATAGCCTGCCTGACAGGCTCACCCAGAGAAATAGCATAATCCAATGCCACCAACCCATCGCGCTTGATCATCAACGGATTGATTTCCAATCCCTTCAAATCCGGTAATTCAGCGCAGATGTGCGACAACGTAATCAATACATTGGAAAGCCGTTCCACGGAGGCATCTATAACAGCTTGATCATCACCGAAGCGATCCTTCATCAGATCGATGACTTCACTTTGCGCAATAGTCTCCTGTGCCAATGTACTGGTGAGCGGTGGCAGAACAACCTGTCTGTCTCGCATCACATCCAGCCCATAGCCTGCGCGACCAAAAAGAATCACTGGGCCAAACACTTCATCCTGAGTAATACCGACGCAGACTGACAGCCCACGAATATTATGCTGCATGGGCTGAATGGCATAATTGATGATCGAACTCTCCGGGAAGGTATTTTTTACGCGTTCCCGCAGTCGTTCGATGGCATCGTACATTGAGCGAGGGGTCGCTACATTGTTCAATAGACTCGAATGTCGTGGAGGGATCTCGGAGGCATGGAAGCGATCACGCCCCATAAACGGAACGCACTGCTCCGTATGCACTACCTTTACTGCCAATGCCCCAAAAGCACGCTGGGCCACATCATGACCTTCCTGTGAATTACGTGCATATTCGGTTTGAAATACAGGAATACCGTAGGCCGTCAAAATCTGACCGCTTTTTCGATGGGACAGTACCCCATAGCCCTTATTCAACGCCTCGGCGATAATGTTACGCGCGCGCTGCCGAAGCTCACAGGAGGTCAGGTGACCCGACAATTGAGGCACCTGCCAAAGCAGCTCCTGTGCCTCACGATAATGTTGCAAGCGAAGGAATGCCCGCACTGCCCGCTCAGCGGTACTGAATGAGGCAATGTCAGCATGAGAAAATTGTTTCTGAATTGCCGTTGAATCTTCATCTCCCGTCCAGGCAGTAATCAATGGACAATTGAGCTCCCATGCGGCATTGATAACAACTTCTGCGGTTTTATCCGGTGGCGCCATACGGGTAGGCGCGTGGATGACCAAAATGGCATCAATATTTTCATCCTGAGCAAGGATATGCAGCGCTGTCGTGAAATCTTCAGGAGTTGCAGTTCCCCCAAGATCCAGCGGTGCTGCAGGCCGGTTACTACCAAGAACACCTTCACGAATCAGCGCTTCTCTGCTTTCTTCACTCAGCTGTGCAAGGTGGCCTTTCCCTTGCAGAATATCGGCAGCCAGCATGGCAGGCGCCGATCCATTACCCATCAGCATCAACCTTGGGCCTCGATAGGCATCATCTACACGAGTGATGAGCTCAAGGGAATCATAAAGCTCATCCAGTGTATTGATTCGAAGCGTACCCCCTCGACGCAATGCAGCATCGAGAATAACGCCCCGCTTTTCGATTCCCGGTGTTTTGAGCGAATCATCTGCAAGATTGCCCGTGAACTCCTCCCCACCGATCGCCAGTACGACACGGCCCCGGGCCGCCTCACGCAAAGCCGACATGAAATGACGTGCATCATCAATGAGTCCAACATGCAGAATGATCGCCTGTGTAGAGACCCCTTCACTGATGAAATCCATCATGTCAGAAAGCCGGACATCGACACTGTCACCCAGGGAAACAAGATAGGAGAGCCCGATCCCATGCTGATAAGCCCAGGAGCTAACACTCGCTCCCAACATGCCGGATTGACCAAGATATGCCAAATGCCCACTCATGGCAGGACGTGCAGCAAAGGTCGCATTCAGATTAACTGTTGGCACCGCAACGCCCAAACAATCAGGGCCGATAATGCGCATACCATAGTGCAACGCAATTTGCCCAAGGCGGTTTCTGACATTGCTCCAGGAGATATGATCGACTGCAGTGTCGTCATCGTCACGCAATAGAATGGCAGCTTTAGTACCAATAATGGCGAGTTGCTCAAGCAAGTCGGGTGTACGTGGTGTCGAAAGGCAGGTAATAACAAGATCCAGCTTACCTTTCAGGTCCTGAATCCGGGAAATGGACTCCACGTGATCATGGCCATGACTATCAGGAACTTCATAGGTATAAAGTTGACCTGGGAATCCCCCTTCGACAAGGTTATCCAGTACTGCTATTGCCAATTCAGGTGCATCGGGATCAGCCACCAATAGCAAGGTTTCAGGCGTAAAAAACTGGCGTAGAAAACGCTTGCCACGCAAAGTGCGTGCTGAATGGTTCACCACTGGCGCGTTACCGGACAAAATTGACCTCATCTGCTTTATAGTTTTCCAGACAGCCGCTTATTAGTGCGTTTAACTATTCCGTTACGGACGGGCAACGCAAGCGGTTCAGTATTGAACGTCGGAAAGGGATTATTTGGATGCAATTACCGCTCATTCAATGATAAACGTCAATTAGCCAAACATCGCATAGAATGTGCTAACACATTGATAGATATATTCTATATCCTCAAAAAAGGAGCTGAATATCACGCCTACTCTTGATCAATGTGCTGTGACGAGCGATTACTGAATGCATGAAAGATTATAAGTCATGAAAGATGGGTCTAACGTGCTCATATCAACGCTGGCAGGAGATGACTTCAGCAGCAAAGATAGCCTTCTCGGGTCGGTATCCTTCCGTGCTCTTGCCGTGCCAATACTGTTTTAGCGAATTATAACGGTCAACAAGGGAGGGGTCAGCGCGCAATTTATCTCTGAATAGAACGAAAATATCGAGCTCACTCCCCCTGACCACCAGCTGTATTCCAAGGGGCGGCCGGGCAGAATCATCATGAAATGATATGAATTCGGGAGTTGTGACTGACCCGCTGTTCCACTGGAAATGGGCTGAAAGCTGCTGCCTGGCTGTATCGAAGTCCTCTATAACGGTACGTATACAAATATCGATATCCCCTTTGGTCAGGCACCCCGGTATGGCTGTCGCGCCAATATGCTGCATGTCGCAGGACTTCGGCAGTATTGGTTTCCAACGCTGACAAAATCGCTCAAAGGATGC
>Ga0157360_1001072_pt1 | contig 10287 bp, 11 predicted proteins | sample AttlaeALBM1_FD_111483 | JGI IMG/M metagenome (GOLD analysis project Ga0157360, IMG submission 111483) | Fungus gardens microbial communities from leaf cutter ant in Ribeirão Preto, State of São Paulo, Brazil - Atta laevigata ALBM1 | ecosystem: Host-associated > Fungi > Mycelium > Unclassified ... | reverse complement strand
CTGATGTAGGTGTCCATAGCGACTGGCGCACAGACCAGGCTAGTCTAGTATAAGTAGCTAGTGATGTACGGTAGAATACCTTACCTCAACAATAGTTTAAGCTCCTGGGCTATCTATCGCTTTAACTTAAGACGCCTGCCTTACTATACTGCAGCATGACTGGGTGCCTCACCAAGTGTGCCCCTTACAACTTCCTTATTGTGCCCATATCATAATGTTTACTAGCATAGATTCAACATTTATCTATCAGATTGAACCCCTGTACAGTGCAGCCAACTATAATGTCTGGTATATCAAGATGAAGTATATCTTGATTAATCTCAGCTTATTCAAATATGTCGAATCCATGGCACCCCCTGTAAGGGGACATCTAGGGTGGTGCTTAGTCAGTATTGAGGGTCTGTTCTATTAGTGGCCCATTGACAGTACGTGTACGCATTTCCATTGTTCCTGTCTTCTCTCTGTCTGTGTCATGCAGTGCGATGCCTTCTATTCTATTGTGATTACTGATCCATGCACCCATGTGATGGTGCATGTGATTGTCTAGTGTAGAAGTATATATACTAGCAAGCTATCGTAGATATACTTCACTTGAATCTCAACTTAGCTTCTGGGACTATCTATTAGCTTGAAGGGTGATCGCTTCTGAGTGGTTCCCTAACACCCTCTCTTGCTGATAACAAATCTAATGAACAGTGCTCTTGTCTATATTGTAGGTGCAAAAACATCAAAGAAAGCTTGGGATATACTTAAAAGGATGTATGAGGCTGCAGGTACTATAAGTATTATTACTACTCACCAAAAACTTTTTAGGACACACTGCCCAGAAGGAGCTGACATTAAAGAGCATATCTGTACTCTCTGTGGACTCTGTCAACAACTTGCCAGCCAAGGACAAGCCATGCTAGGATCAGAATTCTCTACCATACTCCTCACACCACTACCCAACTCTTGGGACCTTTTTGCATTCACTATTGACAAGTCTACTATCTTGGACATTGCTAATCCTGACTCATCTAAACTCATATCTAAGATCCTGGAAGAAGACCTGCACAAGAAATCCAAAAATACCTCTTTTAAAATTGCACTCTTAGCCTATGGTAATCACAATTATCAAGGCCCATCAACAATCAACAATCATTCTCACAGATCAAAATACAATGCCAATGTCACTTGTCACTACTGTAAACATGTTGGCCATATTCAGAAGAAGTGTTAGACCAAGAAATAAGATCTTTAGAATGAAGAAAAACCTGGAAATAATTCTAACAATAACAACAATTCTGATGGTCATAGGAGATATTTTCAGAATTTTTCCAATACTGCCTACTCAGTACAGTCAGAATTTTCATTTATCACACAAAATATAACTCTCTTAGCAAGCACACTCACTTCCACTGCCTGGATCACTGATTCAGGTACTACATCTTGTTTGAGACTGTTCTGCTTTCATTATCTATACAGAACTATAAGATCACCCAATTCAGGATGTCAGCAGTACTACCAAAGGCATAAGCAAAGGAGATGTCAAACTTACTGCTATAGTAGGAAACCAATCTTACTCTATACTACTATGCAATGTTAAGACTCTAAACCTCACAGTTGAATATGCATTTCAACTTGAAGCTTATATCTAACACTTGATATCTTCATGCTCCTCGTTAGAGGATCCAGTTAAGGTTTTCAGTGAAGTTATATCAGAGAAGAGATGTCAACAAGACTTTGAGTAGCACCCTTGAGGTTGTCCTAAGACAAGTAAGAGTACCAATTCCTCAGAGTAAGGTTTTTACAAAGGGAATACAGAAAAAGAGAACTTGCCGTTCCCTTCTCTTTCTGGTCTGTATTTATCCTAACTAGGGATGTAACAATCATTACAATGTGGTAACACTACTTGTAACTAAGAGTGACTAGTTAAGTGACAGATTAGTGACAAGGTGACAAGTGAGTCAGAGGTGAGTCAGTGTCTAATAATGGGCTAGTCCGATGTTGTCCCATTTATGTTAGGGAACCACTCTGAGGCGATTACTCCTTAAGCTAGGTAAGAGTCCTGAAAGCTAAGTTGAGATTCAAGTGAGGTATATCTATGACAGCTTGCTAGTATATATACTGTACTAGACAATCACACGTACTATCACATAGGTACATAGATCAGTAATCACAATGTCCTAATTATAGAATAGAAGGCGTCACACCACATGACACAAACAGAGAAAAGACAGGAACGATGGAAATACATACATGACTGTCAATGGGCCACTAATAGAACAGACCCTCAGTGGTGACTAAGCACTGCCCTAGATGTCCCCTTACAATTTAGCATGAGTCCAAAGATAGGAAGGAAATAATCCAAGGTTTCTCCGAAGAGTCCTGTTTATACCATGAGTCCATTGTCTTCTAGGATGCTTCAACATTCTATGCATTACTGCATAGTAATATCCTCGTTCTGTGTTATCAATGCTTCTTCTCGCATTGCTATCATTTTGTCTACTAGCCATTCATTATCAGACCAAGGCTGATAATAACTGTAGTCCCACTCGATATTCATAACACGCAATGCTATTCACTGCCCCACTACTCTATTCAATTTAGTATCCATCAGCTGCATCACAAACATGAACTGTAGGGTCAATTTCTATCAGAAGAGGATCACTATTACATCATCAAATAACCAGAATGAAATCATTATGTCAGGACCAAAACAGAATGGCTTATATATGCTCAATATTACTCCAATTATCTCTTACTATGCCTGTACTGCCCAAACCCCACAAAACCGTACATGGCATGACTGGCATAAAATCATGGGACATATCTATATGGGATCAGTTAAGATACTAAAGAAAAAGGACATAGTCAAGGGAATGGAGGTCAACCTAGACATTCTGCTATCTCAGTATATATTATGTATCAAGGCCAAATCCTATGTTATACCATTCCCACAACAATCCAAGACTGAATACAAAGAAATCAGTGACATAACATTTACTGATGTCTGGGGACTAGCTTGAACTACTGGAATTAAAGGAGAACACTACTATGTCAGCTTCACAGATAGTACAACACAATGTATTCAGATCCACTTTATGAAGAAAAAGGACATTCTTAGATACATCAAAGATTACCAAGCCTTTATCAAGACTCAAACTGGAAAAAACCTCAAAACTATACAATCTGATGGTAGAGGAGAATATATTGATCATGAGGTAATTGACTACCTCAAATCTGATATGAAATCACAACTGTCCACTCACCTGTCCAAAATGGCATTGCTGAACACCTCAATTGTACCCTAATTGAGCACACACATGCTATGATACTTGAACACAACATCTTCTACTTCCTCTGGCCAGAAGCAGTCACTTATGCCTGCTATCTTAAGAACAGATCACCAACACAAGCTCTTAAAGAACTCATTACTCCAGAAGAAGCTTTTACAGGAAAAAGCCTAATATTTTGATGCTTCAAGAATTTGGAATCAAATACTGGGTGTGAGGGCGACCAGAGTGGAGTACTCCAGAAGATTCCTCAGTTAAATTGTAGTATAGAATATGTTACAACTCACCTCCAGGAGATTCCTCAGAGAATTAGATGAGGCTTCTAGAGGGAATAATCTACAATATATACTAAAATGCCCTTGCATTCCATTCTTTGGTAACCAGGGGCTGCACAATGAAATTGTGTTGGGAGGCAATGGGGGACACTCTGGGGTCATGTGTAAGGGGTCCTCTTACATTTACCTCCCCTCCAAGGTTGCTGTGTCTCGAAGCAATGGTTCCAGGATTGAAAATGGCATTGAAGTCTGTCTGGCAGATGTGTCTTGGGGCAGCTGGGTGCTTCCAATAGTACTTCATGACGAGGTCCAGTGCCTTGACATCAGAGGCTACCTCCCAAGAGTTGTGTTCTCTGCTAAAACCCTTCCACTTGACCAGAAACTGGAACCTCCTCCAGTATCAGTGACTATTTAATATTTCTTCCACTTCCTACTCTTCTTCTCTGTCGACAACAATGGGTGGCAGCAGGGCTTGCAGTTTCCTTCCTAGGATCAGATCTTCTGGAGCAGTAGACAACTTTATGACGTTGAATACTAGGTATAACTGCCTTATTCCATGAGGTAACTTGAGACAGTAGGCTGACGGTCCCACTTGGCGTTCTATTTCAAAGGGTCCTAGTCGGCGATATGACAACTTCGGAGACAGACGTGTCGTTTTGATGTCTGAAGCGTCTAAGTATACTCAGTCTCCTGGTTTGTACACAGAGGCCGGAGTCCTCTTTCGATTATAGTACTGTGTCATGTCCTCCTGTGCTTTGCAGATTGCTGATTTGGCCTCTTTAGTGGCAGACTTCATCCTCTCCATAAATTTGTTGACTGTCTCTAGTCCAGAGGGGACTTGGCTTGGCTCAAAGCCCATACAGGGAATTTGTCCAGTGTCTAGTAGGAATGGAGGTTGCTGCGTTATGGAGTGGACGTGATTGTTGTGCTGGAACTCTGCGATGGATAGGAGGTCATACTAGTTGTTCTGCCATTCGTTGACGAATAGGCAGAGGAACTGGTTGAGCTTTTGGTTGACACGTTCTGTTTGTCCATCTGTCTAGGGGTGCCAAGCTGTGGAGGAGGATAGTCATATACCTAGTAGCCTGTACAGCTTCTTAGTGAATGAAGCTACAAATTGGGGTCTATAGTCCAAAACAACATGCTTTGGGAGGCCATGGAGCTTCCAGACGTGGTAAAGAAAGAGTCTGGTCACTCCTTCTGCTGTAACCGTTGTGTACGTCAGAACGAAGTGTACTGTAAGGGGCACGCTTGGTGAGGCACCCAGTCACACTGCAGTATAGTAAAGCAGGCGTCTTAAGCAGAAGCTATGAATAGCCCAGGAGCTTCAATCATTGTTGAGGTAAGGTATTCTACCGTACATCACTAGCTATATATACTAGACTAGCTGGTCTGTGCACCAGTTGCTATAGTCACATGCACTGGACAATAATAACTACACTACTAGATATAGCTATGTAGTATCTATGATAGAGACCTGAACTAGAGGATAATAGGAACTATGTACTGCGGACTCCGAGGATCCATGGGAATACTAGATAATGCGAACCCTACCAGGTTATTTAAGCGATACTAGATGTTCTCTTACATGTACTCTCTTAGAGACGGAATCTACGACAGTCATGACAGCGTCATGTCCAGAGGACTCTGGGAGTTCGACCATGAAATTGACACTGAGCATATCCCACTGTGTGTCCAGAACGGAGAGTAGTTGAAGTTCGCCAACTGAAGAGTGTTGCCAGGGTTTTGTCTGGAGGCAAAGATCACAGGTGCTTACATACTGGCCAATATACCTAGACATCTGAGACCACCAGTAGTTTCGGGACACCAGTTCTAGTGTCTTCCAGCGTCCGGGGTGATCTGTGATGTGGATGTCGTGGCAGAGGGCTACGATTTGTCTGCATAGGTCTGGACTTTAAGATACGTATATTTTCCCTTGGAACCAGAGCAGACCATCTATATTTGACCACTCCAAGGAGTGTACTGTCCCGTTGGTGGAGCATTGGAGCTCTCGTGCTGCCTTAGCGATAGGTTCCTCTTGGTCTCTGTTCCGGTTTCCTTTGCGTATGTCGGACAAGATCTTCTGTTCCACGCCTGTCAGTTCCACTTCTTCCAGGGCACATACCACAAGGAACTCTGGTCAAAGGAGGACTATTGTTATCGCTAAGTCGTGAAGACTCAAGGATCACCCAAGGTGGATGTTCAGGAAGAACTCGATGGAGTTCTTCGTTAAATTGCCTGACTACTTATATAAGTTTTACTTGTGGCTATGCTACTACTACTCCACGATCACATGTCCTTCTAGAATATTCTACAATCACATGACCTCGTCACATGATATGATTACTTAAGTTCCCATGCTATTTATGACTTGACTCCATTGTGTAACTTGATGTTGTTGATCAAGTTTCCAAACATGCAGGAAATTCTTTCCTCTTTGGGGATCTCATAACAACTATGTTCTCATTGTCAGAGGCTCTGTTTCTGTGATCAGTTCTTCTCAACAGTGCGTCCGGTTTGCCCATAGTACGTCTGGGGCAGTGATGAAGCAAGAAGTCGAATCTAGCTAGATGCAAGGACCAATGAGCTTGACGACGGTTAAGTTTCTTGGCTGTTATGAAATACTCGAGATTCTTGTGATCGGTCCAGATTTCTACCAGATGGGTTGCTCCTTCCAAAAAGTACCTCCACTCTTCTAATGCATGGATAATAGCCAGCATTTCCTTGTTATAGATTTCATAATTCTGCTCTACAGAGGACAAGGACTTACTATAGAATGCTACAGGGTGCCATTTTCCGTTCATCATTAACTGCTGAGACAAAACTGCCCCTGTAGCGAAGTCCGAGCTATCCGCTTCGATCTGAAAGGGGTTCAATTCCTGCAGAGACACCAACACCAGAGCAGTGGTTACCACTGTTTTAAGGTCTTCAAAGGCCACCTGTTCCTTTCCACTCCATGTCCAGACTTGTTCAGAGTGTGTTAGGTCAAAGAGGGGTTGAGCTTTGGTGAAAAAGTCCTAAATGAACCTCTGGTAGAAGTTCACGAAGCCTAGGAAAGCCTGAACGTTTATCTTGTTCTCCAGAGTAGGCCATTCTCAGACTTCTGCAACTTTGACCAGATCTATGGAGACTTCGTTCTCCGAGATGACCAGACCCAAGTACTCAATCCGTTGCTTGTAGAACTCGCACTTTTCTGGGCAGAGAAAGAGTTTGTTCTCCTTTAAAACCTGTAACACCTGTTGGACCGCTTGCATGTGCTCTTCCTCTGTCTTGGTGAAGATCAGGATGTGTTATCGCTAAGTCTTGATGACTCAAGGACCACTCGAGATGAGTGTTTAGGAAGAACTCGATGGAGTTCTCCGTTGGATTCTACTACCTACTTATACTACTTTATAAGTGGTTGTACTCCTATTCCTACACGGTCACATGTCCTTCTAGAATATTCTTATGATTACATGACCTTGTCACGTGATATGATTATCTAATCTCCCACACTATTTATATCTTGACCCTATTGTATGACTTGATGTTAGAGATCAATTGTGTGAATGCATGGGAAACTCTTTCCTTTCTGGGGCTCTCATAACATGGCTCCCCCTTCAAAATTCCTCATCCCGAGGAATTTTTCCATCGAATCCAATTTTTGTCCTATCTCTTCTCTCTCTCCCTTTCGTATTTTCTTTTTCCCCATCTGTATAGTAGTTTTGCCGTAAACTCTCTTGGCAATTCTCAGCTATATTCCTTCTCTTCTTCTTCTAGCTCCTGTTGCCTAAGTTCTTCTGCTTCTTCCTCATACTCCCTTTCAAACTCTTCTACCTGCTCTTTTGCGTTTTCCAAGTTTTCCCTATTCTCCTACATATCTTCTTTTGCCATATACCCTTCCATCGTACTAAGAACTTCTCTTTCCCCTGCACTATTCTTTTATTTAAGATTTTCTCCACTTCAAATTTTTCCTCCCCTTCGATGATGACTGGTTTCGGTGGTATCTTCTTCTGCCCCTCTGTCTGTGGTTTGTATAGACATACTCTACTTATGTTTACTACAGGGTGTATTTTAATCGATTTTGGCAATTCTAACTCTACTGCATTACTAGAGATGATTCTCTTAATCTTATAGGGGCCTACAAAGCGTTCCGTCAATTTCTCCGATCGTCTCCCCTTCATTTGCCATTTCAAGTCCTTCGTACTTAGCAGTACTAAGTCCCCTACTCTGTATTCTTTGCCCTTTCCTCATTTTCTATCCACAAACTTCTTCATTTCCTCCTGCGCTTTCCCTAGCGCTGCTTTCGCCTCTTCCTGAATCTTTCTCATTTTTTCCACAAATTTTCCTGCTGCTTCGTATTTTCCCTTCCTTCTGCCCTCGAATCCCATCCTTGGGTCTTGGCCGTAGTTTTCTTTGAATGGCGATGCTTTTGTTGCTGCATGAATTTTGTTATTGTACGCGAACTCTGCTATTCCCAACCAATCCGGCTACTGTTCTTGTCTGTGGTCGATAAAAACCCTTAGGTACTGTTCTAACTCCTGGTTCACTCTTTCCGTCTGCCCATCTGTTTGCGGGTGGTAAGCCGTCGAAAGTTTTGTTTGAATCCCCAGTAAGTTATTTAACTCCTTTATCATTCCTGCTACAAACTGCACCTCTCTGTCTGATACGATACTTTCTGGAAGTCTGTGCAACTTCCATACCTGATCCCGAAACAGCCTTGCAAGGCCCTCCGCTGATGTTCTTTCCATAGTTGCTATAAAATGCACCATTTTACTAAACCTGTCACATACTATTAAAATCACATCGTATCTCTGAGCTAATGGTAATTTTGTGATGAAGTCTGCTGAAATGTGACTCCATGGTTTCTCTGGGATTGCGTTAGGCATCAGTTTTCCTGCTGGTGCTTCACTTTGGTTCTTGTACCTCTGACAAGCATCGCATCTATTCACATATCTCCCTACTTCTTTTGTTACTCCTGGCCACCAATAATTCCTGGTAACCAGCTCCGTCATCTTCCATCTTCCCCCATGCCCTCCTACTGGGGTGTCATGGTGCAATTGTATTATCTCCCCTCTAAGTTCCCCCTCTGGTATGTATATCCTTCCCTCTTTTAGTATTATACCATCCTCTATTTCCCATTCTTCGTCCCTTAACATTTTTACTCCTGCTTTCTTTAACTCTTCTACTGCCTTTACCACTCTTTCATCTCCCTTTTGCGCCGTTTTTATTCTTTTCCTCAAATTTCCTTCTTCCACTATCGTTTCTGCTCCTCTAACCCATTCCAGCTTTATCAACGTCCGGTCCTCGTTATCCCTCTCCATCCCTTCCTGCCAATCCGGCCTTCTGCTTAGTCCATCTGCCTTTCCCATACTTTTTCCTGGAACATGCTTCAGGGTGAAGTTAAATTACGAGAGGTACAAAGCCCATCGCGCTTGTCTTCAATTTAACTTTTAACTTGCTATGAAGTATTGGAGGTTCTTATGATCTGTAAGGGGACTACCCTAGGGTTGGGCTTAGTAACGTGAGTAGGTTCCCACCTAAGAGCCATCGTCTCTCCGATCGCCTTCCCACTGTCTTCCTTCCTCTCTCATGATTGACATCTTATGTATTCCTGTATCTCTAATATTGGACATTGTGAGAATACTATTCAGGCACCATGAGAACGGTGCCTGGTAGTCTAGTAGTATAAGTACTAGTCGGCTGTAGTAGATATACTTTAGTCGAATATCACCTTAGCTTCCAGATCTACCCACTAGCTTAAGAGGTCTTTGCCTTGTGCTTGAATCGACCCCTAACATGATCCGTCCAAATTTTGAATTCCAGCTTTGCTCCTTCTAAATAGTGTCTTCACGCTTCGAGACACCTGATAACTGCCAACATCTCTTTATCGTGGATTTCATAGTTACGCTTGGTAGCGTTTAGTGATTTAGAAATGAAAGCTACTGGCCTCCACTTTCCATCCTCGCATTTTATCGACAACACCCCTCCTGTCACATAGTCCGAGGCATCCGCCTCCACTCTCATTTCTCTGTCTATGTCTGGTATTGCTAAAACTGGTTCCATCGTGAACACTTCTTTTAGTTTCCCAAACGCTTCCTCTTGCTCCTTTTCCCATTTCCACTTCTGCTCCTTTCTGACCAGCATATGTAATGGTGCCACTATTTTAGCAAAATTCTTTATGAACCTTCTGTAATAGTTGGCTAGGCCCAAGAACTTCTGCACCTCTTTGATGTTTCTAGATGCTGGCCAGTTTAGCACTCCACCTTTTCTTTCTGCATCTCTACTTCCCTTGGCCCGATTACTACTCCCAGGAATTCTACCTCTCTTACTTTCCACTTGCATTTCTCTGGTTTCACAAACAGGTCATTTTCTTCCAATCTTTTCAACACTTCCTCTACTAGCTTGTCATACCCTTCTTCTGTATCTGTGGCTACCAAAATGTCATCGATGAAGGTCGCCGTATCTCCCTGATTTATGAGGTCCTAGAAGAGGTCGTTCATCATCGTTTGGAAAGTAGCGGGGGAGTTTGTTAACCCAAAATACATTACTGTGGTATCACAAATGGTTACTTACTTGATTTGTGATTTGAGAAAAGAGTTATTCAAGAGAGTTCAAGCAAGGTTTAGATAATAACAAGAGATGTTGTTAAGTCTGAGGTCTAATCCTCAGACTATGAGTTCTTATATACAGAAAAGTGATGGTCTGTGCACTAGGACAGATCATCACATGCTACTACCTATTGTTCTACATATGGT
>Ga0157360_1001071_pt1 | contig 10288 bp, 13 predicted proteins | sample AttlaeALBM1_FD_111483 | JGI IMG/M metagenome (GOLD analysis project Ga0157360, IMG submission 111483) | Fungus gardens microbial communities from leaf cutter ant in Ribeirão Preto, State of São Paulo, Brazil - Atta laevigata ALBM1 | ecosystem: Host-associated > Fungi > Mycelium > Unclassified ... | reverse complement strand
TACTACCTATTGTTCTACATATGGTAGTGCCTTTGTGCTAAAATAATGATAACCTAACCATATGGAGGCTGTTCTTTGTTCTAAGAAAAGGACAGATGACTATCTATGGGTAATTAATGAAGTTTATGTGCAAACATTAAGGCCTTCATATCTCCACTAATATTAATCGCCTTGAGATTGTTCTAGGCTCATTCTAAGCGTTATGAAGAAGGCTTCTTCTGAGCCTAGAACCAAAGCATCAATCATGGCGGTTTCCGAGATATTAGTGATTTAATAAACAGTAACATGGTGGTTACCTGTTGATCTGCTTACTATCTCAGCCATTATTGATGGCCTCGAGACGTAACTGGCATCGATTGAAAGGTCTTCTCAAGGGATTTAAGCTGGCTTTAAGACTGTGGAAATCGTCGAAGAATTGGTGGAGATATGACCGAATGAAGTTTGTGACAGTGTGGATGTAGAGGGAAGGCGGTGCATCCCACAGAGGGAAAAGTGCAGCCAAAGAAGGGGATAGTCAAAGGGAGGTCAGGAGAACCTTCAAAATGCTAAGAAAAGTGTGGATGAGTATTGGAGTAGAAAAGTTAGATATGCATGAGGGCATAACCATAAAGACACTCTTGGATAGTAGTGCCACAGGGATGTTTATGGACAAGAGAATGGCAGCTAGGCATGGGTTCAAGCTGCAGAAGTTGGATAGGCCAATAATAGTCAGAAATATGGATGGAACAAATAATAGTGGGGGGGCCATTACATACCAAGTAGAGTGCAATGTATATTATAAAGGCCATGTAGAAAGAATGAGGATGGATGTGTGCAATTTAGGAAAAACAGAGATAATCCTGGGGATACCATGGCTGGCAGTACATAACCCCAAGATAAATTGGGAGACAGGAGAAGTTAAAATGATGAGATGCCTGCCCCTATGCGGTGGAGGGAGTCAGACAAAAGAAAAGGTCAAAAGGGTAGTAACCTTGAAGAAAGAGAAAATTGTCAGATAGGCAATAGATGATAAAGAAGATTGGGGAAAAGAGAAAGAGATGTAGGAGGACCACAGAAAAATTGAGAAAATGGTCCCAAAAAGGTTTTTAAAGTGGAAAAAAGTGTTTGGGAAGGTAAAGTCAGAAAGGATGCCAACCAGGAAAATTTGGGATTATGCTATAGATCTCAAAGAGACATTCAAACCGTGAAAAGGAAAGATTTATCCATTATCTAAAATAGAAAGAGAAGAAGTCCAGAAATTTGTAGAGGACCAGCTAAGAAAGGGATATATCAGACCATCTAAATCCCCTCAAATGTCACTAGTTTTCTTTGTAGGCAAAAAGGATGGGAGTAAGTAGATGGTGATAGACTACCACAACCTGAATGACCAAACGATAAAGAACAATTACCTGCTCCCATTGATCACTGAGCTGATTGACAACATGGGGAGTAAGAAAGTGTTCACCAAAATGGATCTTAGGTAGGGGTTTAATAATGTGAGGATAAAGGAGGGGGATGAATGGAAGGGAGCGTTCATAATGCATATAGGTTTCTTCGAGCCAACAGTAATGTTCTTTGGGATGACAAATTCACCTGCTACGTTTCAGGCAATGATAAATGAAATCTTAAGGGATTTAATTAATGAGGGAAAAGTAGCAGCATTTGTAGACAATGTGTGGGTAGGAATGGAAATGGAGAAAGGACATGATGAAATTGTGGAGAAAATACTGAGAAGGTTGGAGGAGAATGACTTGTATATTAAGCCAGAAAAATGTGTGTGGAAGGCAAGGAAAATAGGATTCCTAGGGGTCATTATAGGACCTAATAGAATAGAAATAGAGGCAGAGAAAGTGGATGGAGTACTTAGCTGGCCATAGCCAAAAAATGTGAAAGACATCAGAAAATTCTTGGGCCTCGCAAACTATTACAGGAGGTTCATTAAAAATTTTGCTCGAGTAGCTAGACCTGTTATGAACATCGAGTGGGACTACAACTATTATCAGCCATGGTCTGATAATGAGTGGTTAGTAGACAAGATGTTGGCAATGTTAGACGAGGATATTATCATGCAGTAATGCATCAGACAATATCTGAGGACTCTAAGAGATAACGGACTTACAGAGACAATGGACTCACAGAATGGACAGGACTCTTCAGAGAAATCTCGGACTATCTTTCTTTCTATTTCTTGGACCTGTGCCAAATGGGATAACATTGGACTAACCCATTATTAGGACACTGACTCAACTTGTCACCTTTACCACTTCTGTCACTGGACTGTCACTTAACTAGTCACTCGTAGTTACAAGTAGTGTTACCACATTGTAACGTAGTCACAATACCTAGTTAGGATAAATACAGACCAGAAAGAGAATGGGACGGCAAGTTCTCTCTATCTGTATTCCCTCTGTAAAATCTTACTCTGAGGAATTGGTACTCTTACTTGTCTTAGGACAATTTCAAGGGTGCTACTCAAAGTCTCGTTAACATCTCTCCTCCAATATAACTTCACTGAAAACCTTAACCGGATCCTTTAACAAGGAGCGTGAAGATATCAAGTGTTAGATATAGGCTTCAAGTTGAAACGCATATTCAACTGTGAGGTCTAGAGTCTTAACAAGACCGATGAATGTGCTTACACAAAAAGATAAGAAGTAGCAATGGGAGGAAACACAACAGAAAGCATTTGACGAGCTGAAAAGGATCTTCACTAGCAGACCAGTATTAGCAGCCCCAGATTTAGACAAGGAATTTAGGGTAGAAGCTGATGCTTCAAATTACGCTACTGGAGGAGTGCTCTCAATGAAGTGCTCAGATAAAAAATGGAGACCAGTTGCTTTCATTTCCAAATCTCTAAGTGATACAGAAAGAAACTATGAGATACATGACAAAGAGATGTTAGTAGTCATTAGATGCTTAGAAGCATGGAGACACTTTCTAGAAGGAGCAATAGTTAAATTCAAGATATGGACAGATCACAAGAACCTCAAATACTTCATGAAAGCACAGAAGTTGAATTGGAGACAAGCGCAATAGGCTTTGTACCTATCCAGGTTTGACTTTATGTTAAAACATGTTCTGGGAAGCAAGATGGGAAAAGCAGATAGTCTCAGTAGGAGACTGGACTAGGAGGTTAGAGTGGAAAAGGACAATGAGAATGAGACGATGGTAAAACCAGAGTGGCTAGAAGTAAGAAGGACAGAGGTGGTAGAAATAATAGTAGACAGAGTAGATTTACTAGAAGAAGTGAGGAAGTCAAAAGTAAAAGATGACGAGGTAGTAAAAGCAGTAGAAGAAATGAAAAGAGCAGGGGTGAAAATGTTAAGAAATGAAGAGTGGAGAGAGGTTGATGGCATTATGTACAAAGAAGGAAAGGTCTATGTACCAAAAGATGATAAGCTTAGAACAGAAATAATCAGGCTATATCACGATATGCCAGTAGGAGATCATAGAAGACAGTGGAAGACAGTAGAATTGGTTATCCAGAACTTTTGGTGGCCAGGAGTGACCAAAGAGGTGAAGAGATATGTGGAGGGGTATGACACTTGTCAGCAAAATAAAAATCGCACAGAACCACCAGCAGGTAAACTAATGCCCAACTCTATTCCAGAAAAACCCTGGATGCACATATTAGCAGACTTTATCACAAAGCTACCTTTAGCTCAAGGATACGACTCAATCCTAGTAGTAGTCAATAGATTAACTAAAATGGTACATTTTATACCTACTACAGAGAAAACATCGGCAAAAGGATTAGTGCGGTTGTTCAGAGATAATGTGTGGAAGTTGCATAGGCTACCTGAAAGTATCATCTCATATAGGGGGCCCAATTTGTGGCAGGACTAATGAGAGAGTTGAACAGGATGCTGGGGATCAAGAGTAAATTGTCAATAGTGTTTCACCCTCAGACAAACGGACAAACAGAGAGGATCAATCAAGAGTTGGAACAGTACTTAAGAATGTTTATCAATCATAGACAAGAACAGTGGCCAGAATGGTTGGGAATGGCAGAATTTGCATACAATGATAAAATGCACTCGAGTACTCAAATGTCACTCTTTAAAGCAAACTATAGGCAAAATCCCAGGATGGGGTTTGAAGGAAGAAAGAAGGGGAAGTATGAGGGAGCAGAAAAATTCATTGAGAAAATAAAGGAAATATAGGAGAAGGCAAAAGCAGTGCTAGGGAGAGCACAGCAAGAAATGAAGAAATACGTAGACAAGAAGAGAGGAGAAGCAGACGACTATAAAGTAGGGGACTTAGTGATGTTGAGTACTAAGGATCTGAAGTACCAGATGATTGGGAGGAGAACAGAGAAGTTGACAGAGAGATTTGTAGGCCCTTATAAGATTAAGAAAATCATATCATTGAACACGGTTGAATTAGAACTACCTAGCACAATCAAAATACATCCAGTAGTCAACGTTAGTAGAATACATAGATATGTAGGGCAAGTAGAGGGGCAGAAAAAGGAGCAACCAGCCCCAGTAATAATCAAGGGAGAAGAAGAATGGGAGATAGAGAGAATCTTGAACAAGCAACAAGTGAGAGAAAAGGACAAATACTTGGTATGCTAAAAGAGGCAAAAGGGAATTTAGCTGTGACTAGCAAGTAGAAAAGGGAGTGGTAACAGTTCCCGATTGCATGCTAAAGGGTTTATGGGGAAAAGGAGGAAGTGGGGGTATCAGAAAAAAATTAAAATATGAAGCGCAGCTTATTTGTAATGTAAAAATAGTCGAAATGATGGTAGGTTCAATCTAGATCCACCTCGCATGGTATCCCTAAAGTGTCCACCTTTACACACCGTAACAAGCTCACTAATAGAATAGTCAGTAAACTACTCATGGGCCTTACCACACTCAATCAAGCCCTCATCTGTACTCCCACACCAAACCTTATGGGTGTGATACAATCTGAGTCGATGATTAACCAGGCTTTTCAGGCCTGCTATTCCATAGAAGGTTGTCTGAGCGACCGCTGCATCTTGGCTCCAGAAAGAATAAGGTATATGATAGAGAATATTTACCAACTCAACCTCTCACCAAGATTATCTCTTACACACTCAAGAGAATCGCATTTACAACCTCAAGAGCTTCTGAGATGAAGGCAAGGGCCAAGGAGGCTCTCCCTATCTATCTCCACTCTGAGAAATATATTAGAATATTACAAATGTTAGAGACTCAATTAAAAAGAAATAAAAAAGGAAACTCTCTATTCTACCACTCTTCCTTGCGTCTCTCCTCTATAATACTACCATGCGGCCACAACAGCTGTCATCTTCCTGTCCTCCATACCTCCTGGACATGACCATGTGATCCTGCTCCATCTCCATACTTCACTCCTGCCCATCATTCCCTGAACCCCAAACTGGCTTCCTTCTACTCCGAATATGGTCTAGAAACACATGACAGTGTGTCCTAGCATCAGTGATACGATCGTCATCTGGCGGCGCATCTGTTTCTTGACTGAGTCCAGTAGTGATGGGATCACTAGTCACTAATAGACTTTTGATCTACCATCTTGGTGTCATATTAGTCTAAGTCCGCTCTAGATTGAAATTATCTTGCATTCCAAAGATATCTCTGAGCCTCTGATTTCTAGAGCTTCAACATTGATAGTTTGTATCTGAGAAACCTGATGCTAGCTCATCAGTCTTGCCTCCCGAGATATATGTTTTTCTGGCATGTGACAGCTTGGCCACTACCTGATAGAAGGACCCAGTCTTGGGTCTAGATTATGCCTGGGGCTTGTAGGAGGTCTCTAGAGTGGGTTTCAATAGTGAAATCCAGGGTTATAATTTTTATCCTATGCTATATTTCCACAGAAAATTCTCTAGCAATGTAACAACGCTGGAAGGGATTCACAGCAGAGTCAGATACTTAGGAAGGAAGAGAGAATTTGGAAAATGCGAAAGAAGCAATCGAAGAATCTGAGAAGGAATACCGGCGAGATATGGAAGACGTAGCAAGGCAAGAACACAAGAAAGGAACATTTAGAAGAAGAAAATTGCCAGAGAGATTTACAGCAAGAAAACTGTTTGGATGGTCAGATAAAAGGTACGATCAAGAATATTGGAAAAGGCTAGAAAGGAATTAGAGACAGTGGAAAGGAAAGTGATCAGGGGAAATGGAAACAATTGCAGAAGAAGAAGAAATTGGGAAAGAAAGTTCAAGAGTTAGAGAATGGACAGAGAAAGATGATGATGAAATGGGCAACATGATGGACCCATACTATGAGTTGTAGGAAATTCCTTAGGACGAGAAAACTTAAGAGAGAGGTAGTGTCATAACTTGGCAAAATGGCTAAGTCATTATTTATATTTCTTTTCTTTTTCTTTTATTTTATCTTGGACTTACTACACAGAAGGGAGTGTGGGAAAGTATCATGTCACAAGTGTCACACACTGTCACATGATAGGTGTGGGAAGATAGTGCACAGACCATGTAGTAGTTGTATAAGTAGCATAGAAAATCTAATGAGAACTCTATTGAGTTCTCTTTGTCAATCACTGAACAAAGTTGGCTTTATTCTGGCTTGGAGTTTAGCTTTCTTATATCCTGCATTATGTCTACTGCAAATTGAGGTCCCTTATCAGAAATAATACTCTCAGGTAACCCATGTAACTTCCACACATTGTCTCTAAATAACCTGGTTAGTCCCTTTGCTAACGTCTTCTTCATGTTTGGTATAAAATGGACCATTTTAGTTAATCAATCTACTACTACTAGAATACTATCATATCACTGTGCTAAAGGTAACTTGGTGATAAAGTCTGCCAATATATGTGTCTACGGTTTCTCTGGGATTGAATTTGGCATTAGCTTTCCTGCTAGTGGTTCTATGTGATTTTTATTATGCTGGCAAGCATTGTATTCCTTTATGTATTGTTTTATCTCTTTAGTAACTGCTGGCCTTCAAAATTTTTGAGTGACTAGCTCTACCATCTTCCACTATTCTCCATATCTTTTTACTGGTGTATCGTGATGTAGTCGGATAATTTCTGCCCTCAGTTTGTCGTCTCTTGGCATATACACCTTTTCTTCCTTGTATATTATGCTGTCAACTTCCCTTCATTCTTCATCTCTCAGCATCTTTACTCCTGCTTGCTTCATTTCTTCCACTGCTTTTATTACTTCATCATCTTTTACTCTTGACTCTTTGACTTTCCCTAGTAGATCTACCCTGTCTACTATGATTTTTACTACTTTGGTTCTTCTTACTTCCAACCATTTTGGTTTCACCAATGTTTTGTTCTTGTTGTCCTTTTCCACTTCTACCTCCCATGTCATGACTTGACAAAATAGCTAAGTCATTATTTATATTTACTTTACTTTACTTTTTCTTTTGGACTTACTACATAGGAAGGAGTGCAGGAAAGTATCATGTCACAAGTATCATGTCACATAATGGGTCACATGATGAGTATGGGAAAGTAGTGCACAGACCATGTAGTTGTCAGTGAGCCAACTCCTGAGCTGGAATTAAGCCAACTGCTCTTTTATCAGTGTTTGACAAAGAGAACTTGATAGAGTTCTCATTGGATTCTGTACACTATTTATACATGAAGAGTAACCCTAACCCTTTCTTTTATTCCATGCCTCCCTATGAGTCACTTTCCTCTCATGCATCCATCGATAAGAAAATAAATAAAATGAAAATGAAAAGAAAAATAATAATCAGAAAATAAAAGAAAAGAAAAAGAAAAATAAATATTAACTTAGCTATTTTGCCAAGTCATGACAGTAGTAGTTGTATAAGTAGTATACAAAAAATAATGGAAACTCCATTGAGTTCTCCTTGTCAACTTGGACTTGGAGGATGATTAAGTTGTCTAGGCTAAGTCACTACATCCCAATCTGGCCTTTTACTCAAACTGTCTGCTTTTTCCATTTTATTTTCTAGAATGTGTTTCAGCATAAAGTTGAACCTTAACAGGTATAATGCCTATCTTGCTTGTCTCTGATTTAACTTCTATACCTTCATGAAATATTCAAGATTTTTATGATCTGTCCAGATCTCGAATTTGACTACCATTCCCTCCAGGAAGTGTCTCTATGCTTCTAGGTATCTAATAACGGCCAACATCTCCTTATTATGTATCTCATAATTTCTTTCTGTGTTGCTTAGAGATTTTGAGATAAAGGCTACTGGTCTCCACAATTTGTCAGAGCACTTCATAGATAGTATTCCCCCAGTTGCATAGTTTGAGATGTCTGTCTTTACTCTAAATTCTTTGTCTAAATCTGGAGCTGCTAGTACTAGTCTAGTGGTAAAGACTCTCTTGAGTTCATCAAATGCCTTTTGGTGTTCTTGCCCCTACTGCCACTTCACATCTTTCCTTGTTAGCACATTCATTGGCCTTGCTACTTGTGCAAAATTCTTGATAAACCTCTTGTAGTAATTTGCAAGGCCTAAGAATTTTCTTATGTCTTTTAAATTTTTGGGTTCTGGCCAACCACTTTCTTCCCTTCCATTTTTATGCCATTCAGTCCTATAACAACCCCCAGGAATCCAATCTTCCTTACTTTCCACACACATTTCTCTGGCTTAACATACAAGTCATTTTCTTCCAACCTCCTTAATATATCCTCCACAATCTCAGGATGTCCTTCTTCTGTTTCTGTTCCTACTAGCATATCATTTACACATGCTGTAACTTTTCCTTTGTTTATTAAGTCTCTTAGAATCTCGTTTATCATTGCTTGAAATGTAACTAGCAAATTTGTCATTCCAAAGAATATAACTGTTGGCTCAAAGAAATCTATATGCGTCGTAAACGCTCTCTTTTACTTATTTTCTTCCTTGATTCTCATATTATTGAACCCTCACCTCAGATCCATTTTAGTAAATACTTTTTTGCTACCCATATTGTCAATTAATTCTATAATTAATGGCAGTAGATAATTGTTCTTCACTGTTTGGTCATTTAGGTTGCAGTAGTCTATTACCATCTGCTTACTCCCATTCTTTTTCCTTACAAAGAAGACTGGTGATGTTTGAAGGGATTTTGATGGTCTGATATACCCCTTTCTTAATTAGTCATCCACAAATTTCTGGACTTCCTCCCTCTCATTTTTGGATAGTGGATAAATCTTTTCTTTTTGTGGCTTAAACATCTCTTTGAGATCTATGGCATGATTCCAAACTTTCCTAGTCAGCATCCTCTCAGATTCTATCTTCCCAAATACTTTTCTCCACTTCAAAAATTTCTTAGGGACCAACTCTTCAATTTTCCTATGGTCCTCCTCAATCTCTTTCTCTCTTCCCCAATCTTCTTTATCATCTATTGCCCATCTGACAATTTTCTCTTCTTCTAGAGTTGCTACTCTTTTCCTCTTTTTCTTTCTTTCTTCCTCTTTTGACTTTATGCCACCACACAAGGGTAGACATCTTGTCATTTTAACTTCTCTAGTTTTCCAATTTATTTCAGGGTTGTGTGCTGCCAGCTATGGTATTCCCAAGATTATCTCTGTTTTTTCCAAATCACATATATCCATCCTTATTCTTTCCACATGGTTTTCATAATAGATGTTCATCTTTACCTGGTGGGTAATTGCTTCTCCACTATTATTTGTTCCATCCACATTTCTGATAGCTATTAGTCTTTCTAACTTCTGCATCCTGAACCCATGCCTAGTTGCCATTCTTCTATCCATAAACATCCCTGTGGTACTACTATCCAAGAGTACCTTCACAGTTATGCCTTCATGTGTATCCAACTTTTCTACCCCAATATTCAACCACACTTCTCTCAGCATCTTGAAGATTCTCCTAACCTCCCTTTGACTACCCCTCTCTTTTGCTGTGCCTTCCAACTCTCCTGGTTGTGCACCACTTTGCTGTACTTTTCTCTTTGTGGGATGCACTGCCTTCCTCTCTACTACCTTTGAACATCTACACCATCTCATTTCTTCCTACTACCTTCTTGAGATCACCCCCTGTCCTCTATTCTACTCCACATAACATCCTTGCCTTCCATACCTTTCACATACTATGTTAAGACTCTAGACCTCACAGTTGAATACACGTTTCAACTTGAAGCCTATATCTAACACTTGATATCTTCACGCTCCTCGTCAGAGGATCCGGCTAAGGTTTTCAGTAAAGTTATATCGGAGGAGAGATGTAAGCGAGACTTTGAGTAGCACCCTTGAGATTGTCCTAAGACAAGTAAGAGTACCGATTTCTCAGAGTAAGATTTTACAGAGGGAATACAGAAAGAGAGAACTTGCCGTTCCCTTCTCTTTCTGGTCTGTATTTATCCTAACTAGGTATTGTGACTACATTACAATGTGGTAACACTACTTGT
>Ga0157360_1001070_pt1 | contig 10297 bp, 13 predicted proteins | sample AttlaeALBM1_FD_111483 | JGI IMG/M metagenome (GOLD analysis project Ga0157360, IMG submission 111483) | Fungus gardens microbial communities from leaf cutter ant in Ribeirão Preto, State of São Paulo, Brazil - Atta laevigata ALBM1 | ecosystem: Host-associated > Fungi > Mycelium > Unclassified ... | reverse complement strand
CCAGTTGATCTGCTTAATATCTCGGCCATTATTGATTGCCTCGAGACGTGACTGGCATCGATCGAAAGGTCTTCTTAAGGGCTTTAAGCTGGCCTTAAGACCGTGGGAATCGTCGAAGAATTGATGGAGATATGACCAAATGAAGTTTGTGACACAACTCTCTTGAGCATGTAAGGGATGATCTTGGTAAAAGGTTGAGTTGGTGACTGTTTCATACCATATACCCTATTCTTTCAAGAGACAAGATACAGCAGTCACTTGGACAATCTTTTATAGAGTAGTAGGCCTGAAAAGCCTAGCTAATCATCAACTCAGATTGTATCATAGTCATAAGGTTTGGTGTGGGGGTGCAGATGAGGGCTTGATTCAGTGTAGTAAGGCCCATGAGTGGTTTACTGACTATTCTTGTAGTGACTTAGCCTAGATGACTTAATCACCCTCTAAGTCTGAGTTAATAAGGAGAACTTGACAGAGTTCCTGTTATTTTCTATATACTACTTATACAACTACTACATGGTCTATACACTACTTTTCCACACTCATCATATGACAAGTCATACAAGGTTTTCATCTAGGTCTCCAGTCTGGCTTATGAAGTTTATGTTGAAGTCAGTCTGCTATGCTCCCTTTCTACTGTGGGAAGGATAACAAGTTCAGAGGGGAAAGTGGTCTTTGAGTTTAGTGGTTGAGGGTAAAAGGATATCTATTTATTTTTGTGTTGTGTCACTTTTACTATTCTAGCTTATGTAATAAGTAAGAGTGTTTTTTGCTAATTAATTAAATAATTAAATGATAAAGTGAAAATAGTAGTAAATGAGATAAACAGAGGAATATAATCAAACTAGGGAAAAGAAATGAGAAAAGGAAGAATTATCAGCATTCTGCAGGCAGCCCAAAGGCTACCCCCACACCTCCCCCTTTCTTTCTAAGAACAACTGTCCTCGGTTGTCCTCAACAACCTCTCCTTCCTCCTCTGTCTCAACACCTTCCAAGTTTCTCTGATCCACAAACTCAGTAATTTCTAGATATTTTTGAGAGTGGGAGCAATATGGAATAAGATGAAAAGCTGCAAATTTGAGACACGATACTGTTCCATTGACCTCCGCTAGAATGTAAGCACCATTTCTCGACCTCTGAACCACTGCCATGGGCCCAAAGTAATGAGGTTTGCACTTGCGACCAATCTCGGGCTCGATCCGTTTGTTCAAGACCAGGACCAATTCCCCTGGTTTGAAATCATAATTGTAAACTTTATTTGCATTCTTTCTTTCAAAGTCACGTGTGGAAGCATAACAAGCAGTCAGGACACGTTCATGGATCTTGGCTAAATCCTCATTGCGCTTTTGAAGCATGTGAGTACGAACCACAAGGAGGTCTGCCATTGATAGAGACATGAGGATGGGAGCTATGAGGAAGGTGGCCTCCATAATGTCAAACAGAAGTAGGGGTTCGATTCCATGTGCCGCTGATGGGGATCAAAGAGAATTTGATCTTGAAACAAGGGTGATAACAAATGGAAATCTAATAATCCCCGAGATGTTTCACAGTTGTGCACTAAACAAGTAGGCACTAGGGAGGTAATCAAATAACAAAGAAGAGCTCAGTAATAGGGGAAAGGGTAGGGTACGATCCAAAAGAAACCTCAGAAATAATAATAAAATGTTTAAGAGTCCACTTGAGGTAGATCTCACCATAATAGGATCCCTAAGACGCGCATTTGTCTTGCATCGTGACACTGCTGCCCTTACCTAGTCTAGTAGCCTAGCTTGCTGTCGATACAGCAGAACTACCTAGAACTCCTGTGACGTCGTGTGGACTCTTCTTCAGCTGACTGTACAACTGGAAGCTGACTCCAATGACATATAGCGAGCTGTTAACTCCTAGCGTAAGCGAATGCCCAAGTCTGTTGGGGCTCAAGTTCCTGTCGAGGGAGAGTTTGGATGGGTTTTTTGAAAGTAAGGTAGAACACTCAGAAAGACTAGAAACTTAGTTACTCAAAAATAGCCATTAAGTTCTAGAGCAACAGAGAGGAATGGTGATAGGGGTATGATGCTTGATTGCCCCTTCTGTGCCCTAGAGTATTTTATTATGATTACAAAGCAAAAAGACAACAAAGAAAGTGAGACAAAGAAAACCTCCGAATTCCCAATTCTAGCAAGGCTGTAATGATGGTATGGCGCCCCTCCTGGACACCGACTAACTGCTCCCTGACATTCTAATCCTACTCTAGGAACCCTTTCTCACACAATAGTCAGGCCTTGGGCATCTCGACAGACCATAGACAGAGATAGCGGTCTTGAGCCATCTTGTTCTCGTGTGCATTCCCTTCGTCTAATCTCCCTACTACTTCTCTCCTCAGCTTCCCAGTTCTTCCTCTTACCTCTCCTATACATTCCTACTCTTCTACCTTTTGGTTTCCTCCTACCGCCGTTACGAGGTGACTTCGCGATGGTATGACTCTCTTGATCTTGCTATAATTAGCCATCAGTGATGATGGCCCAAATCTGATTGTAACTCTTCTTTAAATAGGGCCATCAGCAGCTATGGTATGATGTTGTTCAGATCACATAGTCTGTTCTAAGTTCGCTTCTGTCCTCGAGAGTACTTCTAGAAGGGAAATCCATTAGGAATCCAATACAGGGTGCCTGGGCAAGCATCTATGAGGCGTATGTAGTAGTGGTCACAGCTGTTATCTTGCTACTTGAGCTAGATGCTCAAGTCCATGACTAGGTGTCTAAAGGAACATCTCTGGGGGGCCGAGCTCGTCTCTTGAGCTGGTTATTCACGTCATTAAGGTGCAGAATGTCACTTAATTTGCCTAAAATTTTGTATGGCGTAACACTGCATAGTACAGTGTCAGTCCCATTGCCTTCCTAGTCGTGATGCAATCTGCCCAGAATGCATATGGTATGTACTCATACCATCGTTTAATATTCCCTGTGCACATCTTTACTAAACTATCCCTGATTGTATAGTGCATAGTCTTGATGACTCCATTTGCCTAGGAGTTGTAAGCTGAAATCCTAATGTGGTGAATGTGATATTGAGTTGCGATCCACTCCAAAGCGGCCACAAATGGAGTCCCATTATCAGTAACGATCTCTTCTAGTCCACCCCACCAACAGAGCAATTCCTCAAAGATAAATTGGCCCAGTATTCTACCAGTTTCACGAGTTAACGCCCTTCACTCCGGCTAACCTGTAAGTGATGATGGGGATCAAAGGGAATTTGATCTCGAGACAAGAGTGATAGCAAATGGAGATAATAAGACTCCGAGATGTTTCACAGTTGTGCACTAAACAAGTAGGCACTGGGGAGATATTCAAATAGCAAAGGAGAGCTTTACAATAGAGGAAAAAGGGGTAAAAGATGACATGAAAGAAACCAAAAGAACAATAATAACAAAGCGAAATTCCACTCGAGGAAGAGCTCACTGTAATAGGCTCTCTAAGATGTACGTTCGTCTCGCGTCGTGACATTACTGCCCTTACCTAGTCTAGTAGCCTGGCTTGCTGTCGATACAGCAGAACTACCTAGAACTCCCGTGACGTCGTGTGGGCTCTTCTTCAACTGACCGTACAGCTGGAAGCCGACTCCAATGACATGTAGCGAGCTATTAAACTCCTAGCGTAAGCGAATGCCCAAGTTCGTTGGGGCTTGAATTTCCGTCGAGGGAGAGTTTGGGTGAAGTTTTTAAGAAAGGAAGCTAGACACTCAGAAGAGCCAGGAACTCAGTCACTCAACAATAGCTGTTAAAGCTCTAGAGCAACAGAGAGGGATGGTGATAGGGGTATGATACTTGATTCCCCTCCTGTGCCCTAGAGTATTTTATTATGATTACAAAGCAAAGAGATAACAAAGAAAGCGAGACAAAGAAAACCTCTGAATTCCCAATTCTGGCAAGGCTGTAATGATGGTACGGTGCTCCTCCCGGACACCGACTAACCCTACTCCGATGACCCTTCCTCGCCCAATGATCGGTCCTTGAACGTTTTGACGGATCGTAGACAGAGACGGCAGTCTTGAGCCATCTTGTTCTTGCACATGTTCTCTTTATCTAGCCTTCTTACTACTTCTCTTCTCAGCTTCCCTGTCCTTCCTCTTACCTCTGTGATGCACTTCTCACTCTTCTACCTGCCAGCTTCTTCCTACCATCACTACGAGGCGCCTTCGCGATGGTATGACTCTCTTGATCTCGTTATAATTAGCCATCAGTGATGATGGCCCTGCTCTGATGGTAACCGCTCTTTAAATAGAGCCTCTGGCGGCTGCGGCATGATGTCGTTTAGTCCACATAGTCCGTCCTAAATTCCTTTCCGTCCTCGAGAGCACTTCTAGAAGGGAGATCCGTTAGGTATCCGATACGGGGTGCCTGGGCAAGCGTCTATGAGGCGTATGTAGTGGTGGTCACAGCCACTACTCTGCTACTCGAGCTAGATGCTCAAGTCCATGACTAGGCGTCTAGTGGAAAGTTTCTGGGGAGGCCGAGCTCGTCTCTTGAGCTGGTTATTCCTGTTATAAAGGTGCAGAATGTCACTTAGTTTGCCTAAAGATTTGTACAGCGTAACAGCGAGTCATAGGCCTGAACAATGTATTTGTATCCCTGTGAAGGTGGCATGTGCATTGTGTCAACATAAGCCTTGCAAAATAGTGGTGCAGATACTTGGATTGTTGGAGGTAGAACTACATGTTTGAGAGACAGCACCTGGTATTGGTGGCACATTGAAACGATCCATCGAATGTCAGCATTGAGTGTTGGCCACCAGAAACAGTTGCTCAAGGTTCATCAAGTAGCATAGAAGCCCTTGTGACCCAGTTGATCATGTGCCTTGGTCAGCAGCTGGTAACGTTTTTTATGTCCTTCTATTACTTGCTGATGTTGACCTTGATGTTCTTGTCTCCACATCTTGCCTCCTTTGAGGAAAAACTTGCTTGCATACTATAGGAACTACCATTTGACCTTCTCTGTGAGTTTCTCTGGCATTTTCATTGTCTCTAGAAAATTTCTAATCTCCCTTAATTCCTTTTCCCTCCTGCTCATTCCCTCCTCTGCCTTCCTCGACTGCATCAGCTCCTTCCATCCATCCCACCCCTTGTCCTCCTTTCTTTCTAAGGCAGTATCCTTGTCGCATTGTATGTCCTTTCCTATGCCTAATGTCGAGTTCTCACTCCCTTTAATGAACCCACTCGCCACCCATATACCGGCACCAATTATCTCATCTACCCAGCTCTCTGCCTCTTCTATACCTTCTCTCTCTTCCTCGCTATCTGCTACCCTTCTCCTTGATAGTCCATTGGGCCCCTTGTGTTTTGTCCCTGGCACATGTACCAACTTGAAGTCAAACATCAGGATTGCTGTAGTCCACCTATTCATGGCAGTATTGGGGTGCAGGTCCGGTTTGTTCAATATTCCCTTTATGTACTAAGCATCTACCTCTACCACTAGCTTTTTTGCCCCAATCAACCAAAGCTTTGTTGCATTCAGGGCTCGGAATAGCCCATACAGTTTCAATTTCGACTGTGAGTACTTTGAGATCCATTCGTTCTATGCTATTGATCCAAATTTTGTAGGTTGTTGTTGTCCTTCCATATCTCTTTGGGCCAATATGAATCCTACTGCGATGACAGACGTGTCAATGGAGAGGATTACTTCAAATGAAAGGAAATGATCAATTGGTTGAATGGCTTTGCAGGTAACCACTCTCTCTTTCATCTCCTTCATCACTAACTTCTATTTCTCTCCCCAAAAGAACTCCCCTTTTGTCACTCTTGTCAATTTCGTCAACAGGTCTGCTACCTCTGCAAACCCTCTTATCCAATTCCACACTGTGCCTGCCATTCCCAGGAAACCCCTCACCTCTGATATATTCTTGCACTTGGGCCATCTCAATACTTTCTCTACCGTCATTGCATCTGGTTCTTGTCCCTTGTATGTACATTTCCTCCCTACTATGATAATTTCTGGTTGGCATAGCTGTAGTTTCTTGGCTAAAACTGTTGCTCTTGCATGCACAAGATAGTAAAGGATACAGTTTAAGTCGACTGCATGCTCCCAGACAAAGTAATGTATCCCTGGGTTCACTGAAAGCACCTCATAAGTGCCATCCTTCCCTTCATGTCATGTTTTTGGTCCCAATAATGTGATGTCATCTAGGAAGTTTGGCGCTTTGTCCGTCTCGTGCTGGAGGATGAATGCAACATCATTATGAAAGATACTGACTGATCCTGTCCAACTTTGAGGGAGCACTGTGAGGCGCATGGTGCCTAGGGGAGTATCAAAGGTTGTGTAGTTCCTGGACTCCTCTGCTAACATGCAGTGGTTGTACCCTACAAAGAGGTCTAGTCCCAAGTATATTGATCTTGCTGAACATTGCTCTGCATATAGATAGACAAGTGGTGGCTCTTGAGAATCACAAACAGTGATAGCATTAAGTGGAGTAAGATTGTGAATGATATATAAGCTTCCATCTTTCTTTGCCACTGTAAACCATTGATAATGATAGGAACTGTAGAACATTTCATATACCCCTGAGTCAACCTTCCTTCTGATCAGCTCAATCACCTTCTCGCGGATTCCTGGGGGGATTGGTAATGTTTTCCATGCCCATGGCACATGTTCTTGTACCAGGATCTTCACCGGTGAGAAATAATCCTCACGAAATCTCCCTTTCTCTGTCTCGTCCCATGCTAAACCCTTTTTATTCAACTGTAGTACCTGTGCTACCAGCTGCCTCTCCTCTGGCCACAAGAAAGTATTAGACAACAGTCCTATGCCCTCCATTCTCTCCTTTGTTAGATGGGTCCCCAGCACAAACAAGGGTGGATATGGAGATATTGATGGTAAGGTCTCTAGGGGGTCTTCTGGAAACTGTCTCACAATTTTTATGCCTAACGGCATTGTTCCTGGGACCGGTCGGACCTTTACAGCTACCTGCTTATATGCTAGGTACTGCACCATACTGTCATATACAAAGGACAATGCGAGGACCACCTCTGTAAGAGAATCCTCCCCTCCTCTCGTTATTCATCTTTCTCCATCTTTGTCTCTCATCACCAACATCCCATTCCTCAACTTGCCTCCGACCTTTTTCTTTGTTGGTACTAACATCCGTCTCTGTCATGACTTGGCAAAACAGCTAAGTCATTATTTATATTTTTTTTCTTTTCTTATTGGACTTACAACTACAAGATAGAGTGTGGGAAAGTATCATGTGACTTTGTCACAATGTCACAAGTCACAGTCACAGTTTGTCACATGACTAGAGTAACATAAGGACCATGGGAGAGTAAGCGCATAGCCACAGTAGTAAAATATATAAGTAGTAGAGAATTAAAGCGAGAACCCCATCAAGTTCTCTTTGTCAAACTCTTAACAAAGAGACAGTTGGCTTAATTCCAGTCATCGGACTTTAGATGCTAACAGTCTCCTTTTATCCCCTGGGTCCAAAATTTCCACTTCCATACTACCATCTGCTCGTTTGATCTTTCCCAGCTTCACACCCTTTTGCCACGGTCTCCCCAGTAACAACCGGTATGGTGCTGACTGCACCACGAATGCATGTGCGTATGTCTTTACCCCTCCCACTTCCAATTCTAAGTACTCCACACATCCCTGTAACTCCTCCTTCCCTCTGTTTGCTGTTTGCATCGTCATTCTTCTCTTTCTGTTTACCTCTAACCCTAGCTCATCACATAGGTCCTCTCAAACAATCACAATCTCTGACCTCTTATCTAACAACCCCAACTCTCGTTGTCTCCCCATAACTGCCACCTCCATCTCTCGCAGTAGTGTCACAGACTCTAGTGGGGTCCTGGGCATGGTGGCTAAAGTGGCTCCAACTGCTAGTATCCTGTTTTGCATATGTGTCTGGTCCACCATCTTCCGTCGCAGGTCCCCACTGAGTGCCAACAGGTCTCGAATTCTGATATTTGGTACCTCTACCTCCAGCATCCTTTGCAAGATCTGATGCGGCACCTCTACATCTGCAATTCGTGGCTCTCTATGGTATGTAGGCTGCCGTATTCCCTTTGTCTTCTCCTTTCTGCTTCTATTAGTCTGTTGTTCTCTACCTTCCCCTCCCTTATCTGCCCCTTTCTCTACTTCCTTTCTCCCCTGCCCTCTCGTCATCACTAATCCTCCAACCTCTTCTTTTTCACTCTCTAATTCTGCCATAACTCCCTACACCAACTCTTTCTCCTCTACCTGCATAGCTTCAATGAATGAGCTGAACTTTGTAGATGTCGCTGTTGCTCTTGCCAAGTGAGGTAGTGTGTCCCTCCCATTACTCTTTGCATTTATCACTCCCTTGAGCCCTCCTAGATGGTGAGCATCAATCAGTGACCCATCCAGGTGTGCATAATAGCTGTTTGGTTTGAGTAGGACTTTTCCCAATCAAACATATTCAGCAGCTGTTGGACAGGTTCTTAAACGACATTCCGGCTTCTTGCACAAATGACAAGAAAAATTGCACAGCATGGGAGCAGTAGGCTAGGAGTATCTGGGATAGAAGGGTGCCATAGTGGCGCTTGTTGCTGCCACAGTCGAGGCTCCAAACTAAGAGGGTGGAGGGGGATTGTCCGTCATTTCAGGGGCTAGGACAAATAATTGTGTGTAGGCGGCTATATATGTATCGTCTTTCATATTCAACTGTAAGAGCTTCCTGGTGAGTTTGTCTACCTTCTCCTGCCCCTCTTTTCCCTTTTTCCCCTTATCCTCAAACTACATCTTCCTCACTCTCACCTCTTTATTTGTAGACTTTTTCCTCTTCTTCCTCTCTTCCTCCTCACTATCTGATTCCAACCCTGTTTCCACCCCAATCACCTCATCCTCTGACTCCTCATCACTTGACTCTCCTCTTCTCCCCTTCTTCCTCTTTCTTGATGTTCACCCCCATCCTCCTCTTGCTGATGCCTTCCTCAACACAAAACAGCCTGCTTCTATTGCCTTTTCTACTTCTGGGACCTAGTCGCTTTCAAAGTTGGGGTCTTGGGCCTCTAAATGGTCGCTTATTGCATATCACAGCTCTCGAGGGAGTCCTTTCCAAAAGTATTCATCATGTTGCTTCTTGTTGATAACATCTACTTCCACCAGGGGTTTGCTGCGACAATCCAGAATTACCTATAGTATGTGTCCAAGTCCTCTTCATCTTCAATGCTCTCTTTTGCTGACTTTTTGACTAATTTGACCAGTTCAGCCACTGTCAGTTTGTCTTCTAGAAGAGTCTTTGAGTAAGCCCCCATTATTTTCCTTTTCAACATCACATAGTCATCTCCATATTCCTCTAGTCTTTTCCAGAACTTCTTTGTCTCCTTGTCTACATACTTCACCACCATTTTTGTCTTCTCCTTTGTTGTCAACCCATGTCTTTCAGCCAACTCCTCAAACTCTTCCAAAAACTCCTTCAACTCCTCTGGATTCCGCAAATCAAATTCTGGGGCACATCTTGATCCTGGGGCTGGTATGCCCAAAACTTCAGTAGCCATTGATGTCAACATAGTTAAATTTTCAGAAGGATTTAACAATTCTCTTTGTGTGTGTTCCCTTAGACTTTCTTCTTCTACCTGAGATCCCTTAGGCTTATTGCTTTCCTTAGCTGCTTTCTTGGGTCTTGTAACTTCTGTGGGTCTTTCCTTTGGGTACATTCTTCTTCTTGTCCTTAATGTGCTGGCACTAAGACTATCTTCTGATTGATTTTTGTTAGACGTTTTGGTAACAGGTTTAGAGGATAGACAACTATCCCCTCGCGGTGGGCTCCAATTTGTGGGAAGGATAACAAGTTCAGAGAGGAAAGTAGTCTTTGATTTTAGTGGTAGAGAGTAAAAGGATATCTATTTATTTTTGTGTCGTGTCACTTTTACTATTCTAGCTTATGTAATAAGTAAGAGTGTTTTTTGCTAATTAATTAAATAATTAAATGATAAAGTGAAAATAGTAGTAAATGAGATGAACAGAGAAATATAATCAAACTAGGGAAAAGAAATGAGAAAAGGAAGAATTATTAGCATTCTGCAGGCAGCCCAAAGGCTACCCCCACACTACAATGGTCTGTGAAATAGCAGATAGTGTTGCTTGTTAGGTCGCTATGCTCCCTTCCTTCAACAGTCTGTGAGGTTAATAGTATAGTCTGAAAGGTTGCTATGTTTCCTTCTAATAGCAGTCTGCTATTTTTTTATCTCTCAAATCATTAAAAATCAATCTCAAGTCCATTGTTAGATATAAATACAATCTATAATCTAATGCTATTGAATACTTCTTTATATACTATATTAAGTGTCCTTCTACTCTCTTGGCTCTGCT
>Ga0157360_1001069_pt1 | contig 10299 bp, 13 predicted proteins | sample AttlaeALBM1_FD_111483 | JGI IMG/M metagenome (GOLD analysis project Ga0157360, IMG submission 111483) | Fungus gardens microbial communities from leaf cutter ant in Ribeirão Preto, State of São Paulo, Brazil - Atta laevigata ALBM1 | ecosystem: Host-associated > Fungi > Mycelium > Unclassified ... | reverse complement strand
ACTAATATTAATTGCCTTGAGGTTGTTCTAGGCTCATTCTGAGCGTTATGAAGAAGGCTTCTGCTGAGCCTAGAACCGAAGCATCGATCACGGCGGTTTCCGAGATATTAGTGATTTAATAAATGGTAACATGGTAGTTACCAGTTGATCTGCTTAATATCTCGGCCATTATTGATCGCCTCGAGACGTGACTGGCATCGATCAAAAGGTCTTTTTGAGGGATTTAAGCTGGCTTTGAGACCGTGGGAATCGTCGAAGATTTGATGGAGATATGACCGAATGAAGTTTGTGACAGAAATCACGCCCAAAGCTAAATATGACTGCCAAAGGGCCTTTTAGGAAGCAAATCATTATACCCATAAGCCAGAACAATTCCAACATCATTATCACATGTGCTGATAAACATATTTTCAACATCAATAGACTTCTCAAGTCTATTAAATCTGATGTCATAGCCAACTTTCTCCACTCAGACAACAGAGACATTATTGTCACTACTAATCAAATAGCTTCATCATCTGACATGAGCATCATTGAAAAATATATCAAAGAATCTGACAATATTAATCCTAATGATATCTTATCCCCTCATCTTCTCCAATTCAAATTCTACCTGAAAATCTTGGGTATTCCATATATAACCAACAATGGTACCCCTATCTCTCACAACCAAGTGGAAGAAGTCATCAAAAGAATCCATCTCTTTAATGACATTACACTAGCATCTTGCTCTCGTGTTATCAAAGCTTCTCCAAAATCTGACATAGCTGTCATATGGATAGATATATGGGACTCTCAAAATGGTACCAAAGCTATAAGTCTAGTCAACATATTGCTACTATTCACAGCACTAACATGAACCCTGGTGTTCCCCAATACAAAAACTGCTAGAAATAGGAACATACCACCTTTGTTTGTCGATCACATGGAACCAAATGCCAGAAATGCAATGGCCTCCACAAAGTTAAACACCACAGAGACTTAGCCTAGTACTACAAAGCAAATTTCAAAACTAATCCTCCTAGACTTGAGACTGCAAAAGGCGAACCATGCCTACATCAGTTCAAATGTATTAGCTACAAAGGTGAACACCAAGCTGATAGTTATGACTGCCCATTCTGGAAACACAGGTTCAACCATGAGTGGCATGCAAAAAAGTCCCAAGAGCTCCAAGAAATCAGAGACAATTCAATTTGCTTAGTTGTAAGTAGGGTTAAACAATGATTATAAAATTCTTAGAAATATTCTCACAAAATGTTTGAAAAAACAAACTACTTACAGATTCAATTCTTGAGAACAACAAGAACTATGACATCATCCTCATCCAAGAACCCCCTTGGTCCAACATATGGCAAATCCCTAGCATATTATTCCAAGAAGGCAACAATCTCATTGGAGCATCCTACCACCCATCCTGGATATTATTTGTCAGAAACTCAGATACAGAAAATAATTATCCAAGAGTTGCCACATATGTCAATACTAAACTCTCCAAACTACAATTCTCTATGTGAAAAGATATCTTCAACTATTAAGATATCAACCTTATATCATTTTTCAATCATGGCACTATGCATTTTCTCTTGAATGTCTACTCTGATAGCCAACAAAGTGCCTTAAAGCATTTGAAGGATACTAAGATCAACTTGAATAATGTCATCATAATGACAGATGACTTCAACATCTGTAATAGTGACTGGGACCTATCTTATCCTCATCACTCAATACATGCTGATACTCTCCACAAAATCAGTGATAGTCTCAGCCTAGAACTATCCATCCCCATTAACCCTATTCCTATATGGTATACAGACAATGCTCAGGACTTAAACTCAGTCATCGATCTCATGTTCCTTCGACCTAACCATAGAGGCTTTGATAATCACCAAATTATACCAGACTTACAGAGACCATCAGACCATGCTCCTTTAACTGTATCAATTGCCACTGAAGAGGAATACATCCACATGATGAAACAAACAATTACTAAGAATAGCAAAGAAGAGAAAGAGTTTATTAAGGAACTAGGAGAGAAGATAAGCTCTACTGATACATCTAACATCCCAGATAGCAATAGTCTTGAGAGCATTATACAGAAACTTGCTATAGCTATAGAAGACCTTTGGAACAAGTACTCTAAATATGTCAACATCACCAAATGCTCCAAAAAATAGTGGAATGAAGACTGCAAAAGAAACCTTGCTACATATTGATAATCAGGTGAAAGATGTGATTGGAAATCTTATAGAAAATCAGTCAAGATAGCTAAATAATCATTCTTTGATGAGAGAATCCAGGAAATTGCCTTACTTAACAAAAGACTATAGGACCTAATGAATTGGGTCAAAAAGTGCAAACTACCAGCCATGGAGGCTATTAAATTCAGTGGTCAACCATATAATAACTTGGATGACCTATGGTATGCTCTTCATCAGTCATATAACTCTGCTCAAGACAGACCAACTAATCCACAACTCCTTGAGGAGATTACCCCTAGTCTTGCAGCTGAATGGCCCTCCTTTCTCTAGCACAGAAATTCATGAAGCACTCAACAAATACAATAACAGCTCTGCCCCAGGCCCAAATTATCTATTATAGAGACATCTCAAGAGAATACTATATAATGAAGACTGCATGACCAACATTGTTAATATTGCTAATGCTTGTATTAACCTTAGTTACTGGCCTATGCATTTCAAGAGATCTTCATTCATTATCATTCCCAAACCTAACAAATCATTATATGACTCCCTCAAATCCTTCCAACCTATTATCTTACTCAACACAATTGGCAAACTCATTGAAAAAGTCATGAGCAATAGAATTCAGGTTTATGCTATCTCATCAAACTTTCTATATTCTAACCAACTAGGTGGTATTCAACAGTGCTCCACCACAGATACAGGAGTATACCTCACACATATTATTTGTGCTGGCTGGATTAAGGAACTCCACACTAGCACCCTAGTATTTGATATCGCACAATTCTTTTCTTCTCTTAACCACCACCTTATCCCCTTAATCTTGACCAAAGCTGGTTTCAACAACAGGATCTCTTAGTTTTTCTCTAACTACTTGGTCAATAGACATACTCAATATGTCTGGAACCACTTCACATCCCTAGCATTCAACACAGATATTGGTATTGGCCAAGGTTCTGCTCTTTTCCTGATACTTTCTATTTTCTATGTATCTCCTCTCTTCCATATATTTCAAAAAAAAATCATTAATCTTTCTATTCCTGTCTCTCTTCTTTCTTTCGTTAATAACAGTTTATTTGTTTCTCAGGAGAAGAGTTGGGAAAAATCAAACAATACTCTGCTTAGTAGTTACAGTGTTATTTCCTCTCTCTTCAATGATTTTGGACTTGCCATTAAACATAGCAAGTCTGAGGTCTTCTACTTCTCTAGAGCCACCAAAGAAAACAACCCTCTACTACTCAACCTCAGATCAGCAGGAGGCCCTACCCTCAAACCCAAAAGCATGTGGCGGTACCTCAGTTTTTTCTTTGATAAGAAACTTTCCTTTTGATATCATACTCAATATTATGCAAACAAAGCCATTTCTACCATCAAAAGCATGAAAATGCTTGGAAACTCTACCAGAGGCCTATCTCCTATACACAAACACCTCTTATATCAGATCTGTATACTCCCTATTGCACTCTATGGACTCCAACTATGGTATTTCAAAGGTGCTCCCACTTTCTACCCTCTGAAAGACCTAAAGAAAATACAACGAAGAGCTACCCTATGGATTACAAGTGCTTTCCATACATCTCTCACATGGGAAGTAGAAACTATTGCTGGCCTCATCCCCATCCATTTTCACCTCAATAAACTTGTGGGATGCTACCATCTTTGGGTTGTCTCACTTCCCATGCAACATGCTATTAATGCTTTACTAGACAAGCAACACTCCAAACAGGCCAAACCCTATCGCATGGCCACCAGTCAACTAACGCCCAAACAAAACCAAAAAATCAAGAGTCCCATCATAGACATCAACCATCGCCTCAATCAAGTCTTACCTGCATTTGATAATCTCAACAAAAAACTATCTCCTGGTTTCTGCTTAGTAGATACTTTCTCTGACTGTTTCTTATTTAATATAGTTAAGCATAAAGATGCCAAAGCAAGAATTGCCTACCTCAACAAACTTGAGAACATCTACAAAGCCTCAAAAAACAATCCTAACACCCTCTTCATTATAACAGATGCAAGTGTCAAAAACAATATTGCTACATCAGTTACACACATTTGAAAAGAACAAACCTTAATTACTAAAGCCACATATTACACCATGAACATTTCGCCCACTGAAACAGAACTCTTTGCTACTAGGTATGGAATAAGCTAAGCCATTCATATCAATGATATTACAAACATAGTTGTTGTTACTGATGCCATTCCTACTGCCCAAAAGATCTTCAATATATTATGCTATCTATTTCAACTGTACTCTATTGCCATCTCCCAAGACCTTAGAGCCTTTTTCTCAAAAAAATCCTAGAAACTCCATAACCTTCTAGAACTGCCCCAGTGATGATAAGAGGCCTACTCATCAACTAGTCAACAAAGAGTCAAAAACCTCCAAGTTTCATCCAATCCTTCCTAGCAAAACGTCATAAGACTATAGCAAAAAGGAGAAATGCGACTCAATCCTCAAAAAATAGCAAATGTACTTTCAGGTATCTGACCTTAGGGGAAGAAACTTCCTAGATCTTAATGATGATAATAATGAACCCATATAACCCTCCTATTCTAAAGAAGGGTCATGGCTCAAATACTTTAGTGTGTTTAACTCACTATGTGCACAGGTTACTAGACTCATCACCAATCACGCTCCCATTGGCGAATATAGGAAAAGATTCTTCCCTAATGAACCTACTTCATGCCCTTATGGCCAAGCTTCACTCGAAACAAGAGACTATATTCTCTATAATTGCAAATGCTACCAACAATTATGGAATCCCAAACAAGACTCCCTTAAAGATGTCCTCACATTCCTGGATCATAACCCAGGCACATTTTGCTTTCAAGAAGGCATCACATAGTTCTAGCAGTACTATTTTGCTCTACATAGCCATGAATCTCATGCTCTTATTCCCTATACTTTTCTCTAACTTTCCTTTTTCTTTCTTTCTTTCATCTCTCTCTCTCTTAACTTAAGTAGTTAGCTGTAACTACCACAGTCTACTATCAAGTCCTATGTAATGAATTGTTGAATTAAAAAAAAAAGTCCACCTTTGTTGTCAAGAGTACTCTAGAAGGGAGTTCCATTTTGAATCTGATATGGGGTGCCTGGGCAAGCACCTATGAGGTCTCTGTAGTGGTGGTCACAGCCACTACTCTACTACTCAAGTAGTGTGCTTGAGTCTACAATGGGATGTCTAAGGAACATTTCCAGAGGACTAAACTCAATTCTCGAGCTGGTTATTCTTGTTATTAAGATGAAAATTGCCACTTTTATTGCCTAAATGGCTGTCCAGTATAACAACATCCTAGGTATTATTTGTCTGTATATATCTGATCTGATACCATCAATGCTTATTTGCAATCAGCAGTTTATCTGTCTAAGTCTGTTACTAGTACACTGCTGGTTCTAGAGCTCAAGTATTCCATCTCTATCAAGGTATATCCAATACAAGGTAGATTTAGAATGTTATCATCTGATAACTCTATATATAACCTGATACTAGCTCATTTTACTTGTTTCCTAAGGTATTTTTATGAGCTCTAGACCCAATTCTGCCTGCTCACTGTTTCATATAACACTTTGGTACATTCTGAGGACCAATAATGGGTTCTAGAGCAAATTCCAATTAGGAATTTGTTAGTATAAGATATATCAAATGCTACTTTCTACCATAAATTCACTGGCAGTGTAACAAACAGGTCATGGATCACAAGTCACAGTTGCAATGCATGACATCACATGAGGTAGTCACATGATGACCATGAAAAAGTAGTGCACAGACCATGTAGTAGTTGTATAAGTAGTATATAGGAAATAACAGGAAGTCTATCAAGTTCTTCTTGTTAACTTAGACTTAGAGAGTAATTAAGTTGTCTAGGCTAAGTCACTACATTCTCCACAATGCTCCTGCACCTTCTATTATAAGCTATGTGCTGGACTTCTCCTCTACTCCTTTTCCTTCTGCTGTACCTTTTGTGGTATTACTACATATACTGCTATTTCCTCTGTTTGCCTCATCTTCTCTTCTTTCCTTCTGGGACATTTCTTATACTTGTGCCCTTCTTCTTCACATTTGAAGCACTCTACTTCTCTTACTTCCTCTTGTTTCCTAATTGTTCTTTCCTTTACACCACATTGCATTACTTGGCTACTCAATACCTCAAACTTATTTTGAGAAACAGCTTTTCCCCTTTTCTCTTTTTCTTTACTCTTGCAATTTTGGGCCAAGTACCTAAACCTTTTGCAATTATAACACAACTTCCCCTTTCTTTCTTCTAATTCTTCTCTCAGTTTGGTGAGAGAGCATTTTTGTTTGAGTAGGTTGCTCATATTGTATTGTTGTAGAGACATAGGGCTATATCTCTACAGTGGTATGAAATTAATGATTGATCTCACTAGTTACAACTATGTTTATTAGGGTACAAGATCTTTATCCAACCAGAGTCCTACTGTCCTAATAATACTTTGGCTATCACTGTTAAGACTCTAGACCTCACAGTTGTATATATTCAACTTAAAGCCTATATCTAACACTTAATATCTTCATACTGCTCATTAGAGGATCCAGTTAAGGTTTTCAGTGAAGTTATATCCAAGGAGAGATGTCAATGAGACTTTGAGTAGCACTCTTCAGATGTTCTAAGACAGTAAGAGTACCAATTCCTCAATATAGATTTTACAAAGGAAATACAGAAAGAGAAAACTTGCTATTTCCTTCTCTTTCTGGTTTGTATTTATCCTAACTAGGTATGTAACAGTCATTACAATGTGGTAACACTACTTGTAACTCTAAGTGACTAGTTAAGTGATGTATCAGTGACAAGGGTGACAAGTTGAGTCAAGTCCAAGTCATTGTCTAATAATGGGTTAGTCTGATGTTATCCCATCTAGTTCAGTCCAAAGATAAAAGAGAAATAGTTCAAGGTTTCTCTGAAGAGGCCTATCTATACCATGAGTCTAATGTTCTGAGTCTAAGACATTCAATGTATTACTGCATTGTAATGTCTTTATTCAACAATGCCAACATCTCATTAACTATTCACTTATTATCAGACCATAGCTGATAATAGTTATAGTTCTACTTGATATTTATAACAATTACCTAATGGATAGGATCCCTACTCTAGATGGCCTTTTAAAAGTAACTGTCACTCCTCTATGTAGATAGATGACAAAGGCACTTATAGCACAAAGTTTATACTTAGAAACAGTACAAGTATACTACTCAACACCACTCAATTATGAGGTCAGGTCTTGGATACAGTGCCTGAGCTTGGTACTATGTTTCCACCTGCAGTTCCTAACTGACTGCAAAGTTCCCTTAAGCCAAGGGCCTAGCTATGTATGGAAATGACTAACAATTGTAATGATCATCAGTCAAGGGTTGATAAGATGAGATAAAGAGATTGGACAAGGTTCAAGGTGAACAGTGTCCTAGAAGTGGTATCAAGTTCTTCTGTTAGCAACTGACTTAAGAACCTAGTCTGGGGTTTAGACCAGATTGCTCTTCAGGGTTAAAAGAGAACTCAATAAAGTCCTTGCTTCATTCTGCTATACTATATATACACATTTTAACTATTTGTCCTTATTATTATTACAAGTGTCTAATGTCCACCAGTTCAACTCCAGTCCATGTGATATTTCTTAGTCATGGTCAAAGTAACTTCAATGGCTACTGGGATTTTGGGCATGCTAGCCCCTGGGTTGAGACAAGCCCCTGGCTTTGATTCACAAAATCCTGAAGATTTGAAGGAATTTTTGGAAGAATTTGAGAAATTAGCAGAGCATTGTGGGTTGATGATAAGAGAGAAGGCAAAGATGGTAGTCAAGTATGTGGACAAGGAGACAAAGCAGTTTTGGAAAAGACTAGAAGGATATGGGGATGATTATGCAATGTTGAAAAGGAAAATAATGGGGGCTTACTCGAAGACCCACCTAGAAGACAAGCCGACAGTGGCCCAGCTGGTCAAGTTGGTTAAAAAGTCAGCAAGGGATGTTGTCGAAGATGAGGAAGACCTTGACACTTACTACTGGAAGTTTTGGATTGTGGCTGCCAACCTTGTAGAAGCGAATGTCATTAATGAAAAATAACATAACGAAAGGACTCCCTCGAGAGCTTCGGTATGCAATCAGTGATCGTCTTGAGGCACGAGATGCCGACTTTGAGAGTGACCAGGTCCCAGAGGTTGAGAAGGCAATGGAGGCAAGTTGCTTTGTGTTGAGGAAGGCAGTGGCAAGAGGAGGATGGGGTAGAAGGGGAAGAAAGGAAGAAGGGGAGAGTCAAGTGACAAGGAGTCGGATGACAAGGTTATTGGGGTGGAGACAGGGTCGGATTCGGAGAAAAGGGAAAAAGCCGGCAAAAGGGGGGGGTGAGAAGGAGGAGAGTACACTTTGAGGACGAGGGGAAAAGAAAGAAAGAAAGATGGGCAGGAAAAAGTAGATGAACTCACCAGAAAAGTGCTGCAGCTGAATGTAAAGGACGACGCGTATGCAACGGCTTATGCACAGCTATTTGTCCTGGCCCCAGAAATGACCGAGAACCTCCCCCTGCCCTCTCGTTTTGGAGCCTCAGATTGGAGCAAGGCGGCAGATCGGCTAATCGAGGAGAAGAAGATGGAGAACACGTAGGAGTGGTTCTGATTTGACAGCTGTCCTGCTTATTTTGACACATTACATAAACGTGTAGGTCAACCTACCTAAGATTAGCTCCGCTCCAGAGATTCGAAACTCGACCTCGAACAATACCTGATGCAAGTGCGTTACCAATCAGATGTGGTGTTGTGTCTGGAGGACCGTGCTTTTGAGGTTGTTGGCTGATGCATCGATGTTGGGGATTAAATACTCTTCTGACAAGTGTATCATCAGTTCAATCGTTGATCCATCCCATTCACTGTCTTCCAATCCAAGTATCTCTGTAACAAAGTTACAGGCTTCACCAACTCACCTGACAATGCCCAAATCACGACCAATTTCTCTTCAGTCACACACAGGTCCACCATTCGATTCTTCACATCCCAAATTGATGGTGTATATCGACAAACGACGGCTTGTTGCAGACATCACGGCCATTGACCCGTGAGTCCGTCAGGTCAGATGACAAGATAAATCATGCGAATCACAAGATGTCAATGCCGCCCATTGCGACTGCTTCTGTTCCTATCTCTGATCGTCCATCATCACCTTTTTGAAATAAAATTGGACGACAGTATCAGAGACGAACACCCACCCAAAACGGATGGTGAGTTGATAGTGCGCGGGTAGTCCTATGTTGTTCATCTGGTGTAGTATGCTCGCGGAAGGAAGTGAACTGCGTTGACTATGTCCTCTGTGGACTAATATTTTGTCTCTTTTTTCTCTCATTATTACATTCTGATTGATTAGTAAGCAATGCCAGCACAGACTTTTCTTACACCTCAGTTCTGCACACTTTAGACTAAGACTTTCATGTTCTATTCATCTCACTGCAATAAAAAAAAACTGAATATTGGAAGACACAAAACACATCCCCTATGATAGAAAGTCTTTTGCGAGCCATGAGTAAAGCTATCAAGTTCGACGATTTATGGAGACACTTGTAGAGATCGTGAGTGAATCTTGACCTCGATCATTCCCGATTTATTCGAAGGACCTCAAGGTGCGATTTGATAATCCGATGCAAGACTCACAAATCATCGAGGTTACATTATCATCATGACTGCCATGGTGGTTTCACAAACTTCATGTTCAGGACTATATCGATTTAGGGACTGCCATGAGCAAGGTGATTGTTGACTCGAAGTAGATGAACTACCGCACATGCATGTAGGTTCTCGTATACAGCGTTGACTCCTTTTTTTGTTTTCAGATTGAATAATATGACTGAAAGGATTTGAAGACGCAAGAGGAATCCTATGAAGCGTTGCAAAGAACATCCAAGCGCTCTCTCTCTGGAGATTCAAGGGTTCCAATTTCAGACCAAATATGCCGTACTATCGAGTTTTTTTTTTTTCATGATCATGGAAGGAGTGGGTCAACTTCATTCGGAGATGGTTTGAAAGTTGGATGTGTACGCATCGATCTATCTTTGTTGATACTCAAAAGGAGAAAGCGCAGGACAAACTT
>Ga0157360_1001068_pt1 | contig 10302 bp, 8 predicted proteins | sample AttlaeALBM1_FD_111483 | JGI IMG/M metagenome (GOLD analysis project Ga0157360, IMG submission 111483) | Fungus gardens microbial communities from leaf cutter ant in Ribeirão Preto, State of São Paulo, Brazil - Atta laevigata ALBM1 | ecosystem: Host-associated > Fungi > Mycelium > Unclassified ... | reverse complement strand
CACGTTTTCCCGGATGGTCCACGAGAGACAACTGGGTTACGCTATTGCATCAACTCCGTCGCGATGAAATTTATTCCCGATGAGGACGAGTAGCTTTGTTTCTCACTGCCCGGGAACAATCAGGTTAGGCGGCCTCTTCTAAGCTCGGCTTATTTCAATTTTGCACAGTCATATTCTCCACAACAGGTAAAAAGCATGCTTGGTTGGTTTCCAGGACACATGAACAAGGCACGGCGCGAAATTCAAAAGGCGCTACCAGCTATCGATGTAGTGATTGAGGTTGTTGATGGCCGCCTTCCCTACTCCAGTGCCAACCCAATGCTGGCCGAGCTGATCAGGCATAAACCGGTCCTGAAAATTCTGTCGCGGGAAGATTTGGCCGATCCCTCCATCACAATGGAATGGCAAACCTTTTTCGATCAACAACCCGATACACGTGCCCTTCCCATGGTAACCAGTGATAAAAAGTCACTTAAACGTATCCCTGTATTGTGTCGTGAACTTGCCGGACAAGTTCGTGCTGATCGCGATATTCGCGTGATGGTCATGGGAATACCCAATGTCGGCAAATCAACACTGATTAACAATCTCGCGGGCCGCAAAATTGCCAAGGTGGGTAATGAACCGGCAGTCACCAAACGTCAGCAAATCATTCGCCTTGATAGCGGCATTGCGTTAACAGATACCCCCGGGGTGCTGTGGCCCAAAATAGAGGATCAGGCAAGCGCCTATCGCCTTGCTGCCAGTGGTGCCATTCGTGATACGGCATTGGACTATATTGATGTAGGGACAATCACAGCCGCTGAATTGGCGCGCCGCTATCCTCAGGCGTTGACAACACGCTATAAGCTGAAAGAGCTTCCTTTATATACAGCTGCACCAGAACACACCTCGGTGGTTGAAACAGATGGCCCTGCCTTCACCGATTTGATGGCACAAGCTGGCTATGATGGCTCAGCCATTTTGGAAGAGATTGCCAGCAAGCGTGGTGGGCTAAAAAGCGGTGGAATCGTGGATTTACATCGTGGCGCCGAAGTACTGCTACATGAATTACGCGAGGGTAAATTGGGGCGGATCACATTGGAAGCCCCCAGTGATATTCCCTCAGAAATCCCCTTGGGCGAAGATGATGATACGACTTCCTCTACGGGTGAATAATTCTTGTGTCATCATGCCGTTTCTACTTTGAATCGAAGACACAGAATCGTATGCTTGAGGGTACAGTGCAGAAAAAGTACGCTTGAAGCAACCGCTTACGTACCTCGCCTGTAAGGCAGTGTTTAAAGAGGCAGAATTTGCTGGAACCGCAGTGGATCCATTCAGGATTCATTCCCAGCGCCATACATTTAACGTACTGTTGATAAACGTACGATTTTCCAGAGTGTAGTACGCCATCATGAAAAAGCAGATTACCAAGTCAAAGAAACTCGAACACGTCTCCTACGACATAAGAGGCCCAGTGCTCGAGCATGCGAAGCGACTTGAAAACGAAGGTCAACGCATCCTCAAATTGAATATTGGTAACCCTGCGCCCTTCGGTTTTGAAACGCCGCAAGAAATTATTCAGGACATGATGCGTCATTTGCCCCAGGCAGAGGGCTATAGTGATTCGAAGGGTATCTACTCAGCGCGTAAGGCGGTACAACATGAATCACAGCTGAAAAATATCAAGGGCGTGGATATTGAGGATATTATCATCGGTAACGGGGTCTCCGAGCTGATCATGATGTCAATGCAGGCGCTCCTCGATAACGGTGATGAAGTGCTTCTGCCCTCCCCTGACTACCCTCTGTGGACGGCCGCAACCAATCTGGCTGGCGGCAACGCTGTACATTATCTTTGTGATGAAGAGAAAGGCTGGGAACCGGATATTGACGATATTCGCGCCAAGGTCACGCCCCAATCCAAGGCCATCGTCCTGATCAATCCAAATAACCCGACGGGCGCTGTCTATTCCAAACGTATTTTGGAAAATATCCTGCAGGTAGCAAGAGAGAACGATCTGATTGTTTTCTCCGACGAAATTTACGACAAGATTCTCTATGACGGCGTTAAGCATATCAGCACAGCCTCTCTCGCAGATGATGTACTGGTACTGACACTGAATGGCCTGTCAAAAAATTACCGTTGCGCCGGTTTTCGGGCTGGATGGATGATTATCTCGGGCGATAAAAGTACTGCCGGTGACTTCATTCAAGGGCTGAATATGCTGGCATCCATGCGCATGTGTTCCAATGTGCCTGCACAATACATTATTCAAACAGCCTTAGGTGGCTATCAGTCCGTCAATGACCTGGTACTCCCCGGCGGACGCCTACTGGCACAGCGTGATCTTGCCTGGAAAAAGCTGAACGAGATTCCCGGCGTCAGCTGTGTCAAGCCCAAGGGAGCGCTGTATATGTTCATGCGCCTTGATCCTGAGGTATACGACATCCAGGACGATGAACAACTGATGTTGGACCTGCTGCTGGAAGAGAAAATCCTGCTGGCACATGGCAGCGCATTCAACTGGGCGGGCACGGATCATATCCGACTCGTCACGTTGCCCCAGGTCGACGTATTGAATGAAGCGCTGGATCGTTTCGCGCGATTCCTGGCGCGGCGTCGCTGATTGCCGAGTGATATTCCTTATAAGATGATGGATTGAGCGATTAACAATAGAGAGGTAGATTTTCTATTGTTGATCGCATGACGCATGTGATTGCCGAGCGCTTGGTGACACTCTTGAAGCCCTCAGTCGCCATAAAAGTATCACCCCCTGCGCTTGCAAACATCAAATAAGTGAGTACTCTCTCCCATTAGATTGACCGAAACCGAAATTTATCCCCTCCAGCGCCAAGCATCGTATCAAGTGTTTATCAAGCAAACATTGCACACGTTATATTTTCTCTTTACCTAAAATGGCTATTCCAACCATGAATGGAAAATAAACAGCCTATATTTAACTCAAACTTAATAACACAAGAAATGCCGGTGAAATGCCTCCATATAGATGTCAAAGCATCAAATGTCTGATCAATGGATTCAATTAAATGAATTTAATTAAAGGTAGAGGGAGAACCGACACATGATGAGGATTGTCCTCTTTCTGATAACGAACCTGGCAGTGGTTTTGGTCGCCAGTGTCACCCTGCGACTAGTAGGAGTAGACAGCTATTTCTATCACTATACTGGCGGCAATATGACTGCACTGCTGGTAGGCTGTTTCGTCGTGGGAATGATTGGGTCATTCATATCCCTGCTGCTCTCGAAGCCCATGGCAAAATGGAGCACCCATACACACGTCATCACACATCCGGCTAATAGCAATGAACAATGGTTGTTGGATACAGTGGCAGACCTTGCACACCAGGCAGGTATCAGAATGCCGGAAGTCGGTATTTTCCCTGCCGAGCAAGCCAATGCCTTTGCCACGGGTTGGAACAAGAATGCTGCGCTGGTGTCTGTATCGCTGGGATTGTTACAGCAGATGAGGCCAGAAGAGGTGCGCGCCGTCATCGGGCATGAAATCGGTCACGTTGCCAATGGTGACATGGTGACGCTCGCCCTGATTCAGGGGGTCGTGAATACCTTCGTCATGTTCCTGGCGCGTGTTGTCGCTCAGGTCATCAGCTCGTTCATTTCGCGTGACAATGAAGAAGGCCAAGGTATGGGGTTTATCGGCTATTTCGTGGTCGTTACCGTCCTCGAACTGGTCTTCGGTCTAGCGGCCAGTATCGTAGTGGCCTGGTTCTCACGGTGGCGTGAATTTCGTGCCGATGCGGCAGGTGCCCGATTGGCCGGAACAGATGCAATGATTAATGCACTGGTACGCCTTAAACAGGGAAGCCAGCTCCCCGACCAGATGCCGGAATCCATGACGGCCATGGCCATTACACAAGGCCAAACCCGTGATTGGCTGCAGCAATTGTTTTCTAGCCACCCGCCACTGGAAACGCGTATCGCGACGTTAAGAAATTCGACTTATTATCAATAATCTACCAACGACAGGGCAGCGATTTTCGATAACAGCTGCCCTTGGGCACACTATAACGCCAAATTCAGCCTCTTTTCCCCTTGTCAGAATGAGATGAATAGTCACTATCAGGAGAATAATAACTGATAGTCCTGACAACACTTATTTCCAACCTGACTACGTGAACCCCTGCACACCTGTTTCATACAGGATATAATTGAAGGAATACGGCAACGTTCTCAGCCTGTGACCGTTGTAGGCCAGACTTTAGAGGTGAGTCATGATTATTCGTTGGGAACACGAGCACGATTATGTCCTCGTACATCTACATCAGGACATGTTTGGTGACTGGCTGGTCAGCCGAGCATGGGGACAGATAGGAACACGTTTTGGTGGACTACGCCACGACGTTGCACAAACACGCGAAGAAGCGGACCTGATGATTGAGAATATTGCCCACATTCAGGCGTCTCGTGGCTTTCACAAGGTATTGGAAACCTCCAGTGCCAGTAGCGAGGGCAAAGAGGCGCTACATCAGATGGCAGCATTGGAAAAAGAGTAGCTATACATAGAGCGGGCCTGATTCACCCACTACAAAATTCGCTGAATCATGCTTCTTCACTCTACATACAACTACGCATAGAGCTTCCACGCGCTACCACCCAAGAAGCGCTGAGCCTTGCTAAAATGCTGTCCCTTGGTTATCCCGTGTGCCGAATAAGAAACGCATGGTGAATGTCAGGTCGACGTTCAAAATCAGGGTCGAGTGTCTGTCGGCTGATATCCTCAACCTGATATTTTTCTTTCACTCCACTATCCAGCACAAACTTCCGCTGATTATTGGAAAAGACCAGCGTCCCCTTTTTTGCCAGACGCGCCATCGCAGCCTCAATCATTTGGACGTGATCTCGCTGTACATCCAGCGTTGCTACCATTTTCTTGGAGTTGGAGAACGTCGGCGGGTCCATAAAGATCAGGTCGAAATATCCTCGCTCATTCTTGAGCCATTCCAGACAATCGTCACGCACCAACATATGGCGCCGTTCATCCATTTTATTAAGCACGAAGTTTTCTTTAGCCCACTCCAGGTAGGTATTCGACATATCAACACTGATAGACTCTCTGGCACCACCCTGTGCTGCCTGAACAGTAGCTGTGGCGGTATAACAGAAGAGGTTGAGGAAGCGTTTACCGGCAGCCATCTGCTTGAGTCTACGGCGAACAGGACGGTGATCGAGGAAAAGTCCGGTATCAAGATAATCACGCAGGTTCACCCAGAACGCGGCACCCTCTTCTTCTATACGCATCTTCTGTTTGGTATGACTGTTACGCTGGTATTGCGCCTTACCGCTCTGACGGCGACGTGTTTTCAGGAAGATAGCATCGGACGCTACCTCCAACACACCGGGAAGTACCGCCAATGCATCATGTAAGCGACGCTCGGCGTCCCTGGGATCAATCGAACGGGGCGGTGCGTATTCCTGAACATGTACCCATGGGCCGTAAATATCAATCGCCAAGGCATACTCAGGCATATCCGCATCGTAGAGCCGATAGCATTGTTCACCCGTGCGTTTCAGCCATTTACCCAGACGTTTACGATTTTTACGCAAACGATTGGCAAACATCTGTGCACCTTCACTGATATGATGATGATCTGCCAGGCTGGAGGACTCATTATCTGTCGCGCCCAATGACTGACCAAACTTGTCAGCGGGTGAAGATACTTCCTCTCCATTGTCAGAATGCCGTTTGCTCTGTATTTCCTCACGTTGCTTTTTATCAAAAACATCAATCAACAATAGTTTGCAATCGATGGCTCCATTACGGAAAGCATACTGCTTATGGGCCTTGAGACCAGTACGATGCCCCAGCTCTGGATTACCAGTAAAGAGCGCCAATCGCCAACCGCCGAACTGCGTTCGCATGCGTTCACCTAGCGTGCTATAGAGAGGAATCAACGCGGGAACATCGCCGATTCGTTCGCCATAGGGAGGATTGGTAATGACAAGACCTGAGGACTCACCTGCTGGCGCCTGTAAACGCGCAAGATCCCCCCGTACCAGCGTCATGAACTGATCGACACCAGCGCGGCGGGCATTCGCTCCGGCTGCTTCGAGTGCACGCGCATCCGCATCCTGGCCGATGAAGGAACACCGGATAGCGCTCTTGCCGCGCGTAGCGCGCTCGCGAGCTGCCTGTAATACCTTCTTCCACACTACCTCGTCGTGACCTTCCCAGCCTTCAAAACCGAATTGGCGCCGCCACAGGTTAGGTGCGATATCCGCGGCCATTAATGCACCTTCTATCAAAAGAGTGCCTGACCCACACATCGGATCGACCAACACCTCGCCTTTTGAAGCACGCTCGGGCCAACCAGCGCGGATAAGCAAGGCAGCGGCCAGATTCTCCTTAAGCGGTGCCTTGCCACCTTCCAAACGATACCCCCGCATGTGGAGACTATCACCCGAAAGGTCAATACCGACCATCAGGCGTTCACGATGCAGGTGGGCATAAATACGTAACTCCGGCCACTCCAGGTCTACCTGCGGACGTTTTAACCCGGCATCCATCATCGCATCGACAATACCGTCCTTGACAACCTGTGCGCCAAACCGGGTATGGCGGATGGCGTCGGATTGCCCGTGGAAATCGACGCGAATACGACACCCCCCTGCCATATGCTCTACCCAAGGCACATCCTGTACGACATCATGAAGATCGTCAGCAGAGCTTACCGTATTATCTTCAAGGACTTTAAGAATGATTCGATTGGCAAGGCGTGAATTCAGACAGCTACTGTACAGCACCTCCAATGAGGCAGTCCCTTGAACACCTGCCACAGTCGTACCGATGATCGAGGCTCCCAACTGTGCCAACTCGTCTGCCAGAAGAAGTTCGATACCTTTAGGGCAGCTTGCAAAGAAGGCATGGGAAAAAGTGGTTGTCATAAATCTACCAGTCACTCAAAAGGAGGGTTAGTACAGAGAGCAGTACGACACGTGGTACTTAATACCTCTGTTCAAATAAAAAAATAGTCTAAAAAATAACCAATGGCGCATCGACAACGCCGGTAAAAAAGCCTAAAACAGTAAATCCACTGATTATTGGGCACACATGATCCGTCACATCATTCAAGCCGCGCGTGATTAATCTGTCCAATAGCGTTATCCATAAAACGTCAGTGGCGTGGGGCGGCCTAACCCGCAGGGGATATTCAGCCCAATGTTATCAGGGCCACAACGCTGCCCTTGTCTTTCGCGCAAGATCTTCCGCGAGGTTCTTATGAAAAGCCAAAAGCGCCATTCATCCAAATCAGCTTACTTGCATGGATACAGGGCCGGATTTACAGGCCATCCGCAGGAATCCTGCCAGAGAAAACGTCCCTCTTTTCGTGAAGCCTGGTTATCAGGCTGGCAAGAAGGGCAAGATGATCAAAAAAGCGGTTACCGCGGTGTTTCAAACATCCACCGCAACCCGAATGTACTTGCCTGAAACACTTACGCCAATACTCTAACGCACTCTTTGATCAATGCCGGGCCCTGATAAATCAGACCGCTATACAACTGAACCAGATCAGCCCCGGCCTCCCTTTTCGCGAGGGCACCTTCACCGTCAAGGATACCGCCAACGCCGATGATAGGCAGTTGAGGCAAGTGTGTCCGCAATTGACGTATCACATGGTTGGATGCTTCCTCCACTGGAAGTCCGGACAAGCCACCCGCTTCATTGGCATGTAGCACACCTGCGACCTTCTGACGATCCAGCGTCGTGTTGGTCGCAATCACCGCATCAATATGATTACTCTCGAGTGATTGCGCAATCAACGCAATCTCATCATCGCTCAAGTCCGGTGCAATCTTGACGACCAAAGGCAAAGGCTTTTCACGTTCTACATCCAACCTATGGCTCTCTTCCTTCAGTGCTGAAAGCAGGTTATTGAGCACTTCGCCAAACTGCAGGTTGCGTAACCCGGGCGTATTGGGTGAAGACAAATTCACGGTCACGTAGTCGGCATGGGCATGCACCTTGCGCAGGCACGTCAGATAATCATCAACAGCATTTTCAACAGACGTAGTCAGATTCTTGCCTATGTTGATACCCACTATGCCGAGAGCATCACTCTTGTAACGGGACGCTTTTATCTGCTCAACCAAATGGTCGACCCCGAAATTATTAAATCCCATCCGATTGATGATGGCCTCTCGTTCGGGCAAGCGAAACAAACGGGGCTTATCATTCCCTGCCTGAGGCTTGGGAGTCACCGTACCCACTTCCACGAATCCGAATCCCAGCGCACCCAGTGCATCCACATGATCACCATTTTTATCCAGCCCGGCCGCCAGTCCAACACGGTTGGGGAAACGTAACCCCATCAGCTCAACGGGGGTCTCGATCAGATTCCCTTTGAGCACCCCAGCCTTATACATCAGATCAAGGGACTTCAATGTAACAGCATGTGCCGTTTCAGGGTCCAGTTTGAACAACCAGGGGCGAAGAAGAGAATACATAGTAAGTCCGAATGATGATGAAAAACTGTCCAGCGGTCCTATAGGGTACCGCAATTTTATTGCCTGTAAGGATCGGAATGCGGCTATCGCGACTCAAACAACGAGTCTGTCAATTAACGTGATTATATCAATACACCTATGCTTCAGGGGCTGTGTCATGAAGTTCAAACACATCCCCCACGTGCAATGTCACTTTTTCACGCTCATATGGCATTTTGAACGGCAATGCATTCATACCGAAAATGGCTTTATCGGCGATGGGTCCGAAGGTTCTCAGCAACGCGAGTGGCTCCTGACGGTCTACTATTTCACCGATGGTTTGATCCACTTTAATCACAGGGCAGCGTTCACACGGTTTACCTGCCCATAAAAGAAGCGGAGAGTCCTTGAGCTTAAACCACGCATGATAATATTCCTCAAACGGTGCCAATCCACTGACTACAATATTGGGCCGGAATCGAGACATCTCGACCGGTAAGTGCGCGTGATTCTGAAGCGTTTGATTAAGAAGCTGTAACGTGCTGGTCGATGTAATCAATAAAGGATAACCATCCGCAAAGCCTGTATGAGCCACAACATCAGACATACCTGCCCGCGCCAGCGAATTCACGCCTATCCGCCGTGTATTGTCACTATGAAGCGGACTATCGGCGATAAAACGCAGCAATCGAATCCCGTGCGACCACTGGCCCCCCATTTGCTCTTCAAACCATGAGGCAGCTTCATCCCCTTCATCAATCCCCGCGCAAGCATTTCCATGAACCCTGGTCTGAACAATGGGCCCATCATTCACAGTAAGAGGAATCTGTAAACGACGCCCATTCGGTGCAATAAGTTGTAGCTCGTGAGGAAGCAAGCGTGTTCTGATAGCTGCTAGCGCTGGAAGCTGCCGCTGTGTCAAAAAGCGCCCGGCTGAATCGACCAACATCCAACGGCGGTCCCACAAAAGCCCTTCTTCTCCTAGCGGGCAGGAAGAAAGCTCAATGCCACCCAGACTTTTAACCGGATAACAGTACAACGCAGTAATGCTGGCTTCCAGCACAGTGCCTCCAGTAACTTGTTTTGATCCGTTATGTCCGCATCAAGGATGCGTGTTGTGCGTGTAGATAATCAGGTGAAGCCGAGTAACAGAACATTGCCCCTAGCAGAAGGCATGTGCTTAACGTTTCTCCAGCAAAACACCACATTCACAATGATGCGTATAGGGAAATTGATCAAAAAGCGCAAAGCGTAAGATGCGGTGTGTGGGCATCAAACGTTCCAGATCACGGCGTAAAGTATCAGGATTACATGAAATATAGACAATCCTGTCATAACACGTGAGCTCTTCACAACTATGCTCATCCAACCCGGCACGCGGAGGATCAACCAGTACAGTGCCAAAGTCGTAGTTATCCAGTTCCCATGCTGATGCACGACGACCACGATGCTCCCCTGAAAGCGCACGAGAAAATTCTTCAGCAGACATACGGGCGATAAGGGTATTCGTTACACCGTTTTCAGCTAGATTATACTGCGCTGAAGCAACAGAAGTACGTGATATTTCTGTGGCCAGAACACGGTTGAAGTTGTCAGCCAAAGCGATGGAAAAGTGTCCATTACCGCAATAGAGCTCAACAAGATCACGCTTGAATGCATGGGTACTGTTTTCATCAGCCTCAGGGGCAGTCACAGAACGAGCCCAGCTCAACATGGAAGCGGCGATCACTGCATTGGGCTGGATGAAGCTGTTTTCAACCTGCTGATTGTGAAAGGTTTTGCCCGCTACCTCGAGGTGTTCGGTGACGAAGTCCTGAGTCAGAACGATCCGTTGTTTGCGAGAGCGACCAATAATAT